>Ga0210059_1011424_pt1 | contig 13582 bp, 10 predicted proteins | sample Ectturendosymbi2_FD_188042 | JGI IMG/M metagenome (GOLD analysis project Ga0210059, IMG submission 188042) | Ecteinascidia turbinata endosymbiont from Florida, USA - Sample 2 (SPAdes) (version 2) | ecosystem: Host-associated > Tunicates > Ascidians > Unclassified | place: Key West, Florida...
TGGGGAAGTGCTTCTTTAGTCCAGTCGGTAAGGCATTGCTTTAATTTCGGCCAAAATTCTCCCTGGGAATCATGATAGTTCGATTCCCCGATTCTCTCCCGACCATAAAATATGTAACTGCAGCTGTAGACTAATGTGTTGTGTGGTAGTAATGTAGCTGTGATTTCATACTCTAAGTTTTCATATTTTCTGTTTGTTTAGCTATTAGGATGATCGTGTTGGAAGAATAAGTTTAGAATGTATATAAAAACTTGAAAATGAAACTGCTGAGCACCTTCCCACACGTGGGTGGCATGAACAGCAATTTTTTAGACGATTTTATTGTAATTAGCTAACATTTTTCAACACAATAAATATTACCAGTTGTTTGTTCACATGTGGCTATGCAGAATATTGATTGCTAGTTGAGAGCGTACGGCTTTGAACCCCTGTAATTGGTAAACAGGCGTGCAGACACCTTGATTTGTTTACAATGGTACATTTTAGTCTTAACCAGGGGTGTAGTGGGACGAGAACGCGTGGGAACGGCGTTCCCACACCTTTTTCACGTATTGCTTTAAAATGAGTTTAACTGCTTTAAAATGGCTATTTTTTGGGTGTGCATTCCCACACCTTTTTTGTTAGCACTACATCCCTGGTCTTAACATTAAGACTTGCTGTTTATGTTACTTGGGAAATACGAGATCAAATCTGGGCAAAAATTTTTTGCATCCTCAAAAATATGCACTCCCGTACACCTACGCTTCAGAGTGAAGCTTGTTTACACAGGAGACTCAGCGGCACTGCTATAACTCATGAGGAAACCACCGAACTACAGTAAACCTCGGTTAATCCGGACCTTCGCCAAAACCGGATAAAACTGGTGGTACGAATGATTTCTATCATTTTTCTTTATAAGAATCTTCGGCTTAACCGGATTTTTTATTTCGGATAAAATTTGCTCTTTTCACATCTTGCAATCCTGATTATTTTCTATACTTCCACACTGTTGTGTTCGTAAAGTGCACTGACTTGTCTGTCGGAAAGATTCGGCAGCTTTCAGGCGCAACACAAACGTGCTCACGATCACCAACCATCGAACGTTGAGATTTATAACAACGCCCGCAACCTTGGACTAATCGTAGAGACGATTATTACGTCACACACGGGCATAGGATATCACGTTGAACAATAGGCTCAAGGGTCGCCACCGCAGCACGGTTTCAGTCTATTGATCAGTGTTGAGTGTGCGTGTGTAGAGGATTATCTCTGAACGTATTGTACTTGGTCAGATGTTTGAAGGGCATTGCCTTCCAAATAGAGTAACTGCTTATAGACCAGGTACATAAATCTCTGTGTCAGTCCTAAACCACAGATTTTTTCGCAGCCAAGTAATCCAAAACTATTAACTTAAGATTGTTCATAACTGCCTGGATATGGCGGTTACTAGTCTGATGTACCATTGTAAATACAGTACATCAGTAAATTCGCTGTGCTTCTTCGAAAGTCTGCTGTTGGGTCGTAAATGTGTTCAATTTCGATGCTTTTCACCAATATCTAAAAATTTAGACACGTCAGGCTAGAAACGACCATCTTCGGTCAATCCGGATCTTCGCCTAAACCGGATAAAATCGAATCCGGATTAACCGAGGTTTAATGTATTTCCAAGCGGCTGACTTGTGACAAACATAAGCCACAGCCGTTGCTAGCTGTAAGTAGAACTGCAAGCCTTTCCACCATTAACACAGTCGATTTCATCATTAAGACATCCACGCAAAACAATATTTAGAAACTCGTTTAACCTTCTGCTTTTACCGAAGACTTATCAATGACCGATTCACACGTTAGTTAAATTGAAACACACTTAAGGCCACATGTGACGCAGCATGCTGTGCAGTCATGCATGCAGTCAGGATTCTTTCCTGTTGCTGCAAGAAGTGACAAAATTTTTAAAATCATGGCAGTTTGAGACGAAGAAAAAGTTGAAATGACAAAGGCAAATATATAGCAGTAGGAACAAAGAAAAAAAGCACAAAATAATACGTTGGTATGTCAGTCCTTGGCATCGCCAATGCCGTCGGCGTTTATCGCAAACATTGCTTCGGCTTCGGGCAGGCAAGGAGAATCGTAGATCTTGCATATCCGCGTTTCGCCCCTGCCTTTCCTTAAGTATAGTCTCGTGGTCGACGCGTGGGCCATGATGTTGCCCCCGATCGGCTTCTTTGGGTCCGAGCAGAACATGGCGGCACCGTCCACCTGGGCCACGACCTGGTTGGTGATGATGACTGCGACTCCGAACTGCAAAACAACGACCGACCGGGAATTTCTTTGCCTTCGGCATTCGGTACCCGATTATCGCCGATCAGTACCCGATTATCACCGATTACTACCGATTATCACCGATCAGAACCATTTAGTACCCGATTATCGACCGGGAATTCTTCATCACCGAACATCAAAAGCGATTTTTGACGCGGAAATCACTTTCTCCGGCGACCACACGACAGATACATATTTAACTTCGGTGCCCGGTTATCACCTTTCCAAGCTCAGCAAACAATTGTATGATTTACGAGGCGCCTGTACAGCAAATGAGGCACTTACGACGGGTATTCAGCACCTGGGCCTGGGGTGAATCGCGGATGTGCGCTCCCTGGGTGGGTGGGGGTAACGCGGTGGGGTGCATAGCCGTAGGTTAGGGCTGCCTCTCGTGCGGAATTTTCCAGACATGTTCGGAATTTCAGTGTCAAGTGTCCGGAAATAATTTTAAAAAATGCTCTAACATCCGGAATTTTGACAATTAGTAAATTACGTTTAACTTGAACAATGTGCATGCGCTGTGAAGATGAGAACTTCAGATTGTGCGGTGGATTGGTAGTCGTAAGAACATACTGAAAAATGCCGCATAGCGCTTGTTTGTTGCCGCGAGATGGAGCCATTGAGACTGTCAGGAATTTTGTCTCTTCAGGTATGGCAACCCTACGGCGTAAGGAAGCACAAATTTTAATCCGAATTTTTGCCCGAAAAAAAGATAGCGCTAAATTTAGCAAAAAACAACAAAAATTGACATTAGTGTCTTGTCTTCCAACACGATGAACATGGGTAGGACTCGAGCCCCTTAGAGGGCGCGCAACTATCATACCACCTTTTCAAGAGTCAGGTTGAACATTTGTACAGTCGCCAACAGTGCAAAAACGGTTTGCAGTTAACTTTTTACACGATCCCAAAAACATCGTCACTGAAATTGTTTTTGCAAAAATGTGATATGTTTTTTTAAATTCTTCAAAATGTTTTGCCGATTTTCCGCGAACTTGTGAAGTGTGGGGAGGTACAACCCCTTACATCCCCATCTCCTACGACTGTGTAACCGTGCAACTCGCTCGACCTGTTGCGCTCATGGCGCGTTTCGGCGAACGAATGAAAACAGCATGACAGGTGGTTTTGAGGAAAATAGCACTTGCTGAACGAGACAAACCCTTGGCATTGCTTGCAACAAAAAACATGGGAGTAAAAGTTTAGAAACGCACTCATATCCAGATGTTTTAACACAGTCCACCCAATACTTCAGGCAGAACAAGTTGAACATTTTAAAACACTCGTTCAACCAGGGTTGCGGAGTCAGAGGTTTTTGGGTGGAGTCGGATTCCTAACAACACTACGAGTCGGATTTTTTATCCGACTCCGAGAGTCCAATACAATCATTTTTTACATTGCACTCCTAAGTTAGGAATCCTAACTCGTGCCTGTTGAAATGGCAGAATTTCTTTTGAAACTTTGTGGAAGCTGAGAATTCTTGCTGTGTACCACGATTTCCATTTATTCCTAGTTGCTACAAAATTGTTGACAGCCAAACTTCATTTACCTCATGCTAAGGCGTCGGAAATTTTGGAAAGGTCGGAGTTGCAGTCGGAGTATCTACTTCCGATTCCGCAACCCTGTGTTCAACAAACTCATTACACCTTTTGCATGAGAAGTTTTACCACGACCGTTGATCAAATAATCGCTGTCTAGATTTCGTCACAAGCCTCATCAGCCAAGCGTAACATTTCGTCACAAACCTCATCAGCCAAGCGTAACATTTCGTCACAAACCTCATCAGCCAAGCGTAGCAAAGTCCTCAGAAACCTGGCGAGGTGCATCTGTCGCGCCGACAGCTCGCCACGTCCGCTGTAGTCAGTGCGGTATAATGCAGTGGCGCTGTCCACTATCAACACTGCGTACCTGCAAACATGTCCCGTGAGGTGTTCCACAAGGACGACTGCAAGGATCGCCCAAACAAGCTCATTGTATTTTCATTTGCTCTGATGTTCACTGACAGTTAATTTACTTAGTGCGTGATGGCTTGTGTTGTTAGCTGAGTAATTTGAAACAATAAACCATTACCATTAAAAAACTGGCTTTTAGTTTATAAAAGCAAATATATGACGCTAAAAAAGAAGCTGTAAGTATTTATGGTTACAAACCAACTGTAGGAAATAAAAGACGTCTCATATTCCATATTGAACCCTTTACGCCTCATATTGAACCCCCTACTAGCACCACATATCTATACAGGTCTGTGTTGCATCAAAGCAATCGTGTTAGCCCCACTAATCGTATACTTCTTTATTACCGCCACATATCTATTTTTGTGTTCCTTCATGTAATTGTATGCTCCTTATTACTGCCATGCATGCTTAAGTACGCGTAAGTTGCGCATGGGAGTGCAGACGTTATACAACAATAAGCAAGCCTGTTTCAAGATATAGAGCCGACCTGGTCTCCGACATCATGGCGGCCGCTTGCATGAGGAGCTGGGACTGGTGGTCGGTATTGTAGGCGCGGGCGTAGGCGACATTGTCCAGAACATCGGCTCCATTGAGGCCATATCGCTCCGCAACTGCGAGCAGCCGCTCCGGCCTGAAGGTGCCCTCGGTGTCGATGTACATACATTTGCCTTCACCTCCTCCCTGCTCGATGGGGAGCTGGTCACGATATACATGAACCACGCGCGTTAGTGACAATTTCAACGGAATCAATCATTGCATTCAAAAACACATTTCATCACTTTTGAATGATCTTAACAGTCCTAAAAAAAGATAAAAAATTCTCGTGAATAACTGACAATCTCTCAAAACAGAGGGGCGAAAAAAAGCATATGCCGTCAACACCTTTTCACACAAACTGGAAACGTCGCAGAAAGTCGGCGACAAGATAGTAATTTGATCTTAAGCCGACCCGACTGCTCTCAACCTTAGATATTATCATCTTGACCACAACAGTTGTTGACAGGTGCGGTTGTTATAGCAACCGAATGATGTTTTTTTAAACGTGGTCAGATTGCCGGTGCCAGGCTGAGAACGCCTCAGTGCTGGTGTGCTTTGCTACAGGTTTCCATCGTGAACATCTGAAATGCGGCAAAAACTTGCGATGGCTCCAGTAACGACGTATACAAAAATTTATGACTACGATCTGTGATGAAACCTTCCAATATCTGGAGGCAGCTCAGTATTGGAACAAAAGTTATCGAACGTGTGACTCAAAGAAGCATTATGATCAAGAAGCTAAATTTCAGCCGTCATGGCGCTTCAGCAAAACACGCGATCTTACCTGACAAGTCGTGGCGATTGTGTGACAAATTTGTGTTTTCCCGGTGCGGAATTCACCAAAAATTTCGGTGATTGAACCAGTTTCGAATCCACCTACAAGTAAAAAGTTCAACTGCCCTGTTTTGTTGTTTCTGTAGCTAAGTTTCGGCGCTCAAGATCTCGTAGATGTTCACCTTGAAGCAATTTGTCCAGTTCTTTCGAGCCTGTTGTGATCTGAATGATTTCCGATCGTCTCTGATGAAACTCTGTGGCGGTTGTGAAACCCATCGGCACCAACTTCGCTGCTTCAATCTGTTTCGTATAAACAAACTAAATTTTCAGCGCCTGTCTGATCAAACGAAACACGGCTCAGGAGAAAACAAGGGTCGAAGTCTCAACAGAAAATCAGCTTCAATCCTGAAGCAGTTAGTTGTTCGTAACAGAGCACAAAAATGTTGGGAAACATTGCCTTTATGTGTATTTTTAAAGTGTTGATTAGTTTTCTTTGGCTAACCTTGCAGTGGATCAAATCTATTTTGCTAAAAAACAAGCTTTTGAAATACCGAGGTTACTAGTCATGAATAAAAACCCTGAAACTCACAATTTTATAATATAGTCAACAGCACTGCCCACCAACACTATTGAATATTTCATGCTTTTCTTTCTTATTTACGTGTTGGCCTCAGACACAAGCTCCACATCAAACTACTTAAAAGAAAACAAGGGGAGAGAAATGCTTATACGCAAGGCTTCATATAGTAGGAGTTATTTCATACGCGAAGGCGATACTGAAGAGGATCGAATACTGAACAAAGCACCAGGAACCACTGCATTCGGACAGCGTCACACAGAAACAGAAACGTTATTTGATAGTAGAAAAATAGATATTTTCTTTATTATTTACCGGCTTAGTTACATCAAAGTCCACACATAATACGGTTCAGGTTCTTAGTAAGAAGACTTGATTTTGCTTGACAAGAGAAACATTACAGTGCAACTTTCAACCCGGTTGGCATAAATGTTTCATTTGGCTAAACATAAATGAAAATAGGAGATTAAGTTCTAAGAGTAATGAGAAAAGTACAATCTTTTGAATTAGAAATAAAACGTTTTTCGTTTATGAAAACAACAAAGCCATGAACTACCTATTATGCTAATGTTACAAATGTAACGTATTTTAGAAATCCAAAGCTACTAAGGAAAGCATCTTACAATAATTTTATCAGCTTTTGCTTCACTGATTCCTTTAACAGAAATGAGCTCTTTCTTTGGTGCATATGCCAATGCTTCAACTGAGTGATATCCATGTTCCTGGAGTTTCCTAATATCACTTGCACTTATTCCGCTTTGCTGTGCAAAAAGTAAGAGGTTTTCTTCAAACATGGTAAGCCTACAAGTATTTAGTAACAATTTGTAAAGAACAATACAAATGAAGAAGTTCTCTATTAGAACCATTCATCAGAACCATTGACAAAAATCTACAGATGAAGAGGTGAGTGCTTTAATCAAACATTAAACCATGAACACCTGAATATATTGTACAATATTTGCCTGTTTCTTTTATCGAACTGCTACAAAGTGACATTTGCAAAAAAATCTCCATGCGACAATCTTGATTGGGATGAAGACAATTGGATTCATCAAATGAAGGCACAATCAACTTGGAGTTTCATACTTGGACTTGGACAACTTGGAGTGCAGTTTCTTATTGCTCATTTTTGATATATTTCGATTATTTTTATTTGGCTTGAGCCTTCTTTCAAGATGTCAACCCAATTTGTTTTTTCTTTTTTAATTTGTTGTTTGATTATCTTATTTGCATGTGTTTTCACTTTGTTTAGTCTTTCGTTTCTGCATGTTTATATACTCCTTTATTATTTTCGCTTTTGTAGAATTATAGTTCACTGCTATAGAGAAGTACTGCTGTGTGCATAGGTGCTGACAGTATTTTTTGATGTGTTTCAGGTTGGATTTATCATTGGCAAGCAGATTTTTTTATCCAACTCCAACTGAACTTTTGAATCATTTTTTGCATAGCACTCCTAAGTTAGGAATCCTAACACATGCCTGTTGAATTGGTACAATTTCTTTGAAACTTTTATTGAAACAGACTTCTTGCAGTGCACCACAATTTCCATTGATTGCTAGTTGCTACAAAATTGTTGACAGCCAAACTTCATTGATGATATGCTAAGGAGTTGGAGTCAGAAAGTTTGGATAGGTAGGAGTCAGATATTTTTCCTCCGACTCTGCAACCCCGCTGGGAAGATGTGCTATTATATAGGTGCTTTTCTTGCTTCATGTGATAGTTACCTGTAGCTTACGTTCAATGTTGTTGAATGTTTGTGGTTTTATCACATTCTTGCTATGTGATGAAAACTGTTGGCGTGGTTTTGCTTACTAGTAATATCTCCATCATAAAAGGAAATATACTACTAGTAACATTTCTATCTTAAAAGGAATTATCTAGTCATTTCAATTTAGAAAAACATTCACATATTGTCAAACGTAAAAGGAAAATCATCTGTAAAACTGTATTTTAACCAGGAACTATGAGTAGCTCAAAAAGTGAAGTTGACAATTACAAAATACTTTTACCTGATGTTAGTAATTTATTGTAAAGTTTTGCCACATCATATGAGAAACAAAAACACTAGTTGTTTAAATTAAATTATATTGAATGTAACAGTTTCATTAAAATGATTGTTTTCAATGTTTTTATTTCATATTTTTGAATACAATCCTTTTTTTGCATAAATATCTAAAAGACACCAGTTCCCAAAATTCGAAAATTCACAAAAGATTACTTCAAAAATCTTCAATGCTTACTAGCTTAACACCGAAAGCATTTCAATAAACCAAAATCTATCATTAGTTTGACATTCAAACCCAAAAAATTGTAAGTGTTATAGAATTAAAAATTAGATTTAATGTTTTTGGTAAAATGGTATGAGGTTGAGGAAATTATTATGAAAAATACCAAACAAACATGCAATGAATTTTGAACATTGACTAAAAAAATTCAGAATACGCTATTTTTTTGCAATAATGCAAAGTTCTACCTCTAATTTTGAAATGGGAAGTGGCCCACAGTTTTCTTCTTCTTCTTCAACAGTGACTTCTTGTTCTTGCATCTTCTTTGAATATTACACTACAATGCACAGCTCAAGCACTATATTAAAACACTATAACAAGGCATAAAAAGCATGCACTAGTTTTTAGTCAATGCAAGTTCTAGTTCATTGATTAAAGCACGCCATAAATGTGTAATCTGTAAAAATATGTATTTAAATTCTTAGTTTGGTGCTTTTGTATGATAAGCATCCGAATTGAAAGGAACAACATGCAGTTGTGTTGTTTGCCTTAGCATAAGCCTCTCAGGTCAGATGACTTTAGGGTATTTAACTGTTTTTACGTTTAAACAAATACATGGCTGTGTATGACTTTTAGCTTCTTTGTTCCAACATTAAATGAAAAGAACTCATGCTTTTTCATTTCTACAAGAAAAATATTGTCATGAAGCAAAACAAGAAATTTGAAAGTCATTCCACATTGGACTGCAAAAGCTGATAGAGTAAAAAATACCACACACCTTTTCATTTCATATTTCAATAACTTCACATTTTTCATAGCATTCTTGAACCTTTTTCTTATTTAGTGCTTGTCGATACCATACACCTCTCTGCTTTTTGAATAGATTTTCAGTGAAGGTAAAAATTTCAAAAGCTTGTCCAGATTAGTAACATTTTGCTAGTTTCTTAGCTTGGTCACTTCATGTTTGACTTCTGGGTAAGTGATTTAGGCTAAGTGACACACTTTTTTAACACTTTCATTACCGTGTGGTTTTCTCGCAATGATATCCACAGATACTGGGTGGTTTTGGTGAGAAATTCAAATCCCAGGTGTAGCCTGCTAAGCGTTTTCCAGTTTTATGCTAAAATGGTGAACCTGGAAAAGGTTTTGTTGCATTTACAGTGATCAAATGCCAACTTATCAAATCATTTCCAAAATGCTTTATGCTACTGCAACAAATGAGGTTACCAGGACCAATTTTTTCCAAAAGTTTCACTTCATTGCAAGCAATGTTTGAGACCATAACAGCAGATAACACTGGATTTGAGCAATGAACTTTGTCAACATGCTTTAATATGTTTACATAAACGTTCGCAATGTATTTTGTCCTGCTTTCCAAGCATTTAGCAGCATATCAAAGCACTTACATTGCACAAACTCACAGTCACTGCTGCAGGATCCTGGTACTGCCTAGATGAACCAAACATGTGCCAAACAGCCTCTGAACCACAAAATGTTTTGATCCTCATTGCAAGACATAATCTTGTTTGAACCCCGTATAGGACCACACTTCTAGACCCTTTCCAGGCAAGAATATTACAATCAGTGCCCCAAGACATCATTTTTTGTACAAATTTACATAGGCCGCGAAAAGTACAGAGGTTTACACCCCAGTAACAAAAGTGTTAAACACAAGTTGATGATTGGTATATAAAGCCTGACGAGAGCTAGCAGCAACAAATCAGTTTCAATTTTCCCAGCTTTAGTGGACTGAATTTCAAACACAATTAACGCAGTGACAATTGAAACAAGGAATGCCCTCTACCCAAGTCCTTACATAATACATAAGGCACACTAATTAAATATTTACCGAACGCATGGCAAAGAGTGCAGAATGAGCAACACACAAACAACAAAATCATGTTACAAGCCATCTCAGAGCTAGTAAATAAAACAGGTAGAAATTTGAAACCATTAAAAGCAGCCAGTGTAATGGAATGCTTGCTTTCAATTACCCTTGTGATATGGACCGTTAGTCTGAATCAAACATGTATGCAAATAAAAGAAATTAGTTCTCAAAAAGTTCTGCTAAATGCAGCTTGAACCAACTTTGTGTTTATCACAAACAACAAGCTAAAAGATATTTAAGAAAAAAAAAATGTTTGTGGTGATTGTGTTAAAGAAGTTTGAACTAACAATCAAATGAATTTATTGTTTATTAAAAGTTTACATGGAAAACAAGGGCTTTGTAACAACCCAAATATAGATGTGTATTGTGCCAAGCAAATCATTATGAATATGCAACAAAGGACTGCACATGTAATACTATAGTCCAGGGGTGGTGAAACTGCGGCTACCGCATATGGCTCTTCAAACCTTTGCATGGGGCTCTTTGAGCTTTCTGAAAAATTACATATTTTTTCTTTATGTTTATTGCAAACTACAGAAATATTGTAAAATGGTACTGTGGTAGCTAGCGTTCCAAACAGTATTACGTTTGGAAGTCGTTCCAAAAAGAATTATCATGTCACAGAAGCATAGATTGTAAATAAATTCGTGTTTTCAGATTTTTATCTTGCAGCTCTTTGTAACTTGGGTTTTACGATATGCGGCTCATACATTGAGCAGATTTGGCCATCCCTGCTATAATCTAATGCAGGGGTCCACAAATAGTGGGTCGCGAGACCTTTCACTCTGGGTAGCCAAATAATTCAAATTTACATTTTAAATTTGCCATTCTCATTAGACAGGATAAACGCACTCATTTACTGCTTTATGTGCTACGTTTCATACAATTTTGTGCTAGAAAACTGCTATGGTTAGTAGTAGTCTAAAATTGATGTTCAACTATAAAGTATTTTCCAAAAAATTAGATGCTAACAAATTGTTTGGGATGCGAGAATTTTGAACTATTTTTAGGGTTGTACCAAAAAGTATTTGCAGACCGCTGGTCTAATTAACTTGTGAGTAAAATATGGCATTGCTGTTAAGCAGGTGTGTTGGCAAGAATTAGAACTAAATCGCAGAACTGTTTTGTTGGGAGCTGGACAAAAAATGACATACGCAGTAGTTAAATCATCTTACAGGCTTAGTGCCCTTGGACCACAATAATATATATGAAGTGGTTTTGGCGGCCTTTTTCATTTTAATGAAGTTGATAAGTATGTCTTACTTTTATGCTGTGAAGTGGTATAAAAATCAGATTTTTTACTCTTTAAATATTTTACATCTAAACAAGTTATTCTTTGGGTAGTTCAAAATGAGATTGTGGCTTTTGATGAAAAATTATGCAACCATGTACTAGAGAAGCATTGGACTGGATTAGGATCCAGACTGTCACTAACTTTTCTGGATTTGGATCCAGACTGAAATCGTTTCAAAAATTTGGGATCAGGAATAGATCTGGTGTGAGTTAATGGAAAATATTTGTGACATTTTCATTGTAAAAAAACTCAGTGTGTGGAATCAGATCAGAAGTAATTCAAAAATATATCTTGATATCACTGGCAGTCATAATTCACAAAAATAAATGCAATGCAGCTGGCAATAGTGATTTACAAAAATACATGCATATTACATAGTGATTAACCAAATATCAGAGTGACAGTATCACATAGTGATTCACAAAAATATATAATGCGTGGCTAACTATATTCACTGCTTAAGCAGTCACGTGGCCCATGGCGCAAGCAAGCGGAAATGGATGCCACAGACCACTCATAGACTCCAAAAAGAATATATTGAAACTAAGTATAAATAAAACTGAATTGAACTTACTCCGTAATATTTTTATGTTTGTGTGTTGTTCAATTACCCTTGTGATATGGACCATTTGTCTGAATCAAACACACAACTAAAATAAATTAGTTCTCAGTGATTTAAAATCATAGACTTTAACAGCACCTCCACATTTCTTGTTGTTGAAATGATATTTAAGATATTGCACTTTACAGTAAAAAAATTTGAATGTTGCTATTTGCTAATCTGGTTTCTTTGAACAGTACTACCAATACCCTGATGGTTTATGTTGTTACATGAAGTTATGTTCTTACAGCACACAATATGTATGTAAGTTTAAGGCATACCTAGTTACCATACACCATTTTTGCAACATACATTCAAATTTGATAATTTTTAATTTTTATTTCAGAATTTTTTGGACCATAATGTGTTCTTAAATCTTTTAATTTTCTCAAAAATCAAAAGTGTGCCTTATAATGCGATGCCCTTAATGTATGGATCTGGTTGTGCTTTCTCATCTAGGACTACTTTTATGTGGCAAACAATGCTATTTATTTAATGCTGGTTACAATTTTTTTGTAAACAGACCATCATGTTACATAATAAATTAACAACAATTGCATGAGCAGGGTATATGGTTCTGAGAGTAGTTAGCACATACCATAGATCGTATTACTCGGCAAGGCTCCTGACTACATTAGCACACACCGAATGAAACACACACACACAGCTTTTATTTTATTTGTGTCTAGCAGATTAGGCATGTGTGACGGATTAAACACCCTGGTATGTACAGTAATCTGAGGGAGTTTAATCTGTCCAATTAAACTCCCTCAAATGTTATGTGAGTTTTTCTTCATATGCGGCTTATAATCCTGTGAGCTGTATGTATGAAAAAAGAACAGCTGGCATTAAATTTTTGATACTGCGCCTTATGGTAAAAAATACGGTAAATGAAAATAATACTAAATTATTTAGCGCTCCTTTAGATAGTCATCTGGAACCCCCAGCTAAAAACCATTGCTCTTAAGGAGCATAGTCACAAGTGGTCACTGGCACCTATCCCTTTTGCTTGTACTGCAAGTACTTTTATAGTGCATGCTGCAATAGTGGCAATAACAGAACCACAAATGAACCTTTTCTTTGTATCCATGTAGCAATGCTCAGCACAAGGCTGGACAAGTCTAAAGTACCATTTTTCAAGTTTTTGGAAAAACTCGACTAGGAACTGAACTTATTCTACCAGTGTTAGTTTAATTTAATTTATTTGTTTATGAGCAGACACGAAGTCCATAGTATGAACACACACACTCTACAGAACGCAGGTTGATAAAAAAAGACAAAACAGAACGTAGTACAAGGCATTGAAGCCGGCAGAATCACAGGGTTACAGACACTTTTTGCAACTGCATTGAAGACAGAACCATAGGGTTACAGACACATTCTTAACACTATTGTTAGCTAACACGTAACACTTGTTACAGCACTACTGCGGAGTAGGG
>Ga0210059_1011425_pt1 | contig 13582 bp, 9 predicted proteins | sample Ectturendosymbi2_FD_188042 | JGI IMG/M metagenome (GOLD analysis project Ga0210059, IMG submission 188042) | Ecteinascidia turbinata endosymbiont from Florida, USA - Sample 2 (SPAdes) (version 2) | ecosystem: Host-associated > Tunicates > Ascidians > Unclassified | place: Key West, Florida...
TACTTTTTTAGAAAATGTTCTCAGCAAACCACATGTTGAATATCAAATATAGTTATGAAGATTCAGCATAAATTGTTTCTAATACACTAGATATAAACTGTTTGTAAAGTCAGTACATTTGTACTGCAGCTGCAACTCCTTTAAGGTTCATAAAAACATTCATGGCTTTGATTTTAGTGCTGACTTTATTGGCGAAAAACTCAGATAAATAGTATCGGTCTTATTCGAAAAAAATATTTTAAAAATGCGTTTTCTTGATCACATACAGATTTAATCCGAAATTAGCATGAACTTTAAGTACTGTCTATTAGATACAACAGCATATCTGCGTATGCCTTATTTTCAACTTACTTTATTTCAAAAAAAAGGAAGAACTCAGCTCCACCGTACAACCGCCCTAATGAAGGAGGGTTCACTTCAGAAACTCGCCAGGCAATAAAAGAACTGCTCCCAGCACCATTAGGTAAGCGTTTTGAATAGCACAGAGTGACTTTTGATATCCCAAAAATTTTAAGCTAAGTTTCTGTGTTGTTTAAAGCCAGCCACCTGGTGTCTGTATTGTGAAGTGGTTACGTGCAATTATGGTCAGGGGTGTAAGCAAGGCCTCCTAGAAAACAAGGCCTTTCAAGCTGTTTACTAGGAGGCCTTGGTGTAAGTCAGACCAGGTTACGGCTGATGTTTGTCAAAATGTTGTGGACTTGCATTGGAAAAAGTTATATAATATTCAGAATAACATTTTTTGTTGGTCACAGTTGTATTGTGCTCACCACGGTGACTTCTGTGACTGAAGTGATTTTGAATTTTCCTCAGCTAATTGTAAAATTGGAAAACAGCGTTCTTCTCTGCTCGGTTCAGTTTCACACTCTTTTTGAGAAGGCGACAGTGGTGAGGAAATTACCTCCCCATGGAGTTGCGTCGAAAAGATCAGCGGTGGCAGCTCTTGTTGAAAATGTCCGGGAGAGCTGCGAATTTCCATCTCTGGTTGAACATCTTAGATTGTCGCCCTGGCTGTTCTTAATCATTAGTGGCACTTTCAGTCACTCCAGCAGTCCTAATCCTATCAACATCATAATTTTCAGTTGTTCCTATCAATATAGACGACATTCACTGCAGTTTCATTAACACGTAACCTAAACCCAAAGCGTAAAGTGAAACACATAAGTATAGGAAAATTAAAAAAAGGAAGTAAAAACCGGTCCTATCAAAAGTATAACCACTACCACCAAAGTGGAAGCCGCAAAGGTGAGTGCCGAACTGCAAACCACTCGCACAGTAAACTCTGCCACTTCTGCTCGACTACCATGACGGTCTCATTAGTATGACAAACTCAGCGTTTTATTCCAACCGTGTCACCACCAACAGACCTACAGCCACTTCTTTTTGAGTTAGTACTTTCATCATGTCCTCTCATAGGAAGTTAAATTTTCCACAATTTAAAACAGTTCATGATTTTAGACAAACCTTTTGTTTTTTAACTTGATTGTTGTGCTTTTCCAGTAAAAGTTTCTATCCTGAATCAATTTCAGCTGCCAATGTTCACATCACCAAAAAATGAAAGATCTAATTATATGCTGGCAGATTTCTCATGCTTCAAAACTTTATCATTTAAATGTTTTAAATCAGACACGCTTTGTTATCCAAGAATGATCTCAGCAAATAGTGCTCTCCATCTTTAAACGCCAACCCTTATAGACAGCTCATCAGCTTACTGCTACAAGCTGCAGTGGTGCAGATAAACGGAGGGCTGCATTTTCGCAGCCCGAGATGTGTGACCAGATTAAAACATTGTTTAAAATCTAACTATGAAATTCAATATTCAAGAAATTCAGGCAGTAACAACCAGTCGAGATCTCATTTACCTCGTTTTTAAAAAAAAAATTCATCGTCAAAATAACAAAAACTCCTTGCGACAGGTGGATATACCACTGTTTCTTCTAGCCAACTGCTTGGTTTCTTTCGTATAGAGCTGTACCAAAGACAGCCCTGAAATCGCCAAATTCATCGGCAAGTGTGCTGATAGCGTCATCGCATAAGCGGCGTCGTTGGAAGAGAGCGAAACATTGGTTTTCTTGAATTTCTAGGAAATGTTCAGCCAAAATGGTATCGGAAGTACTTAAAATGCTTGTCTGAAATTTTGTAACTAAATCCAACTTCAGGCGAATTTGGCGGAATCTTTTGCCTTGCATTTTTGAGGCAGGGTCCCTGAAGATCAATAATCACTTTGCCGTTCTTACTTGTTTTAAGAAGCGCTTTCGCTAGATTTAGCCCCAGGCAAGGATTGTGATTTCCTTTGAAGTGATAAATAACAGATGTTTCGAATTCGATAATCAGTGTGTTTGGACACTGCTTCTGAAAAGCACTAAGTGCGAATTACAAACGAATCTTTTTCCCAGAAGTGTCAAGAAAACTTGCTGCTGCCTCTTATGCGCCGAGCGACGTTTACACGAGATTTAAACCATAACAATCTCTTACTCTAGTTATTAGTTGCGCATATCTTGACTCACTCGGTAAATTTGGCTTTCGGGCCTAAATTGGGCTTCAAAAATAAATGTAGGGCTTGTGATTTCGGGCCGGGTTCGAGCTTCAAAAAGAATCCCGTTCACATCTCTGATTATGATACCATACTTGCACTTTCCGTCTTATGCAGTGCTTCTAGTTCTATTCAAAATAAATGGCATTCCCATATTTAGCTTTTGGCGTATCGCTGACCGTCTTAAACAAAAATTATGAGCAGCTTACGAGTTTCACGTTTTAGCGACAATCTGTCATCAAAGACATGAATTCTGGCAAAGACGGTAAATACTACTGTCAAAGAAGAAACCTCGGTGTTGTGCCTTGTGTGGTAACTTCTTTGCATTATTAAAACAGTTTTTTATGTGTGTGAATTGCTTACTGCAGTTAGTAAAGCATTGTTTTGTAATTTGTATTGATCTGTTATTAACATTTCTGGTGCACGCACTAGTAAGCAACGGTTCTCCTAGCTCAAAAGAAACTGTGCCTTCTGATATGAAGTTCCGTGACAATTCGTTGGCAAGTCATATGGCAGCATTACAATTCGACAACAATTGTGTTATCAAACCTTGATTTTTAACGTACACTGACATACCTCTTTTAAATCACTTTTTGGTTCCCCACGTAATCTCTTATCAAGGCGCTAGAGTTAATGTACTTTCTCTGTCTGTTTACCAAAAGACAGCGCCGTGCTTTCTGAGGCTTGGCTATACTTGTGTACATGACGATCAGGTGCGTCTTCGCGAGGGGTAGCTGGTTCTGAAATGACCACTGAGAAAATGCAACATTTTACACTTACATTTTATTAGCGATGTAAAGTAGAAAAAAACTGGCACTTGTACGTGATGGTTGGATGTGGAAAGCTGAATATACATTTTACTCAATACTCGCGCGGCTCCCTTTGAAACTTTGTGATTTATTTTTCTGCGTTTCTAGCGCGATTTGTTCTGCTTTTCGACAAGAACTCCGGTGATTTGGCCGAAGATTATGTTTCACCGTGGAAAGTGCTTCGGGACGCGTATTCGCACAACAAACACATCAGGTTAAGAACGGTGGAAAAAATAGCAGCACGTAAGGAATGGAATGGTAAGCATTACTTGACTGGCAAAGTGATTTTAGTTTTCTGCTTCTTGCAGCACCCTTGTACCAAATAGATAACAGTAAAATTTTGCATGTAATCGATTTTGATTTCCTTTCACCAGTTTCCATACGCAATGGTTTTCCATGTCATGGTTTAATGTTTATCCGGTATGTCCCTTTGCCGCAGCACTTTTTTAGATTTTAGGGTCTTTGGTTTTATAGCGGGACACATTTACTTTGGTCAGCACTTATTTTCAGGATAGGTAACAGAAGTTGGTCGGTGATTTTAACTTCTTTTAACTCTAAACGTGAAAAGAGTTTTTTTAGTTCACTTTCTTCTTGAAACGTCGCGAGTGTTAGCGAATACGCAGTTTTTAAGTTTTTTTACGCACTGAGTAGTTCGCGAGGTGAGCGATTTTCGAGATCCGAGAAGCTGTTTGGTTTTGGTGTATCTGCATCAGAGCCGGTCAGATCATGTTAAGTGTTCCGGCGGGTCAGGAAAACTGCGTTAGGTTTCTAGTTTTGTTGCGGTTGTGAAAGAGAGTGGTTTGGTTCAGTCAGTTCGAAAAACAATCTTTCATGAATATGCTTCAGATCGATTCCAACGATTAAGCAAAGAAGGTCTTGTTCAGCGACAGGTTTAGATTCTGAGCTTACAGAACTGTTTCAGGAAAGAAAGAGTGCAGAAGTGAGATGATCACCGACGACGACACAGACCAAGTGAACTTAGGTAGCAGTGCTCTGCGTTTGGTGTTACATGTTGCTGTTTGTTCGGTGTTATATGGTGCCCTGTGTTTGGTGCTAAACGCTGGAAAAATGCAGCGAGCGCTTAGCATTGTGTTTTGTTTCGAATAATTTTGTTTTTAAATAAAACCAGGGAGGTTGATGTTGCGATGTTGGGCGAAATTAGCAATTTGAGAGATATTTGTATTCTCCATCTTCGCTTGGCACTCTCCCTTTGCTATGTCCACCAAGGAAACTTTCGAACCGTTTGTGATTTGTGGAGTTGATCAACAGACCTTTTTGGCATTTTCTTCAACGTCAATAGCATTTTCGAAAATTTATACCCGGCATCTTTCAGCTACTGCCTAATAGTTGGCCTTAGCTGTTTGTGATTATGTATGTTTTTAACGAAATTATGTGATTTATCAAAGTGTTCCAAATCAGACGCATCGCATTGTCGGGCAAAAAAAGTCCGAACACCACAGCGCTGTTGCCTGTGACGATTTAACATTCTACCTATGCCATAATGTAATTTTCAAAACTTACCATCTTCCATAAACCTACGAAAGTAACTTTATTCACTAAAACCTACGAAAGTAACTAAAACCTACGAAAGTAACTAAAACCTACGAAAGTAACTTTATTCACCATGATTTTGTACAATTCAGAAAGCATTCGCGAAATAAGGCCATTTTGCCATACATTGTTTTGTCACAGCAGTGCTGTGAAGTGCACTTCATCTCTCTTACAGTAGCTAAGCCGTAAGGAAACTTGACTGCAAAATTTACTGAAATCGCCCCCCTAACCTTAGTGGCTGGATCCACCCCTGTCATCTTCCAATTATGAAATTTCTTCTGAGAGGCGCGTACCTCGCATTCCCTCTTTTGCCATCTCCATCTAAATATTGTGTTTGGCGAACGGTCCACAGTGACAAAGAAAGGAAATGATTCTTAATCGAGATCGCTGCTTTGCTGCATGCAGCTTGGCCAGTTTAAGTTGACACATCAACGTTTCTTCTTTCAGATGCCGAGTTTCGCACCTTGGCCCAAGCGTTAGATCGCACCACTGCGATTGGCTTAGCCAGAACCTACGACGTCGACCATCGGTTCTTCCTGCCCCCTCCACCTTTGCCTCCAGTTAAAAACGAGGACGACATAGGTTAGCACTTGGTAGCTAGCACATGAACGCTCAACACGAATCCTGTAAATGACATCAACTCTTGCTTTCTTTTGAGCAGACTTTGGTGTTTGTAAGGTGTGATTTTTCCACGACCGGACAATCCGTGCTTCGAAAACTACAGTTTTTCGTCTCCTTAGAATTTCCGAAATTCTAAAGATTTGTCGCATTTATACCTCCACCGCTCGCTCATCTGGTTAACTAGTTTAAGTTAAGCTATTCGCAAACTATTATACTTTTCAACCCGCAGAGGACATGCTTCGCGATCTTCTGACCAAACTCCCCCAAGAAGACGTGACTCAATGCGTTCGATATTTCACGTCAGGCGCTCTGAGCCTGAGCGACGAACGACAGATGAAAAGGGTGGGTCCTCAGCTTTTGTACCTTCAAAGAGACTTGTCGCCAGGGAGCTCTCTACTGACCTCTGCTTGCAGAACCTCTTCTTGCTTCCTAGCTTCAAACTTCATTCGCTTCCCGCATGCACAGAACTTTTCTTTCCAAGCGCGAGTCTTTTGCCCTCCTCCGATTGCTTTGAAACGCTTCTTTTTTCTTACTACGTGATGCGAACCATTTCATTGCGTAATAAGAACCATTTCAGCGAATTCCAGTAATCTTGAATGAAGGGCACGGCAGCTTTGTACGTTCTTCACACTTTTGCTCATTGATCCGTGTTTTCAGGGAGGTCGCTGGTGTTTCGGTGGGAACGGGTTGAACTACACGCGAGAAATAGTTCCTCAGGAAAGAGTGGAATCTTTTTGTTTGCAAGCTCTGGTCAAGCATTCCAAGGTCAGCGTCGCGTTGCAAGAGTCCGTGTCGCAATCCAACGCATCGATCATGAAAAATAGTAACGCTCTGTTTTTAAACTGGTATCCGACGTTGCGTCTGTCTGGTGTTTTGTGTAAATGTTCGTATGGAAGTCGTTTACCCCTACTTGATTATAAAGCTCATTTGCGAATGTACAAAATGACCTTTGTGTCTTCCTCAAACTTCAGTCATCGTCGATTGCCATTTTGCGGTGGAGTAAATTGCGGGAACTGGTATGTCCGGCTGCGGAAATCACCTAAAACTTTGATCAAATTTGTGATTTGCATGACTATGAATCTGTTAAAGTGTCGAAACTCAAAGCGTGTTTCCAGCTATTGTGCTTTTTCGACTTGGCCGCTGTGCTTACCACCTGTGTCGAAGATTTCCCGGAAGAACAAAAACTTAATCTGTTAAACTATTGTATAAAAATGTGTTTTTGACGAATGCTCTTGAGCTTTCAGATGCTGGCGCCGACTGTTGACTTGCACGTGTCATATTCACACCACTTCAAACGAGCGCATTTCCATATGTTATGTTTAGTTTGAAAGCCACTGCCAAGTAATGGTGGATTCGGGAATCTTGCAACTTCTTCAGCGGATCAGGAAGCTGCGACCGGAAAATCTGAAGATACAACGAAACGTTGTCAGGTTAAACACGCGTTGTCATCCGCGGCTGATACAAGTGTCCTCCGAGTAATGTAAAGAAATACGATGTTAATGATGTTAATTTACCCCAAAACGACTTCCGCACTGATATTTGTTGATTTTCGTTAAAGCGTATTTCATATTTACTCGCAGAATGGCATTAGCTTAAATAGTAATGGTTTTTGCGCTGTGATGCACTTGTTAGAAAGATAACTGAGAGTGTTCAGTAAAACCATTGTGTTTGAGCGATATGTGGCTTGAACGGTCTCTTATGACCACGCTTGTACGTACAAGCTTAGGTAAAAATAAAATTATCTGAAATTGTGTCCATGCAGTGTTTGCATGCATCTGCTGGACTTGTATGTCGATTGAAAATTTCCAGCATACTCGCTTTGGAGTGTCACGTGTTATCTGTGGCGCCCCCTCACAGCTTGCTCTGCGCCGCGGGCCACGAGGCTACTCTCGCATTGAATGCTTACTAGTGAAGTGACCAATGACAGCACCGCGCGTGATGCTATCGTTTACACACATCCACAGGCGCCGAACGCAAACCTGGACAGGCCGCAAGCATCGTTTTTCAAGTCTTAGTTGTGACCGGGATTCGAACCCGGTCTTCCAGCGTCTGTGACGCACGCGCTTAGGCCACTCCAACTGTAGAATTCGATTGAATTAAATTGAAACTTTATATTTTATCTGCCCGCTCTTTTTGTGTCTGTGTCGTTATAGCTTCCTCAAACTACCTGGTTAAAACAGGGAACCTCTCAGATAACAAACTGCACGGGTTTTAATTTGAAATTTGCTTTAAAAAAAGCTCATAAATTCGCACAGTCTATCGCAAGTGTTTAATAATCTATTGTTACCATTTTTGGAACTAGGCATGTCCGACCAAAGTTTGCGCAGCTTTTAGAAAAGGAGCAAGGCTTTCCTAGACGAGCTCTCAAACGCGTGCATGATTCCTTCTCTTTTTTTTCTCGCAGAATAATCGGAAATATCTGTCGCTACAAGAAATTTCACGGCGAAATATACCGCTCGGGGTGGGTGTCCTTGCTCGCAGAAATCTCAAGGTCTGGTCACACTCCACTGCGCATGCAGGTAGATCGTCTTCAGCGCGGTTTGTCAATGCCTTCTCATTTTCTTGTAAGGGTTGCTTCAAAGTGAAGTTTCCATATGTAGCAAATAGTTTGCTTTCGAGAAGCGGTGGAGTGCATGTTCTCGTGTTGAAGAGAAATACCCCCACTATGCAAACTTTCGTTCCACTAACATAAACGGCATTGTTTTTTTGTGGAGGGGACTGGCGACAAATAGCACTGACTTGGGTGCGATTTTTTCGAACGTACAGGTCACTCAAATCGCTTTTGGTTTGAGAATTTACTTTTACTCTTTGTAAAAACTGAGAATTATTTTTTGTAAAAACTGCCACTACAGATTTCAAGACTTGTTCGCGCATAGCTTGAAAGCATCGTCATCTTTTGTGAACTACACTGGAACGAAAATAATTTTCTTAAGGTTTTATTATTGCGCCCGATGGAAAAAATGACGTTGTGGTTTATGCGACAGGCACCACAAACTAATTATTAGTAATGCAAACTACGTTTGCTGGTTTCATGTTCGCGATTGTGTGTCGGTTTAATAGATCGGATATCTGTTTCATTATTTTCCTGCTTCATGGTTTCCATGACATCGTAGAATGCGCAATCTCCAGTTGAAATATCCGCAACCGCTAAAATATTCTCTTCTACGCTTCAACGTTAAACCTCAGTTGAGGTTAACAGCTAAATGCAAATGAACCCAAAAAGCGGTAAATTGTGCATTTTTTAAAATTCTTCTGTCCTTCGATCAATTCAAGGCGTCGCGGAGTCTCGCGAACCTCGATCGCGAAACAATGGAGGAGGTCTTTGAAGACGGAATGTATCTTCTGTTCCCGCGCCACCGATCCAGGTACGTTCACGAGATTACTTTCTTGGTTTATTTTTACAGTTCATTTGTTTATTTTTAAAAAGCTTTGGTGCGCGTATGAAAAAGTGCAACGTATCGCTTCTCGAATCTTCTCCGAACTTTGCGAAATCGTTGACTCCTGATGAGGTTTGACTGTAAACGAAGTGAGCAGCGAATGAAGACCCGTACGTTTTCAAGACACTTCGTTCATCAAAGCGTGTTGAAAGCGAAAAACGAAATGCAGGGCACCAGCACGAATTTGAGAAATTGCGAGAACTGGAACACTCGGTGGCGCACCTGAGCGGGTGAAAGTAGCCGTGCAAAGACGATTCACAGATGAGTTTATCAGAGTTGCGTCAATACTTCAAAATTACTTGTGCGTGGTGCTCAACAACAAAAAATCAAGTTAACTTTGCCAAACGTTTGTGCTTTGCTGCTGCAATGATCTTAACACTTGCCGAACATCTCAACACTTGGTTTCGCCTTTGTTTCGAATCGAAATAGTCGCGCAATTGGCGATAAACTCACAGCTGTCGCGTAGTAACGGACTCCATCGTCCCAAACCGGTAAGCAACGAAACGTCAGCACATTCTACCACATTACGTCACGCAATTGGATTTGTTACGTATCAACCACATGACGTAAGTGGATTTGCCACGCATTTACCAGATTACGTAAGTGGGTTTGTTGGGTACTTACCGCATTACGCTACCTAAGCGGTTTTGTTACGCATTTACACGTCACGTAAGTGGGTTTGTTACGTTGCAAAGGATGACGCCGGAGGCCGACGTCGTGTTTATCCACGGCCTGATGGGCGGCGCCTTCTATTCCTGGAGGCAACAGGACGGGTCCGGCGGGGCCAACACAAGGACAGACTGCTGGCCAGAGGTACGTGATCGGGCCCCGTTTGTTTGGCCTTCTCTCAAATCAATTGCGTTGTTTGACATTTCTCGCATCCATTGACTGCTCTGCTGAATTAAATCGACGCGACACGAACTTGTTTGCAACGAGGCTTTGACCTCACTTTGAAAGGTCACGAAAGCAGATTCGGTTACCATGGTTACCCAGCTAATTTTCGAGAAAGTGAAAAGACATAATGAATCAGTTTGATTTCTATGGTTTGCTGAGCCAACCTTCTTTCCGGCAGAAGTAGTTCAGGATACGACATACCAGAAGCGCGAGTAGGTAATCGCCAAACCACAGCGGTTACACATTTCAAAGTATTTGTAATTTGAAAAGCCGAGTGCTTGGAAGTCACGAAAGTTTCGTGGCAATCTGTCTCCAGTTGCATTTCCCCGCGCTCGTCACCTAGTGCATGCAGTCATCATCCTGTTACGAGTTTCAAAAGAGTTTTCTTTGAAACACGTGTTTGACAAGTATTGGCGTCAATGTCAATATATTCGCGTATGTACTTATTCTAAAACGAAAACCTAAACTGGCCGCACAAAACTTTCGACGCATGTGGGCCGCGGGTCGGACACAGCTGGTCTGAAGCCAAAACTTATTTTCACGTCGTTCGACGTCCCAGGAATGGCTGCCACGCGACCTTCCGGGTTGCCGAGTCCTGTGCGTCGAGTACGACACGGGTCTGAGCGAATGGATGGCGATGTGTCCGCACGACACACAGCGGCGGACGATATCGTCCAGGAGCGCCAGGATCCTCGCCAAGATGCAGCGCGCCGGAATCGGCGACAGGTGACAGCGGCTTGTTCGATTGGTCCGTGACAACAATCGCTTATGTCGTCACAAACGTCTCTTTGTGAACTTTCGAACTCGCGACGTTGCGTTTGTTCGCTTGTTTTGCGCTTTGGGAACAAGGGGAAAGTAAATTTTCCTTTTCACATCGTCGCAGACTGTTATTATTATTGGCAACTGCGAACGAAATCGAATTGGAAAGAAAATCATCGAATTGCTGCACACCTTAATTTCAAGCTCATGTGCACTTCCGGTATATCAGTGGTTCTTAACCGTTTCACATGTCTTACCCCTTTTATCAAACAAGATTACCAGATTTACCCCCAAAACACTCAATGGTGCTCATTTCTTAAAAATATGAAATAAACCAACTCTTACAGTTTAGAATGATTTGTAAAAATGTACATTTGTTGCAAATTATGGTTCAGTAAATTTACCCCCTTGGAATATGGAATTTACCCCATTTTAAGAATCACTGCTGTATAACGACGAAAAGTTCGTATCCATTCGTTGTATTTTGCTGTTTCATCGCGTTTCCATCAAAATACGTAACAGGGATATCCATGTTCCCCCTCAAGTGCGCATTCTCGCGCACATGCAACATTCAAAAGTTAATTTCGTATATATGTATATCGCATAGCCCTTTGACCGCTTGCTACGCTTCGCTGATTGTGTGTTTGCATAGCTGCGCAATTGTATGCTCACTAAAACAAGCACTTGCTTAGTTTGAAGTTTTCTTAGAGGGAAACACTGCTTGTATCGAGGAAAACTCCTCATCCATTCGATGTCATTTGTTGGTAAATCGCGTTTGAAATAAGTGAGAGGGTCGAATTGCACAACCTTCCCAATCGAAGCCGTTATTTCCAAGTATATGACCCCAGGCTTTTATGGACGCACAATCGCTGCTGCTAAGCGCCCACATCCGGGTTTGTTTGCAGACCAGTCATCTTTGTCGCCCATTCCATGGGAGGGTTGATCGTGAAGCAGATGCTGACTGACGCGTGGCAGAACCAGAAGCGGTATGGCAACATCGTCAAGAAAACCAAGTCAGTAACGTCCTGCATTTCGTGCTGTTAAAATTTTCTGTTTTTGAAACTACACGATGTCGTGTGCGTAGCGTTTTTCAGCCTTTTTCTTCTTTGTTGTATCCTCGTCAGCGTTTCAGGCGTTTCGCAGATACCACGTAGGTCAGCCTTAGTTAAATCACATCGTTGTACGTCATAGACTAATTAATGTACCTCATTACGTCAATCAGTTCGTAAATTTTGCTGCAGCAGGTCATAGAAAAAAATGTTCTGCGACTACGCCTTAAATCAGGGGGCTCGGCCCGCGAGGGCGTTTTGTGCGACCCGCGATGCTTTTTGGGCTAATTTCAAATAATAACATATACGTTATTTCGTTTATTCACCGGTGTTTAAATGCGCTGGGTTAGCGAATGAACAAGTTCCTTTTAAACGAACGTAGAGACCGCTAGAAATGACGTGCCGATAACTCATGATACCTTTCGCAGGAAATAAGATGTAAAATCTGGTTCTAGTAAGGTTTCAGGTACCGCCGTTGTTGCGTCAGCTTCATAATGCGGCCCTCTGATAACTTTTATAAGACCCCATTTGGCCCTCGAAACGCGTCGAGTTGACACCTCTGACCTAAATCCATCCCTCCTTCCCATCCAGGACACCTTCGGCAATTTGGGTGCAAAACTAAAGAGACAGACTTACGTTTTTGACGTACCTATAATTGTTTAATTAGTAAAATTTCGAAAAAAAGCGCAAAAGTTTTGATTTATTCATTGCTTTTCAAAATATCGCCCATACCAGCCCGAAACCGGGGTAGTTTTTACATTTACAGGGGGGTAGTCTTCTACAGCACCCCTCACTTCGGATCGCAACTCGCCAAATACTCGCGCAAGGTCAGAAAGTTACTCTTCCCATCAGTCGAAGTCATGGAGCTCAGTCAAGGTAACATGTGCGGCGTTCATGCATAGCTTTGTTTGGAAATGCGTTATCACGTGCTAGACGGCCAACCCTTTCAAGGACCGCGAAAGCCTCTTATGGAACTTTGAGGCAATTTCGGCCATAACTCACCGGCCGATCGCGCTAGAGAGTCAATCACGAAATCGCAAGATGAATAATTTTAATACTTTCTGATAAACGAAAAAAACGAGCACCTTCGCATTTGAAATTTTGCCTGGCAGTGTGACGTCCCTGTGACGTGTAGAAAAATTCAAGTGCAAAGTTTGCATAGGCACTTGACGCGAGTCGGTCAAATCAAATGCCTTCCAGAAGCTCACTTCCGCTTACGTCAGTGCAGGCAGGTTCACATGCAGAGGTAAAGCCAATCAGAAGAAAGCGTCCTGTTCACTGCGCTCAGCCTTAACCTGTTTGTTGAACGCTTAAAAATTAAACAAAAATCGCTTCCGTTAATTATGAGCCGCATTTGGCGGCGTTGTAACTTCGGTGGAAACGTCACAAAAGCGCGCGCGTGACGTCAGAGCGCGAGCCAAGTGACGTAGCGCCGCTTTGCTGCGTAACTTCATGACGCCCGAGCACTTATGTCGTCACAGATTGCCCGGAGCTTCGCGTCCTCAACGAGAAGTTCGCTGAACTCGTCAAAGGTTCCCGCCTGAAAGTTCTGAGCTTCGGGGAGATGCAGACGACCAACATCGGCATTGTGGGAGCTCACATCCCTATTCACATTGTTCCTCTGGAATCGGCTGGTAATATATTGTTGTTAGCTTTTTCCGTTTGTGTAATCAGGCTAGCAACCAGCTGGCAACTAAGTTTCAGGGACCAGGGCCGTGTGTCTGTGCGTTGCGCGTTGCCGGCCGTGGGAGGAGGGGGGAATTACTGTTTGAACGCCGCGTTCTGTGGTTTGGTGCAGAGCAGCGCTGATAAACTTTTGAAAAGCTGCCTCCGTGCCTTAAAAGTCGCTGCGATCCGCTGTTAACATTCTAAATTTCCAATTTCGAATACAGAATTCAATTTAAAAGCTACAATTTGAATTTGAAATAAAAT
>Ga0210059_1011426_pt1 | contig 13581 bp, 6 predicted proteins | sample Ectturendosymbi2_FD_188042 | JGI IMG/M metagenome (GOLD analysis project Ga0210059, IMG submission 188042) | Ecteinascidia turbinata endosymbiont from Florida, USA - Sample 2 (SPAdes) (version 2) | ecosystem: Host-associated > Tunicates > Ascidians > Unclassified | place: Key West, Florida...
CCCCTAGAAAAACTTTTGGAAAAATCCACTAGTGCCCCCCCTGAAAAAATCCTTCCGACGCCCATGCACACAAGCATGTAAAATGACACCATTTTTTTGAAAAATTGTGTTGTATTACACCATCTGGGAACATTGCTCAGAAACACCAGAGCGTAAGCAATTTACAGCAGAGAGACAGACTGTGCACGGTGTATTCTGCCAAACAATTACGAAATCCTGCCAAATTCATTGCTAAATTAAAAATATTATATTAGAAATAATATAGACAAAATACTGCCAAAATTCTGCAACATTTTTTTCATTAAACGATTTACTTTAACACTGGACCCAAATACTAATTGTGTTTCTTAAACTTACAATATTTAGGCAAAATTCGACATTTAAAAGTGGTGGGGCCAAGCCCCCCAAGAAACAAAAGTGGGAGGGCCTAGGCTAGGGTGCATCAGGAGCTCTCGACTTTTTTCAAACAACTTCTACCTAGTATTAAAGTGTTGCATTTTGGTGAAAAATGAGACCTTTAAAGTTTTTTCGTAATTGGTTGATGTTTAGGGGTGCACCGGGTCTACCACAGTTTGACCCGGGGGGCGAAACTTGCAAATAATGAAATTTGGCCATAACTTAGAAACTACTTGGAGTAGGAACATGATTTTAGTGTCTAACCCTACCAAAATACATACCGGCTATTCATTAAAGCTAGCAGAAAGACCTAAAAGGTTAAGCAGTTTCCATTTGCACTGATTTTTGCTAAAATATATCAAATTTTTTGTTTTTTACAAAAATGTTCAAACTTATATTCTGTACTCTTTTTCTTGATCAAGTTTCAAGCCCTGGTGGTATTGCTAACACCACTTTTGGTGAAATAAACATATCTTCGTTAAATTACGTAAAATATAGCTGAGTGTCAAAATTCTCAAGTAAAACAAGCACTGCAGGACCCATAGGCGTAGCCAGGGGGACCCGAGGTGGCCATGCGCCCCAAATTTTAACATACTGTATCTAGTCATTTTTTGCTTTGAGAAGCGGCGTCCTAAACAAAAGTGCCGATGTTTGCCTAAAGTCAAACATTTGCTCCCAAAGTTTTGGGTTGGTTACACCACTGGCAGGACCTCCAATGACCATGCTGACAATAAAAATATTAATAATCATCTACACGATACAATTGTCGCTACTGTATTTCTTCTGCGTCACTAGACTTGGAACAGCAAAAAGATGTCAATTTTCTGTCATTCCTTATTTCTTGGTTGACGCAAGCTTGGATGATTTTTCTGTCTTGTTCCACCACTTGTACAAAATTTTGATAGCGTCGCTAAGACCTCGTTGCAGCAAACACATTTGATTTAAGTTTTAACACCACGTTGAGTACAGTTATTTATCATATTAACGGCATCAATTTTGACAAGAGCATTGTGGTAGATATACTGGTGGGTCTGACCAGTTAAAAGCATCTTCAACCAGAAAAAAACGATCATTGTTTAAGAGAGTAAAGACAACCAAGTGTGCCAAAGTAGGGCAGCTGTCAATACCTTTCTGGGAAGCTTGGCTTACTATACCCAGTACTATTTGGCGTTGAGGAAAGGGTTCTTTTGGCTTAAGAGCTAACAAGCAATCTGCCAGTTCTAGTTTCTCCACCTCGTTCAGCTTGCAGCTAAACAATGAGAGTGGAACCATTTTTAAAGTAAGATACCAAAGATACCGATTAATGCTTTGACAGCATTATTTGAAACTGAGCTGTCAACAGCCTGATGCTGAGACAACAGACGATCTTTGCAGTACAAGCGCTGGTAAACCATTACAGAGTAAATTAGAATGACAAGCAAAAGAAATCTTTAGCTGTAGCAGCTGCATTCTTGTTGTGATAGTGTCTTGGCGGGTTGTTATAGGCTCCTAGCTTCAAGCAAAAATATTTTACTTGCATAAAACATCATGCCTGTTTATATTGATTTCTGGACTTCTGGTCTTTTGAAAGGAATGTTTTCCTATTCAAGATAAGACAAAGCTCAACAAGTTCAAGATAATCAAATCATCTGCTGTGAAAAGTCCGTTACAAGGTTCTTACAACATAATTTCGTACAAGTGGTGGAACAAAACAAGAAAACATCCAAGCTTGTGTCATAAGAAACAGAATTTAGAACTTTCTGCTGTGTCTTGTGAACACACAAGAGATTTAGAAATTTTGCGTCTTTTCCATGTGTATTGCGACGCAGAAGAAATGCAGTATTGACAATTGTATCATGTTGATGATTATATCCATTTTTTACATTGCCTTTCCTCAGCGTGGGCATTGGAGGTCATGCACTGCTTGTTTTTTTGTTACAATTTTGCACACTCATCTATTTCTCACGAAATTTCACACATATTTCCTTATTTCACCAAAAACGGTAGTAGCAGTATCCAGTGATATCATGACAGGAGTCAATTTTCTGTTTTGACTGTGCCTCATGGCAGGTGTTATGCTAGACTTTCTGGATTAAGTGTTCCACCTAACATTCAGTTAGAGCTGAGTCTCAGCATTTCACTGAGGAGCCAGCAGCACACAACGCATTGCACAATACATCGTGGTTTAATGAAGTATTTCCATATCACGATCATGGCAGTCAGCCTCATTCTTTTACTTTGAGTCTTTTGTTGTGCATGTGACATAGGAGACAGGCTGTATTTGTTGCAGCAGGGTTAGGCTAGAGTTTGGAATTGAGTGAGAGTGAAAAAGAGGACTAAAATGAAAGCTAAAAAACTGCTTTCACCAAATATACACTTAGATCTAAGTAACCTGATAACAAAAATGCTGAAACAACATTGGGCACTACCGAATCGAAGGGCTTTTGACTCGACAAATATGATTCGAACTCATCACTAGCAGCACCACCAGGGCTTAAGACTTGTTCAAGAAGAATACATGACAAAATTTGAACATTTTTGTGAAAAACACATAATTTTGATTTTTCTAACAAAAATCAGTGCAAATGGAAATTTCTTAACCTGTCAGGTCTTTCTGATAGCTTTAATGAATAGCTAGTGTGTATTTTAGTAGGGTTAGACACCAAGATAATGTTCCTACTCCAACTAGTACTAAGTTATGGCCAAATTTCATTATTTGCAAGTTTCGCCCCACCGGGTCAAACTTTGGGAGACCCGATGCACCCCTAAACATCAACCAATTGCGAAAAAATTTTAGAGGTCTCATTTTTTACCAAAATGCAACACTTTAATACTAGGTAGAAGTTGTTTGAAAAACGTTTAGGGCTTCTGATGCACCCTAGCCATGCGCCCCCCGGTTCCGCCACCTATGGCTATGAGCAAGGTACTAAAAACACCCACAAATTTTACTATCGACAGTTTCAGTGTTCTTCACATATGCACTTGTGAGCCTTGCAAGTTGTTGAATAGCTTGCTTGTGAACGCTGAGACGATCGATTTGTGCTTAATACTCAGGTGATCACAGGTAACGTTCAACCTTTTTCCAATCTCCAGTGTGGTTCAGCGTCTAAATGTTAAAGGTGTTCTGCATGTAAATGATTTTTCGCAACTTTAAAGTACTTACGAACCTTTATGCCAGAATGTTGACGTTTTTTTCTGATTGAAGTGTCGTTTTTATGTCATAGAATAAAGTAAATTGTGTTCATTAACATGCTTCCTAAAATATACTATTTGTTTCCTTTTTACTTCAAACGTTGCTGTCTTTTTACTTACAGGTTCTCCCAACTATCATTTACTTTAGTTCGTTTATTTCAATTCTGTACTACTTGGGTGCAATGCAATGGCTGATCTTCAAAATCGCTTGGTTGATGCAAATATCACTTGGCACGTCAGCGACAGAATCAATGGTAGCCGCAGGTAGGATTGGGTTGAATACGCCGTTATAGGATTTGTGGATGGATGTGTTTTGTTAAGTTTCAGACGGCAGTTCGGCCTGAGCAGCATGCTTAAGCTGCTTTACAGATAGCAGCTTTACAGATTTACAGATAGGCTTTGCAACAAATTAGCTCCACAGGCAAAAGCAGAGTTGCATGCCTTTTCCATTCATGAAATGTTAACAATATGAGTTGCTTTTTGGAGAACGTTTACTACCCATTGAAATCTTGTTTGTGCTGTGAGCACTTTACGAAATGTATACAAGTCAAGCAAAGGTTATTGCAGGTTGGAAGAAAAACTACTCGTGCAACAATCCGTTTGAATACAAACCCACTCAATATTTTTTATGCATAACAAAATAACACACACACACAAACTAGGTAAAATTATTTAAAACAAAATATAACGAAAAAGACAAAATCAACGGCAAAATAAAGCCAGAAACTTTCAAAACTTGCTGATCTCTTTTTCAACAAAAATTAGGTTGTTAGGTTCCTATAGATTTTGACGTGATTGAGCCGGAAGCTGAAAAGCGTATTTTTTTAAGTATAAAGATTAACTGATCAACTGTTAGTTTGCGGTTGCGCTGACTACGCATGTAACTGATGTTTACTGTGAAACTGAAGGAATTGTTCAACATTTTTGCATCGTTAATTTTATGTAAAAAGATAAAGTTGATCAACCGACTACAAAAACCTGGAACGTCTTGTTAAATGAATTGCACATTTTCTACAAAGATGAATAGTAATAGCGAGTTGCAAATGAAACAAATTTGAGTTTTAGTGGTGAACTGAAAAATAGACTGAATGTTTTTCTGTGTCTGCGTAGTGATTGCGTTGATTGCGCGCGGAAGCATTACATATTAACTGCTTGTGACTTGGTGGATTAAAATGCCAGCAAAAGAGCAACATGAAGTATTTAATTAAGTTCCAAATTAACTATACCCGATATAGTCAATATGCTTTCATTTCGTGAGGTGTGATTGCACCTTTAAAAAAGGCAAGAGGGCACATTGTTAGAAAAATTGAGATATTTGGTAGTTACGACCAGTGCGTTATGTCATGCTTCTGCAAAAAATCAATATTGTTCTATTTCTGCTAAACAAAGCTTATTTTTCATGGGGAAAAGTCTGCGCAAGAATATAGCTACCTGGAAAACTGCAAATTTTATCAGCAATGCCAGAATTAAAGCATTCTATTCAATTAACTTTTCAAAGAATTTAATGAAGTAACATGAAGAATGAAGTGACTGCGAAAAATCAGCAATTGATAAATGAAGGGATTAGAAAGCATTTCTCTCAAGTTCAAGTTACACTAACAGAGGTTATGACCAACAGAGAGTTTCTCAGCATAGCTGAGTGGGCAAAATGAACCGAATATAGCAAATCTTTTTAGTAAGCTGAAAAAATAGAAATCACTGCTTGAGGGAATCAGTCCACACAAGCGAATTCTAATCAAAATGTGGATAAGTGGATATGTCAGTATTTCTTCAGAATCACGAAATTGATTAAAAAGACTGTTTTAAAATGACATGACTTGATTTGTTCCAACGTTTCATTGAGAAACCAAAGAAAAGGATGTGATTCTATCGGTTATTTTTTTGTTCTGAAAATTTATACCCACCCGAAAGCAACACTTATGATTTTTAAACCTGCTAGAAAAAGACATACATGAAAGTATCATTGATAGCTTAGTTGCTTTGTAAAATGTAAATTGACAAGTTTTATTTTTAGGCAATATCTTTGTCGGCCAAACCGAGTCTCCCTTGCTAATCCGTCCTTACATCCACGACCTGACGACATCGGAATTGCACGCTGTCATGACAGCTGGTTTTGGAACAATAGCTGGAAGTGTACTTGCTGCTTACTTTGCATTTGGGGTGGGTGCTGCTTATAAAATTACGAGGAATCTTTTCGTAAGATTATGGGACACGAGAGCGTTATTTCCACACAAATATTGTTACTGTAGTGTGATTGAAGTTTCAATAAAAATCAAAGCAGTAAAATATGCGAAGAGTTCAAAAGAATTTTCAACAGAGTTTTCTTGAACTGTTCATCGATCTACTCAAATCAAATAATCTTATCAACAAAGAAACCCGCTGCCATCCACTAGACCAGGGGTATCCAAACTACGGCCCGCGCGCCAAATCCGGCCCGCGAAGCCATTCTATCCTGCCCGTGAGGGCATTCATCCGGCCGCACAGACGTTTTGTCAATAATGAAAAAACAATATATTTACGAAACATTTGTTGATTTAGTAAAATGTAACTTACAGTATTTCGAACAATCACAGTAAGATGTCCAGCCCCCGAACTGTTGTACAGTAGCTTATGTGGCCCTCTGGCGAAAAAGTTTGGAGACCCCCGCACTAGACAGAAATGTAATTACAGGATATGTTTCGTTTCAAGATAGGTGCAGTCGCACGTCTGCACGTGCAGTTTTGGCTGCTGCGACAAATCTTTTGCCTGAGCTATTTTTAATCGAGTTATTTTGCTGACATATGATCAACATTTGCTTTCTGAGCTGTCCGGTGCAAACTTTTTGAGCTGTGTAGCCGAATTATCGGAAAGGAAAGATGTGAGCCTGCATTTTACTGCTGTGCCTAGCATGAATAAATTTTGCTCTAAACTTCAGATGTTGGTCGACAAGTAGGCATTGCTGATGGCTCGTATTTACAATTAATTGCTGCTTTTTTTGGAAAGAAGGCAGGTTACTTTCGCACTAACCGGGAGCGCATGTCGCACTTATCACCTTGTTTTCAGATCAATCCAGTGTACGTCATTACGGCTTGCTTCATGGCAGCGCCATGCGCTCTGGCCATTTCTAAGCTGGTCTATCCCGAAACAAGGAAATCAAAGTTTATGACCTACGAGGGACTGGTTCTTGAAAAAACGTGAGAAAAGCAAATTACCTCATCGTTTTCCAGCCGAGTGACTGTGCATTTTACTTGAAAGCAGCCAAAAAAACAATTTTTGCACCTTCGTCGACATTCCATGGCGAAAAGACGGCATTTACGTCTAGCTGATTAAAACACATGGTGTTCGGGGCAAGAAATCCGTTTAGTGAAAATGCATGCGAGCTTTGGCCTGCAAACTCAACGACGCGATCTGGAATAGGTGCGGGCATGGGTTGTGGGTTAGCCTAAAAGCAGGGATTGGAGTGACGTTTCAATACCACAGCTCTCTGGATCCTTGTAGATTACAACCAGAATTCGGTTCAGAAGACTTCGAAATCTTTTTACCTTATGGTGCAATAGTTCTCTGTTGTATACCGTGTTTTCAGCTTAACTAAGCCATAGTGGTTTAATGAGCCCAAAGAGATGGCGCAGAAAGGTAAAGGGTGATGGATCAGGATGAGTTAAGTTTCTGAAGTTCGTCGGCTCGGAGTGGAAAGGCCAGAATAAAGCGGATGAGGCTGGCACAGGACAACTTTGCAGATTTCTGGCGTTATGCGGCTCTAGAGCAAGTAGCATTTCAAACCGCGCAGATATCTATTCTGCACCACTACAAGAAAACATAGAGAACAAATAATAAAAGTGAAATCGCCAAATGACCCAAATGAAGTTGCAAATACCCTAAATTCTAAGCATACCCTTAAAGGTGCATGAAAATGAAACAACATTGTTATGAAATTGTGTTGTTCTCTGTTTTCGCAATGACACCATTTAAAACGTTTTCACTGGTCCCGTCAAATAAATCCATTTAGGGTTCGTTCATTTACTTGGATGCGCTGCAATACCAGAATTTGTATATTTGTGCTTTATTCACACTTCGAAAATTTTTATTTCTCAAAACAATTTTGGGGAAATTTACTTGATTTCAGAGACCAGCGCAACGTGATCGAGGCGGCATTCGTCGGAGCATCGCAGGCAATACCCCTGGTTCTCAACATTGGTGGCAACTTAATCGCATTCCTTTCCCTCCTAGCGGCAATCAATGGCTTCCTGGGATGGTTTGGTGGTCTTCTCGATTACCCTCAACTTAGCTTCGAGGTTTATAAACTACTTAAAAAATTGTATAATAAGTCATACATATCAAAAGTCCAAGTTCAACACCACCGTTGTTCAAAGTTTGAAGAATTGTCAGAATTATTCATGCTTACCTTTTCACGAAATCTAAAACAGCTTACTGGTCCTGCCGGCCATCAAACAATCGTTGTCTGGACATGTTCCATCAACGAAATTGGTTATTTTGAACAATTGTTGATTGGACGATTTATCACTGTTTGGCCGTTTTGAAATCGACTCTTCTTTTCTGACCCTAAATATGCAGAAGAATCGATCTAAGCAATGTTGCAAGGGAAATCGTCCAAAAGGAAGTTCTACTGTAGATACTTCTCCAGTTGATTTAGTTTAAACGATAAGCTGCTGCGTCACAATTGACGCAAAATCATTTATCAGACAACTCAGCATTTAATCGTTTTGTTTCAGGATTTTTGTAAGTCTGCCAAATAGGTGAAATGTACCTTAAGGTGAATATCACCGGCACTTGTCTTGTCCTATTACAGTGATCATTAGCTTCAGTGGCAAAGTGCAAAAAAAGTTTTTTTATCTGCAAGGTTTTATGGCTCCGAGCAAACAAAAGCCAGAATAAGTTGTGCTTCACTCATCGACCTGCTTTAAGTGGGTCCGAGAAGATTTGTTTAATTTCACACACCTAGAGTTGGTACTTACTCAGATTTGTACATCTCAAATGATAACATATTTTTCGGAACACCCAATATTTTTTCGATAGAGGTGCATTGACATATCGGTGTCATCATGGGCGTCCTCAGAAATTTTTCCAGGGGGGGGGCAAAGTCGACATTTTGCTTATCCTTTTCAGGTTGTTGACGATGCAACGCACATGGACGTTAACAAAGCGCTTCACCCTTTCTACACCACAAAGAAAATGCCCAATGTTACGGCAACAGTTGCATACAGTGTATTTCCTGAAAGAAAAATTTACACTAGCTAGGCAAATATTTGTTCTAGTGAGCATGGATATGTTAAGGCTGAGTTAGCAGAGTTGTAAATTAATTACAAAGTTTGTGAATTATTAGAATAAGTATAAAATTTTATCAAAATACGAACAGAATACATATTTGATTGAGATAGCCTCCCTTGTTTTATTGTTTTTCCAGTATTTTGAAATGTTGCAAGTGCGCGGTATGAGATTTCACTGCCCAAATGATCTGGTGGTGCTGCGCAGTTGCGCACTTTAGAGCATCAATTGCAAAAAATGCGCTTTGTTGGCAGCAATGCTTCTTTTTCACTCATCTTTCTTTACACATAGTATAAACCAGGGGTGGGCAAACTTGTTCAATGCAAGAGTCATTTGCAGAAAACCAAAAACACCAGCGAGCCGCAAAACCGGTTTGTAGTGTCTACTACAGAAATTCGGTAAAGAATGCACGTTTTACATGAAATGATGTACAGTAATTGTCACTATTAAATGTTTGTTTGATTTTGTAGTCGCCAAAAATCTGGACAATACCTTGTTATAGCTGTGCGAATTAATTCTCCCAAGGGTTCATTTTTAGGGTTGCACGATGGTTTGATTTTACGAACTTCATTACAGTGAAAGAAAGTCACAGCAGTATGTCGTGCTGTATACAGAAATGAGTTGTACACAGGTCTTTTAAATTGTAGGTATTTTCTGGAATCTGTGACCAGAAATTAACTGTAGAGTGGCATTGACTAAAGTTTTTTTAGAGCTAGTCAGTTTCGTTTCTACAGCAGACAAGTTTGTGACAAACGGTCGGCGAACTGGATAGCCATCACTGACTACATTGACAATGAATGGATTTCCAAGTAATGCAAAACATGGTTTTAAATCTTGGAAATGGTCAAATCTGGCTTGGAGCTCCTCCAATTGTGTTACAATTTATTTTTGTATTCTTCCACTTTGTGGTCCTGCAAACGCCTCTTCGCGAAAAGCATTCTCTCTCATTCTGACATAGGGAAAATGACAGAATGCTTGTGACAATATGTGTCTTTGAAAAAATTTAATTTTCTTCTGGGAACTTAAGTAGCCTAACTTGAGCTTTAGGTTCACTATCTTTGTTATCAATTCGCGTGGACTCTCTGGTAACTGACGGGACGGATCCACGGGGAGCGATTGGGGCGATCGTCCCCTAAAACCTGCGAAAGTAACTTTGTTCACCATAATTTTTTACAATCTGAAAACAGCGTTCGCGATATAAGGCCATTTTGCCGTCCATTGTTTTGTCACAGCAGTGTTGTGAAGTATATTTCATCTCTCTTACAGTAGCGAAGCCGTTATGAGACTTGACTAGCAAATATTACTGAAATCGCCTCCCTAAGTTTACTGACTGGATCCCCCTTACGAGCTCGCTTAAACACATTGATAAACGAAACAAACGTTAAACATAAGGCAACAACTCTCTATCAATGTGAGATATTGCTATTTATCTAGAAGAGTCGCACAAAATATGTCGTAGTTCTCTTCGCCCACCATTTGTATGAACGTATGGCACGTGGCTTACCGCTATTAGCAGTCGCTGTCTCGCTGCATTACTTGCCAAGATGTCTGCGTTCAGCAGTTACATATCATGCGGAAAAACGGCTACTACCGTAACTTGAAGTGAACCTTTAATGATATGTTGCCATGTTACTGTGACGCAACAAAGGCTAATAGTAGAACAATTCGCTCCCGACTTTCGCAACCTGCATTTGCAACCAAAGGAGCGGATTAAGTGAACTGCAATTTCATGACTGCATGACACCAGAACAGCGAACTGACTGTTGTGCAGTGTGAGTGTCGTATCGGCAAACAAATTGTCATTTGCAAGAATTTACCCAACTTACCGGAATTAAACCGCTGATTTCATGTTTTCTAGAAATATTTGCTTCAAAGTTCCAATTTCCAGGGTGCGCAAATACCCATTCCCCCCCTGCGGACGCCCATGGGTGTCATTATCGTTAGTATCAGTGATTTTTTTATCGTTAGTATTTGTGAGCAGCCTACAGAACAGTACTTTTCAGCAGCATAACTTTCACCGCAGGTCATGTGCTCGTACGTGTTCATGCCAGTCTCGTTTATGATGGGAATCGAATGGGCTGAATGCTTCAAGGTGAGACGTGTATCAATATTTCGCCTGCAAGGTTTGAAATGCCGAAAGCCTCGCTTGACCAAGGGCTCGACGCAGGCGCACTGCAAACTGTTTAGCTGTCCAAATGTTATGCTACATGCATTTTTACAATTGTAACTTTCGTAACTAAAAACTGCTGTCGATGCGGTTGCACCTTTATACACTCGGCAAGATTTAGCCTAATGTTGTTGACCTAATCGTATGCTTTTCCAAAGCAGATGAAATTAAGGTGTTGAAATAAGCAGTCAATGTCTGCGGCTCCATTGTTGAGTAAATGCAAACTATGCATCACTTCTGTTAAGTAAATTAGAAGCTAACGGCCACACCTACAGTAAGAGTTTATTTGGTCAGTGACTGCGTAAGAAGAAAATGAGTTCTCTCTGTTGCTGGCTGGTAACACGTTTACATATATTCAGAACCTTGACGAGGAATGCAAAGAGAGTTATTTTATTGAATTAACCTGTGAAAAGTTAAAAGTAACTTTGATCAAGTTTCTTGCAGTATGTTGTTAGGGTTACGATCAAATTGAATTTACATCTACGTCAACCACAACTTACGTTTACATCTGCTTTATTTGATTAAGTCTGTGTCTTCTAGTTGTTTTTCCTCTGTCTTTATTGGAAATTTTCGTCCTCTTTTCTTAAACTTTAGTTTATCTTTAGGCTGCAAGTGTTGAATTCGAGCAGTATCAGTTTTGATTATCGCTCCATCTGTGAGATTGCAAATAAAGTAAAAGAAGTAAAAAGAAAGCTCTAATCTTGAACAAACCTTTTTGTGCATCTGACAAAACTCCAAACATTCTGTGAAAGTTATTTGTATTCTGCACAACAGATGGACCGACCACAATGTACCAATGCAAAAAATGTGGTTAGCCACAAATCAACGCGTTTCTTCGTTAAAAAACAGGTCAAAGCAACAATAGCCAATGTCCTACTAACAAATAGAGGATGCTCATTATTCCACCAAAGTTATTACAACATTTTAGCGAAGCCAAGAGGAAAAACTGCAAAAGAATCTTTAATATAAAACTGTTTCCTAGAAAATTTCCAATCAATTTCTTTGGCAATGAATCAACCAGAAATCGTGATTGAAGTGCGGTTGCTATTATCATGGTCAAGTGTATGGTGTGCAGCTAACTTTTATTTTCCCAGGCAGCTGAACTTCTCGGCGTTAAGATTTTTCTCAATGAGTTCATCGCGTACGAAAATCTGGCCCAACTGATCACCAACCGAGACAACGGCACAATACCACAAACCATCAACGGCGAGGTGCAGTGGGTGAGTGAGCGAACAGAGGCCATTGTGACGTATGCACTATGCGGTTTCGCCAACGTGGGATCGCTTGGGATCATGCTTGGTGGTTTAGGTGAGTCATGAGTTTCTAGTATATTTAACATAGCATGCTAGCATTCGCTTCTGTGCAGTTTTTAAGTCAAAGCTATCTGTCAAACATGAAGCTTTCAAATGAAGAATTCATTGCAAAAATTAAGGATTGTTACGATTTCGCAGTGAGAATCCTGGTAGCGTTTCTTGCTTGTAATCAGAACGAGATTTTCCTGTAGGCCTAGCAATCCTGCATCCCAGGTCCTCACAATATAGCGGGGCAATAATTAGCTAAGGTACCATCAGGAACCACATCTACCTGTAGACTTTGCCGGCTGAAAACTTAGGGTCTCAAATAGTAGCTTTCCTTTCGGAGTGTCACGCGTGATCTGCAGTGCCCATTTCCGCTTGTTTGCACCGTGGGCCACGTTATTACTTTCGCAGTGACTGCTTCACTGATGGCGAATCAATGGCAGCACCCACCCATTAACGCCGAGAACGAGGCTGGACAGGCAATTGCACGAGTGCACTTATACATAAGCAGTTCTAGGCGGGCCTTAGCACTTAAGAAAATGCGCAACCGACTACAGCAATCTCTCGTCGTTACACATGAGCTTACACAATAGTAAACTTGAAAACTTGCAAAAACTTCAGACATTTGAGGGTAGGAAGTTGTAAGAGTGTAATATGCACCTTTCATTGAAGGTGTATAAGTTACTTGAATCAAAGCGTGAAGTGATGTGACAAAATGGGTAAGCTGATGCTACCGAACATATATATTGTGGGAAATTTACTGAAAAATTCAAGTTCAACAGAGGTAGTTATAGGATACGCGTAAAGATTAAAGTATGTAAATGTGTTTTTTAAACACATTAAAATTGCACAAATTGAAATACATTAAAATTGTGCGGTAAAATCGGTCTGCAGGCATCTTACATGTGTGTCGCTATGAAAAATATGTTGCATAGCAACCGTTGCTAGACTATGTACAGTTTGCATTGGCTCCACCTCTGAAAATTTTTAGAATGATGTGACCTACACATGGGCGTCGGAAGGATTTTTTCCAAGGGGGGCCACTAGGGCATTTTTCCAAAATATTTCCAGGGAGGGACCAAAAGTGGTGAAATTTTGTTTTTCCTACTCGAAATCAAGAAAACAACGTGTTTTTGCTGAAATTTTCAAAAACCAGGGGGGCTTGGCCTCCCTGCTCACCTCCCCCCCTTCCGATGCCCATGGACCTACATGTGTACAAATTTTCATGCTTTTGTCATCATCTGAGCAATTTTCGCTCCAATCGCCCAGACATCGCAGGTAGATATT
>Ga0210059_1011427_pt1 | contig 13579 bp, 8 predicted proteins | sample Ectturendosymbi2_FD_188042 | JGI IMG/M metagenome (GOLD analysis project Ga0210059, IMG submission 188042) | Ecteinascidia turbinata endosymbiont from Florida, USA - Sample 2 (SPAdes) (version 2) | ecosystem: Host-associated > Tunicates > Ascidians > Unclassified | place: Key West, Florida...
CCAAATATTAGCGAAATTGTCCCCCCTAAACTTACTGTCTGGATTCGCCCCTGCTGCGGTCTGTAGCATGCTGTGAAAAGAAAGAGAAAAATAGCATTGCACTCTGACCATTGTTTGTGAAACCAGTGAAATTTATTGCACAATAGAGGATTTTTCAATTCTGACAGAGTTACAATCTCCCGTTTCGTAAAAAGTCCAAATGAAGTTGTGAACAGGAACAATGTTGTGCCCACGAGCAGATCAATTGAATCTGGTAGCCTACATATTTAAAGATGAACTATAACAGAAAACTTATAAGTATGCATAACTCTGAACCATAAGCCAAAGTGCAACATCTCCAATTTGTGTGCTATATCCGTAAACCTATTTTATAACAATGTTATGTGACGCCGGACATGGAGCCTCTCTCACCAAGCTACGAACAGAACAATGTCAGGTGTACTTTTGGGTTTTGTCCTGCAACTAACCAGCCTGATAATCTAATTTATAACATTTTGTAATTTTCTAAAAGCTCATGTTTGTTATAGGTTATAATCCAGTAAATTTACCCCCTTGGAAGCTGAAACTTACTCCTGGGGGTAAATTTACCCCAGGTTAAGAACCACTGTCCTATATATTGATTTTTCATCAGTTAGGCTTTAACTGATGGCCCCATCAGTGAAAGCCAGGTGGAAGCGCCTGGTTTGACTTGTTAAACCTTTTGATGACTTAAATGCTATCACAATGTAGTCAATACACCACAACGACTAACCTTCCTGGGTTGCATGCATCCGGAATTATTGATTCTCCGTTTAAATTGCGGAGTAGAACGAAAATACCGTCCAGTTCTAAGCCAAAAAAATGCGAAACAATTGCAACGAGATGTTTGCGGAGTGTTAATGACAACAGACGTTGTTAACAAGCGGTAGGTTACTCACCTTGCTTAGCACTTTCGGTCCAGTTGACTGTAACAAAGATGCGAAGCTGTTTATCAACGTGTGAGAAATTAGTCCAGTAGAAATGCTTCACACTGTTTATCTTCTTCAAATTTCCTTTAATATATAAATTTACTGGTATATTATACTGTAAATAGCTGTCGAAAATCACTTGATAATAAAGGAAAACAAACTTGCTTATATAATCTAACTGACGACCGTTCCTACAAAAGTACCAAACTTCTTAATCAATGACCGAAATCATATCAAATCACAGGTAAATCAGTTTTTTACAAAAGGGCTCAAAAGTACTCATAAAGACTGACACCAAAGAAAGAAAACTTTTCAAGAAAGCAAACTGAAAGTTCAGTTAATTTTTCAGTGATCAGGCCGAGCCTTGTATATACAGCGTCATATCCCTGAACGCCAGAATCTGACATAAACGAAATCAAAATAGAATTATCATACAAACCTGATTTACATATTGGATATCTTCCTAGCACGCTTCTGCCAATGATGAAAAAAAGATAGACTGTCAGAAAATACCTCATACCTTCAGTTTTAACAAAGACCTTTTTGATAGACAAAAACTCAGCTGGTCAGAATACCAAGTGAAACTAAGCTTTTTTCTCCAACATAAAAAATATTTTATAGCAAAGTTCTAACGCCGTAAGTTATGCGGCGTTATTTCAAGTATACAAACCTTCATCTCTAGTCAAGGAAAATCCTTCTAGTAGTTTTAGGACCCGAAATGGGTTTGGTGAAACCAATTTTGCTATTGAAGCTAGGTACACTCTTGCTTTTTTAAAAAATCAAACGATGCATGAAGTTACGTTACGATTGTTTGGGAGCGGTTCGTCACGGGGTAGACAGCGATCTGCCAAGATTTCCCTGAGTAGTATAGATAAAAGGAGAAAATGAAATATATCTGTAGATCGTAGTACGTGTCACCAAAAAAATTTCGAGGTTTGCTGAGGCACACTGAGCCCAAGTTTCTGCCAACATTTACGTGAAAAGTCAAAACATTCCTGTTGCATTTACTTTGGATTTTTTTAATTCAGTCGTTTTTCGTGTCGCTTTTCATTTTGGAAAAACGTAACTAAAAATTCACCTGTGCCAATAGCTTTCGTTTTCATTCATTTCTGCTATGTCACGCACACGCGCGCTATCGATGTAGGCTCACTTTAAAAATCATGTCGTGTTGCAAAGCCACCGATTGCCAGAGTCGATTTTATGTTTGGGTCAAATATCCTGAATTGGAATGCTATATCAGCTTTGAAGCAAAGCAAAATACAGGAGGTGCTGTTTGTACGGTGTTCATTGTTCCGTAACCGAATGACGCAAGTCTCCTTTCAACTGATAATAACAATTTTTGGTGAAACGGAAAAATCGAGGCCGTGAAAACCTTAAAGCTCCAGTCATCCGTGAATACCGTTGCCGTCGTGGCAAAAATAATGCTCGTTCTGAATGCAAGAAAAAATTGTGATCACTATACCACGTCACTGATGCTCTTTTGAAACGAAGATGGTTTACCAAAAATTCCAATTGCCGCCTGCAAGTACTTCATTGTTGTTGTTTCGATTAAGGCCTCTTGGTTATGAGGCTGTTGATCAAAACAGTCTTTGGCCATATTTGTTCATTTTTTGTTGACAAAATTAAACGTTTGATGAGTGCTACAAAATTTAAAAACTATATCAGTTACGAAAGTTTTTAGAGGATGTCCAAAGGCATCAAAAGCGAAAATTCACGTAACAGAAAAGAATGATGGGCTTGACCCGTTGTAAGCGAACGTCTATAATATTTTCCTCTTGACATTTAAATGATGGCGCACCATTTACCAGATGTCTGTCTCGTACCGAGACCACCGTGACAAACTCTAGTCGGCCTTGCTCATGATTTCACTCAATAACACGCTGATTAGCGAAGCTCTGCTTACAACCATCGAGCAAAATCACTCAACAGCTTTCTGCAAACTAGCGAAGTTTAAATTGTCACCGGTGCATCCTCGGCCGCAAGCTCTAAGAAACTGAAACATCGTTAAAATAGTTCCACAAAAATATGGCAAGCAAACAATAGTTTCGAAGAAATTGCCGAGACTGTCAATTGCAAGCAAATGACGTCCCAAGTTCCAACACAACATCAGTAACCCTTTGCACTTGTGTCTACACCAATACCACCTTAATCCTTAACTTTCATTCAGCTTTTAAACACCGTCGCTTTGCTGGAAAAGCTGCTACCGATCCTTGTGGTTACATTTCGGATTACATCTTTTGTATCCACTGCGCCAACAACGATATACTGAGAAACTACAGGTCACCAACAATTGAGTTAAGCATTTTTTAATATAAGTTCTCCGAGCGCTTCCACCCAAAGAATGAGCCAGCACCTCTGATTAAAACATGCTGCATTTAGCTGATTTCTCTGAATGTGCTAACCGTGAAGTTCCTTTGATGACAAATCACTTCTGTTTCACTTACTTGCACACAGCTAAAAGAGTGCGCAGGTAAAAGATGTATTTTTGTGAATCTGGAAAACAAAAGTGAAAAAAAATGTGAAGGTAATAAGTGTCAACGGAACTTTTGCAAGGCATCAATTTACCGATAAGAAAGCAATATAAATTTCGCAACATTCCGTGTTAAAACTTTCCAATTTGTCAAAACTTACAAATGTAATTTTTTCAGCTTTGTTAAAGCAAATTAATGCATGTTCGCAGTTTTTTTTAACGTTTGACCTTGGTGACCGTTAAGGCATTTTGAGAGACAGCAAGTATTTCACCTGAATACCGAAATGATCATAAATCGAGGTTTTTGTATACTTTGGCGGTGGTTATGCAGAGGTTCTACTGTATTTTGAGAGACGTTTGGAAAAATTTGAGAGACCGTTTCAGTCTCTCAAAACGCCTTAAAAAACATTGCATGTGCGTACATGTCAACCATTTTTCGCCGGCCACAAAGCACCAGCTGAAACGCTGTAACGTAATGGTTAAGCTTTTCGAAAATGCCAAAATTGTTATTTTAAGCATTACTGCCGTTCATGTATAGTCCTGGGGAAGGTGGGGCAATATCGTCTCCCACTTTCTTGGAAACAACAACTGCACTCCCATACCTTTGATGTGGCACCAAAGACTTGATGCTTTTGTGTTAATTTTGTGAAATACAAATAAAAACGTTCTCTACTCTCTTGGCTGTGGCAAACTGTATCTTTTCTTCCAAGAGAGCGTTGCGCCACTTCAGTGTTTCTTTCGGCGACACCACTAATTACAACTCAGTAAAGGAAAACTGACGCCATTGCATTGAAATCCACCAGACTCCTCCCAGGTAACTTAGTTGTTGTCAGGGGCGCAAACAGCTCTCCATTTCGGGGGGTGGGAATTTTCATGAAATTTCATTCGATGACGTCATCGTGCTTATTCAACCGTGGTACAACTTTTTCGCAAACGGTCACATATAATAACAATCTAGTTTTGTCCTCAGACACGAAGTCCATATTACAAACACACACATTCTGCACAACGCTGGTTAATAACAACAGACAAAACAGAACGTTTCACAATAGCGTTGGAGGCTGAATTACCGGCGTCAAGCGAAATTTCTGACTTCACGCCATATGCGCATGCACAGAGTAACATTCAACATATTAAATACGCTGAGAAAACGGATGATTAGGGCTTAAGATTTGGTGTTTAGGTAAGTGTGTCGGGTTAGGGTTTATGTTACAGTTAGAAAAACAAAATAATTGAAGTCTAAGATTAAGTCCAATATTTTTCACTGATTTTACTTATTCCCGTACTGTAGCTTGTTGTGGGTATCGGACATTTAACCAAAAAGTTTTAATTTACACAACACACATCAAAAAGGTAATCGCCAAACTTTATTCCTTTACTCTGAGAAGCAAAAGAACTGACAAAAAATAATAGGTCAGAAATTTCGCTTGACACCGGGCTACAGAAACTTACTTAACAGAACGTTTTGTAACGGCGTTGGAGGCCGAGCCTCAGGTTTACAGACGGATACTTAACACTATTTGTTCGCTTGGTGCAACACTACTGCAGAGTGGGACGCTAATCCTGAACTGGTCAAACCCAGGTAAAGTACGAATGCATTGTGACATGCACACCCTCAAACGAACAAACACTGCAATGTCCGAGCACTCAGCCACAACGAAAAAAATGCGGTTGTAGTGTTCCAAGAATATGGACGAATATAAACAATCGAACTGCGCCAAAACGGACAACCATTACGTTATTAGACCTGCTGCATCTTTCGAGAAACAAGTGCATATTTTTTCTTAATGATGCCTCAAATGTAGGAATGTTACATTGAACCTGATGAGTCATGACTACTAACACTCGCTCTCCAGGGCAGGTTGTATAGAGCTCTGCATCCAAAATTATAGGCCGCACCCAAAATTATAGGCCACACGCAATCTTTGCATGCATGACTTTCTGAAATTCCACCATGATTGCGATGCATACATGGGCATACAAAAGGAACGAAAAAGTACATTTTTAACTGCATTTGGACATCGGGAGAAGAGACTCGCAGCTTGTTTGCTCCACAATATTTTTATCGCAGTTGTCTCTGAATGTCTTCGTCATCCGAGAGCTTAGTGTCCAGTACAGCTCCCAGATATTTGTATTGGCTAGCAGATTTTAGATTTTACCACCCATGTGTCAGTAATGGGATGACTGTGCTTTTTGCACTCTTAGCCTTAAACGTCATACAAACAGTTTTGCTGTAGTTGAAAATATTTGCATGTGATTCTGCATAAGCCTGACACACAGATAAAAGTTCTCTTCGCAACATTTCCGAAAATGAGAACTATTTAGTTTTAATCAAGATGCAGACCGAACGATCAGGACAGAGTAAAAATTAGTATTCTCATAAAAACACCTGGTTCCGTACTCAACTAGTGTAGTCATGGCTTTAGTGTGACAGATGTATAGGCTACTACAGTAGTAAACCTGCCTAATTTTCGTCTTGTTTTAGCAAATTCGTTCTAGCCCTATTCTTCTAGCATGTGCTTGAATTTCTATCACAAATGAAGATCCCAAACTGGAAAGATAGCCTATGTCAAGGGTGAGGGGATATTTGAATGCTACCATTTCGGGCAAAACGGATCAGGAGTCTTGTGCCTTTGGCGCATACCGGATAAGGCGCTTTTGGGGCAAAACGGCATTTCTGTCATCCTTTAGTTGTGTGAAAGTTTTTGGAAGTACTTGTAGGGCTATGAGCTTTCAGGAGCAAAAGTTAAGATCTTGTAAAGCGTCATTTGGAGCCAAAACGACATAGTAGGTAGGTGCGTTCAACACTTGACTAGTACTCATATGACACTTCACTAAACCTTTTGCCCAAGCCGTGATACTGGGAACAACCCAGAAAGACACCAAAACGTGAAACAGTCCTCAACCTAAATTTAGTTAAAAACTATCAGATTTCGAAGCGAAAATGCAGCTAGACAACGCTTTTTTAACTCTGCTCAGGTAACCTCTGCCCAATTTGGGCAAACGGTTCTTCTGCTTAAATTAAAAATTAGTTAACGTTCATGTAGAAAGCTGTTTTTTTCAGTAGCTGCATTTTTTAGAAGCTCTTTCGGGCAGACCTATCGAAATCTGCACAAGTTTGTAGTTTTCGGTGGGGAACAAAAATTTGCCCAAATTGACCCATGATTACCTGAGGTGTAACAAATTCCTACACAATGATCCCTCCTAATGCAACCTTGACCAATTTGGGCAAAAGGGATTGGTGCATGTAGGTTCACTAGTACGCCACGCCAGCAACCTTTGACCGAAGCCAGCACGGGAGTAGACCACACGAGTGCAAGCCCTGACGAGATAAATCAATTTGGCGCGAATGGCTCCTGCTCAGCTCGTGGTTTTCATTGAGAAACAGACAGGAGAATGTGTGACGCCTTCTCCGTCAGAGGAAAAAATTGGAGCCAGAAAGAGCCTGCACCTTGTTCGTGCACTTGTGAAAGGTCAAAGCATTTTGTTGAGGACATGATGAACCATCTGCTTCTCTTTACCTAATTTTCTGGAACTCTGGCTTAGCCAAAAAAGGCTTGCTCCTTGTTGTGCGTGCTCTTGTGGTAAAAGGTCAAAGCATTTTATTGAGGACACGAACTTTGAGAACAGACAACTCTGCGGAACTTGTCCACCTTTAAAACTGAACAAAACGAGGTTCACGTGCCAACTGCCAACGATGGGGAGCACTTGTCTGCATTGATCACTTTCAAGTTTTCTGCAAAGATTACTCACACCCCTGGAATACTAACCTCGGGTGATTTCCACTCGGACAGGAGTGGTGGCCATGTGGTGCTTAGGAGAAAATCATTCGACGTTATGGTTGATTGTGAGTTCGGGTGAAATCACCCCACGTTATGGTTAGTGTGAGTTTGGGGTGAAAATTACCCGACGCTATGGTTAGAGTGACTTCTTTGTTTCCTTGTTGATGCGTTGACATTGTAAAAATTGACAAAACTCCACTAATTTATAGTTTTCATATTTCAATTTGGGGGTCTTAGTGCATTGTTTGGGGGGACTTAGCCCACCAAATCCCCCCTGTGGCGACGGGACTGGCCGTACGTGAGACATAAAAGCCAATGGCAGTGCCGCAATCAATCTGGTTGCCCAACAATTGTCGTAAAGCATTTGCCCAATTTGGGCACGTTCACCTTATGTGCCTGATTTTCGTAAAAATTTGCCCATTTTGGGCAAGGTTGATTAATGTGGCTGAAAATTGCATTGAAAATAGAATTTCATGTCTCAACCTAATTTACTTTTATTGCAGATAGAACCACAAGCATGAAATGAGATTCTGCTTAAACCTTAAACCGACCACCAATGACGTCTACGGGCGGAATTTTTATATTTTTCTTTACTTTTTCGTTCATTTGCTAAGAGCACTTCCCACATTTTTGTTTGGAAAATTGCTCTTGTTCTACATCATATGAAAAATTTTCCAAAATCTAACACGTCGTTTCTTTCTGATCGGATGAGCTTGAGAAGACTTGCTAAGTTGTACAAAAACCCGCGCGAGTGTCTAAGCCTGTTAGTTAGTCCACTATAAGCGAATAAAGAAAATCTGCCCATTTTGGGCAAGGAAAACAACGGTGTTTGTGTTTAGAGGTTGCCTGAGCAGGGTTAAGAAATGTACTACGCTAATAATCGTGCTCGGCTTTGCCCTTTACAAAAATAATAATCAAAAGGTCGTAGAAGAACAAGCAGTTTGTCGAGGCACAAATTGCTCTGTCAAGATTTCTCTTGCCAATGTGAAAGTTCCAGCAATTTGCAAAGCTCAACAGTACCCTAATGTTATAAAGTTTCTTGAGGGCAAATTGAGGTCTGTCTAAGACAAAATAGTACGCGAACAAATAGACGAAAAATGCCTTAAAAATACGAACATTTTAAACTACCTCCCAAGTTGACACTTCCAGCATATCTGTGAGTGAATACCAAGCATTTACAAAATTTTCAATCAGGTAACCTGTCTCAAGATAATCTTGTATTTGTCGCGGGGACCCTTTCTTCATATGTGACATTAAATGCTTTCACACAAAAGTACCACTCAACCGAGAGTATGAACAAATTTCCAATTTTAAGTAAAGACATTTGTGTCTTAGAAACAGAGTTTGAGGATTTGCGATTTATACGTGTATTTAAAGCTTTCAGGCTCGTTCCAGTTCTTAGGTAGTTTACTCGTGTTGATCATCTCCGCCCTGACGTAAAATTTTGACGCAAAATTTAGGTTGCTGTTTTTCATGTTTTTTAAGGTGTCAGAAATAGCCTGCGTCATCGCTAAATCACTACATGAGCAAGCATTAGTAAATACAAGCAAGCTTTGTTTTAAGTGTATCCATCAGCCTATGCACTATACTTAGTGTATTGTGAGCATCCGAATGGCGAACATTGAAAGCGAATGTAGAACATATTGCTATGTGGCACGCAAGCTGCAAGCAGTAGCTAGATTTTAAGACCCGTATTAGGATTTACTGGAGACAAAATATACGGTATATACTGTTAATAGAATTTGGAAATTGTGATACATTGATGTTCACACTTCACACACATTGATAATAATCTACCAGCTGTCAACAGTCAAAAGAAATTTGACAGAAACAGCGGAAGTATTTTTTTTCATCAGCTGCCCCGTAATGACCACCAGCGCCTCTAGTGTTTGGAGACTGAGTATGGTGCACTTCATGAGTGCACGTGTGCTGGAGGACATCTTTCAAAAGTTCACGTGAAAAGCAGTAGGAAATGTGAGGAAGCACAAAATATGAGTACTAGCTGCAAGCGAATTTTAAAACGGTTTTTGGTTCATCTACTTGCCCTGGTGGTGTGAATGCTCCAACTAATTTGAAAACAAAATCGTAAGGGTATATTTCTTGTTCATTCGAAAAATTCAATTAGTTTCAACAAGACGAATTTGCGTAGAACTGATCTCTTTTTGAAATGAGGGACAAACATGAACTGTTCCTTTGAGATAGCGAGAATCTGTACGCTCAACATATTTAAAATCTGTGATATCTCCATGGAACAAAATAAAGTAGCCTACAATCGGAACATTGTTAACTTCTAATCATTTATTCATTTATTTAACCGCTTTTGCTCTGAGGAGGGTCACGGGCCAGTAGCCCTAGGCCCAGGATGACTCGAAATGCATCATGTTTCTAGCAATCTCGGATAGTTCTGATGGCTCCACGCCAAGACGGGATCAAGCAAAGTCGGAGATATAATCACACCACCTGGTTCTTGGTCGACCTCTCTGCCACTTTCCCGTGGGTGTGGCCAACAGGACTTGCTACGCCAATCTTTCATGCGACATTCTAATCACATTGACGAACCATCGTAGCTGAGATCTCTCTATTCGGAAAAGTGGCTCTACATTCAGGGTTTTACTTCTAATCAGAACATTGAAAAAATGAAATAAACAACTTCTAATCAGAATCAGATCATTATCTAGAAACTGATAATTCAAAAGATATTGACTTGTTGGCATGTTTTTAATAAAACCAAAACAACTGTGCCCATCTGTCAAGGGTATAAACAAGTTTCTGTGTACTGTGAGCCACAAGAGTGTTCGCTTTGAAATTTATGGTTATTAAAAAGGGGGTTTGTGCACATCCAAAGCTTTCCTAAAATAGAAACTTGTTATTTCACTGCAGCTCTTAGAAGAAAAATGAAAACACTGATTTGTTAAAAATCGCTTTTCTCCAAACAAAGTCAGTGATCAGTTGAGAGCTGTTTGAAATTATGAACAGGATTGGGCAAATAAATGGTTTGTTCTTTCTGATCACAATACTCCACACGAAGTTATAAATCTTTCACAAAAATTGCTGTTTCTTTGGTGTTGTTTTGGGGCACTTTCATTTTGATTTACTTTTAAGGGAAATCAATAACAACTTGTGTGTGAAAAACATATTCCAAACCGACAGCTGCCCAAGTAGCGTTTTAATTTTACTATTAATTTCTTTGTGGACGAGATGATTCGTTTCTAGAGCGGTTAGTGGTTTTACCCTTTATTTCTAAAAAAAACATATAATCGACTGTGGGACGACGTTTTCGTTGAACATTTTTTGGGACGACATGTCACCAAACGCAAACGTGCATCAACAGGCAAACATTTTTTCTGACGAAAAGCTGTCGTAGATCCGGTCTCGGGTGATATTCAGGGTAACAACTTTTAGAACAACTCTACTCGTCATGCCGCGAACATCGGTGCTACGTCACATCATCACAGCACGATCATTGGGCGACGGCTGTCATGACGACGTGCTCCGTTTATCTTGAACCAAAATATGTTTGACAGTACTGGTCAGCGCATCTTTTCGTTGTTCGCTTCAAATACGACTCAGGCAACGACTTTTGGTGACATGAGTGGATTCACTGCAAAATAGGATGCAGTTAGCACGAATGCGTATTGGATCGTTTCAGTTAGGCTGAAGTGATCAGGCTAATTTTGGCTGGGCGTGACAACATGCTGTGTCAAAGATCAAATCAAACAAAATGCGCTATATATTTACATTCAGAGCTAATGGAGCGTTCGCCGCTTTTCACAAAACTATATTTAACCAGAAGGCAACAAATACTGTTATAGCATCAGCTGAGCAACGGCGTTGTGAAGGTATTATAAGTTACACATTTTTACTAAAGCGGATGAAGATGGGTGTCGCAGACAGCAGGTAGGGGTATCCGTTGAATATGGCACGCTGTAGGTGTTAGTTGTACTGGAGATGATTTTACACAGAAATCAGTAAGGTCTTATTATGCCTCTGGACACTTTTGCTCCAAGTCTCAAAATATTTTTACTCAAATGTGTTTTAACTGCTAATCGTTAGAAAAGCATAGTAACGTATGAGGCACGCACCAAAGTTGATGTTGATACCTTGATCTGATTAGTCCCCTTGAGAAGTTTTATTTCAAGGTGAGTTTTCGCTGATCACAACATTCACGCAGTCAGCACGATCACGGGAAGTTTATTAAACTCAAGGAAGGAAACAGACACCAGAAAATGTCATGTAAAAAGTAATACTGCTTTCTAATACTTCAAAAAGTTGTCGCTTGACAAAAAATTCTTTGAAACGGCCTTGCTTGATCTGAACTTGCTTTTTCCAGTCTGATTCAGATACCTAAAAAGATGAATGTTTCAGTGTGAATGTCTCGGACATGTAACAGTTATAAAATGTACAGATCAAGTTTTTTTCTAAGCAATGTGTGTTTATGAGTAAATTTTGAAGAAAGTAAAATATATTCTACTTATTTACTTAAAAAAAGCTTTGCGAAATAAGTTTATTGGAAACCTTGACAACTGCATCACAAAAGCGTGATTTACACGTAAAATTGATTTCGTACGCTTTTATGTAACCTATATTTTATTTCATCCCAATTTCGAACTGTAGGTTCGCATGGAGTAGTTTCGAACGAGTATGCAGACATTTCCATTACTGTAGTTCGTCAAGTCCTCACGAATCTTATTCCGAAACTCCGCATGGTGTCTAACATTTATTGTTATGAGCTCAAACCAGTAGTGCTGCCCTTTCAGCGCCGAGTTCCGAAAGGATTGTGGACTACCTCTGAGTGCAAAGCATTTAAAAAATAAACAGTAAAATAAATTCTTTTTTGTTCTTGATCGTTACGATTTTCTCCCTGCACCGTGCAAAATTTTGTTAGATTTTAAAAAATCATTGTAAAAATTATTTTCATAAAAATGTTTCGAGAAAATTTTATTTTAAAGTGAAAAATTTTTTTTCATGCACAAAAATTATTTCAACTGACAAATTCTTTGAAACTGAAATAAAATTGTTTTCTCGGAAAATTTGATTTCAATAAATAATTTTCTGAATTTTTTCATGGCTAACGTAGCCAACTCCGCCAACGACGTGTTCACCACAGAAATTTGTGAATAAACCATGTTGTAACTTCATATGTTTCATGTTTGTTTTATGCTGCAGAATTTTTCATTCTACTATTGGTATACAGGTAGAGCAATAAATAGCTAATATAACAAATTTGCTTTAAATTTTCTTTTCAACAAGTCTTTTCTTGAGTTCTCATCAGTGCCCATGAAAAGTGATTAAAATGCAGTGAATGCAAAAGCGGCATGGGAGTCAGCCCAAGACGCCACTGGTGGCTTACAGCATTCCCCCAATCTCATATTCTGGTTTTGTCCCAGTGCACTTGCAAAAATTGCAGTAAGCATAAACTTGGACATCACAAGCTCTCAGGCGCGCAGCCAGGTTTTTTCTAGGGGGGGGGGCTGAAGTTATGGAAGCAAAAGCCTTGACAAGGAAAAATTGCTTGTGATTAGAATAGTCAAAGAAAGCACATAATTTGTGGATAAACAATTTGACAGTACTCACCACGAAAACTGGGGGTCCTTCCAATTAAACTGCCATCGTGTTTCTTTGATATGCTTTCCCGACGACCGCAAAACTCGACAACCTTGATTACATGTCTCAGCCGAGTTTTGTCTTCATCTATGATTTTTTCTACTGTCGGAAAGCATATTTCTCACGTCCACGTTTCTTTCATTTTTGCAAATTTTAAGAGACGCATCAAATTTCTCTGCGAAAAACTTGTTTTCTTTCGCTTTTTGCAAATTTTTTGAGCTGATTTTACCAACATACCAAAGGCCTTATAGCTGACAACATCAGGTGCAAACGCACGCAACACACCATTTGCAAAGCGACCCTTCATGAATTTCACTGTAGGCTAACCACTTAAACTCCTCCAACCATTGCATTTGGAAACATCGCTTCTGGAAGCCTGTGCGTATACTACATGAAAATCGTATGAAGATAAAGGAGTCCAGCAAGTTCTTCGGTCGCGTTCACTCAGAGAACGTCCCACAAAGTTCCCAATGTCAATAATTTTATGCATGCTTTGGGGATTCGCCGAAACATCGTCGCTACCAATTGCACCAGACGCCTGCTCTTCTATCGGTGAGCAGGTAGGCCTACTGTTCTGACACCCGTCAATAAAAACTATTCGAGGCTGCTCACCCTGATCTGTTTCATATGAAGATGAATGTCTTTTTAATTGCACCACAAACTTGTCCGATTTCACTCAACACTTTTCGCTGACTAAAGAGCGGCGTGCAACTAATTAGCAGAAATTCAGCCTGCAAATAACGGTCACTCAGACCTCGCACTGCATATCAGACAGA
>Ga0210059_1011428_pt1 | contig 13578 bp, 13 predicted proteins | sample Ectturendosymbi2_FD_188042 | JGI IMG/M metagenome (GOLD analysis project Ga0210059, IMG submission 188042) | Ecteinascidia turbinata endosymbiont from Florida, USA - Sample 2 (SPAdes) (version 2) | ecosystem: Host-associated > Tunicates > Ascidians > Unclassified | place: Key West, Florida...
ATATTGACAGTGCATCATTTACATCTACAAGCAAAGTGTCCTTTTCAAGAGAACTAACAGTGACATTATCAACATCAGTTATCCTGTTGTGGTGAACTTGTATCCATTAGTTCTTCCCTTTCATGGTTTAGTACACCAGCATCTTGTTCAGCAGACCTAGTTTGTGCAGTATTTGGCAAATTCTTCATTTCCTTATTCTGTCTAATCGCACATGTACTGCAGTGCTTTTCACTAGGAATTACATTTAGAGGTGGCTTTTGCAGTTTTTCATAGCCACAAAGGACCTGCAATTTTTTTGTTCTTTGGATGAATGTCAAATGGATCACTACAATTTTTTTGTTGCAATAAAAACTTCTTATGCAATTATTGCTCCTGATGGAACAAATCGTTTTAATGCAGTGTACGTAAATTTTATTTTGCAGTGCCAACATTTTGATATCTTCCTCTCTTACCAGTGAAATGTTTGCTTAGTAGTGTTTTTTTGGTGACAGCGGTTGACATCAGTGTAAAAACTTGACTTACTCACCGATACTGACATGTTAACAACCTTCTAAACCTTAAAATACATATTTCATTTTGTGATATAGTGTAGGTAGCATACATTGAATTGGGTACATAACCTTTTTACATTGTCCTTTCACCGCAGGAATATAATTTTGCCATGTTAATTTGACCTTCTGTGATGACCTGAAATCAAACTTTAACCCTAACCCTGGCTTTAAGTTGCGCATGGTGAAATGATGGCATTTAGAAGACTTGTTTTGCATTTGATTTGCGTGATGAACTTAATCAATACTGTCTACACATGCTAATTTCAATTTATTATTACTCAAAAATGAAAAATTTTACATATTCCAACTTTTGATATATTGTAGGTAACAAATAGGGCTATGATATCCTATGGTCATCGGCATTTTATAATTTGATCCACGGGGTCAATTTCAAGGTCAAAATAAAGGTCAAAAGGTCATCATCCCAAAATTTACCCAAATTACAAAAATGATGTCAGATTTGAATTCCTGGCTTTTTCCCCTTTTTATTAATACCTTACTTTTCCAGATTGGACCACTAGTTCAAAAGACAAAAGATATGGTGGTTTGAAGTTAGGCGACCCCTCTAATTTCTCAAATTTTTAAAAAATTTAACCCCCCATATCTCGGAATCCAATCAACGAAAAATTTTAGATTTGAGGTTTGGGGGCCGAAATCAACAAGTATGCCAAATTTCAGTAAATTCTGAAAGGGTAGGGTTTAGCCCATTGGGTGAGTTGACATGGAATGACCCTTTACTCTTTGGCGTCCGCTAGGATTCAGGGATTTTCGGAAAAAAAAACGCCTAAACACACGTGGCTTTGTGCGAGAATTTCTCTGGTCCGGTATGCTCTACAGACCCGGTAAAAGTCTCAAAAGACGCGGCAAGTCTTCTAGTCTGCACTCGAAAAAAAATTTTGCTTGGGGCGTGCGTTTTTTTTGTGAGTGACGTCATAAGTGGAGGACTTTTAGGCCACTTTGGCCCATTTTGCATAGCCCTGGGCGCCAACCGTTAGGTGGTAGTATTTCGCTGAAGTTTTTACTGGAAACTAGGCTACAATCCGAGTCTTTTGACACTTTGGATAACCTGCTGGGGTTTCTGGTTCAAAAGCTGTGATGTAAGTTAGTAAAAATATTTGACTAATTAGCTAACTAATTAATTTTTTTATTTTAGATCATAACTTTTGAATCAGAAACGCTAGAAAGTCGATCAAAGGCTCAAAAGACTCGGACTCAAGCCTAGTTTCCAACGAAAACTTCAGTGAAACACTTTGGCCTAGCGGTTGGGCCCTAGGCCAGGTAACATGAGCCAGAATGACCCTGAAACTACTTGACTTATGACGTCAGTCACAAAATATTCGCACCACCCAACCAAAAAATTTTTTTTCAAGTGCAATCTACTAGACTGGCCGATCCGTTTGAGCCCTTGAACAGCTCTCTAGCGCAATCGGTGGAGGAGCTAGGGCATTGGTAAGGCAACCGAAAACTGCAGTTTTTTAGGCCGAAATTGAAGTACGAATATATCATAGACCGGTTCTCAAAGTGTTAAGGCTTCATGAAGTTATGGACCATACAAAATGACTATTTTTTGTGGTCAATGAAGCACAACGACTAGCAAGAAAATCAGCAATTAATTTCAAAACTAACTCATTCTTACTGTATTCATTTAATTATTGCGAAAACTTGACAGAGGTTGTCTCAAGTATCTTATCTTCACTTATGAAGAAAAATTTCAAAAAATCTGTGCGCTTACCCTAATCATGGGGTAAAGAAAATGGATAGTCATCAAAATCACTCATGCATGACATAAAATTTGAATGGTAATGACTCGATGAGCACACATGCTAATAGTATGTGCAATACATCATCTGAAAGTTCTCATTGAGGAGATTTCAGTCTCAAAATATCCTCATTGCTTATTTAAATAATTATTACCTAAGGGATTTCCCTAATTTTTTTTGCCTTTTTTTGGCCATAATTTTCGAACCAAAAATGCTAGAAAGCTAATCAAACCCTCTAAAAACTCATGTAAGTCAAAAATTGGTGTTGGCAGCTAGGGCCTGATAATGTTATCCAAATATACATAAACTCAATCCCATTTTGCTGTCATTAACAAAAAAAAACAAAAATCCAAATTATTCTGATTTTAAAAAAATTGAAACTACATAACTTTCCGCATATTGAGAGTGTTTGAACAGCTCTCTAGCTAAATCAGTTGGTGAGTTATGGCCTTCAGCCAAAATGGCCTAGGTTACTTTTCATGGGATTTGATTTACTAAAATTTGGGTTTTTGAGCCTTAATTTTAGATCCAGAAATGCTAAAACATTGATCAAGGGCCCTAATGACTTGAATTATAGCCTAGTTTCCAATAAAACTTTGAATCAAAAATTTGGCTCATTGGGTTGCACCCAGGGCACAACGACCTTGGCCAAAAATGCATGAACCTCCCCCCATTATGATGTCACCCTCCAAGAACCCAAATCCAAAGCTTTTCCATTTTTTAAATAAATATAAACTACAAGACTTCCTGCATCTTTAGAGGGTTTGAACAGCTTTCTAACTCATTCGGCTGGCGAGTTATGATTTTACAAAGTTCAGCAAAAAAGTGGTGCACACGGGACTGAAAGGACTAAAGTGTAACTCCATTGATATCTTAGGCCAGGGTTTTTTTAAGGCGTTTATGGACCCGATTCGGGTCCCTAGAATCAGAAAATTATCATCAGGTCCCTAAAATCATAAAAAATCGGGTCCCAAGAATCATAGAAATCAGGTCCCTATAGATCCAAACCGGGTTCCTAACATTTTCCTTAAAAAACCTGTCTTGGAGGCAAAAACTTTGTGGGACGTTTATTTAAAAAAATAAAAAAAATTAGCAATGAGGATACTTTGAGACTGAAATCTCCTCAATGAGAGCTTTCAGATGATGTAGTGCACATGCTAATAGCATGTGTGCTTGTTGAGTTATTACCATTCAAAATTTTTCCCACACATGAGTGATTTTGATGACTATCCATTTTCTTTACCTCAAAATTGGGGCAAATGCATGGATTTTTTGAAAATTTTCTTTAAAAGTGAAGTTAAGATACTTGAGACAACCTCTTGTAAAATTTTTACAACAACTAAATGAGTACAGTAAGAATGGGTTAGTTTTGAAGTTAATTGATGATTTTCTTGCTAGTCGTTATGCTTCATTGACCACAAAAAGTAGTCATTTTTTATGATTCATAACTTCATGATACCTTAACCAATTTCAAAAAAATTTGGTTTGTTGGAATCAGCATGAAAAGTTCTAGCTGCTTATTAAATTTGAGGAAAATCTGTGATGGTGGGTTGAATTTTCCATTTTTTTGGTTCATTTGACATGGAATGACCCTTCAATGATTTTATTGCATGTGATTGCAATGCAATCTCCACTCAGTTCTGACCTAATTTTGGATAAGTCCGCATCTGCAACAATGTTATAGTGCCACTGCGTCACAATCATACGATATGTGAATGTTTTTAGGTGTGACACACGTGACAAGACAACTAGGCAGGACATTCCATGTCTAACGGCTGTTCAGCAGAAAAGACATGGTGCGTCCTGTAGGATAACTGGCACATGATGCTGTAGTGGGCGAAAATAGCATCTGAACTTCCTATTTTGGGTTCTTCTAAAATTGCAGAAGGTAGGAAAAAATTTAGTGAGTGGTATGCTACAAAGAGAAATGACAACCCATTTGCTATTGATAATAGTTATCACACTTCGTTTCTGAAAGCATTTCTTGTTTCAAAAGACAAGTCATGAAATGATTGATAATGACGGACATGGACATGGTGGTCTTGTGGTATGATGCAAAAGTTCTTGAAACAATCTCATGTATACATTTACCACATAAGCCAGTGTTTAACTTGCTGCAGACTAAAATCTATAGCAAGTGCAAGCTGGAGATTTTTAAAATAATTTTCACACCCCACACTTACACCTAAGCATTCTTGTTTTCAAGTTGGAGGGGATTTGCAAAATTCTTATGACTGACCCTATAAACCAGGAAATATGTAGTAGATATGAAAGTCTTGCTAAGGCAACAATTTATCTGCAAAACAAAATTGTTGCCTAAAAGGGTCACCATTTTTATCTTCAGTGGATTGGACTGTTGAGATGTTGATTTGTTTTTGGTTATTTTCAAGAAATTCCCGACATCAAAATTGTGGAAGTTATTCATAGTCTACTGTCACCACCATTGATGCCTCATTCTTCATGCTGAAGAGCAAGCAGAATTGATATGTTGCAAGTGTTTGTTATGTCTTATCTAAAAACACTTCATGCATGGTATCTTGTCAACAACAACCTGTTTGTGGACTAAGGCATGCTTCTGCAGATATGCTTTAAACCTATTTCATTGACTGAAAAAATTGCGAAATGTTCTCAGTCTCAATCCAGTTCATGTGATTTAATAAACTTGGATCAGATGTTATGGTTTTAAAACTCTTTTTGTTTATATTATCAGCTGCAATTGTATGCCATAAGCTTCAGTGTAGTTAAATTAAATATAAATACAATAGACTTTTTAGGAGTTGGCTAAGGGAATTGCTTAATAGTCAGGCTGGCCCTATTTTGTAGGTTTTCCATTTGTTGTGCAATAAAGAAATCCACATCACTTATACGTCCTAAATACAGTAAACCTTACAATAAGCATTATACAACAGACCCAAGTGACAATTAGAAGTCACTTGCTGCATAATGTGCCTTAGCATCACAGTCAATGTGAGCATTGCAACTGAACTCCAATGATGCAAAGAAATGTTGACAATGCACACTGTTGGGTCTGTTGTATAATGCTGAATTAATTTTTTCAGTATTTTCAACAAAAAAGGAAGTGTATCCATCACCTCAGTTACAGTTTCCGTTTCACCACACACTGCCAAGTGATTATTTATTTTTCAGCTGTTTTGTAGCAAAAAAATGTCTATTGGTGTACCAATAAAAGTTTTGCATGAGGCAGAAGGTCATATAGTGACATGTGAAGCTGCTACTGGTGAAGTATACCGTGGGAAATTGATCGAGGCAGAAGATAACATGAATAGTCAGGTACATCTTCAATTGCCAATCTTTGCCTAATCTTATGAAGTATGCTTGTTTGTAGACAGCATGTTTTACCAAGTACCACCTAAATGCCCATCCCTAAGTTTTGCATTGTTTAAAATGAATAGAATACTAGATAAGCAATTTATCCAAATTAATTAGAGGCCATCATGCTTTTCAAAGCTAAATGAGTGATATTCTGGACAGTGTACCATCCACCAATCACTTATGTGAGAACACTTATTCAGGGTTCCCACGAGGTATTGAAAGTATTGAATTTCAAAATTGCTTTTCAAGACCTTGAAAAAGTATTGAAATTGGCCAAAATGTACATTAGGTATTGAATAAGTATGGAAATTCTAAATGGAAAAGAAATCTGAAGTATCTGAGCAGCATTTTACTGAAAGCAAAGCAATTCAGTTTTTATGCAGTGTTCAGCAACGTGTAAAATTGAGTTTCATGATTAATAATTTTGAAAAATGAAGAGAAGTAATGGTATTGAACTTACTAAATTTAGTATTGAAAAGGTATTGAAAAAGTATGGAAAATGATTCTTAAAAATGTGTGGGAACCCTGCTTATTGCATGTTTACTTAAACTTGGTGACAATCAATAAACATGTAATTGTTAGTGACAACAAAATGATGTTGTGCACAATTGTTCAATTTGTATGAAGTTTGGTCAAAGACCAGCTCTGATCAGTACAATAGTTTAACTATTTGACACAGATGTGCTGTGTTCAAACTTGGCATACCATTTCCAAACTACCGCATTAAAACCTTGCAGTGAGATGTACAGAGAGTTTAGGTCAAGATGCTGATAAGATACCTTTTAAACAAAGCTCTTTACATTTTGTGTTACTATGCTCAAGTATCAATTGACATTGTAATTTGTAAGAGCATTTTGTGTAAAGTCTGTGTGATGAAATATTCAGTCCTGTGGCATGAAGGACAGGCACCAAATTAATATATAGAGTAAAAGCTGAAGTAAATCACCTCAGTGTACTCTAGCGCTAACAGTGGATGTTGTATATCCTAAGGGGGTGCACCCTCAGTTTAGAAACTCCAGAATTAGAAAATGTAGGTTTAAAATCTTTCAGTTTCAACGACTAGTATGCTGGTTTTTTGCAAGATACAAATTTTTCCTTATTCCAACAGCATGTTGGATTTATTAAACCCTGTAAAGACCTCAAAGCCTTGGATTTGCCAACCGATGGAGCTAGAGAGTTGTTCAAACCCTCAGAAGCAGGAAGTCTCCTAGGTTCGTTTTGAAAGAATTTGGGTATTTTTAAAATTAAGTAATCACTTTGCTGTTTTTAGGCCATCACTTGCTGACCAGTGAGACTAGACAGCCAATCAAGGTTTCTAAACATGCATATTTTCACTTAGTTTATTAAAAAGAAAAAGGCATTAAATGCCACTGGAACTTTTTCTCAGGCCCTGATTACATCAGTCAAACTTCTCCAAACCTCTTCCAGTCATGATGTTGTGCAGCAAAAAAAGTTTAAACCCACAAGTGCCTGAAATTAAAAAAAATTGAACCTAGGAGACTTTCTGCCTCTTTAGAGGGTTTGAACAACTCTTGGTTAGCAAATTGAGACTTGACAAAGTCCTAGCCACAAATGAGGCTTTGTGGTCCTCGAAGGGTTTGAAATGCAAAAGATATGAACATGAAAACAATGATGTTTAGGCTTATTTTTGTTATTTCAGTATGTCATTGTAGAATTTTGAGTTTGAAGTGAAGCAGAAAACAGTTGTAGTATAGCATCTTTTGGAATCGGTGGTGGAAGATACAAGCATGCAAACATTGCCACTTGGGCATATTTTGCTGTGTTTTTTAAACTTTATTCTGTCATTATTGCATCTCAAGCAGATATACAAATTAAACCTTGGTAGTTGAAATGTTTTTGGCCGTTTCTCCTCATGGCAAGTTTATTACATTACAGTACTTTTCAATTGTGTGAATGCAAGCATGAAAACATTTAAGTTCGATATCTTAAATGTTTTCAAGCATGAAAACATTTAAGATATCGCAGTTGCCATTCAGAGGCAACTGCGATATCAATATTGTGCAGCAAACAAGCTGCGAGCCCCTTTTTCCCGTTGCTCAAATGCAGTTAAAAACGTACTTTTTCGTTCCTTTTGTACGCCCATGTATGCATCTCAATTATGGTGTAATTTCAGGAAGTCTTGCATGCAGAGATTGCGGGTGGCATATAATTTTGGTTGCAGAGCTCTATACAACTTGCCCTGGAGAGCAAGTGTTAGTAGCCACCAAGTTCAACGTAACATTCCTACCTTTGAGGCTCTGCTACGTAAATACACCTGTTTCTCGAAAGATGCAGAAAATCTAACAACGTATGGTTACGTGCTTTGATGCAGTCAGATTGTTTGTACTCGTCACTATTCTTTGAACACTATAATCGCATTTTACTCTGTGATTGAGTGGTCGAACTTTGCAGTGTCCGTTTGATCGATGGCGTGTCAAGCCACAACGCTTTCGCATTTTACCTAGACTAGACCAAATTAGGAATTAGCGCCCTACTCCGCAGTAGTTTTGCAACAAGTGTCACGTGTTAGCTAACAATAGTATTGAAAATGTGTCTGTAACCCTATGGTTCTGTCTTCAATGCAGTAGCAAAAAGTGTCTGTAACCCTGTGATTTCGCCGGCTTCGATGTCTTGTACTACGTTCTGTATTGTCTGTTTTTATCAACCTGCGTTCTGCAGAGTGTGTGTGTTGATACTATGGACTTCGTGTCTGCTATAAACAAATAAATTAAATTAAGTAAAAATTTTCAAGATATTTTTTCCTTCTCTTGCAAGGAGCATAATTTCATCAGCTTTACGCAACAATGTTAGCTTTTGAGAATACAAAGAGAGAAAACATGCTACGATGCAAGGTTTTGGGAATTTTTGTTATAACTGCCATGCATATGGAATGGGTTTTTACAGAACAGATTTTGGGCTATGTACTGATACGAATTTCGGTTTGCAACCAGCTGTAATCTATTACTGTGAAAGTTGGTACATGAACGTAACGAAAACTATGAAAAAAGCTATACGGATTTAACAATTGAAGCGGTTGTTTGGACTTCATTTGCAAGGTTACAATAGATTTTTGGTTTCTGAGAATGCAGTTTGGGTTGGTGTAGTAGTGCTCTTCATTTGAACCTTGTTCGCTCTGTTGCGCGAGATTTTATCGCGTTCACCAGGTATTTAGGAACGCAACAGGTTTGCGGGCAACATTATCTGTTCGTGGCGTGTAAAGAAACGTCTTTAAGTCTAATATTGACTGGCTTGCAGTTCACTGTAGTAAAAGTATTATTTCTCAATACATATTAATGCGTTCCAACGCCAACTAACGTGCAACTCATGTCAGTGCTTTATTTTTTGGCCTGATTGCATCGCAATGTAGAGGGTGTGCTAGCAATTCCTGGCTCATCTCTGGCAATGAAAATTTGCTTCTGCTGACGCTTGTCACGTGGTAACGTTTCTCGAAGACGCGTTTTTTATGTACATCTCGCCAAAAGCGTTTTGTACAAGTTTTAAAAACTTCTAAGATTTTTAGTTTTTTAGCCAGAATAAAGTTTTTGTAGGCAGATTAAAGTGTTAGGTTTCGTTTTTAGCTAAAATGAATGATCCTGAACCTGCAATGTTTTACACTCTTGCTTTTTCTTTGCCGCACAGGAGGCGAACGGGCAGACATCAGCAACCATTAGCTGCTAGCACAAACTACAAGCCAAAATCTATATTTTGCAGATGCAAGATGTCACTGTAACGTTTCGTGATGGAAGAACAGCCCAGTTGCAAAATATATATATTCGCGGTAGTCAAGTGCGGTTCATGATTTTGCCAGACATGCTGAAAAATGCACCAATGCTCCGGCAAGTGAAAGGCGGCACAGCTGGAAGAGGAAAGGCTGCTATTCTTAAAGCACAGGTAGATGTTTCGTTAAGTTGTTTGCAAACTTTGTGACAGAATTCATTTTCTTTTGCCGCTGATGTTGTGCGTGACTGTAACCTTCCGTCGTCGGCAGTTGTAAATTATTAATGATTGCATCTGGCGTTTCCAGACCGATGCTTGATCAAGTCATGTTTTTGAGACTTCCTGTCGTAGTAATTGAGCTTTTGTTTCTCGATGGCGTAACAAAAAACGTTCTTGAAAACCTCTTATTTATCGCTGAGACATTTTGGTCACTGAGAAATTTCGGTCATGTGTCTCACTGTTGGGCTAAAACTCGCTGTAACAGTGTTCATTGGCCTATATTTTCAGACATTCTGACCGAAAATGACTTAATTTTTTTCGGTCATTTCAAAAATGTTTCGGTTCAGGACCAAAAAAAAACAGTTGAATACTAGAAGCGCAATGAGCCTCCATACTCTTCTTTCTCTTTTCCCACATATACATTCAGACAACGCGAAAGGCTGACCGTCATGGGACATGCTCAGCTTTTTGGTGTGTTTCGGGATCACGTTATGTGTCCTATACATTTTTTCTATTATTTTAACATTCATTTCTACTGTACAAAACAGCGCAAATTGGCCAGCATGGATTCTCCAATAAAATAGGCTGTTTTTCTTTATGTCAGCAAGTTTCAAATGTGTCAACCGTTCTCGAACTTGCTTTTTGTTGCAGGTGCGTGGCAGAGGCAAAGGACCTTTGCGAGGCGGGCCTTCAAGTTTTAGAGGTGGAGGCTGGGGCAAGCACTGATCTGAAGCTTCTCCACCATCACGACTGGCGAAACTGCACCGATTTTATCAACTTTTCTTCTAAACCTCGCCATCCTACACACTTGCAGCTGAATATGGTTGTAAATACGAGAGAATGCATTCGAGTTACGGAGCTTGCAAGTGACGAGTCAACGCAGAGCTGCTCGAAATGAGCGCTGGATGTAGCGTTTGCGACCATACCAATTGGATAGAAAATTTTTGCGTGGAATGATGCAGACTCAATATCCTTGCCTCTGCAACAAACTGCCCACGCTCTGCTTTCTGTTGTTTGTACCTGTTTGGCAACGATTTCAGGACTACACTGAAGATTGCTTCTGAACAAAGTCCGCTCTGTTCAGAAGCAACAGATGCATCCCCCCTTTTTTCACAATTCGGCTTTTGTATTTTTCTCACCAGCTTCAACCGAAACATAAACAGTGACCAAGTCCCGATTCCAATATCGTCAATTGACAGCCTTGCTTCACGTGGCAGCAACTAGCCGCTGCAGTCGTGCAAAGGTTAAGACTTGAATGTAGATCTCACTGTGTTGCGCCAGTTGTTTGTGAAAAAGGTTTGTCTCTTGGGGTACTTTCAAATATCAATTGTAAACTCAAGGTTCGCCCAAAGGTTGTCGATTCTGATGTTTCATATGTTACTTGACCTTCAAACACAAATGCGAGTTCATTTACATTTTGGAAACAAGTGGTTGTTTGCAGAGATGGGCCGATAAAATCGGCCGATATTTGGGTTTTGCCGATGTATCGGTATCGGCCAAAACGGCCGAATTTATCGGCCTCAGTAGGTGTTGGCAAAACGCTGTTATATTCCTCACGTATCCAGACAACTTGCTCAAGAAAGCACAACAAAGCAAGTCAAGACAGTTATCTTGCAGCAACACTAGCAGGTGCGTTTTCATAAACAAGCGGACAAGATTAACCATGGAGCATGCGTCGGGCGAAACAAAAGCATCATCATTAATCAGATTTTAATTAAAAATCATAGCAAAATATTGAAATTGCTACAATTTGAAAATTTAAACTCATAAATCCTGATTTGTGATTTTTTGAAAAAAAGGTAAGGCATAGAATACATAATATTGTTGATAATGAAGCAGAAAACAAGATTTAAAAATTTTGGAAATATCGGGATGGGCTATCGGTCCATGAATGGCCGATATATCGGCATCGGCCCCAAAAAAGCCATATCGGTCGATATCTAGTTGCTTGTACTAATGCAAGGGTTGGTATCACTGGGCTTACATGGTGCAGAGGAATATAGGTTGCAACCAGCATTTTCACGAAGCCAGTCTTGAGGAATCACCTTGGCAGTTTCTTACAAGGTTCTCTCGCAAGAACTCCTTCACCACTTACAAGTTCACTTGAGCAAGACTGAATTTGTTGCGATATTTGACCAGGTTAAGTTAAAAGGCCGAGTAAACAGCGCGTGGTTTCATACTCGATCAACAGTTTTTGTTGTAAGTACACGGTTTACCGAAATATATGCAGAACCCCACGATTTAAGAAAAGGACGTGTGAGTGAAACCTAATGATATTGACACAGTTCTAAATGAGAATTAGGCAAAGTATAATCCCTATATATCTAATCTACACAAATTTGTCAACACATCACGTGTAACCCATCTAACCCAAGGGTCACCAACATGGTGCCCGCGGGCTTGTTCTGACAATAGCATAAACATGATCAGTGTCTTCACATTGATGAATATCTTTAATTTTTATTATTAATGATAACATAATTGAAGACAAATTGAGCAAATTTTTATTTCAGAAGTGTGTGTATCAAACTGGTTGCCCTTCGCATGACTGTACCAAGAAGTAGCTCTCAGTTTCAAAAAAGTTGGTGGCCCCTGATCTAACCTAAGTAAAGAAAATTATAGTGCAACTAGCTAACAAACCATAACTCCCCTGCTACACCTGTAAGTTGCACTGAGATTCAAACCGAAACAGCGCGCACTTGTCAAGACCTATCTCAACTCAAAACTGGTGGCGCTAAAGTGACCCGCTTGTCCGGCAGACAAAACAAAAACGGCGCAGTTCCTCATTTGGGAGTTCTAGGTAACATGGTTGTGGCCAACAATTTCCAAAGTTTTGCGATTGCCAACGATAACTGGGATGCTCGTGGGGTAACAACCAGGGCTTTAGAACCGGAACTGAAGTTACAGGCTCCAGCATCTACAGGTTTCTCGCTCAGGCGTGAAGCGAATTTTCTGACTTCACGCCATGTGAGCATGAAAAAAGTAATATTCTATGTATGAAATACGCTGAAAAAACTGATGATTAGGGTTTGTTGTTTAGGTAAATGTGTCGGGTAAGGGTTTGAAAAGGAAGTTATTGAGGTCGAAGACTAAGTCCAATCTTTTCAGTGGTTATAGTTATTCCCGTGCTGTAGGGGAATTTGACATCCAAAAAGTTTTAACAATACAATGAAATAGTAATCGCCAAACTTTATTTCCTTACTCTGAGTAGCAAACAGGGGTGCACGCAGGGGGGGTATAGCCCCCCTCAAAGGAAATTGCCTAAACAAAAATTTGTTGCTGACATTTGTTAAAACACAAAACAATTGCGCACATGCATACATAGCTAAATAAAGATTTCGATTATAACTTGTGGTGTAGTGATCTGTTACCTTGGTACGTTACGAGTGTTACACTTCAATTGCAATAAGCAAATCGTGCTAAGACTATAGGAAGCCCTCGCTGAATGTCGCTTTTCGATAAATACGTTAACCGCTTCATACATGCTATGACGCAGAAACTCTGCACGTGCTGCGCAATGCGTTACGATTGAGGTTGTTCCTCCTGTAGTTCGAATTTCAGGTACCGTGATAGTCAGAAGAGTGCATGGGCGCAATTTGGTGGGGGACACGGGGGACGTTGTTGCAGTTGACTGCATCGCCTTGAACTACTAAGGCAAGCACAAGTGAAAGATGGCAATTCGGGGCATTAACTAACAGGAAAGCAACCAGCAACAATGTAGCTCTCTCACTGTGTTCACACTTTGCTTCCACTAGTCACCACATTCAACTACCAATCGGGATCGCAACCACAGTAACTGGAGATCACCCAGTGACTTCACTCTACTACTTCTAGGTTGCACTATCATTATATAGGGATAAGTGAACTACGATAATTCGCTTGTGGTGACTATCACAGTGACTTGTTACTCATAGGCACCATCTAGTGGTGACCTATTTATTTACAAGTGGCGCCATCTTCCGACCGCCACAACGTGTCCCCCCACTTTTTCAGACTGG
>Ga0210059_1011429_pt1 | contig 13578 bp, 5 predicted proteins | sample Ectturendosymbi2_FD_188042 | JGI IMG/M metagenome (GOLD analysis project Ga0210059, IMG submission 188042) | Ecteinascidia turbinata endosymbiont from Florida, USA - Sample 2 (SPAdes) (version 2) | ecosystem: Host-associated > Tunicates > Ascidians > Unclassified | place: Key West, Florida...
ACCTATATGGCGCAATACGTATAAAAAAAAAACTTTCTAGAACAGCTCTATAGATATGAAATGCCGGTTTTGTAGGCTTCTTAAAATAAGCCAAGAATCGCGTGAGTGATTGATCTTTTCGACGCAACGCCATCGCGTGCTAATTTCCTCACCGCTGTCCCCTTCTCAAAAACAGTGTGAGACTAATCCCAGTAGAGAATAAAGAACGCAGCTGTGTTTGCAAACAGAATTAGATGAAGAAAAATCCCAACCACTTCATTCGCAGAAGTTACCGTGGTGAGCACAAATCTACGTCACTAAAGAAAAAAGTCGTTACTCTTGATGTTATAAAAAAGTTTTGTATGCAGGCTCGAAATTGGTCCGAAATATTTTGACAAACTTAAGCCCGAGCCCGGCTCGACCCAACCCGAAGACTTATAACTCTGTACTATGTCAAAAGTTTCATTCTAATACTTCTACTTGCGCAACAACACAAAAATATATTTGAGATTAAATCAAAATGCACAACAGGGTATTGGCAAGATCACCAAGTTTCACCTTCAACACGAAAAGAATGTCCAACAAATCTAGGTGTCATGATGTACTTGTAAAGCAAATGTTTCGCACTTGGTTGAAAACACTGCTGCATTGCGGGTTTGAACTCAAGTAAACCAGATGACTTACGAACCAATGCATTCAGTACAAGCACAAAGTGTAAGAGTCAAGGAAAAAATATATTTTGGATTTGTTATGGTATGGTTTAATGCCTCTTGTTTTTAAAGGATCAACCATAAAATCTGCTTTTTTCTGGCGCTTTTTTCTGAAGTTAATTTTCGTTGAATTTAAAAAAATTTGTTTATAGTAAGTTCCTAGTTTATACTCTGGATCAAAGCACTCATTTGCTCGTAAAATTTTCCTGCAAAAACGAATGTGAAAATCTCTTTGCCATAAGTGCAAGATCTGCAGTATGCTTTTTGAAGCCAATATTGCAGTTGAGCAAGAAGTCATCATGCCCGCCATTACGAGGACACATTTTTTATTTACACACTTCTGATGTGCACCGGCACATCTTCAATCGAAGCCGAGCAGCGACTTAGCCCTAAGACACCGACCCGGAAGAAGGTCTACAAAACTTGCGCACATATTGTATAAGACGTGGATCTTGTCCAATTCTTGAGAGACTGCTTGACGTATACAGACAATAACGTAAAGGCTAGAATCCCTCCACACGTTTGAAAAATGTTTGCATTTTATGTCATAAAATGCTGTGAAATGGGACCTCAGAAGCATTTTTGTACGCTACTTGCACTAAACTTGCTTCCCAAACAGAGATGCCGGAACGTCGGTAGGGCAGGCGGGGAAGAAAAAAGTTGAGGGCAATGGAAACTAATTGTGAAAAAACAAAAAAATCATTACTAATTATAAGGCCCGCAACCAGAATGGTATTTCCCTGAAAAATTTTTGCTTCTCCCTGGAAGAATGTGTTGGGCATAGTTTAAAAATTTGGCCTCCTTTCTGCAAACTCTTCGCCTCCCATGGTGTCCCAATCTAGTTAGGGCCTGCCAATTATGGTTGCTACAGTTCAACAGTAGCCTAATGTTGACTTCAAAAATAATAAAACAAACTATAGACAACCTGTTTCAATTCGATCTTGATAAATCATAAAATTACCTATGAAAAGACACCTTTGCCCCCATTGTCCCTGTTTCGAAATGTCAGGGAGGCAATACCACCGCTCTCTGACGTCCCTGCTTGCCACTCTCAACAATCACAGCCTCGCTACATTACAGTACCTGCCAAGATGATTGCGTTCAAGAGTCACATGCACCAAAGTGAACATTTGAAAATTTGTTGCCATGTTACTAATACACGATAAAGACCAACAGTGAAACAATCCGCTCCCAAATTTTGCAAGTCACCCCTGTAGGCAAAGGAGCGGACATGAGTAAACTCCAAGCTCAGCACCGCATGACACCAGAACAGTGAAGTGTGAGTGTCGTACCGGCAAATAAACTGTGATTGCAAGAAATAAATCAATTAATCGAAATTGAGCTGCTGACGTCAAATTTTCTATAAAGTTTTAGTTCTTAGTCCCAATTTCCAGCTGGGAGGGGCAAGTGTCCGTTTTGACCCCTGGACAGATCCAGCCAATAACGTTAGGGCTCGATTTCAGTAATATTTGTTAGTCAAGTCTCATTACGGGTTCACTACTGTAAGAGAGATGAAGTATACTTCACAGCACCTCTGTCATAAAACAATGGATGACAAAATGGCCTTGTATTGCGAATGATGTTTTCCGAATTGTACACAATCACGGCAAATAAGGTTCATTCGTAGGTTTTAGGGGGAACGATCGCCTCAATGCCCCCCTGGATTCGCCCCTGCTTTGACGCCCCCTGCGGACGACCGTGGTTTTGACGTACCACGAGTTCAAAACTGTTTGCTTGAGTTCAGTGTGAAAGCACACCAACAGCCATAATAGTCATTCTTTTCGCATTTACATGTTTAGCAACAATGCTGACCTCAAAACTAATATCAGAAATTTTAGTAAACCATTCCGAATTTTAAGTGTGCGCGAATAGCTGCAAAAAATTTGTTTCGAATTGACAATGATAAATCATGAAATTACTTATGATACTGGTATGAAAGGGTACCTAAGCCCCCGTTGCCCCCATTTCGAAGGACAAGGAGGCAGTGCACCGTCATCCACCCCCGTTCCGGCGTCCCTGTTCCCTAATACCATTAAGTATTTCGCCTTGCCATTTAGAGTTAACGATACAATTCACAAATACGATAAAGACAATATTGTAAATTGGGAAAAATTACACATGTTCTCTAAACAAACTTGCATATGTTTGACCCACTCTATACAAAAAGTGAAAAAGGTTGGGTATTCGCGAAAACGAAGGCAAAATCGCGTATCACCAGGGCTCTGCTCTAAAGTTAAAACATGTTTCGCCACAGTTATCACAACGGTTGGTTAGTTTATCTAGCCCAGTGGCTCCCAAAGTATGGGTCGAAACCCAAACAAGGACGGCGAATGGTCAAAAAAAAAGTCGTGCCGAGGCAATCCAAAGCCGGAGTTGCACATATTCAACGTTACCATTACTTGTCTGTCTGTCTGTAGTGTAGGTACGTGAGAAAAGAGTAGATTGCTGATAGTAAAAACGAACTTAGTCGTGAGGTGTTCATCAAATTCAGATTTGAATCTGATTCTTTGGATTGTTCAAATGACGAGGATGATACAGGATACACTTGGATTAGCATAAAGTCCTTGTAACATGACCTAAAACCCCAAATCTGAACCCAAACCCAGAACCTAAACTTCAGATTAACCTACACACAAAACCTGAGTCCAACACCCAAAACCAAAACCTAAACTTCAGATTAACCTACACACAAAACCCGAGTCCAACACCCAAAACCCAAACCTAAAATTAAACCTAGACCCAAAACCTAAACCTTAAACCTAATCCGTAAACGCAACCTTAAATGCAAGCCCAAAAGCAGTGTTTTTTCAACAATTTTTAAGCAGCGGCCCATTTTGCCACTCAATTGAACCTAATGACTAAAAAATAACGTACGATATCACTGTGCTTAACAAAAATCATTTATTAAATTCATGCACATGGCAGCATCAGTGAGGGAGACCCGTACCGTTACAAATGACTCCACAAGATGACTCAATCAAAACTGGAATAACTACTAAGTGTTACAGGCACGTTTTGCCTGTAACAACTATTACTGTATAGAAAACAAGCTTGCTGAAAGATTCGCAAGCCTGAAGCAACCAGAATGGACTCAAAAGGGTTGCAGCCAATTAAAACCCATTATTCAATCAGCTGACCCTGAACACAACGTCATTTAAATGTGAGCAAGAGTCATATGATGGTTGATCACGACCAGGTGAAAACCCAAGCAACGAAGCATCTCCGAAAGTTCTGGAAGCATTTAAGCTAGCCAATCATAAAACAATTACCTAATTAAGAGCCAATTAAAGCACCTGAAGAAAATGGGGAATTCCAAGTCACATGACGATTTATGGGTATAAATAGCGTCTCATCTGGACTGAAGTTCAGACTTTCTCTTTCTGCCTTTAGGTCCGGGACCAAGGTTAAGCTATAGTCACGCATTCGTACTTTATGTACACTACGGGCTATAGTCAGGAAGGAGAAACTGACTTGTTCCGCATTTAGGTCCGAGACCAAGGTTAAGTCACTGTCCCGCATTCGTGCTTTGTACACTGCCGGCTGTGATCAGAAATTGACAAGTGGTAATCCGCGGCCTGTACCAGATGCCACGTCAGTTTAGAGTTTCAAGAAAATGGTTTGTCCTGGTAGGATTCCGCCTGGCTAAAGTGGCTTGTCCAAGATAATCTCTGCCAGTATGGACGACAGCAAATGGCTTGTCCAGGATAACTCCTGCCAGTTTAGACGACAGCAAGTGGCTTGTCCGAATGAAACTCTGCCAGGCTAAAACGTTGTACTGGACCAGCATAGCCTTCGTCTCGTCAGTCATTCAGGCTTAAACAGTATTCGTGAGTGAGTTACATTCGTGTCTTAATAAATTGTTGACATTTCCAGAATGGTGGCGAGCATTCAGCTACGAACAGGAACGTTCGAAATCTTTATTAATGATAAAGTTCCACCTTTAACTCTAAAAGCGATGCCGCATAAACTGGAAAGTAAGCCGAGATATGAAAGTGACAAATTGCAGTTTAATCGTTACCAGACAGGAGTGCAGACATATCTTTAAGTATAGTAATAGCAAAGTATAGACTTTTTAAACAATACTAACAAAAGTTAAATCATCTTTAGTTTATAATGAGTTTATACTTTAAGTAAAATGCTTGAATAAGAAAACCGATTTAAATACATCGTTCATCTCTTAGACGCAAATTACTAAGATGCAGCATTAAGATATGAGAATTATATGAGCGTTGTGACATGTCGAGAAGTGCTTGAACATCATGGAATATTGTACCTTGGTGAGTACCTTTCTGTTTAATTTGAAATTATGGTTCATAGCAAATAAAAGCAGTAATAAAAATACATTTCACTGGTGTGTATATTTCGATGTGAATTGTTTTAGGTATCGGAAATAAAAGTAGGCCTGTCAACCAGACTTTAGTTTCTGCGAGGACGGGCCTGGATTCAGTAAAATGAGAACCCATGTATAAAAAAGATTACTTTCTGAATCCGAATCATATCTTTGTCACTCTTAGGAGTCGCGAAATGTGTAACACAAGTTAGCTACAGCAATCAGGTATCTAATCTACAAACGCAGCACATTCTTAGGTTACAAAGATATTCGCGCGTTGCCGCAATCAACAGTACTGTAATAGTTGTAATCACATTTAAAACAATTTGGAATGGAAAAGTAGGGTATCAGTTTTGCCAGGTAACAGTAGCGCAGCCAGAATGAGACCGAAGAGGTCATGGCCTCACCCGATATAAAATTGCTCAGATCTTTGCTGTTACTTTGTTTGTATCAATTTTCAGCTGTTAGAAAATAAACGGAAGTAACAGTCGGACTCAAGACGATGTCAATGGCTGACGACATCATTGACTGTCCCATCCCGAACAAAATTATTGACTGCGCTATTGCTAAGAAGGCCTAATCCTATTATTTTGACTACGACAAAAGTGGTTCTATGTACGAAATTTAGGCCTAAAATGTGGAAGTAATTATGAAGGAAGTGACTACGCACACGCCTGGCCTGACGCAATTCAAATAAAAGGGTCACTTTGTCATTCAAACGGCATGGTTCTCGTAGTGTAGCGGTTATGCGTTATAGCTGCTATGCCAATGGTATTCGGTTCGATTCTCAACTTGCCAACTTTGAATTCATTTTCTTTTTTCTCTTTACCTTTTTTCCAGCTTACGTGTTACCTTTACGGGTTAATGTTAGGTTAGGGTTAGGTTAGCTTAGAGTTAGGGAAAGGTTGGCGTTAGGTTAGGACAGGATCAGGTTAGCCTTAGCTTAGGGTTAGGTTAGCATTAGGTTACGATTAGGGCTAGGGCTACGGTTAGGGTGAAGTTTAGGCTTAGGTTTAGGGTTTATTTTTTACATTTACTTCATTTCTACCAAGCCTACTGCACTCTCGCCTTGTGTTACTGTTACGTCACAGGTGGCGTATGAATAAATTTTCAAATTTGAAGATCCACAAGCGTATCTATAGCCACTGCCAATTATGAAGATATTTATAAGAAGCTCTCGAGACCCTAGAAACGAAATAAGGCAAACAACCCCCAGGTTGAAAACCACTGCCCTAAACCTCAAACTTTGAAAAAGTAGCTTATTTAAATCTTCAAGCTAAGCCAAAGGAAATGGTGAGAGCAGAACCAATGAACACTCGCACAACAGTCGCAGACACTAACCACTCAAATATGTTCACATTACTACTAGAACGCAACGTTATATATGTGGGCAAAGGTGGATACAGTTCGAATGACAAAATAGTCTCAGCAGAGCTTTTCCACAGCCATTTAGAAAATCTATATAATCGGATCACAACTAAAATTCTTGATACGTCCAGAATAATCACATTAATTAGTGGGGTTATGCGCGCAAAAAAATGTTTTCTCAGTCCGATCCAGTCCTGATCCGCCAATTTTCAAAAAAATTGCAGTCCGATCCAGTCCTGACCCGTGCTCATCTCTGGTAGGGGGGCAGTAAAAGAGTTGAGGGCAATGCAAACCTATAGAAAACAAAAAAATCGTCACCAATTATGCATGTTTGCTTTCAGTAACGATGTTGACCTCGAAAATGATACCAGAAATTCTAGAAAACCATTCTGAAGTTTCTGTGTGTGCGAATAGCTGCAATAAATTTGTTTCAATTATATTTTGATAAACCTTGAAATTCCATACGATACTTTTATAAAAAGCACATCTGCCCCGTTGCCCCCCTTGTGAAAATTCAGGGGAGGCAATGCTGCGTCATGCTCCCGCTCTCCAGCGTCCCTGAGAATGCTGTTGTTGCCAAACAATGACTATATGACCTCGTTGCGTAATGAAAAGACATTTGAAACTGGATTGCTTCTTAGTCAATGCCTGTCAAAGGCTTATAAAACGTACATTATCCCCATATTTTTAAAACTATGCAAAAATCTACGTAGTTCATTTACGGCTTTGGCTGATGCTGCAGACAAAGAGAAGTTATGCGGTATCTGTAGCACACTAGATCAGAGAGGAATTTTTGCGATGGTCTTGAAATGAAGTTTACATCACCATTAGGAGGGATACAGCTAGCTGGTGCACCAGAAACAGCAGCAAATAGTGTTACTCTTTATTTTTACTTGTGGTTAGGGACTACAAGCGCTTACAGTAGTTACAAGTTTGTATTATATACTCACCAACTTCCACGCGGAGCTCAAACCTCAGGCAAAGATCAGCCATGATATGAATTCTCCAGCATTTACAGTATACACAATGTTTGATCATTCATGGACAATTGGTAAACCATCCTGCTTTGACCAGGTTCGACAGAAAGTTGAAGTTGGATAGGTTTCTTAAGCAGCTTCCGTTGATTTGCACTGAAGTATTTGTTTGGCTTACACATAAAAAGCTTGATTAATCTGAAAAATTTTGGTTCAACTTTTGGATTGGGGGCAGTTGTCCCCATTGCCCCCCCTCGGCTATGCGCCTGCATTATACACACTAGCATCATCAAATTATACTTTGTCTGTTTCTGAATACGTGACAAACAACGTTACAGCAAAGCCAGTTATATTTCTGCACGGAACAAATCATGGCTGTTGCAAGAAAATAACCTTTCTAACATCACAACACACAGGGTAAAATGTCGGAAAGAAGCAGTTAAACATCCTCCACGGTCTCTAGAAACTTGAAAAATGCTAAAAATTATTTCATCTATCGAAGCTAAAATGTATATACTAACAGAATCGGTGCAAACTCTGTTTCAACATAAACTTGGCTATGTGTGGACTACCATCCATCATGAAAAGCTCATCACACAAAACGTGACAAACATCACTTTTATTTTTGAAACCTCTCCAAACACAAAACCTGAAGAGAAAAAAGTGGGGGGACATGACATATTATGTCCTCCCGTCTGAAAAAATGAGGGGGACACGTCCCCCGTGTCCCCCACCAAATTGCGCCCATGTTTCCAGTAATCAGCGTCCGTATATCCGAGTGATTTGGCTCATGATTGTGTTACAATGCCTTCAGATAGCCAGGGTTGTGATATTTCTTACTTCGCTCTCATTCTACAATTGCGTCACATTGGACGGGAATCCACCATTCACAGTGCATGCAACTGCGTATGCTTTTACAGCAGCGATCAACCTTAGCAGTATGTTGTTACCAGTGCCATGCCATAACAAGGCAGCCCCATACATTGTATTAGTGAGTTAGAGCCGTCTCTCAACCCTTGACTTTTACGCTTCTGGTTTTTGCCCTCAATGCAGAGTCGGTAGATTAAGGATGTAATATCATGATTTGTTAATTTCGAAAAAGAATTGCAGACGTTCGGGCACTATACCAGTTTTTGTAAAGTTGTGGTTATGCCAGAACAAGGCCATTTGTTAACAAAATGCACAAAAAGAACCTGCCAAAAGCTTACCAGTACTGAAACCATGACAAAATTTATTCATGCATCTCGAACTGAGCCATTGGAGATATCACGGTCAACTAAGTAGGTCATGCGTTCCGAACTTGTCATGTAACCACTTCAACCAATCATGTTCATTCAAAGGCAAAATAACACGAGCACTATTTTGCCTCATGAGGCAAAACAGGTATTACCTTACATTAAGCAGAACCTCTAAGCAGTGCCGTGGTAAGGCAGCCCCGTACCCCCCGGTCGGGGAGCTCCGACCATTCGTAGGGGCCCCACAATACATATTGTATTAGTAAGTTAAAGCCGTCTTTCAACCCTTGACTTTTGCTCTTCTGGTTTTTGCCTGCAATGCAAAGTCGGTAGATTAAGTATATAATATCATGATTCGTTAATTTCGAAAAACTGCGGACATTCGGACACTATAGCAGTTTTTGTAAAGTTGTGGTTACGTCAGAACAAGGCCAATTGTTAATTGTTAATAAAGTCTTGACCTTCTTCACTTAACTTCGCTGGCTTCGCCCTTGTGCGTTGAAATTCTCGGGGAAATTTACGTCATAATGAATGTGCTGTGGAGTGTCGTTCAATCACTTTGTAGTTGCGTACAGATAGAGAGACTAGGTTTCTAGTTCAACGTTAAAAATGTTTTCGTGAAAGCTGATAAGACAGGTTATGTAAAGTTGTAACGAAGGAAGGCTATTTGTGTCAGTTTATTATATATATGTCTGTGCAGACTGTTTTAAGACAGTCTAATTTAAAGTTTCGACCAGAAAAAACGGAGATAATCTCGATACGTTTAACGCTCGCTTGCTCGATCTTAAAAAGCCTCTTCAGATTTAATCTCACTTGCTATATGTAATGTTGAAGATAGATGGTGTCAGATTCCAATAAATTCGTTCTTATTAGAAGTGAAGGCAGAGTGAGTGTTGGGAAGCAGTTAGTTCTACGCACTGTTTCCACCTATCAGCTTTTGGTGAACGCACGAAGTTGATTACATTGAGACTGGTTATTAAAATGATGAGGCTGTACAGCGACCACCAGGTGCTCTGTAATCGTCGGGATGCAAATCTCAAGCATTAATGAGATTGACGGTTTCACATATTGTTGTATACTAGGGGTGTTCAACCTTTATTACTGAAGGTCCAAACGCAATCAAACAGATTAGACCGCGGGCCGCGCCTTCATTTCACACAGGCTGTCTAGTACCAGTGACCGGCATAAAAATCCACTTTGTTGCATTGCATTTGGCCCGCGGGCCGCAGGTTGCACACCCCTGTCGTATGATATAGTTGATGCAAGTACGGTAACTACATCAAACAGGAAAATCACAACACAAATAATTTCCCATCACATCACAAGAAGAGATATTTGTTTCGCTTTATTGATGATAACAACTAACAAGTGATAAAGTTAGTTTTCACTTATTTTGCATTGGCAGTTCATTGAAGTTATTTTCTCCTAAGTTGTACATTATTAGTTTAGCTTGGTTAGGTTTTGAAATAGCTCTGCTCAAGGGGCTAATTTGTAACTGGATCGAAAAAGCACGCATCTGCTTAAATGCTTGCTGATATTAAAGGGCCCCATCTGGATATATTTTTGGGGGCCCAACAGCCTTTCACATAGCTCTGCCTTTAAGCAACATGCCTGTATGTTACTGTAGAATTTGCAATTTAGCGGAGTCAAGGTGAAGTCAGAGTTGAATATTTCTATGATTTGCGTAGTAGGAGCGGATGTGGAGCAAAACGTTTCAGAGGAGGAATGGGTGCAGAGTCAAAATAATGAGACTCCGTCCATCTCTGGCTCCCAGGCAGTGGCGTGCAGAGTGGGGTCGACGGCCCCGGGCATCTATAGCAAGAGGCATCCAAAGAGTGAAATTACAAAAATTAAAATGCTGTAACTAGATGATTTTTTCTATTGCAAGGCTGCTAACACATGCTGCATGGATTTGATTTTTCGAAACTTGTTTTTTGTCAAAAATAACTTTTACATATTTCAAATGCCAGGGTGATCCTCACATTCTTCAACACCAGGGACCTATGCTCTAGATGTGTAGCGCACACCTAAGCAAGTGATAGTGACGTGACTTATTCCAGATCGTGCAATCAAGAGAAAATCACAAAAAAGTATTGAAAGGCAGGGACGCCGGAGCAGCGGTAGGGCAGGGGGGAGAAGAAAAGTTGAGGACATGTTAAACGTATAAAAAACAAAAAAAGCGTTACCAATTATGCTGGTTTATGTTTTAAGAAAGATGCCAACTCAAAAATAATAACTGAAACTGTAATTACAGAAAACCATTCTCAATTTTTGGGTGCGCGTATAGCTACAACAATTTTGTTTCAAATCGTTCATGATAAACCATAAAATTACCTATGATATTGTTATCCAAAAGGCACTACTGTTCCCGTTGCTCCCATCTTGTAAGGTCAGGGGCAATGACCCATCATGCTCCCTTTTTCCGGTGTCGCTGTCGAACGATAATTGTGAACGTTTGATTGATTTTCTGAGTCAAATTTCAAAACAGTCCTATTTCAACTTGCTTGATTTAGCTGAATTTTTGATGCATGCATGCATGCATCACTATTTTCCCGTTTCATTTGTTCATATGGCAACCTTGGGTGTGCGTTAATACAGCCGCATACGCACACCTGTGCTAGCAGTATGTGCATCATTTCGAGCTATGTCATTAATTGGAAGCTCAGGCGCATTGATCATAACGGCTCACGCAAGCCCGTATCTGTTCTGTCCTCCCAGTAGTTGTACATATAACAGCCATATAATAAAAAACAAAAGTTTTCTTGCCTACTTTATGCGCATTCTCAATTATTGTGTAGTTCAGCAAGTTTCAAACTGCCAACCCTCGGTGTCCGCCAACCCAGCCGCATACCTTCCCTGCTCGACTGCTATTCGACGAGACATTTGCCCGGCCTGATGTTTTCGCAGTTGTGAACTGTCGTGTCATGGCGTTGAGTGTGTTTTTCTGATTACTCCACTGTTTCAATGCGCAGCCGTATACTGTATTTTTGCAGTTGTGAACTGCGCTGAAGTAGCACTGAGTGTGTTCTACTCAAATGTTTTAGCGCGTTGCCGGATATTTGTGCAGTTATGAACTGCTCTGTCTTAGGATTGAGTGCTGTGTTTGCTCCTGTCTCATAACGTGGGGAGCTGATAATTTATGTTCATTACAGTGACACATTGTACAACAACGAGTAAGGAGAGTGCGTCTAGAATAATATGCATGGTGTGTCAACAAACTTCGCCAAAACGTTGGTTTACAAAAGCTCGCAAGTTTTGCAACTTGCCTCCACAAGCAAAATGAGTGAATTGCAAGCTCATCACTGCATCACACCAGAACAGTGAACCTGGCTGTTGTGCAGTGTGAGTGCCATACCAGCAAATAAACTGTTATTGCAAGAATTAAAGCAAATAATCGGAATTAAGTTGTTGGCTCTGGCAGTGGCGTACCTGGGTTTCCCGTCCCCAGGGGCAAAGCCAATTTTTTGGCGCCCCCGCCCAGCCCGTTCATGGCAGCATATATGCGAAGAATGAGTTGGGAGTAAAGGGGCGTCGAAACAGTAGAGATTCTAGAATAAAAAAAGTGGGGGGCACTGCGGGGCCAAGGCAAAAGTAGGGGGGCCAACATAAATGTCTCTCCTGCGTGGTGACTTTCCGTTGTAATGAATGTTTGATTTGCTAATGATTCATTATGGTTACACATTGTTGAATATTGAATAAGGAGAGTGTGTGTAGAATAGTATGCATGCTGTGTCAACAAACTTTCCAAAACTTTGATTTGCAAATGTGAATATGACGTCGTATTGTGAAGTCACAAACAGCTTATATCCAGTAACAATGACCACCATACGCCACTACTCAATGCTGGAAGTTGGTAGGGAGGCATACAATCAAGAAGTCGCCCCGGGCATCACCAGACCTCTGCACGCCACTGCTCCCAGGGATGCCGGAGCAGGGCCGTCGCCAGCAGGGTGGGCAGTGGTGCCCGCCCCCCAATTTGAAACCGGTGCCCCCCATTTCATGTTTGGCCCCTTGGTTGCTACATACATCCAATACTGTATTTTTAAAATGTGGCCCCCTCTTCTGGTTTTTGGCCTCTCCTTCTGGTTTTTGGACCCCCTGCTGGTAAATCCAGGCGACGGGATTGTGCTGAAGAGTGGGGGCATGATGGTAGTTTTCATGTCACAAAATTGCTAGCAAAGCTTTTCACGGAGAGTCACTGGCGTTCGATATTTTGTAGGTTAAAATATCTGACACATCCATGGGCGCAATTTTGTTGCAAAATGTTGGGGGACGGCTTGGTGTGAAACCAATATATTCATCCGGGCGATGCTGATGTGAAGTTTTATCAATACAGATTCCCAATCTTGTTTTTAGAGGTGTTTTGAAAGCAACGCTAATCACGCTTTGCTTTATCTTTTTAACATCAAATTTTAATAGGTTTAACCTCAGATTTGAATAGATGAAATTAATGCCAAAATTTCCATTCTAAGAGTTATATTTGTATAAGGACACGAAAATATATTTGAGATTAAACAGAAATCAAACTGCACAACTGTGAATTGGCAAAAAAGTACCAAGTTTAACCTGCATTAACACGAAAAGAATATCCAGCTAAACTAGGCAATACGTACCTGCAAAGCAAATGTTTTGCACTTGGATGAAAACATTGATGTACTTTCTTAGGTTTGGTTAAACTCAGGCAAATCAAATGATTTGCGAACCTATGCAATCAACATAGGCACAAAGTCGCAAAGCGAAAGAGTCAGGGAATAAATGAATTTTGGATTGGTTGGTCACCTTTGTCGTGACATTACAAGAAATGAGGCTAAATGTCAGGGCCGGCCCTTAGCCGATTGGACCGATTGCTTCTAATTGGGCCCCGCGCTAAAGGGGGCCCCGCAATACGCCTACCACCAGCCTACGCAAACTTACACTTTGTGTTGAAGCTGCTTGCATAGTGCTGGGCGTAGCCCACAGTTTTTTAAGCACGAGACCTGTTG
>Ga0210059_1011430_pt1 | contig 13577 bp, 10 predicted proteins | sample Ectturendosymbi2_FD_188042 | JGI IMG/M metagenome (GOLD analysis project Ga0210059, IMG submission 188042) | Ecteinascidia turbinata endosymbiont from Florida, USA - Sample 2 (SPAdes) (version 2) | ecosystem: Host-associated > Tunicates > Ascidians > Unclassified | place: Key West, Florida...
CTGTAAAAAATAACAAACAAACTTTATGGTAGTATAATTCACTGTCGAAAATGTAAAGTTTCTACCTTATGTGGTTTTTGCGATATAAAAATTTTTAATGTGTGCAGGACTTTATGGACACCCTGTACAGTATAGCGAGAGGAACGTTTTGCAAAAATTGCCATCTTTCCAAATATTACCGTAATAGATGGGTCTCAGTGCAAGCAGCTTCTTCAAAAAGATTTGTTTGCACCAAAAGACACAGTGCTGGCTAAATGCACTAGATAAAATAGGCTGCTTTCACGACCTTTCAAGAGCATTTCAGCTTGTCAATTTAGCACGTTATCATTATCGGATCGTTCCTTTTGACTGGAGTGTCCTATCTACCGAAACGACCATTACGCCATCAAACAACTGGCATGGGTGTAGGAAAGGAGGCATGGGAGTTTTGGCACCCCTGGATTTTGAAAATTTTAGGAAAAAAAGATTGTTTTTTTAGTTTCGAGTGGGAAAAAACAAATTTCACTACTTTAGGCTTCCCCGAGAAAATTTTGGAAAAACTACCCTAATGGCCCCCCCTGGAAAAATCCGACGCCCATGACCACTGCTACTCCTTTAAACTGTTTGAATTCGATCAAGCTCCAATTGTGCAGATAAACGAGATTGATGACGAAAATCTGCCAGACTAGGTCAAAATATTGACCATGACTTTTACGCAAAAACATTTGAAGAAAAGTTTCAGTTAAGTCTTGATTGCAACTACTTGACAAGGTGCATATTTGCGCCTATCTGCAGTGCAAGTTGACACGGTGCCTACTGTTTTGCCGCATGGCGTTTTTTAACGACGTACAGTGTTTCTAATGCAATGCAGACTTATGGTTAATTGACAGCGAAACGATTTCCAGAATTCACCTTAGCAAGTTAACTGTGGCTGTAGGGCATCGCTTGTTGAATAACCCGAGTTATTGACGGCCTGTGAAAGCAAAAAACTATGTATGCAGAAATGACATAATTTTTCAAAGGTTCTTCTACATTGTTGAAAAGCACCCTTTTTGAACGTTGATGCTCAAATCAAGGCGTTCGTGCGAAATCATCTAAGTAGAAAGAGGTTAGGCCCAGGGTGTGAGTTGAACCGCTTCTAGCAGAAAATGATGACATTGCATAATTATTGGAGCAGCATGTAACTTCAAAATGTCAGTTTAGAATGGGCTGTATATAAACATTACAACCTGCCATTCAAGATTTAAGCAATTTTGGAGCACAGACAAGTGAAGAGTGGTTGCTTTTTGGGGAAAAACCTAGCGTCAATTACATGTACAAACGCAAAATAGATTAGTGAATAATTAAAAACAGAGAAACACACTCACAGTTCCTTCCGCCCTTAATTTTTAACTGTTGTGAACATTGGGCCTAATTATCAAATGCTGCAGCCATCAGGTGTTTGATGCACACAGCAGTCAGCAGCCTTTCATCTTGGCTGTATCATCTGATTTCTCGAGCGGACAGGCTATTAGGCCAGCCAGCGAATACTGACTACATGCAAACAGAGCAACTAGCTAATTACGCAAACATTTTGTTAATGTAATTTAGCAATCAGTGGGAGGACTGTTTCCCAATGTTAAGTAAAAAATGGAATATAACAATGCAAACATGATTGTTCATTTTTCCTTATTAAATGTTGTTAATTTGCTTAACATTAGCGTTCTTGTGAAAACACGTGTATTTAAGAAACGTCACGCAATTCAGGTTCTATGCTAATATACACAAAAATACTGGATAATTTTAGATCAGAGGGAACACTGCCACTTAAATCCAAGAGCAGACAGCTTTTTTTAAGACAGAGTTTGGAAGCACATTCTGAATTGTCGTACAGTTTACTTCAGTATTTCAAACTCTGTTCATTTCACAAATCTAACTGAAGCTTACTACAACTGGTAACTATTTATGAAACGGTCTTACCGATTGCAATGATAGAAACATACGGTTTCGTTGAAATTAACATTAAAAAGACGCATCAACATGACAAGCATTACAGAATACAAAATTCAATTCTATTGAATTTTTTACCTTATGTTGTTTTGTGAGTCACAATGAGTCATTGTTTAAGCAAAAACAAACTTGGCACTGCTTGAGCAAGATGCACATGCAATGACTGGCTAATGTTTCAAAAGACAAATTAAAAAATATATGAAAATCATAGCCTGGATAAAATAGGACTGGGAGTAGGTTGCCCTATTGTGCTTCAAAATAAAATAGTTGTTCTTGTACGCAAATGTTTCTTTTGAAGGTAAAAGATTTTAAAGCTACTGTACAGTAAACCAGCAGAAACTACTGTAGCCTACTCATTTATGACTCGTGAAGCTAATGCAATGTAACATCCACGTGCAAGTAAATAAAGCCTAGGCTAGATGCACATCGTACTTTAGTCTACTGATCTGCTCTTCGATTTAAACTTGATGGCATAGCAAGGTTTTCCATATTGCTTATAAAAGTAAAAGTCAGTCCGATTTAGTTGAACAATGTGCGTAGCTTTTGTCAAACAAAATAATCCAGATTGTATTTATAACAGACGGGCTTGAAGGCAGAAAAATGTAAGAGTAAATTAAAGCAAACAGTTGGAGAAAATAGGTTCCAAACTACATTTTTTCACGAACGAATATTTTCTTCAATAACGATTTTCATCTAGTGTAGGCTGCCCTACCATTCTGACATAAAAAAAACAAACTAGAGTTTGCTTTGCTGACTTTCTTCACTCAAGGTTTAATTAAAGCACCTTGACAACCATCGAAAGGCCTGCCTTTGTTACACAATTGTTCTTAAAAATCATTTTATGTTCGTTTTTCGAAACTAGCCAATGCACAAGCCTAGTCTACAAGAAAGTAAGTAGTTGGGGCAAAACTTACCTTTACAAGGTTTCATCTCTTCAACTAGGGATCAAAGAATGGAAATCGCAGATGACACTTCATCACCTGATTGAAACTAACAGTCCACTCTCCATCAAGAAACCGCTCAGAATGTCTGAAAATAATGTAGATTGTGGAGTTAGCCAACTGGCTGAGCAACTTTACAGTCTTTCGAACATCATCAGCAAACAAAAGAAACATCGATTCAGATTAGAATCAGCTCTAACTTACGAATACAACACCCAAATTTGTTGGCTCTTTGCAGGAGATATGTGACTTGAATTAAAATTTTGAATGAATCGAGTCATGCTTTTCACAAAAAAGACATAACTCAACCAAAACCACTTTTTTGAAATAGGAGCTTGACATCAGTCTGTGGTGAAAATACCACGAAGTGACTGATTGTGTCTCAACCAATTTTTGATCTTGTAGCCAGTTTGTAACTGTGGAATGTAGTAGCCTAGTTAGAAAACTACTGGCCACTTTGAAATTTGAGGTAGTATAGTTCACATCACACACTCCAAGATCTTGTATATACTTGCACATTTTTTCAAACACTCGAAAACCCTTTTCTCGATATTTGAGACCAACACTCAGAAGTGAAATTCTTCAGCAGGGAAATGAACACAAGTCCATTTTGCTGGTGCAACAACATATTTGGCCAGCTACCAAGATTCACAAAGGATTTCGCTAATAAAATATTAATTAAAACAGGCCCTAACGAAAATAGTTTTTTGTGAAGTTCGTACAATTGTCTTAAACTTTTGCTTTCATTTGGTCTTTTTCAAAACCGCAAAATAATAACAGGTTGAACCACTGTGTAGGAGGCAGGGATGCTACAGCAACCCCCAAAAGTTTTGATGTGGTGAAAATCCGGGCAAATTCTGTGGAAATTTTGGCAAAACATGTGAAAACCTTCGCAAAATTCCTGTAAGTGGTTGGAATTTACAAACATGGCACCCAAAATCAAATTGCAGACAATTTGAAGAGTCATTACAGACTTTTTTGAATGAACTGCTTGTTTTAAGCAAAACTTGCAACTTTCAAGATGTTACTGCTGAGGTTTACAGAAATGAGCTTGTTCGTGATGCTTTTATTTAACGGTTTGAAATCTGATGAAATTCACCAGCGTCTATTGGAAAATAATGGGGTAACGCTGGATCAGGTGTTCGATATAGCCAACTCATTTGATACGGCTTTGGAGCATTGAGCGGCTTATCTCTCTCAGGAAAATGGTATGTCTGCTGCTGCTGCAGTTGCTCCTGGAGATGATATACACGATAATGAAACGCAACGTGTTTCTAGTTCGTCATGCTCGATCCCTATGTCATGTAAGTGCTCTTTTTGTGCTAAAGCTCATAGGCGCAATTTTGCTGTAAAATGTGGGGGGACAGGTTGGTGTGAAACCAATATATTACGAAACCTAAAGAGAAAATGTGGGGGACATGGCATATTATCTCCCCAATGTCTGAAACAGTGGGGGGGACGCGTGGCGTCCCCCGTGTCCCCTACCTAATTGCGCCCATGCTAAAGCTTATCATGAACGTGACCGCTGCCCTGCTCGATATGCTATTTGTTATTCGTGTAAAAAGAGAGGTCATTTTCCACGGGCCTGTTGATCCAGACTTGGGTCCAAGTGCAGTGGTAAACTCTCGACCTTCTCGGCAGTGATAACTCCGTCCTTGTGCGTAGCAACGGCAGCTTGTCCTGTAGACTTGACCAGATAAAAGCATTTATTCCCGTAATTGTTGGTGGAAAAGTTTTAACTGCGTTGATCGACTCGGGAAGTTCCGAAAATTATATTCACTCATCGATTTGCAGCAAACTCATTTTACTTTATATCCCTCTTCGCATCAAGTTCGAATGACATCGACTTCAGTGAAGGTGACGTCGTAGGGATTTTGTCTGACTGATATTGTTCAGTTGTTAAAGGTAGCAAATATGCATTGACGAGATTGAATGTTCTCCCAACGCTCTGCTGCGACATCATTCTTGGCCTTGATTTCCAAAGTCAGCACCAACGCGTCATCTTTGAATTTGGATGTAATCTTCAAGATGTAGTCGTCTCACATGATGAAACCTGCGCGGTGGCTGTAGCTGTAACTCGGGAAGTTAGTTTGTTTTCAATCTAACAGCTGGTGTGAAGCCCATTACTACCAAGGTCCGACGTTTCAGTCTTGAGGCTCGGTTGTTTATCCAAGACAATGTTGACAAGATGTTAAGTGAACGTGTTATCAGGCCAGGCTCATCCCCTTGGCGTGCACAGGTGTTTATTGTCAAAGATGAAGCTAACGTCATGAGAAAAGATTTTGTATCGATTATTCGAAAACATTCAATATTTATACGGAACTGGACGCTTACCCTTCACCACGTATAGATGACATGATCAATGAACTTTCAAAGTATCATGTCTTTTCAACGTTTAATTTAAGCAGTGCTTATCATCAAGTAAAAATTGTTGAAAGTGATTATAAAAACAAGGCGTTTGAAGCCAATGATAAGCTGTATGAATTAACACGCATTCCGTTTAGTGTCAAAAATGGGGTTGCAGCCTTCCAACTAATCATGTCGCAATTCGTTGAACAGGAAAACCTGCGAGCAGTGTTCCCTCTAAGGTGCGCAGTACCAGGGGCGGATCCAGGGGGGGAGCGATTGGGGCGATCGCCCCCCCTAAAACCTACGAAAGTAATTTTATTCACCATGATTTTGTGCAATTCGGTAAAACAACATTCATGATATAAAGCCATTTTGCTGTCCGTTGTTTTGTCACGGTAGTGTTATGAAGCCTATACTTTACAGTTGTGAACCCGTAATGAGATTGAAAACCAAATTTTGCGGCAATTGCTCCACCCTAAAGTTACTGGATGGATCCGCCCCCGCGCAGTGCCACCAGACAATTTACGCAGTGGTCTCATTCTCGCGCACTTCCAACTTAATACGCTACATATCGAATACCCCTATCACCGTTGGGAACGCTTCACTCTTTATTTGTCTGCATGGTTGAGCAGTTGCATGTGCTTCGTGCGCAACAAAACAAACATTTGGTCAGTGTAGATTTTTCTTAGAGGGAACACTGCCTACGAGATACGTTTCCATATTTGGATAATGTAACTATTGCTGATCGGGACCAAGAGGAACACGATAACAACGCAAAGTCGTTTCTTGCTGCGATACGTGCCGAAATTTTACATTACAGTAAATGAAAGCAAGACAATTATTTCTTAGAAAGATATCCAAATTCTTGGCTATGTAGTGGGAAATGGCATTGTTAAGCCTGATCCTGAACGGATGCGCGCCTTAAACGAATTTCCACCACCCAATGGTTACAAATCACTTCGGCGGGTTCTAGGTATATTTGCACACTATGCCAAGTGGATCGGTCATTTTGCTGATAAGGTTCGACCGCTGACAGAAGCCAAGAACTTCCCATTATCAGGTGATGCCTTGAATTCCTTTAAATTGTTAAAATCTGAGCTTGCGAATGTTGTTCTGCATTCAATAGACGAACTGGCACCTTTCGTCGTTGAGTGTGATGCTTGTGAGTGTGGACAAGTCAGTCAACACCGGCAGGTGTTTGCGGGGCAAAGTCCTCGTGCAAAAACATTAAATCAAGTGTAGGTATGAAACTTAGTACGCTGCACCCTTTCTTATTAGCCATGATCCTGTTTGGTTGAAATGCTAAGCCATTTTGATTTACCAAGTGTAACGCTTACGCTTGTGGCACAAACAGACACAATCGGTGAGCAAAGGTCAACATGGAGTCGGAGTCGTTAAAATTTTCTCGGACTCCTCAGGTTGATAATCCTTTGGACTCCACAGCCTTGGTTCCGGCAAATTTTGAATTTTCGTACTCGTAATTAGACTTATCTAATGCACCAGCCGAGGAACTTCCTTCATTGTCAGACTAAAACACTTTCGAAATGACTCACATCACTTCTCGTGCATAAGCTTCCACTTTGTCTATCTAGCATAACATCATTAGGCTGGGTGCCTGCGTTGTTGCTATTTTCACTGCGGTATGGCGCTTATAAAGCTTTTTCTTCATATTCTGAGGTAGATCTGTCAAATTACTTGTCCAACGCACCATTCTCTTTCTCTGCTTCAGCCTTTTCTGCCTGACCATTAACCCTCTTTTTGACTGCCACTCAGTGGTTTCGTCCTATGTTTCTTGGTCTTTGACTCGTGGTATTGAGCTTATTTGCAGGAAAATAACACATTCTTAAATAAATGGGCCGAATTTGACTGTTAAAATAAAAAAACAAAATTCCAGTATTATATCTGCCCATCAATATATACTTTACACGTGGAAAATGATTACAGTGAAACCTTCCGGTTAAAAATCACAAGCCGCTTGTTAGACAAATTTTGAATATTCCGGAAAAAGTTAAAAATTATTTTCTCTTTTAACATGAAAAAAGTATGTAAAGTGATGGTTGACTTCGCAATAACTTTTGACTTTCTTTCTGGTTTCACAAAACAAAGAAATACTGAAGTAGCCTCCAAAACTTCCTCGAAAGTTATCCCAAAATTGCATTTTTCATGACTTTGCAACATTCAATGTTTACAGCTATATCTCAGGAAATACAAGCCGAATTCAAGTCATGTTTGCGCTGTAAGTACTCAGCAGTAAAACACATTTCAATTGACAAAGCTTGAAACAAACAGCGCAGGTTGGGTGAAAGACGCCTAAAGCAGTCACTTAATCAAGCCCACCCTACATTCAATGACTGTCAAGTTTCAATATTACAGGTGACTGTCAAGTTTCAATATTACAAGCCCACCCTACATTCAATGACTGTCAAGTTTCAATATTACAGGTGAAGCACAAAACTTGAGTTCAAATCGAAACAAAAACAAAACAAAAGTGCGCTCAGTTTAAGGTCATCTCTCAAAAACATCTTAAAAATCGCGTACTGTATATATCACACATAAGAGTCACTACCCAGCAAGCATTCGCGATTTTACTTGATTTGAAACCGTATGTATTGGTAACATTTGGTTATTATTGGAAATACAACCCATGCAACAGGTCTTACATATTGCAGTATTATTTTTACCATAATCAGTTCTAACACGTTTATGATAAAATTTTTCTGAAACTCGTCTTGTGCCATGATCATGTATGTTGTACAGTTTTGAAAAAAAGTTATCAAGGGCAGGGCAGGATATCGGCATTGAGGGCAGGATATCGGCATTGTACTTATACACGAACTTTTCCAAATTAAGTTGGTACAAATAAGAAACTTAGAGGATTTTAAGTAATTTAAAAATACTGCTTGCACTTGATGTTCTACTTCGAAAAGTCGTGTATTTCAAAATTCGGTTTTGTAGCACTTGCACTGGTCGGATAACAGTTTTATGCGCTCGTCCCAATCCATTATGCAGTGTGAGATCGACGCCACTATCTATTTTTCGGTACTAAGCAGCCCACATTTACCGATTGCGAACCTAACTTAAACCTTCAGAAGTAACTGTTGAAACAGCAACAACTGTCCAACCGTATTTCACACTTGATCTGCGAAGTAAAAAACGCTTTTGCAAAGAAAACAATAAACAGCTTCCAACTTAAGCCCTCTCTACCTCAACTAGGTGCTACTGAAGAAAACAGGCTGCACACATTACTGAAAAGCAATTGATCATTGTTACGATTACGTCACAGAACGAATTATGATGGAGGCGTTAAAAACCACAGAGTTCACTTTGCTTTTCATTAGCAAAGAACTCCACGCTTAAAACACTGTGGACTCCACGCGTAGTAGCGTAGGCAGCCAAAAAAATTGGGGGGAGCCAACAACATTTGGGGGTACCAAACTGTTTGATTTTAGGCGAATGACACTATTTTGTTTGAGATGACGCCTCTCAAAGCACATGACGAAATGTTCTAAAATTTTGGGGGAGAATGGCCCCGTAGGCCCCCACCTCAGCTAACAAAATAACGTACCATTAACGTTTATATTTGGTCAGGCCAATGTTTCAAACACGTTTGTCTTCCAACGTCATACTTACGTTTTTCGTGGACAGCTGTTTACGTATGGTTCACATACAGTTAACGTTTTGAAATACGTGCCATTGACGTTTTTTTGGCAATGTCCTGCAAAAGATAGTTCTTTAACGTCAAATCTACGTTTTTTGTAGACTTCCATTTACGTACAGTGATCGTACAGTCAATGTTTTTTCAAAGCGCACCCCTTTTTTCTAGCAAATGTTTTGAATCTTTATTACAGACTACCATATAGGCTACAAATGAGATTGGCTAAAACGCAACGAAAACAACATCTTTTAGAAAAGCAAAACAATACTGAAACTAAAACACGGGCTAAGTGGGGGCCCAGTCTTTACATGTAGTGTTTCTCTGCCACCTTTCAGTTTTGCCACTGTCTGACAGTGATTGCTCATATTTCCTGCAAACTTTTAATTAGTGTTTACTTGACACGAACTGTGTAACTAAAATGCTGTCTAAGAAATAATTAAGGAAATTTGCACAGATTTAGTAGAAAACGTCTTATATTCAGCATGTGCTCAAGCAATCTAATATCAAGCCAGTTGAATATAAATGGCAACAGACTTAACAATAAATGCTGATATCACGTTCTGATAAAGACAGGAACAAAATAGAGAAAGGAAAAAGCGAATGGTTGCAATGAGTCACTGTACTCACAATAGAACAGATACATCATTTACCAACATATCAAATTCAATAGCAAATCAACACCAAATGAATCTCAAAACGAAAACATGAACAATGAAAAGCAAATGGTCTTCAGTAAACAAAACTTTCATCAGGCTCTAGAAGCGGCAAAAACACAAAAACACGTTACAGTAATTGGCAAGTTTTTTAATTTGTTTTTATCGCCATTAGAGCTTGTTTAAAGTTTTGTTTATCGAAGTCCTGGCGTCTACGAAGCAGAAAGTCTTCTTCAGTCTTCATCTGAAGGAAGGAATGCCATCGTCTCGCTGTTAGCTTTTTTTCCTGAAATGATATTTCACAAATCATTGCACCGCGAGCTGTTATTCATAACACATTGCAACGAAAAGTTTATACAGAAAAATATATTTTTACCAAAACTTTTCTTCAAGTAAAACAATCGTCTGCACCAAAGCAGTGCTTATAGGGTTGGGGTTCAGAAAGGTTTTGGACAATAGTTTTTCAGAGCGAACGTGCACCCTACTAATATGAAGTCCAGTGACTATCCAAGAAAACAGAACAGACCCGTCTGACTTACTCATGAGATAAAAAGCTATACTTGGAGCGGCGTTATAGATAAAAAAATGCTTCGAGCTGCGTCAAATGAAAAGTTTTCCTGCGAGCTGTGTGAGATACAAAACTATCCTTGAATCTGCGTTAGATAAAAGCCTATGCTTGGAGCTGCCTCAGATAAAAAGCTATGCTGGGAGCGGCATTAGATAAAAAGCTATGCTTGGATCTGCGTTAGATAAAAAGCTATGTTTGGAGCGGCATTAGACAAAAGCAATGCTTGGAGCGGCGTTAGACAAAAAGCTATGCTTGTAGCAGCGTTAGTAAAAAAACTATGCTACGAGCGGCGTAACATAAAAATATGCTTGGAGCTGCGTTAAACAAAAAGTTTTGCTTGGAGTGGCGCCAGATAAAAAATTGCTCCGAGCTGCGTTAGATAAAAATATGCTTGGATCTGCGTTAGATAAAACTAATGCTGGGAGCTGCGTTAGATAAAAAGCTATGATTGGATCTGCGTCAGATAAAAGCTATGCTTGGAGCGGCGCCAGCTAAAAAAATGCTGGGTGCTGCGTTAGACAAAAATATACTTTAAGAAGCTTTAGGCAAAAAGCTATGCTTGGAGCAGCGCCAGCTAAAAAAACGGTGGGAGCTGCGTTAGATAAAAACATGCTTGGAGCGGCGCCAGCTAAACAAACTGCTGGGTGCTGCGTTAGACAAAAAGTTATGCTGGGAGCGGCATTAGACAAAAATATGCTTCATGCGGCGTTAGACAAAAATATGCTTCAAGCAGTGTTAGGTAAAAACCTATGGTTGGAGCAGTGCCAGCTAAAAAATTCTGGTAACTGCGTAGGAGAAGAATATGCTTGGAGCGGCGTTAGATAAATGCTATGCTTGCAGCGGCGCCAGCTAAAGAAATGCTGGGTGCTGCATTAGATAAAAATATGCATTTTCAATGGATGCGATGCTTTCTGATGGTGCATAAATGAGTAATTATACTTAAAAGTTGCCGTGCGCCATAATACTGAAAAATCATAAATTTCAACACTACGCTAAACAAGCAATTAGCAATATTCGATAATCTGATCTTTCTGCAAAAGCGTTGGCAGTTTGTTGGCGTTTAAGTCTTTTTGATGGGGACTGATCTACATTCATAACACTGACCATTTGAAACAGGGGGGAACCTATTTACTATCACGTACCATATGAATTGCGCATGATCTGGCGGACGGGAAAATCGATTAATTTTATCCTAAAATTGTACCTTTACCATATAACTATGAGGAAGAGTGACTTCTCTTGACGTACTGTACATGTACCTGCTTATCATGGAACTTCGTTTTGACGCGATGTTGTACTATAACTGGTGTATCGAGAACTTTGATGCGGGCCATATCAAATGTTCACGTAGGCCGCATTTGGCCCGCGGGGTTCCCCCCTTAATTTAAAACATATTGTTCTGCTTAAACATGATCCTACAACAAATATTCCACCAGAAAGTTTTACCTTCAGATAAAGCTTCTCTGTGTAATGAACTTGGTGTTGTGTGATGAGAGAACAGAGGGCAGCCAGGTGGAGATGGCAGAACAGACGCTACACCTTGGAACACAACATGCAATAGAAGTATTTAATATGTTGTGATGTGCAAAATAGAACCAAGTTAAACTATTTTTTGCACATACTCAAATGCCATCATACAATACAGAGGCTGGTTTACAGCCCATTTGCAAGTTTCGGACATATCTATCAAGTGCGCAGGTGCTGGATTTAAAGAACATTCACATTAAATGGATGTATTGCTTTCCGATGGTGCATGAATGCTGCAGTAGTTGTACTTAAAAACTGCTACAAAAAATGAAACATCATAAATTTAAAGAATGCAACAAACACACAAACGCACATAAGATTTTTAAATCACCTGATTTTTCACCAGAAATGTTGGCAGTTTGTTGGCGTTTGGCCCTTTTTAAAGGATACTCATCTGTATAAAAACATTCACCACTTCAAACATAGTATATTACACCTAGGTCATAGCAAAACACTATATAGCTTCAGTAAATATCGAGCAGGTATTGATTTGCGTCTAACTTGACACTCTTCATGTGAATCAATATTCGAAGTATCTTCGGCTGGTTTACATTTTGTGAGAGCTTGTTCATGTTGGTCTGTGAAAAATGTATTGCTTTACAAAAGTGAATGGCAGCCATCTGCACAAACAAGATGTTCCTCTCTATGGTTTTTGCACTTTTTCCAAATGCTACACAGAAAACAATTGCTGATGGATACTGACCAGCCCAAAACAACAAGTCAAAAAACTAGAAAATTTCCAAAATCAAACCATTTACTGCCATCTATGGGTAGTTTGCCTGCACTCATCAAACTAGTGTTGGTACAAAACGCCGAATAAACAAATCATTAGCACAAGCTGCTTTTTCAGTCATACCCCGAAACGTTTTTGAAATGACCGAAAAAAATTAAGTCCTTTCGGTCAAAATGTTTGAAAATATAGGCTAAAAACACTGTTTTGGCAAGTTTTACTACAACTGTGAGACAAATGACTGAAATGTTTCAGTGACCAAAATGTCTCAGCAAAAATGACCGATATGTTTTAGTGAAAAAATAACAGAGCACAAGGAACAGTTCTTAGTCAAGTAACTCTTGTTGCAACCTCTCCGGTGGTGTTGCGTTTAAATGTGTAATTCACCACGAACGGGATGTGCCTGAAGAACAACAACATACATATATGTGGCGCGAACAAGCAATAATAGAGTGATCATGGCATGTAAATTCTATTGTTGCTTGCTGCCACAGTGCGAAGCTTTGCGCACATGCCGTGATTTCCGATCGCAACACTCTCATACCTGCATAACTTAAAATTCTGACTTCATGCTGCGACGAAGTATTTGTGTTAGGTATTTGTTCATTCATTGCTTCCTGTTTGGTATTGCATTTTGGCCAATAGCACATGGTTTTCTGCAAAAATAGTCTTAGTCATGAAAGTGTGGAAACTACAAAGTTTATGGGAAATGCTGGGTACGTGCTAGTTGTATAATTTTCTGTTCTCTGCGCTCCGCCATGTTCCTAGTGATGCATTGGCGCGTCATAATCGTATTGTTCCGTTACAGACGCTTGAACTTCGTGATGTGGTCTAAGCGGAAGAATATCTTGTAGCTTTTTCAGCGGCGTAGACCAGGAAGCTGCGTGGCTGCTAAGATTTATATCAAACTGAGCCTTTTATTATTTAAGCAATAGGAGTTGTAAGCTTGCAGACGGGTGAAGTAACTGCTGAGACAAGTGCAGCGGATTATGTGCAGCTCTGTAATCAAGCGTGCTTGCGAAACAGTTTCCGGTGAGTCGAACCCTGTGACTTGAATTGTTTCTTAATGGCGCGAGGAGCTGCAATTGTCCTTTTACTGTTTTCGCGATTCTCCTGAGTCTGCGTTGTGAATACAATCTTGACCACCATTGGTAGTTGTGGCGAACCACCATTGGCAGTTGTGGCG
>Ga0210059_1011431_pt1 | contig 13576 bp, 9 predicted proteins | sample Ectturendosymbi2_FD_188042 | JGI IMG/M metagenome (GOLD analysis project Ga0210059, IMG submission 188042) | Ecteinascidia turbinata endosymbiont from Florida, USA - Sample 2 (SPAdes) (version 2) | ecosystem: Host-associated > Tunicates > Ascidians > Unclassified | place: Key West, Florida...
GCCAAATTGATCAACATAAACTCGCCGCGGGCTGCAAATGTCTATTTCGTCGTAGTGTGGAAGAAATTCTGAAAGGACAAGTAATTATCCGAAGTCGGGCTTTTGCAACATTTTCTGCAACTGAGTTTTCGCGGGCCGGAAGAAAAGATCTCGCGAGCCGCATGTGGCCCGCGGGTCGTATGTTGTGCAGGCCTGTATTACGGGATCCATTCTATATATCAGAGATGAGCACGGATCAGTACTGAAGCAAATTTTGGCCGGATCACGACTGGATCGGACTGCAATTTTTTTGAAAATTAACGGGTCAGGAGTGGATCGGACTGAGAAAATTTTTGTTGTTTTGATGTGATTATTATGCACATACCAAAAATTAAAAGTGATCCAATTTCACAGATTTGTTAAATGGTAGTGTCTATTTTGCCATCAATAGCAGAAGCTCCTATGAGACTCTTTTGCAATTCGAACAGCAAAAGTTCCACTGAGACTATTTTGCAATTCGAACTCTATCCACCTTTGTCCACATATATGAGGACTGGATCGGACTGGATCAAGATCGGACACGGATCAGGACTGGATCGGACTGGATCAGGATTGAAGGCAATTTTGAACGGACCAGGACTGGATCAAACTGCAGTTTTTTTGAAAATTGGCGGATCAGGACTGGATCGGACTGAGAAAATATTTTTTGTTTTAATGTAGTTATTCTGAATGCATCAAAAATTTTAGTTGCGATATGATTTTGCAGATTTGCTAAATGGCAGTGTGATTTTGCCATCAATGACAAAAGCTCTGCTGAGACTATTTTGCCATTTGAACTGTATCCACTGTGGCCGCAGGTAGATGGTTCCACATGTAAATAAATGGTCACCCCTAGATGGTGCCCATAAGTTACAAGTCACTGTGATAGTCACCACAAGCGAATTATCGTAGTTTACTTATCCCTATATAATGATAGTGCAACCCAGTAGTAGTAGAGTGAACTCGTCGAAAGAGCTCTATTGTTGCTGGTTGCTTCCCTGTTAGTTAATGCCCCGAATTGCCATCTTTCTCTTGTGCTTGCCTCAGTGGTTCAAGGCGATGCAGTCAACTGCAACACCACCTTTGCCCACATATAACGTTGAGCTCTAGTAGTAACGTGAACATAGTTGAGTGGTAAGAGTCTATGCCTGTTGTGTGAGTGTTCGTTGGTTCTGCTCTCACCATTTCCTTTGGCTTAGCTTGAAGTGATTACTCCTTTGATGTGAATGCTTTTTATGTAGGCTCCTTTTTCAAAAAGTTTGGGGTTTAGGGCAGTGGTTATCAACCGGGGGGCTGTTTGCTTTTTTCTAGGTTCTCGAGAGCTTCTTAAAAATTTATTCATAATGACTTCCACATTTTCAATTTCGTACTTAGAACCACTTTTTGTCGTAGTCAAAATAATAAGATTACCTGGCAGTAGCGCAGTCAATAAATTTTGTTCGGGATGGGCCAGTCAATGACGTCGTCAGTCACTGGCGTCGTCTTGAGCCCGAGTGTCACTTCCGTCTATTTTCTAACAGCATAAAATTGATACAAAGTACCAACAAAGATATGAGCAATATTTTTCGGGGTAGGCCATGGCGTCTTCGATCTCATTCTGGCTGCGCTACTGTTACCTGCAAAACTGGTAGCTTACTTTGTTATTCAATATTGTTTTAAGTGTCATTAAAACCATTACAGTACTGTTGCGTTCAGCAACACACGATTAACTTTGTGACCGAAGATTGTGCTGCGTTTGTAAATTAGATATCTGCTTGCTGTAGCTAACTTGGGAGTTATTCTAGTTTTGAATGAGTCGTGCTGGGAGTTAACGGTACGGGTCTCCCACACTGATGCTACCATGTGCATCAATTTGATAAATGATTTTTTTAAGCATAGTGATATCGTGCGTTATTTTTTAGACATCGTGATTTTCTATTGCACAAACACAACTGCATTTCCCATGTCTGACTGGAAAATTTGGGAAGGGGTCAATAGGTTGAATAAAGTTGCAAAATGGGTCGCTGCTTTAAAAATTTTGAAAAACCACTGGTTTTGGGCTTACATTTAGGGGTAACATTTACGGATTAAATTTCATGCTTAGGTTTTCGGTCTAGATTTAATTTTGGCTTTAGGTTTTGGGTTTGGGTGTTGGGTTTAGGTTCGTAGGCGTAGCCAGGGGGGGCCAAAGGGGACATGCCCCCTTCAAATGTTTAGAAAATATAGTCATTTTGTGCTTTGAGAGGCGTTTTTCCAAACAAAATAATGTCATTCGCCTAAAATCAAACATTATGCCCCCCCAAATTTCTCGGCTGGCTACGCCTCTGTTTAGGTTTTGTGTGTAGAATAATCTGAGTTTAGGTTTTGGGTTTGGTTTCAGGTTTGGGGTTTTAGGTCATGTTACAAGAACTTTATGCTCATCCAAGTGTATCCCGTATCGCCCTTGTCATTTGACCAATCCAACCAATCAGATTCTCCTACTGGCAAAATAACTCCAGCAGTGCGTTTGCCTCTGGTGGCAAAATAGACACTGGCTGGTTAAATTTTGGAAATGCCAAATAGCTGTGCCTACTTTGCCTCATGAGGCAAAAGCACTGCTGAAACTATTTTGCCTTCAACCAATCATATTTGACTGATGGCAAAATAGCTCCAGCATTGATTTTGCTTCATGAGGCAAAATAAACATATATGATTTCAAACGGGCGGATCAGGATTGCATCGGATTGGTGGTTTTCAAAAATTTTGCAGATCAGGACCGGATCGGATTCAATTTTATCGGATCAGAACTGGACTCGGACTGAAAAATTTCACAGTCTGCTCATCTCTGTTATATATGGATTCTACTGGAATAAGAGCTGATGATGCCTACTTCATAGGTGAAGTACATACTTTGTAAGATCTTAGTGTCTGAATCTTTGCTGAGAAAGAATTTCCTTTACATAGTCAAGGGGATCCACTTCTTATATGGGCGAAAGTTTTGTAGAAGACCTACTTCGGAAGTCAGTGCCTCAGAGCAAAATCGCTGCTTGGCTTTGGTTGAACATGCTGCGTTGGTGCCCATCAGAAGCATGTAAATACAGTATAACAAGCGCGCAGTCATAATGACGGCCGCGATGACTTCTTGCTCAAGTGCAGTACTGCGCATTGAGGTTTACTAGCGCTTATGCAAGACAGGTTTATGAGCTTGATCCAAAGAAGAAGCTTGGAACTTCACTATCAAAACTTTAAAACTGCCAATTCAATGAAAGCAGAATTTTTATTTGTCGGAGTAAATCTGAACACATATGTTCAGGAGAAAACGCAAGAAACATGCACGTTTCATGGATGAAACAAGGAGCATTAGAAACATTTAAATGTTGAATCTCGGTTGGTTGTTGTTTTCCACAGCCCTAATAAAATTCTGGCTATGCGCCTGGTTGCACTTCTAATATTACCAAAAGATCTTGTGGTTTGTTTTTGATTTGATCTGTGCGGTGGATGTTAGTAGCAGTACATTTTATTCATCGGAACTGACCAAATTTGAATTACTTACCACAATTGTTGAGCATAATTCTGTCTATTTGGGTCCAACTCTTAGAATTAATGTGTTTTCATATTAAAATCAGTGCTAAGTGCTACATATCTAGATATAGCACCATTGTATACTTGTATATACTACTAGTTGCTATACCACCACCATGGGCGTAGGCAGGGGGGCATGGTCACCAAATTATATCAATTCCATAATGTTCCCCCCATTTTGCCAATTTTACAAAAAGGTCGTAATACGGTTGAGTGAACATGGTGGCGTCATCGAAACACAAACAATAGGGATTGTCCCCCCCCTAAAATTTTTTAGCAAACTCGGTACCTGATATGTGGTGACTATGGTTCTGAACATGAAATTGCCTTTGATGGGCAGTAGTGAGCTATTAAAATAGTGAGCTACTCTAGCGAGCTAAGTTTCTAGTAGCGATAACGGGAGCGCCGATACTTTTTCAAAAATTAATGGATGCTCTAGAGAGCTATCACCATGTTACCACTACTGCTATTCGCTACTTTGGTGTGAGTGGTGTCCAAAGGAAAACGTTCGCAAGAACTCTTCCGTCAGCATCGCTTGATGGGAACTGCCCACTGTTTTGGGCTGATTTTGGGTGATTTGTTTGTGGTAAGCTAGCAGCATTAGGAAAGATTTAGCTCAGGTTGCTTTTGACCTGATTGATAGGTTCCACGTTAGTTGGATAAAACTCAGCATCAGTGACAAACTTGAAGCAGTTGGGTCTTCAAAGCATTCGTTGGCTACTGCTACCGGTAAATCTATGTACGAGTGAATTGAATGCTTGGAAAAATATGGCACTATACGATCAATATTTCGCTACATGTGCAACTACAGTTTGTGTTTTGAAGTTTACGTCACTATCACATTTTTTGTAGCTTGGTACGAGTTCAGTATATTTGGCTGTATGCATAACTTGAAGCAAACTTATGAATCTGTCTTGAAGACAGTTGAAGCGTGTGCGACCTGGTTGCGTTCGCACACCTTCAGTGTGGGCTTGAACCCAGAAACCTCAATGGTGCTGACTTAGGCAGTTGTTGGTGCCATCGGCGCACCAGACGAATCGGCAAAAGAGAGCTCTTACTTCCATATGCATGGAAGTCACTTATATGTGTCGCTTGCTTGGTCTTTCCTTTCTCCTTGCTTTGGCCGACTTTGCTTACATGTAGCGGTCGCCCTAGCGTGACTGTTACACAGTGGCGAAGCCAGTGGGAAGGGGGGACATCTGCCCCTGGGCGCAGAACTTTGAGGGCGTAAATTGATGTTGGAATGGAATGTAACAATTATGAAATGTCAAATGTCAGTGGATGCTAGTACTGTAATTACCATTTACAACATGTCGAATGTCAGTCGCTGATACCCAGTTGCAAAATCTCATCAGGATCACCAAGGTTCACAAAGAGAGCAATTAAGCTATATACACACGGGATGCTTCTAGTGCGGTGCGTCTGGTGCGCCTGCTACCGGTGCGGTGAGTTCAATGCGCCGTTGTATGCACCAGAGATGATCACTATCTGGTTTGCCGGCTGGATATCCGGCAGGATAGTGAGTTTGTAACTGGATACGGATATCCAAATACTGCTTTCAAACGTGAATCGGATACGGATCCGGATATCCGAAACGCTTTTATCGATATTTCGGGGATTCAGATTTTTGGAAAAAGTTGCACATTGCACAATCATTCATTTATTATCTTCAGAAGCATCTTTTCAGCCTTCTGTGCTATGACTTCGAGTCTCTCTATGGTGTAATCTCTGTATCGTAGTGTAATCCCATTCCCCCTCTCAATCTGCAAATCTGCCAACTGGTATATACACATACCATATTTTCAAAGTGTTGGGTATATAATTTTTTGATTTGGTATATACGAAAAAGTTGGTAATATTCGGTGTATTTTTGTCGGAGGGTTTAGTTGAGATTTTAAGCCAGTTCATTTGCTTAATTACAAAGCGAAAACAGAGAAACCGAAAGTGGTGCTGAAGCCATTAAAAAAATATAGCGATTTTTCTTAACACGGGAGTAGCATGCATTTTGGGTAAGCGGAAAGCGAGATTGGAAGAGAGCTGAGATGTTCTGAAAATACTGAACTTAGCTCTAGGTATGTGCTTTTAGACAGACAATGCATTCAAATGTGGGAAAGCTGCGTGCGAGAGAGGCAGACGATTTAGCAAAGAGTGGCTGGTAGAACTGGAATGGCTTGCAAAGAAGTGTTCAGCTGGTGTTGTGTATCCCTGCTGCTAACTGAGCAAAAAGATAATTGCCAACTATTACAGAGCGTAATAATATTCTGGACCACAAAACAAATGAAACTGCACTGTGTTGGAAGGTTGAATTTTCAAGTGGCTAATAAATCTGTCACTACTAAACTAAGAAAGTAGAAATTGAGCTTGCAAGATCTCTATGATGGCACTACACAACGCAACTGTTGATCATTTACGTGAAACAATAAAAAGGCATTGACAAAATCGCGTTAAATTGTATGTTGTTGTTATAGATATAAATTTGGTATATGCTTGGTATATTTTTAGATTAGATTTGGTACATTCGTTGTGAGAACGGTTGGCAGCACTGGTCTTCATGCCTATTCTACGTGAGCCTGCACTGACTGGTTGTTGGATGATACCAGGCCAGATAGCTTTCTTAAACATAATATGCAAAATTGTTGTTTTGTGACAATGACTTATTAGACTGAATTTTTAGTCACTCATTTCAATATAAATGACATATTTTAACCCAGTGCATTGTTTTGAATGCTGTTTTGATTTGTAGATTAGCATTGCTATGTAGTTAGGTTTCGTTAAGTGCAATAATCATAATGGACAGGATTAGTAAATGAAATTATGAATGTGAACTCATGGATGGTGTTAACATTTAACCATTGTTGCCAAAGAAATGGCTAATGAAAAGCTTGGCGTGGCAACAGAACCGTCACCAGAAAGTCTTCTATAGGGGGCTTTACATTTGTGCAGTGAGGCTTGACATTCTGAAATTTGAACAAACATCATTGTTTTATAGTGCTTTATATTTAAATTGGTGGGGTTTGGAGCTTTGTTTCGGAGGTTCTAAGCCCACGAAAGCCCCCCGTGATGACAGGACTGTGTGGCAAAACTTCAGCTTGCTTTTTGATGCAATTGACTCGGAAAAGTACTTGGGTTACATGATATTTCAAGTTAAGCTTGTAAGATATGTCACACTTTTTGTTTATAAGCATGACAGGGCCCAAAGTGGCACAACGCATTCAGGTATTGTCTATTCTGCTTTATGAGGCAAAACCTGTGCTGGGACTATTTTGCCTTCATTTGAGCACAATTGGTTGAAGTGGTCATATGACAAGTACAATACGCAAAGACAACTGGATGGGGTTTAAGAGTTTGTGGTTAGGGTTTAGGATCAGGGCTTATAGTCAAGGTTTAGGGTCAGGTTTTAGGCTTAGTGATTCAGGGATTAGAGTTAGGGTTCAGCCTGCAGTCCTCTCAATGCAAACAAGAAACTGCTAACTGCTTGCCAACCCTGAAACTATGACAACCATCATCCATGCATGGAACTGAGCTGTTACAGAAGTCATGGTCAGGTAAGCACGACACACTTGTCATGTGACTACTTCAACCAATCGTGTTCATTCAATGGCAACATAACTTCAGCAGTTATTTTGCCTCATGAGGCAAAATAGACACAGCACAGAAAATGTATGTTGTGCATCACAATACACTTTCGGATAGTTTTCGGATACGGATAGTACGGTTTCAACCTAAGGAATTTTCGGTCCGGATATCATTTTTCAAAAACAGGACAAGATCGGATGGTAAAAATCCACTATCCGATCATCTCTGGTATGCACACGTATGCGCATGAAGCGGTGCGTTCGTTGTGCACGGCTTGGGCTGAACGAATGATTGAGACCCGAAATTGGGCGATGACGTTGTGTGCTGCAGTGTAAGACTGTGCTTTACTTAAGTTCTGACATCACATGTGACATATTTTCAGGGTGTTACTACTTTTGTACACCATACTGTTGAACAAAGTTACACAAGACTTGCGGTGGTACACTGCACAAACCTTCAAAGGACTGATTGCATGCATTCAAAATAAATGCAAAATACCAAATTTAATTTTGTACAATGTTTCACAAATTATTAAAAAAGTAGTGCTGACCACCAGAGATGATCACTACCCGGCTTGCCGGTTGGATATCCGGCAGGATAGTGAGTTTGCAACCGGATACGGATATCCAAAAACTGCCTTCAAACGCGAATCGGATACGGATCCGGATATCCGAAACGCTTTTATTGATATTTTTAGGATTCAGACTTTTGGAAAAGTTGCGCATTGCACAATCATTCATTTATTATCTTCAGAAGCATCTTTTCTGCCTTCTGTGCCATGACTTCCAGTTTGTCTATGGTGTAATCTCTGCAGCGTAGTGTAATCCCATTCCCCCTCTTAATCTGCTAATTGGAAACTCCAAGTTTGTCAGCATGAATCTGTTCCTGGTGTGGCAAGATAGGGCTCTTTCAATATACATTTTAAGGACACTGTTTGTTGCGTATCTGGACTAAGGCTAGTTAGTGTAGGCTAGGGTTACCATATCTGATGAGACGCAATTCCTGACAGGTTTATGTTAGTCACTGTAACCAATTTTTGCGACAAAACACTTTCTTATGGTATAAATTCCGGATGCACCCAAAGCACATTGCCACCATCGCTTTCCCGTGAGAATAGGATAAATATACTGTAATGCAAAACGAAAACAAAAATTAACTTCGTCTTCTGTTTTACATCCCGTTGTGACAAAATAATTTGTCACTGTACTTGATCAGGAAGCTCCACTTACTGTTATGCAATGCTTATCAGAACTGAGATGTGATTACCTTGTATGAAACCGAGATGTATGTTCCTGGTTTACAAACTAAGCATTCTGCTTCCCATTCATTTCTACCTTTCCGGAAACATGGATATATTGCCGTCATCTCGTCAGTAAATTTACATTTTCGCTTAGCCATTTTTAACAGTAAAAAATTACAAAGTTTAATTTTTAGCACTAAATAATTCTTACTGTGTAATCATTGCGGTTAGACTTCATCAAATGCAATATTCCAAAATCCCGGACATTGAAGCACTTTTTAACATTTGTCCTGACGCATAATTGGCCACTAAAATCCCGGACATGTCCGGGAAAAACCTGATGTATGGCAACCCTAGTGTAGGCGTACTGTGATCTGTAGTCTAGACTAGCTGGAGCACTCTAGCTCTTTTACTGTCGTCTATAGTCTACACCAGGCCTTGCAGTCTAGTCTTCACACCCATTCTATGTGAGCCTGCATTGTCTGGTTGTTGCATGATACTAGGCCAGATAGCATTTTTCTTTCTTAAACATGATATGCAAAATTGTTTTTGGTGATATTGACTTGTTGGACTGAATTTTTAGTCAGTCATGTCAATATAAATGACATATTTTAAGCCAGTGTGCTGTTTTCAATGCTGTTTAGTGTTTTGGTTAATAGATTAGCATTGCTATGTTATGTAGTTAGTTTTGGTTGAAGTGCAACAAGGGGCCGATTAATAAATGAAATTATGAATGTGAACTCATGGATGGCGTTAAAATCTAACCACTGTTACCAAAGGGATGGTTAATGAAAACGGCAACAGAACCGTCACCAGAAAGTCCTCTGTAGTGAGGCTTTGCATTAGTGCAGTGAGTCTTGACATTCTCTGAAATTTGAACAAATATTACTGTTTTATAGTGCTTCTTATTTGAATTTGGAAGGGCTTGGAGCTTTGTTTCGGAGGGGCTAAGCCCACCAAAGCCCCCTCATAGCCATGGGACTTTGTGGCAAAACTTCAGCTTGTTTTTTAATGCAATTGACTTGGAAAAGTACTTAGGCTACGCGATATGTCAAGCTTGCAAGATATGTCAAACTTTCCGTTCATAAGCATGACAGGGCCAAAAATGCATTCAGGTAGTGTCTATTCTGCTTCATGAGCCAAAACCTATACTGTGACTATTTTGCCTTCATTTGAAAACAATTGGTAGAAGTGGTCATGTGACAAGTACAATACGCAGAGAGAATTTGTTGGGGTTTAAGAGTTTATGGTTAGGGTTTAGGATCAGGTCTTATAGTCAAGGTTTAGTGGTTCAGCGTTTAGCGTTAGGGTTTAGCCTGCAGTTCACTTAATTTTTTGATACTTAGCCCTCGAGAAATGAAACAAATGTTTTTTAAAGCAAAGCTGTCATGACTATGGAGGTAGGCTTACACAAACCTCATTCAATCCATGTAGCAACAAATCATGCAAATTTTATGTAATCCAATACTTTGTTCGTCTGAAATGTGGACAGCATAGATGATCGCATACAAGATTTTTACTATCCGATCCTACCCTGTTTTGGAAAAATGATACCCGTATCCGATCCGAATCCTGTTTTGGTTGAAACCATACTATCGGTATCCGAAAACTATCCGAAAGTGTATTGTGATGCACAACATACATTTTTGTGCTGTGTCTATTTTGCTTCATGAGGCAAAACAGCCTTACGAGGTAAAATAACTGTTAGAGTTATTTTACCTTCAGCTGAACATGATTGGTTGAAGTAGTCAACTGACAAGTTTGGAATGCATGTCCTTAGCTGACCATGACATCTGTAACAGCTCGGTCCCATGTATGGATGATGGTTGTCATGGTTTCAGGGCTGGCAAGCAGCTTCTTATTTGCTTTAAGTCAGTGGTTCTCAAACTTTTTCTGATCACGTACCATTTGTGGGTCCTATAGTGTCAGCACGTACCACCTTGTTCAGGAAAAGCAAATGTGCAAAATATTGTTTGATCAAAAGTTTGGAAATAGTTTCAACATGAACAAAATGGCTGCGAGAATTTTTGTTGCCATTTTCAAAGCCAACAAGGGAAGTACACAAAAATTCAGGAATTTATATACAGAATCCGATCAACAAAAATTATTGCTGTGAATATAATTTTAGGCTAGAAAAAGTAGGCCTATTCGTCCACCACGTTGAAAGCCTTCACGTAGGCCTGCCACTAGTGGTACACGTACCACAGTTTGGAAACCACTGCATTAAAGCAGCATGAACAACAGATAGGCTACAATTAATATCACATACAATCCCATAACAAAATCACTAGCAGGGGAATAAACAATAATAGCCTTTAATTGGCTTTTTTAAGACAGCATGTCATCACCACTTTGCAAAATGTGTGATGTTTGCAAAATATTATCCTTTATTTTATCATTCTCGTACTCCATAACCGATAATTTGTGTGACAGCGGTTTTGCCTGAACAAGACTCATCAACTGTTTATAGAAAGTTACACAACTTTCTTTCAATTACAGTTTCAAGTAGCCTGCTGCAAAAAATACACTCATATTGCATGACCTTCCCAGCACCTAGAATGGCCTACGGTAGACTAGATTGGAGATTATGTCGCACAAATCACGACTTGCTTGCGACAAAAACGTCAACCAACAGTCGCTTGTCAGGTAGGGCGGATCATGTCGCCTTAAACAGTGCAGCAGTTTAGAAGCCTACCCCTTTGGGCCTACTGAAGACTAGAGTGACCTTTCGTAAATCCAGTGTGTTTCAGCAATCCACAAACTATTAGCAATTGTTCTGTGGTCGTTCTGCATCCTTTTCTTTACCTCAGCACAAAACACGTGCGACTGGACTTACTGGCGCACACTCCGGTTTGCAAGATCAAATCTTGCTAAACCTGACAAAAATTGAGAATGCGTTTAAAGTACGCAAGAAAACTTTCGATTTTTGTTATGGATAGAAGTCCAGCAAACTTTTAGTTTCTTTTTTCCCTACTGAGACATTATCAAACGTCTGAATGCTTCTGTGTTAACAACTGCTGTTTTTGAGCTCGTGCAACAGTTCTATCATGCTACAGAAATTGGCAATGCAACCAATGCGGTCAGCGCATGCGCTGATCAGCCGTAGCAGACAAAATATAGACAACTGTTTCGGGTAAAATGAACTACCGCGGAACACAATCATACATTATAGTGGACGGAGGGTCTGCAAAAAGTGGAGAGGTGGTGACGCAGACGATAGCCCGATTTCCCACCCAAACATGATTATTACTTTTTAGCCCATTTGCAATGTTCCTTGAAATTTGCATGCAAATTTATTCGGTGGTATTTGCATAAGTCGACAAACTAACAAGCAAAAAGTATGCTAAAGCAATTAATTTCTTTTGCGCAGGTGATAAACTTTTTGTTTCAATCGTTGATGTTAGGAACAGTCGCATGATGATATTTGTGTGTTATGTCCAAGTGTACGTTGGTTGCAAAGAATACTAGATGTGTGCCAGTCGTATGCAGAAACGCATGGGATTATCTTCAACTGCAACAAAACTGTTTGCATGACGTTTTAAGGCTAAACTTGCAAAAAGCACAGCCACTCCATTATTGAAATTGGGTGGTCAATACGTAAAAGCTGTTGACAAATACAAATATCTGGGGATTTTATTGGATACTGAGCTCTCGGATGAAAAAGAAATTCAGAGACAACTGAGATATCAATATTGTGCAGCAAACAAGCTGCGAGCCTCTTTTTCCCGTTGTGCAAATGCAGTTAAAAACGTACTTTTTCGTTCCTTTTCTACGCCCATGTATGCATCTCAATTATGGTGTAATTTCAGGAAGTCACGCATGCAGAGATTGCGGGTGGCATATAATTTTGGTTGCAAAGCTCTATACAACCTGTCCCGCAGAGCGAGTGTTAGTAGCCATCAAGTTCAATGCAACATTCTTACCTTTGAGACTCTGCTACGTAAATAGAAGTACCTGTTTCTCGAAAGATGCAGAAAATCGAACAACGTGTGGTTACGTGCTTTGATGCAGTCAGATTGTTTGTACTCGTCACTGTTCTTTGAACACTATAACCGCATTTTACTCTGTGAATGAGCGATCGATGGCATGACAAGCCACAATGCTTTCGCATTTTACCTAGACTAGACCAATTTAGGAATTAACTCCCTACTCCGCAGTAGTGCTGTAACAAGTGTTACGTATTATCTAATAATAGTGTTAAGAATGTGTCTGTAACCCCTATGGTTCTGTCTTCAATGCAGTTGCAAAAAATGTCTGTAACCCTGTGATTTCGCCGGCTTCAATGCCTTGTTCTACGTTCTGTTTTGTCTGTTTTTATCAACCTGCGTTCTGCAGAGTGTGTGTGTTCATACTATGGACTTCGTGTCAGCTCACAAAATAATAAATTAAATTAAATTACATTTGTAAATTATCAGGATCAATGGGGGAGAGTTTATAACCCCAAACCCCCACTTACGTACACTCTTAGCGCATGTTATGGAGTCTTTGGAAAATGTCAAGCTGAAGGTTTGCTTTTAGCCCCAACTCCCCGTGCCTACGCCTTTGGTTAGGTAGGTTATTTATTTAGAGCTGATGCTGGCTGCTTGATGCACATTGCACACATTTGAAGGTGAAACATTCAACCCTTTGCACTTCAAAAAGCTGGAATGTTAAGGAAACATTAATTGGTCGATTTGTTCTCAAATATCTTAACAACTATTCTTTGCACGCAGGCTATATAAACTTCCTTCTGCACAAAACTATATCACGAATAAACTGAATCATGCAGAAACAAGGACCTCAGTTTTACAAGCAGTCAGTAATTTGTTCAGGGGTCTCACATGAAACATAGATAAATGTAACATTTTTTTTAAAATCTGAAATAATGCATGAATTTTTGTGGGAAGCTTTGATTGCCCGGTTTGTGCCCCACCCTGGTCGCGGGCCTGATTCAATTTACGCGCACATTAAACTCTGTGAAAAACAGTTTTGATCTTTTATTGATTGGCCATTCTCTTGAGTGCTGTGTATTGTTACGGTACAAACAGTCAAAGTCAAAACCAGAGTACACTCAAAACCCGGAACACCTTCAATGCAACCGCCCCCGGTACCAACTAACTCCGGAAATATGATGCGTGCAACAAAGGTTGATAGCGAGCCACCTCAGGCTAGAACTGCTGCACTGATTGCGAAGCCAGTGCGGTGCATTCCTCTACATCCCCC
>Ga0210059_1011433_pt1 | contig 13575 bp, 11 predicted proteins | sample Ectturendosymbi2_FD_188042 | JGI IMG/M metagenome (GOLD analysis project Ga0210059, IMG submission 188042) | Ecteinascidia turbinata endosymbiont from Florida, USA - Sample 2 (SPAdes) (version 2) | ecosystem: Host-associated > Tunicates > Ascidians > Unclassified | place: Key West, Florida...
TTTTGTTTAATATATAGAAAGGTTAACTATTTCCCTATGACAATCTGGAAAGAGAAAAATGAATAAGGTCATCGATAAAGGTTTTAGAAGCTGCCGCTTTGTTTCAACAATTGTGAAACACCCTGTATATACAGTTGCTTTATGGTGTAACAAATTTTGAGCTTGTTCGGACTTCAAATAAAGTGGCAGTGGTTGAAAATGCAAAAAAGTGTCGACTGTACCCCAAATTCCCCTACGTGTGCTAGTCCACTAAATAACTTAGAAATATTAAGTGATATAACTCATTGAAAGGGCCAATGTCAATTTAAAAAAGAAGTACAACACTTATAATGAATTGGTACTTCACTATAAAGTGGAAATTCCTCCCCTGAACTCACGAAATTCCTCCCCAGGGAGGTATTCCTCCCCGGTTGGGAACCACTGCTCTAAACACTCGCGAGTGGTGTCATTTTCAGCTCTTGACAAAAGCTTGAAGATTATTGTTAGTATGAGTTTTTCCATGCTTCAACAAATGATCTATTTTAGCAAACTTGCAAATTATGTAAAGTTTTTTGGGCAATAAAGTAAATAAATACATCATTTGAAGCAAAACTGCTAATTTTGACGCAAAAGATGTAAGTCTAGTGATTTTTTTCAGATCTAGTGAATTTTTTTGTGAATCTAGTGATTTTTGCCGAGAATCCTGTGGCAGCACTGCTAACTGGCCTGCTTGGAGTCTGAATGCGGCACTCTAAACTATTTCAAAATGACGCAACAACATACTGAAGCAAAAAGTCATTTCCCCTAAAAAACGAGGAACCGTCACCGAATCCTTGAAACCCATGGAAACCCACTACATGTTTTGCGGAACCCCTGTTGAAGAGCACTGACCTAAACAGAATAAGTTAACTGAATGGAAAAGATGTTGCAAACAATTCCACCCAGAAAATTTTGTGATGCACCTATCAACAAACTTACAAGAAAAAGTTTCCAGTAACAATGAGAATCCAAATACAAAATTCAACAACTCTAAAATATTCAAATCCTCTGTGGACCACATTGCCCCATTAATCAAGTTAAGTAGGAAATTGACCAAGCTGGCCTCAAAACCTAGGATAACAAAAGGTTTGCTGAACTATATTAAAACTAAAAACAAACTTTATAAAAGCTATGAATAGTGGCATTGCTTCAGAGTTTAAAAAATACAAATAATTTAACATCATTTTAACTCACTTGCAAAAGAAAGCTAAATTCAATTACTACAAAATCCAGCTGTTTGAGAACTCCAATACTCCAACGAAAACTTGGAAAACAATCAATAAAGTAATTGGTAAAAACTCTGTTGAGAATTCCATTCCAGTTATTCAAACAACTGTCCCTGGTGCTTCCTCCCTTCCTACCAACCAATCTGTTGCACAAGTTTTAAATCAATTTTTTACATCAGTTGGTCCATCACTTGCCAGAGCCATAAGTTCCACCGTAGCTGATACTTATTTACCTCCTCCTCCAAAAATCTGTTCTTCCATGTTCATAACTTCAACTTGTTCAGAAGAAATACTGAAGCTTACCAATTTACTCGATGACAAAAAGTCTACTGACCCTTACGATATTCTTGTCAGATAAGTGAAATTGAGTAAATATATCATATGTACTTACTTAGTAAATATATTTAAATAACTGCGTACAAAACGGAGTCTTTGCTGATAAATTGAAACTTGCCAAGGTTATTCCAATTTTTAAATCTGGTGCTAAAGATATCGCTTCCAACTACAGACCAATATCAATTTTATCACACTTTTCCAACATATTTGAAAACCTGATGCATAAAAAATTGGTCAGCCTCCTCGATACTAATAACATAATTGCAAAACACCAAATTGACTTTCGTTCTGGACTTTCTACATTTCTGGCTTTAAACCAACTTCATAACTATAGATTACGTCTAAATGACTCTGGACAATACACATGTGGCAAGTTTCTTGATTTAAAAAAAGCATTTGATACTGTAAATCACAAAATATTACCAGACAAACTCAACCACTATGGAATTCGTGGTTTACCTTTAGACTTTTTCACATCATATTTACAGAATAGACAGCAATTCGTTTTTGCGAATGGAGTTCAATCTGATAAGATGTAAATCACTTGTGGTGTACTGCACGGTTCGACTCATGGTCCTGTGCTATTTTTGTTGTATATTAATGATCTCCCCTCTGTCTTCCAATTTGTTTTGTATTATTTTTGCTGATGACACAGCATTGCTTATTTCTGATACCGATCCTACCAACCTGGAGAAAAAAAGCTAATATCGCATTAAACAGAGTATTCAAATAGTTGCAAAAGAATAAATTACATTAAATCTGTCTAAAACAAAAATTATTTTATTCAATAATCATAACCGACCTGTAACTCTAAACATAAATTGCAACAATGTTCCATTAGAACAAGTTAACTCTAACTAAATCCTTAGGCACCATAAATGATTCCAATCTAACATGGAAAGAACAGATTGCTTCAGTAAAAAAAAAGTAACTCAAGGATGCCACGCCCTCTTCAAACGTCAGCCAATTTCTGATATCAAAATGTTACGGAAAGTTTACTTCTCTTTAATTTATCCTCATCTCCACTATGCAATTTCGACCTGGGGTAAAGTTCCTGCAACGTATTTAACTCATCTGAAGGTAGTTCATAACCGTTCGACACGCTGTATTTGTAAAATATCCAGAGCTGCTCACACTCACATCCCAATGCTAGATCTATATCACTCATACAAAATATTTCAAATTCATCAAATATATGAATACGAACTAAGACTATTTATGTACAGAATAGTTAGCAGTTGCTTTCCAAGCTTCATCTCCTGTTGTTACACTCATATTTACGAAAGGCATAATTATCCCACTAGAAAAGCTACTAATAACAATCTCACTACAACTTCATCAAAAAAAACTCTGACACGAAGATCTGTACAATGCACAGGGCCAAGACTCTGGAACAATACTCCCAAAGACTTAGAAAATAAATCATTCCTAGGCTTTTGTCCAACATACAAAAATACTTACTGGATCAAGTTTTGTTGTAATATATCTATCATCTGAGAAATACTTCTTTTAATTTTTGCTTGTGTGCTCCAATTCTGTTTGGTGTTAACGATTCTTTTGATTTTACTGGTCGACTGAAGTAAATCCTAACAATATGAACGTGCTCTATTTGTCTCAATGTCCTGTTTTGCAGATATTTATCGGTGACTCCCCCTAGATCTGCTTAATGTGCTAAATTACATTGCTGTCTGTTATCGTTTTTTTATACGTCTTGCGTGTCCTTTGGTTACGTGTTGCGTTTTGTTTACTTTTGTTCATGTGCCTTTTATTTTGTTTATGTGTTGCGTTATTAGGGGCTTGATTCGATCTCATCTCGAAAATGTAAACTCTGGCGGGACATTCGTATCTTATTTTACCTTGCACTAAATTAAGCATGATATGACGTGTGTATTCATACCCCAAGCGACGGATTGACGCATGGGCCATGGCCTAGGGCCCCGCGTTTTTGGGGGCCCCGCGCAACTCTTTGCTATGACGACTCATTATTAACTAAAAATTTGCGAAACTGCGCAGAGGTATAACTAGTTCGGAGATCCCTGATCTAAGGCACTCGTAAAACCAAATTCGGCACAACAAAAGATAGATTTTTGAGGAGGCACCACACATGCGAGGGGCACACATTCACGCTTTTCAAACAAACGGCCAAATAGGTCACACCTGCGCGGGGCTCCAAAAGCTAAGATGGCCTAGGGCCCCGCGCTGCCTAAATCCGTCCCTGCATACCCCTCAAATCCCTCTCACTAGTCAACAAGCACGTATGTTTTGAGTATATTTTGAGTCTTCAAGCGCGACTGAATCCGCAGAATGCAGTGGACTGCTTGCAAATCACGATTGATCGCTTCTCACCCGTAGTCAAATTCTGATGCTCTGTCTTGATATGAAAATTGCACTGCAGGTGGTTCAAACAACTGGCAGTCACGAAAGCAATAAAACAAAACAAACAATTTTGAGTGCTACTGGTCTGCGCACAGTTTTTCTTGTGTTATTTTATTTTCTCAAATATCCGATCGAAACAGGGAAACTCACAAACAACTAAAAACGTGTTGAAATAAATTAGGTAGGGCTTACTTCACACAAATTACTTAACCCTTAAATTATTCACAAAGCAAAAAGAACACTAAAATTCTGAATGTACAGTGGTATGATACGCCAGAGAGCATGTTATTTTTAAATCAATAAGCACTAGTAAAATTTGTTAATATGGTTCGCGCTCGTCACTGGCTTTGTTTATGATTTCTTTGTGAAATAGGTTGATTTCCAATTTTTGCCTCGTCTTATTTTTACTTCAGCAACCCTTTCAAAAACTGCACAGTATTGATCACCGCTTCTTGCGCATACTGCCACCTTTTGACAATTTTGTAACAACAGTATGCTCCGATAGTTAAATATACACTGAGCGTAGCTAATATTTCTCTTGAGTAACGAATCATCAATGGATGATTTTGCAATGCATCAAAAATTTTGCCTCCTTTGTTTTTGTGTGGAAATGGTTGATCAGGAACAGGCACTCCAAGAAACTTGCACAATGGATCCCATCCATCTGATATTTCCAAGATCAATAACTTATCTTTTGGAGCTTTCTGAAAAAAAGAATGTCTGTGTCTTGGTTTGCTTTTTCAAAGCAACTGATGACACTTTCTGACCATTAATGTGTCTTGGATGCTTGAGTTTGCTATTGGTACAACATGCTTTCTGAGTGATTCTCATGGCAATGAATATAAACTATCACACTGGCCGTAACGTATTCCGACTTTGATTAGAAAAAATTTACAATACAGTGATGGCCATTTCATGTTGCAGACAATAAAAATCGCTATTATTGAAGTTACTTGAACTTTCTCCCTACAACTACACATCGACTTTTTTATTCATAAATAAACAAGTTTGTGGTCGTGAGCCTTGAAACTTATAGACTTGAATATCCTCAAAACGTGTTCTTCTTGCTCTTTATTTGCAATCTCCATGCGAGAAACAATTGTAAACGCAGAAATAGTTTGCAAGCACAGAGCCGTATCAGCCCCACTCCTACCCCCAATTGGGGGGAACCCGCGCTGTCACAGGCGCCCAAAATTCAGTCCAATCACCACTTAGCCCCTCAAAGAAAGCTTCGGACCCCTTAATTAAAATACAAACCACTAGAAATCAGTGAAGTTGAGGGGCACTTGAAAAAAGTGCTTATAGCCTACATTACAGTTACCTTGGGCCCCTTTGAAAGCAAGGTATTTACACATTACAACTGCTGTTGGGGGCCCCTTTGAAAGCAGAGTAGCCTAGTTACACAATGCAATTGCTCTTGGGGACCCCTTTGAAGGCAGAGTACTGAATTATGATGTGGTTCGGGGAATATTATATGAGCGGATAATAAATTTTTCACCAAAAATGAGGAATATTTACGCGAAATACCTTGAGGGGGGCCCTAAAAATGGGGGCCCGAGGGTATATGTAACCCTGACAATCATCTTATATGAGAATATGAAACCAATTGAACACGTTCTGTGTCATCCGAAATATGTACCGGTACTTTCTCACCTGATGTGCGCATTTAAACACAGATAAAATAAAGTTATTATTGTGACGTGTGTCACAATATGGATGAATTTATTGGAGTTTGCTAGAGTTTGGTTTCTAAGGGTGTTGCAATTGTGCAAACCGATCTGTGTAGCGCTGACTTGTTTTGTTGTTTCGAACGCTATGAACTTGGGCGAACCACAGCGAAAGCCTCGTGACAGCACACATTGCGCTTGATGAAAAGCTTGTGACGTAACATTTTCCGGCAAGAGCCGTACTCGCACCGCAGCTTTGCAGAACTTTAAAAACACTTGCTACGTAAACCATGTCCTCTTCCAATAACGCACGTTTCGAATAAGGAACTCTCTGCGGATAGTCTGCCTTCGAATCGCCGTACCTTTTGTTCTAGTATCAATTTAATTTTTAACTGTGAAGTGATCAAAACAGGAAGTTCTGACCGGTGGTAATATTTCGCGAGGCCGTTCGGCCCTGCGCTACTGATGTTATGAAGTTCAATGGTTTATTCGCTGCAGCAAAAGTACAGCTTTACGACTTATAGTGAGAACAATAAAGCACGATGCAAGAAATATTTCTTATTTGTCAAGATGACAATGCCAATATGTGTCAATAGAAAGCTTCTTAGAATGAAGTCAACGGCAATACAGGAAAACAATACCAACTTTAAAAAGAACAGTTTCATCCCCAAAAATATGTTCAGACCCTGGCCCCGGGGGTCTGCAACATTATCTTTATATTACTGAACACACTGAAGTTGCTGATGAATTTATCACTTCATAAAACACACATTTAACGCGATTTTTCATAATTAAACCTAGACACCCAGACCCAAATCGACTAAACTAAAAAAACAGATCTGGGTGGAAAAAACCCTCAGTGGGAGTCCTGGTCACATGTGACAAAACGGCTACTACCGTAACTGGAAGTGAACATTTGAAGATTTATTGCCGTGTTATTGTTACGCAATAAAGACCAAGAGTACAACAATCCGCTAGCAAGTTTCGCAACCTGCCTCTGCAGCAGGGTTGCCAGATTGGCCATTTCATGGCCAATTTCGAAAAATTTGGCCATTTTTTTGATTGCATTGGCCATGAAAAAAACGTATTTGGCCATTTTGTAAAACCTGACCATATTTTTGGTTTGTCACTGTAAAATTAAGTTTTCATTAAATATTTTGTCTTTTTTTGTATATTTTGGACGGTATTCATGTCACTCATTGTTACAGTAACACCGTGGCACTTTAACGTTTTATTACTTTGAAGCGTGTAGTAATGATTTAGCCCTTGCAGTCAATAGATTTTGTACAGATGTTTCTGTCAGTGATAGCCTAGTCTTTTGGTTGCTATTGGTAGTTTGGTATATGCTACGCTCGTACTGTATCTGAAGACTGCTGCAGTCGTTTGTGTGACTGACAGTGTTATAGTTGAAGTATTTTGCATTTTTGGTAAGATTTTACTTTTAGAAGTTTCTCATCACTTTTACAGTAGGCAGTGGCTACAGATACGCCTGTTACACCTGTGGATCTTGAAATTTGAAAACTTATTCATACGCCACCTGTGACGTAACAGCAACACATACGACCAGAGTGGAGTTTTGGTAGAAACGAACTAAACGTAAAAGAAGGCTTGGTAGAAACGAACTAAATGTAAAAGATAAACCCTAAACCTAACCTTACCCTAACCCTAAACCTAACCTTACCCTAACCCTAAACCTAACCCGTAAAGGTAACACATAAGCCTGAAAAAAAGTAAAGAAAAAAAACGAGTCTGCAAAATCCCTGCCGTTTCAATGACAAATTGACCCTTTTATTTGAATTGCGTCAGGCCAGGCATATCCGTAGTCACTTCCTTTACAGCAACACTCTGCAGTAACTTCAACCTTGTAATGTTCTTTGTTCAAAGTGCATAGTAATTATTTCGACCTTGCTATCTTGCAGATTTTGTGTAGGCCTAAGTGTTTCAGTCGGACTGCCATGAGCGAATCTTGTTCTCAAGTGTTCCTGCCCTTTCGTTCATATGTAAACTTAATGATGGCTTTGAGCATGTGGTTAACTCACTATGATAATCAACTTAATGCAGTTCATGACTTTGATATTTTGTTCACATATGTGGAGCACAAGATCAAGAGAATTCTAGCCTTGTAGTTGAATTGGAAAGTTAATTTGAAATTGTTTAACCCAGAAATGAGTCAGAATGGAAGCATGTAGTATCTACAATAGTGTTTGATATATGATTCTAAGTTTTACTAAGATAAATAAAGACAAGGAAGCTGTAACAGTTAATTTTAAGTTTACGGCAGAAATTGCTGTTTTAGGGGTAAAAACTTGCTTCTTTGGCAAAACCACATTTTTTCGGAAAAAATATACTGTCTTCCAAACAATTTGAGACACCTATGAATATGGAAATTACCATAGTTAAAACATTTTGTGATTTTGGCCATAATGTTTTCAAAAAACAGCCACTTTGGCCATTTTTTATAGGGATTTTGGCCATAAGCTACGAAAAAAATCTGATAACCCTGCTCTGCAGCACTGTTGCCACCGACGTTTTTTTTTCACTAGATCTGGGGTTTTTCGGTTTTATCTGGGGTTCTGGGGTTTTTATTGAAAATCTGTTTGTTTTTTGACCCTGGTCAGATTTCAGAAATGTATGTTGTACTACTGTATTTTCCATTCAATAAAACAGTAGTTTCAGAGGCGTGGTGTGCAGAGTCAGTAGCCAGTACAGTTGAGTAGGGCCAAATTGTTTGATATCTAACGTTTTACAGATCAAGCACTGACTGCGCATATAGGTCAGCACTCTAATCTATCGCTAATATGTCAAGGGCTGCTTTTTTGTTTAGAAGATGCTGTGGTTGAGAATCTGTTCATTGTTTTACAGGTGCATTGTGATAGGTATGAATGTAAAATTTTGAATGTTAAATTAGTAGTCAAATACTGCAATGATTAGGGTGAAAAGAAAACTGTAAGACCTTGAATGTATCATGTACATGTTTCAATTTGTGCACTTAAGTTTAAGCAAAAGAAAATATTGAACACGTATTTTAGAAAAGATCTAACTAACTTCTCATGTTACTTCATACATTTGATTTGGTGCTAGCCTATGTGTAAATTGTCGGTATGTTTAAAAATAGACTTGAGCTTGTTAAAAATGTGATGCAAATAATGCGTATTACCTTAATTTTTATGTGCAAGAACTACCGCTAGCGTACATTTCAAGTTTGGTTTTGACTTTTTTAAACATTTTGTATGTCAGGGTTTTTTTTATTTTCTGTTTTTTTTACAAGGTAAATTCTGGGGTTTTTCTTCATAACAGCGTGGCAACACTAATCTGCAGGCAAAGGACGGACATGAGCGAACTGCGCAGTTGCGCTAAGCGTTTCGGAGGCCTCGTGGTCACGACTTTGCCCTGATGGGCCTCGCGTTCATTTATCCGGCCTTCCTACATGCCTAATTGTACACGTCCAGAAGTCAGACTTCCACTAGATCAGGGGTGCACAGCCGTACGGCCGCATGCGGCCTTTAGTAAATATTTATGCGGCCGTGCATATATAATTCGAAGTGTAAGTTATGCGCATTAATTCAAACTAAACGAATTCAAACCGTATTAATCGAAACTGGCTGTGCATTAATTAAAACTATTTTTTGCTGTATGAAGGTACTGTGTAGAAATACCGCCAGACAGACGTGTGGAAGTGGGCTAGGCTCAGTGTGTTGAAACAGAACTGAAGAAATGCAAAAGATAAAAATATCTTGAACAGACTGGCGGCCGTAATTCATAAACATAAACATGATGCCGCCTGCAATAACAAAAAGGTTGTGTAACCTTGCACTAGATCAACGTGTTTTGTGTAGTAATTGTAAAAAAATGTACAATGTCTTAGCCCATGTAGTCTTCTCTTATTTTATACTGCATAGCAGCAAGATACCTTTGGTGCTTACGACCAAAGTTACACATTTGCGCAGCCTGCTGTTCACACAGCCAGATGGAGTTAATTGTGTAGTTAGAAGAGTCTATTCAGCAATCATTGCTATGTTGTCCCAAAACAGAGTAATGCAGTTAGTGGATTATGGATGTTAACCGTTGCGTCCACGCAGTAGGCCTTAGTCTATATTTGTTAACATTTGTAGGCGATTTGAGGTAGAAAATTTTATTAATCTAAACATGTGCCATGCACCAAGAGATTAACAAGTCCAGACTTCAGCAAGGTTTATGCATGCGTATTTCGGCCAGTAAACAACCCAATGCGCACGCTTTATAAGCACATTTCACTTAAGCTTATGGTAAAGTTTATCAATTTGCGCTAATGAAAGAAAACGTTCATCGCGGCGAACACACTTTGACCGGCACCATATTTGCTCCCTCGGTAATAGTGTTTTCATAACTGAGCAGTAGGATGGATTCTGATTTTCTGCAATTTTTTTTACATTTTCATTTTATTACGACATCTCTAAGAGCCGTCAATGAAATGACAATGATTTTACGACCCAATTCCGTTTGTTAAGCTCGTTCAAAATGTTTTAGTTGTAATTCATAAGCCTATAATGGGTATTTGCTGGAAAATATCTATAATTAATTTGCACAATCTACAAACGCTGTTCATGTTGTCAATTAAATATAAATTTTCAGAATGTCTAGCCCCCCTGCAAAAATATAAAGGCCCCTAATGGAAGACTTTCTGCCGACGGTTCTGTCCAGGCCCACATACACGGGGGCAGTTACCCCAAATTTTTTTTTGTGTCCCCCCCAAATTTCGTTGTGCTCAGAAAATTTGTTTTAATCATATGATAAAACAAAAATCTTTCACCCCAAAAATGTATTTTTCCCCCCAAACCCTAAAACCTGGCTACGGGCCAGATTCTGCCAATATTGTGTCTGCAATTAGGATATTTTGTTTTGAAGGCCATTCAGCCTCGAGATGTAGCATAACGTCGAAAACTTGTATTTTATACATAACCATTAAGAGGGCCCCGGTGCGCATTTTGGGGGGGACAGAGTTGGGCTGCTACGGCACTGTGCAAACACATTTGCGTGATAAAATGTCTTTGAAAATAATTTGTACAGATTCATTTGTACAAAGTCCATAAATTTACTGTAGTCGATGTCGAAAAATGGATCTAAAAGCAGGGACGCCACAACAGTGATATGCCCCGTCGTGCTCCCGCTCTCAAGCGGCCCTGTCTAAAAATTTGTTAACCAACTATATATTGGGTTGATAGCAACTTAAGACCTGCCTGTAGGTCGATTTTAAACAATAAGCGTTATTCAACCTACAGTTCGTTTGCTGGTGATTGCACACTAAACAAAAGCCCGATCAACTCTTGATTGTCTTATACAGTACAGTAGAATCGCCCTATAACATCTCTTCATGGGACCGGCTGTGTGAGTGTAGTGCAGAAGAACAGACCGTTGACCATGTTTTCTTTCAGTGCTCAATTCATCGACTTCCTCATGGGGCACATCACCTGACGGTTCCGCACAGGAGCGGATCTATGGAGACGATTAGGGTGATCGCCCCCCCTACAACATACGAAAATAACTTTATTCACCATGATTTTGTACAATTCGAAAAGGAGCGTTGGCGATATACGGCCATTTTGTCGTCTATAGGTTTGTCACAGGAGTGATTTGAAGTATACTTCATCTCTCTTACAGTAGCGAAGCCGTTATATGACTCGACTACCAAATAGTACTAAAATCGCCACCGCTAACCTTTGTAGCTGGATTCCCCCCTAGATGACGAAACAATCGAATGGCTGCTCAACACCTACCCCGAGACCTATACATGTGCGCATAGGCGTACGGGAAGGCATTTTACTGGAGGGGCGGAAAAAATTTGCCCTGAAAACAACAATTTGCCCTGAAGTGACTTTTTTAGTTTAATCCGAATGGGGCCAGAAACCTCTTGTAAATCTGTTCTGTACAGTTGAATTTGTTAATAACGGCTTCGTCTGTAACGTCAATTCGCCTATAACGTTACATTTTTTTCGGTCCCGATAGCATCTTTTTCATGCATTTCAATTCGCTTGTAACGCCATTTTGGCAATAACGTTCTTTATGCAATCGCCTAGAGGTGCTCTCACAGGCAAATTCTGTAGTTACCTTGCTTGTTAACTCACGGGGTTGATGTTCCTTGCATGTTGTGTGCTCCCCGACAAGAAACGTTACGGTAATCGCCTTTACTGATGCAAATATATACGCGACATCATCAATGGCGCAACACAAAGGTTAAAAGCGACGGTTCCGGATCGAAGGGTCGGACTCCCTGCACACTGCCTGTGTTATCGTTGCTGTGCGCTTGAACAAGCCACTTATGAAGACGCGCACAGCTTCCGTGCGGCCCGCTTCTCCGAAAGATTGTACCTTGGGAAATGAAGCACGCACTCCAAATGCATGTGCCAGCGTGCCTATACATATTGTATCGTATTCGCATACTGTGATTGTACCATGTACAGTATTGTACGATATTCCTATAACTGTAGCCGATAAAACAATTTCCAAGTACTTCATACAAGTATTGTCGTTTGTAACACCGGTTCATATACACACTGCATTCACGAAACTAACTTCAAAATTTCCCTACCTCAACCAGCCAGCTAAAATTTGATGTTAAGATCAATGCTGCAACTGATAACAGAAGAGTTCTACAAAAAGCACGAAAAACCTGGCATTGAAAAAAACGAGGACTTGGTCCACATCAAAGTCATTATAACCAGTCACGACTTTAGTCCAGATCACACACTACACTAGCCCAAATTACACGGATCATCCCAAGTGAATATACACTCAATATACTGTATTGAAAATATTTTCACTGTTCAGGATTTTTGAGCAACTTGCACTTGTATTCGAAAACAGAGTTTTCCCGCAAAATTTTCACTGTGTTTAATATATTTCTTACCATTCAAGATTTTTGAGCAACTCTGCCCTTACCCTGAAAAACAGAGTTTGCCCTGAATTTTTTTACTTTCAATATACTTCAGGATTTTTAAACAACTTGCACTTGCCCTGAATTCGCTGTATTTAATGTATACTTTTTATAGTGACGCGCGGTGAGGTTCGTGACTGGGGAGGCACTGTCTCTTTCAAAGCCAAATTGCGAGTGTATGAATCGAATGGAGTGGCATAAATTCACCACTCAACTGGGTGCTTGCAGAATGACTACTACTTATGCTTTCTAGCCCATATCATAATTTGTTACACACATATAGGCACAATAGCGATTCTAGATTTGAAAAAAAGTAACATATAGGAGGACCAAACTGAAGTGACTTGTCTACTACTTGTTTAACGGCTTCACTGAAAAGTTAAAACAGTCTTACAACTTATGCATACGTTTAGGATGCATCCAGTGATGCAATCGAGAATGCAGACCATCAGTATGATCGGCAGCTGCAGAGCACTTCAATGAAATATTCAAAGTAAAAGCACGACTGCGCGAAGTGCTGCAGATCACTAGTGCGCAACAACACGCACAATTCACTTCATCCTCCCCCGCCTAAAATTAAATCAAACCGGAGGTTCAACGCACTGGCGAAGGAAGTACAAAAAACGTTCGATACGAAGGACAAAAATCGACCGACTCAATACAAGGATACGATGCGGCCAACAACCAATCAGAAGCATCACGGAGCACATTTGCACGGCTATGTTCATCCGTAGGTGTATCTTAAGGGTCTTCCACTTTGTTACTAGAATACGACAGCCTCACACGGACAGCATCCCCGGATGCTTCATTCGCCCCACAAACGCACATCCACACTTGGAATCGTGAATGAAGCAACTATGTCAACACGTCTGCATACAGCGCGGCAGGTTAACGCCTCGCACTGGTGCACAGCAACACCGACCAAATTTCTTCACAAACTGACTAAATAGTACTGGCTGTTCGCCACGTAAAATAAGCAAACATGAATAAATGGAAACAGGAAGGACAACTAAAAAAATATAGCAGCGGCTCGTCTGTCATT
>Ga0210059_1011435_pt1 | contig 13574 bp, 7 predicted proteins | sample Ectturendosymbi2_FD_188042 | JGI IMG/M metagenome (GOLD analysis project Ga0210059, IMG submission 188042) | Ecteinascidia turbinata endosymbiont from Florida, USA - Sample 2 (SPAdes) (version 2) | ecosystem: Host-associated > Tunicates > Ascidians > Unclassified | place: Key West, Florida...
CAATGTAGTACTGCGATGACTTCCAAGTACATCGATTTATAAAAATGCTTGAGGGAGTGGGAGGCTGCGAAGGACCAAAGGTCATCTAGGCTGCAGACCTCCCAAGGGCAAGAAGACTGGGAAATCGTCTGTAAATTTTGCGTCATGCTAGAATAACCAAAGCTCTAAGCTTGCTGCATGTTTTCGAGGAATCAGCCGACTGGGCTCTGCTTTCATCTTTTTGCGATGATTCAACCTTGCACGTATCCGAATCCTAGTAACTAGTCTCCACACAGCTGAAGGGCTTAGATACAAAACCAAAATTTTGGAGATTCGTTATTCACGAATAAGTAAAAGGAATATTTTGGTTTCAACTACCTGACATACTTCATTTTTGTATGGAGACCAGTTCTGATTCCAACAACTAATTTTCCAATTTTAATGAAATACGAAAAGTTTATTTTAGCGACCAATGAACCGAAAAAGCATATGCTGTGCAATATGATGTCTGGACTCTTTCAGCCTCTTTGTAAATGTCATCTCACGCAACAATTGTCCTTTTTGAGCTTCTGAATTTTCAACAAAGTTTTCAATATGACTTTAATATTTAAAACGAATCTGATTCACAAAGCTGTGTGAAGGTGCACTCACACATTAGGAAAACGTTTACTTATTCTGACGAACACTTAGCTACAAGTTTGATTTTATTTGTAAGTAGTCACATTTAGATTTTCATAAAAGCAGCGGGTGATCACGTTTGCATCCTCAAAATTTGCAACAACATCTTACTAAGCATATATACTACAAAGCGTTTATTTTGTAAAACATATATGTTGCAAAGCATTTATATTACAATGCAGTTATATTGCAAGACATTTATAATACAAATCATTTGTTTTCGGTGACTCACCAAAGACTATCTATGGCGTACACTTGAGCTTATGAAACGACTTTACCTCAGCACATTAGGACTTGACATTACATGACCGGTGGAATAATTTGTATGTCTGTTTCAAGGTGTGCAATATCACCAAAAAGCTATTTTGAGTATTGGAGTAGTGCTGAACAATTTCTTCATATCTTTCTGAAAAGGTAACACAAATATATATATGCCAAGGGTCCCAGAGTGTATGCATAAACACATTGCATTTTCCTTATTGAACACGTTTCTGCGCAGATCCGGATGCAGTTATTTTTGTTTCAATTCTTGCTCATTGAGATGAGCCCAAAGTCATAATTTTGCTTGTCTTTGCAACGTGAGCTTGAAATATATGTTGAATTGCTAATGAGTCATAACCTGCCTCAACTTCAAAGTGAAAGCGCCCAGATCAACATTTTGAAACCTGTGACATGAGCGCCATTAGTCCAAGCCCATCTTCACTTTAGGACAAGCAACCGATGCACCACGAGAAAGATATTACTTTACCTAAAAACTTTTTTTTTGTTGCCTACTAACTGTCTGAATCAAGTAATAATGACTGTTTGATTTACGATTGCTGATTACAGCTATACAAACATCACTTTTCCACATTTTTTCCGTGTAACTATGACGTGTATGTTCGAACTGCTTTTTCTATTTTCATCCGACATATCGGGCACATTCGAAGAGCTTGAGTGCAGTCCATGCAGCAGCAGATGTGAGCGCAAGGAATAAATACCACAACAGCTGGCTTATCCAAACATACCTGAAATAAGAAAAAATATTTTGATGTTCGGAAACCATAGTTAAAAACTGGGTCATAGCCTTTGAGCTTAGGTTGATAACTCGCAGTCATTACTAAAAAGTTCTGCAAAGCATGGAGTGAGAACCATGAAATTTATGCAAAAGGCAGCAGTTTTGAAAGTGACCCAAAAAAGAGAAATTATCAAATACCTCGCTAAAAATTATAGTACGATTGTGAATTCAAATATAACGTTAGTAGAGAACTACAGTAGGATACAGCGTTTGACAGGAGCTTTACCCAAGTCATCACGTGCAATGAACGAAAGCGCATGTGCTTTTTTTCAACATTTTGTTGTCAGATGTACCCTGTTGCAATGTCACAGTGCTGCAGACAGTCAAGAAATACATAGAGAGAATTTTTAGTTATTCGTTAGTGAATATCGTGAATGAAAATTTTAGTAACTTATTCACGACATGGATTTTCCCAATATATGCGTTGATCCAGCGTGAAGTAGAGTCTGCAAGCGTTTCTTTAGAACTAGAAATAATAAGTACTTCAAAAACAGCAAAAACATCGCATGCAAATGTATATTTAGTAAAGCTCTGATTTCCATTGACATGTTCATGTCCATGGTTGAAGTTATTATGAGGAGACTATGTTAACAATACATGTCAAGCCTTAAGACTTTGGAAAACAACAATATCGTTTCGACAATGAATATGATTGCAGTGTACACAAAGATATCTAATGGTACGTTTTTTCAAAAAGTCTCAGAAATTGCTACCATATCATTTAATTGAAATTTCTTTACTGAAATTACTGGAGCACATTAAAATATTAAAAAACTAAGCTTTCAGAATTACAATACGAAAAATGCTTGCCTTGCATAGTCGCTCATCTTCAAGTTTTTGCAAAGTTTTCTTTAATTGAATTTCCGTTTCTCTCTTTTCAAAAATTTTTGAATTAAGGTCACTTCTTTCTTTTTTGCTTTTTCCTTCACTCTAAACGAAATCAATATGTTTGTCTAAGAAAATTTTATTTCAATTTCTGTCAAAAAACAATTGGTATTTCTTTGGGAAATCTAGAGACAATCACCCAGTATTTGCAAAATACAAGACGAAATTAGTGTTTTCGTAATTTAAAAAATTCCTCACTTTGGGGAAACGTGCTTTGAAGAGAATCACTAAAGGAAGTATTTCGAATGACAAACAACTAAACGTATTTTTCGAAATAATACAGAGATTTAATTGCCAATCCACTGATCTTCAAAGAGGTTGAAATAAAACTGAAACTGTCATAAAAAACATTTGTTTATCTAAATGGAGAAAGGGAAGTGCTATATGTGCCATATTTTTGCAGTAAATGGCAGTTCTTTTCGTTTCAATTTCAAATCTATGATTTCTTTCGAGAGAAATGATGTACTCTTTGAGATACATGAAAAGTGGAACATAAAAGCAAGCCTGTAATTTACTGAAAACCTGAAATAACACTCAGGTAATGCTTCAAACAAGAGGAGATCAAGTTTTTGTATGTTTGTAGCAGAAGTGACAAGAGCTACAAAAGATCGTTTTCCTAACGTGACAGTCTTAAGATGTTTTATTCCATGAAAACATCTGACAATTTCTTACAGAATTACGATCCTCAAAATAAACACACAACTTAGTTACTTGAAACATTTTGAATAAATCGTGTTTCTCCTTGATTTTACCGAACACAAAACAAAAATTACTTTGTTGTCTTAGAGACGATTAAAAACTCTACAGATTTTCTATAAGCTTTCAGCCGACTGTTCTCCGCTTTCTTCCATTTGCGATGATTCAAACTTGCGCATGTCTGTTCTGTAGCTTTTCTCCACGAAGGTGACAAACAAGTTCCTCTCGCGTGGACCAGAGTTGTTGCATGCAATATCACCACTATGGTATGGCGCAGGGTTTTTAAGGTTTTTAGTGACCCAATTCGTGTCCCTAGAATTGAAAATGGGGTCCCGAGAATCAGAGAAAATCTGGTCCCTAGAATCAGAGAAAGCGGGTCCCTACATGTCCATACCGGGTACCTGACATTTTCCTGAAAAAAACGTACAGGGTAAAGCTAACCAGTCTCGCGACGTTCTAAACTTAATTCACGTGCCCTAATAGTAGGTAAAGAACCCAACAATTGGTTAATTCTGCTTCACAATGATGAAAAGAGCCGACAAGGCTCAACAAGCAACGTCGCTACGAATGCTTCGCTGCCACAAGTCATCTATTCCTTTGCCAACTCTTCTGACACCTTTTGCTTGAACCCTCAATTGCAAAAGGAAACATAGCCCATGGTTTCGAGGGCTGTAATCATACTGAAAATCAAAATCATAGGTATTTCCCCTTTTGCTCTACGCCAAATTTCCGTCCACGCTGAGCTCACCTTAGGACACTTGCTTTACTCTTTGAATGATGTGACGCCCCAACCTATAACTCCCCGCCTGACACAGTCTTCAGAGCGGATCGCGCGCCGACAGACACGGTCGGTCGTAATTAAAGCTAGAACTCTGGTCAAACGGTCGCTTTCCGCTTTACTGGGTCAGTGCAAAAAGGGTACGGGTAGTGTCATTGGGTCATAAACACGTATTCATTTGCCACAAAAGCTCAGCCACATTTTGTAATTTTTTTCATTTTTTCGTTACGTTTTCTTCTCTTTTACTTCTTTGCGTTTGTTACGTTTTCTTCTCTTTTCCTTCTTTCTATTTTGGGCCCTCTTCATCATTCGTTGCTTCCTTTTTCGCCTCCTTTTTGTTCGTGCATTTCTCACATCAATAGCACGTTTCGCCACGCGCAATCCCTTCAAAGAACTCACTTAGTTTGGAAATTGGGTGTATTGGGTGCTTTTCCATCTTCTTCAATCCTGATTTTATAGGTGTTTTGTTAGCAAAAACATGTTGTAAGTTAGACAGAAGCGAGCTGAGACTTTTTTCCAATTTTACTGATTAACTTACTTTCGTTTTTGGCCGTATGCTTGATATTGATGAATATATGAATATTTTATTGGGCTCATGCTCGCATGAATTGTTTCAAAAATTTGTAAAAATATTTTTGGGTAGTTTGCCAATTCCACTTGTTTCATAGTTATTGTGACAGGCTTGCTATTACTAAGGTGATGAGAAATTGTTGCCTTAATCAAGGATTCAACAGTTTCACGTTTAACATTTTAATGAATACCTTCAAATAATCTGCTTTGTGCATTTGGATATCAGCTTTTTCATCTTCTGCTGCTGAAAATCGATGCAATGAATTTTTGCCATTTGCCGCAAGAAACAATCTGCATGTTCTTATTGAAAAGTTTTTCTGCATACCTAGCTGCAAATCGTTGCTGAAACGATGTGGCAAGATACGATATAGTCAATCCACACACCAGTTTACAAATGCTCGGTTCAGTAAAAATAGGTCATGGTGTTATCACACATGCAGTTTTAGTCCACAAGTCATGAATAGCTCGTCAAACGTTCATATCCAATGGGTGATGTAGAAAAAATATTTTTTTTGTTTTGATGAGGTTTTTTGAAATCTTTAATTTATTGTCACGTCACTATCCGCCATCCGATTGATGTAATGTTGTCTGTTGGGTTTTGACTGTACGATACGTCATGTCGCTTGTGCTCACTTCTGTTAAATAACACAGCTCTGTCGCTTCGTTGGATTTACTCATGCATTTCTCATGACGTATACGCTTATACTTGTTTGGATGATTTCACAGGATGTGAATCAACGCTTTTGACCTAACACGTTGATACAGCACGCTTATAATTGGTCTTTAACGTCCGCTGAAAAATGTAAACGGATATTTGCTGTTCAAATTTTGCACTTTGGTTCACTGATGCATTTCAAGCACTATGTCACATATCTTTGGTACAGTCAATCCTAAATCCTCAAACGTACCCAAGCTTTATTCCATGTGTATTCTTATCTCAGGTTGTGCATGTCATGTGCCGTTTTATACAACTATCGTCACAAAAATGTTAAAACGTTTCTGATCTATTCGCTGCGGTTCTTTTTCCTGTCTGGTTCATTAACTCTTCATCTACAATAAGAGATAACCTCAGATTTTCAGAAACCTGAATTTGCTGAGCTATGGTTTTTCGTGAAAGTAAATTGTTTTGAGTTAGGTTTCTTACTGGATGAATTGATTGGGCTAGGCCTTTAGTGTGGATTTTGCAACCAAATGGATTCTGGCGCTACCTTAGCAGTCAAATCTTCGTTGCTTTTGTAAAGATTTACCAGACTTTCTTCCTCCTTTGTGCTTACTAGGTCTTCTGATGAACAATCAAGAGAATTTGAAAATTCTTCTCTTGCTGCTTTTTGTTCTTGCTCTTTTTCTTGAATTCTGTAATGTTCACGAAAAAGCATTCCCATTAAACCTATATGCGAAAAACCTATTTCAACCAAGCAATTTAGCTTTGGCGAACTTCCTTTAGATGGATGTTTCGTTCGAAGAAATCACTATATTGCTGATTGTGTTAAAATGATATTTTCCAACACTACAATGAAATAGCAGTTGTGTTTAATAGGAGTTTTGTTTAATTTTAAAATTCGTTGTTTTCACAGAAGTCTTCTCTTACTTAGGAAGAAAGCAAAAGCACTATAAACAGTTTAGCCTATAGATTATTTATCACAAATTTTACTTTTGAAGTTCTTCTACAGCTTCGAGCAAGCTAGTTGCCGTTGAAAAAGGGGTTCCGTGAAGTTGAATATTCCTACTTGTGACTTCGCGAACCAGGCTCTCTTCGAAACCTAGCCCTGTAGCGAATTTGTATTAAAACTGTGCATAAAATAGAACAATGCGAATTGAAGTTCGCAATAACGGTGAGCAGAGGGACCATCTGTTTCGCAGCACATACCGATTACAACCGCAGCTATATCGGATTTCATTGCTTCGTCCAAGATATTTCGTTTAGGTTTAGTTGTTTCAACCAATTCCCCCTGCATTGGTTTGTTCCGTGGAGCTTCTGGAATGATTCCAACCTTGTTTTGCACCCTATTCAAAAACGGTTCAATTAACACAACATTTAAAAGTTAAAGCATAAGCCTCTACATAACAGTTGGAGGGATGAAGATAAAATCCCTGTTCAGAAAAAAAGAATGTCAAAACACGAATGTTGTATTAATCATAAAAGTACGTTTATCAATAAGAAATGCTAATTATTGTTTCTTTCACTTTAACATATTGGGAAAATAAGATTTCACCTTATGTTAAGAAAAAATTAGATTTCGGCAACATATCAGCTAAGGAGAGACCTGCCTGCAGCGCCGTAATACTTAGCCAACTGACATTAACGCGGCAGTTTTACTCAAATTCATTGTTTTGGTGTATGTTACATTCGACCAAATCAACAAACGTTTCGTGAATATGTTACGTTTTCATTATTGATAAAGTGTTTTTGCGGGCCGGATGTGGAAACCATGTTCTGATGTAGAATACAAGTTTGCTAACAGTTGCATTAAGTAACACAGCAATGCACTATTTCTTTTTATTCCACTGATATCAGAAGATATGCTCATGGGCTCAATGCACGATACAAATCTGTCGCTGCTCGTCAAATATTGCAATATAACATTGGCAATCGCATTTGCACAACTGTTCATTGCAAGGAACAGTGAAAATTCGATGGTGGGGCAGAGTGAGCTAACTTATTTTATTTGTGAATAAAAGTAATAAATACGCGAGTGGTTCCCAGCAGGTGGTCCATGGACCCCCAGGGGTAGACAAACATAGTTTTGGAGGTCTATAGCTTTGCATGTACAAGATGAAAGCAAATTAGCGAAATACCAAACTACTTGCCGTGGTGGTCTAGTTTGGAAAAGACAACGAATCGAGCGGAACTCTAGAATTCTGGCTACAAGGCAACACATGATCTGGCTCATGTGAACCACTATATGTGTATTCACTTTATCAAAGGTATCCAAGTTGCAATCATCCCGCCCTTAGAAACGCTTTTTGCAAACAATGCATTTGTTACACATTTCGATTGTTGTGCAACAATGTCAGTTTTTAAGTGATAAGTTCCACGAAACATTGGTGATTTTTAGTGCGCAAAGCGGATGATAACCATTTCTAGTACTGTAGAGACCACTTGTACGCAGCAGTATCAACTGTTTTTCTTCAGAAAGGAATCCACAGCTTTCAGTCAAATCGTCAACAGGGTCCATGACACCAAAAAGTTGGGAACCACTGAATTAGGCGTTTTTTGCATAAAATCTTTTGATTGGTGGGCTTCCAGGCTAAACGTCTAGGCGCAAACACGAGTCAAACTTCATGGAACTATTATATAACTCACAGCGACGGTGGAGGAATATCATGACCCGGAGCGCGCACCACTGGTCGTTCGATGTTTGGAAATTTTGCAACAACTGAATGAACAAATTCAGGCCCTCGTTGCTGAAGCAAGTATTCGCATGTCGGATACCACTTGGCATGTTCCTCCCACGGACGATCGTTTTGTTTCCAATTTTGCAAACCACCGTTGCAGTAAAAACATTTCACTCGGTCGCGAACACCTGGAACAAATTGCTCAACCAAAACGTGGTTGTGATATTCCGAGTAACAACGAAAGTTCAGTGCAAAGCCTGTTCAGTGTTTTTTTTTGTGCCACTGAGAGGGATATTGAGGGTTAGAGTACATATTGATTTTCAAATAAATATTTCCACATTGTTTATAGCTCAGTGGTTCTCAACCGGTGGTGCATGGATCCCCAAGGGTCCACAAACAGATTTTTAGGGGTCCATGGCCTTTTATGTCCACTATAAAAGCAAAATAGCGAAATGCCAAACCACCCACTGTGGTGGTCTAGTCAGGGGCGGATCCAGGTGGGGGCGATTGGGGCGATTGGCCCCCCTAAAACGTACGAAAGTAACTTTTTTCACCATGATTTTGAACAATTTCGAAAACAGCATTCGCAATATAAGGCCGTTTTGCCGTCGATTGTTTTGTCACAAAAGTGTTGTGAAGTATACTTCATCTCTCTTATGGTAATGAACCCGTAATGAGACTTGACTTCCAAATATTACTGAAATCGCCCCCCCCCCTCACTAAACGTATTAGCTGGATCCGTCCCTGGGTCTAGTTTGGAAAAGACAATGAATCGTGCGCAAGTCTAGAATCCAGGTTACAGGGCAACACAAGATCTGGCACATGTGAACCACCATATGTTTATTCCCTTTGTGAAAGTTATCAAAGGTGCAATTATCCCGCCCGTAGCAACTCTTTTTATACACAATTCCATTTGTCAGACATTTCGATTGTTGCGCAACAATGCTAGTTTGTTGCGTGATAAGTTCCATGAAACATTCATGATTATAGTGCGCAAAGTGGATGATAACATTTTCTAGTATAGACCATTTCTACGTAACAGTATTAACCGGTTTTATTAAACGGGTCCACAGCTTTCAGCCAAATCGTCAAAAGGATCCATGACACTGAAAAGTTGGGAACCGCTTGTTTAGCTTTTATGCGTTGACCTTTGAATTGTCATTTAATAAATGCGAACGGGATGACAAAGGAAAATTAATTTCGCCGTGCTTGTACAGCAAATGTTGGATTCCTGCCAACCTTGAAAGTCTTCAGCATACGCATAACTTCGTTTGATAACTCGGAATTTGTTAATGTGTTACCAAGTGGAATTTACTATCTTAGTTTACTTCACAAACAAACGAAACTCGACAATAAATATTGCAAGACTGTCCAACAAATCAAGTGACATTCTATGTCGCAATTTTTAATAAATGATAGAGAAATATAGGCTACATTTTCATCACTTATAAGTAAAGTTGTTTGAAAACATTTTAGAATTACTTGAATCTTTAAATGATAATGAAGCTATCGACAAGGCCATAAAGAAATTTATGTTTTCTGGTAGCTGAAGTAAACTGTATAAATTAACTTTCATTTGAAATACCTCAACCGTTATTCAAAAATCATACCCTACCCAATGTGAAGACGCGACAGTACACTCTGCACGTCTTGCTGATGAGCTTATCTTTAGGTTGGGCAACGTTAACGTTTTAAAACCTACTGTAAGCTCAGCGAAGTTGATCGACAGCTCCGCAAGTTTTCATATCATTTCACCTGCTGCTTCATTCTTCGAAACCATACGTTACTTCAAGAAGATAGCTCTGCTTCAGATAAGAAACCATAACCTGCAAAGATGTCCGCTTATTACTGTGTAGAGAAAATCAACTCACCAAGTGAAAAGAATCCGGCTTCGGCAAGGACACAAGGTTTAGCTTGGGTGAAATGCCATTTCGAAAATGTTTTTATTCGGTCTTCGAAGGATACCATGTATGCATTTACTGGGAACATACAAGGAAACATAATCACGAGATTGGATTTTTGTTGATCCGTTAGCTTGTGACTTTCCAATGTGGAAATCCGTAATTCCTAAAAATAAACATAAAAAGAATTAAAGCATAGAAGAGGTTTGGCTTTTTCTGAAAAATGAAAGAAAATGACTAAAGTTTTCACACGCAACGTAAAGCGTGGTTACAAAATGTGTTACATTGTTTGGGTACCAACAACACATCGCCCTAAGTTGGAACAATTTTACACTATTTTACCAATGAAAAAAAGCTTGCCATTGGGGAACCGCAGTATCGGGAACCTTCAGCAATTGGAGCGCTCATGCTGGTAATGGGTGACCTTATTTTTCGTTTTGAACTGATAATATCCCGCCCATTTTTTTACCCATCATAGTTTTGTTGGCTTCACCATTTACTAAATCCTGGCCATGCGCATGTCACTGCTGTAATGCAACCTACAGTAGCCGGCAAAACTATCCTAATTTGGTATTTGTTTCTTCTTTAGTCAACCGTCTTGTCTAACAAACGTCGTGTAAGCGAACTTTTGTTTCACCAAAGTAACTGTCCACAAAAAAGTTATTTAAGTGGCTTGATTCTACTCAAATCGTAAAGATGTTTACCTTATGTCAAAATAGAACAAAAGTCTTCACCATAAATGGCCTTTATTCAATAACTCCTTTCGTTCATTGCATCACTGTTTTGGGTATTAACTAGAAAAAACTGGAATGAAACTGCATCGCAAAAAGTTTTACCTGTGCTGAGTCATCCGGTACATTTTGTGCTTCTCGCCCTTGCGCCATTGCACAGTGAGGAAAATGCGTTATGTGTTCTGTGTAAGGATTATCAATTCTTCTCCAGTTCCTTAACACTCCCCCACAACTGAAGCATTGTGTTCTATCCAAGTTACCCAAGTAAAACCAACCTGCTGCCGCCATGTCTCTTCCCGGTGGAGCGAATTCAGCCGGCCAGTCCGAGGTGAAACTGCGGTGCCTGTCATTTTCCCTACATAAGTTTAATTTCAAAAGAAGCTTTTCTTGTTTGAGATTTGGTATGCTTGCGCGTTGTCGGTGTAAAGGAGCTGTTTTCATCGGGTTTGACAACGACATGGGTCTAGAAGTCTGAACATTTTCTACGCTTTTCATGTTACTGTACAGTATGTTACAATTTATTTCAAAAAATTTGATCCACGATTGGCTTCTGCTTTGAAACACAATGTTTATAAATCAATCATTAGGAAAACATTAAGCAATCAAGGAAAGTGTCGACCAGACAAAAAGCCTGCATGAATTTAACAGTTCCTTTTATATACTGCTAACTTCCACTTTCGTAACTTATGATATGATCTCCTTCCATGTGTTTTTCGCCTCAAATCTCTTAGCAAGTAAAATATGCAGCAGTGTTTTTGTCAAACACTTTGCACTGAAAAATGCGACTATCAATTCCTTCAACTTTGCTTTCGAATTTTGTGTTGACAATTGTCAGATGTGATAGCATAGTAAGTTGCCAGGCATTTCTTAGTGAAGACACGGATGACTAGCAACCGCTATTAAGCAGTTGCTGAGTAGCTGGCATTTCAATATCTCCTTATTACCATAACGCTTCAGAGTTCTGCCACAATTCTAAAGGCATTGCAATATGTGTACATAACCTCAAAACCTCGCCATAATGGACTAATTGAGGAAATAATGTTATTTAAACGAGAATCAAGCAATCTGGTTGTTTAGTTCATTCAGAAATTTTGTGCTTGAGGCTTACGAGGGAGATTCAAATGCTGATGATTCTTTTTTTCCTAGAATATCAAAGTGCTTTCACCTTTGCATTTGCATTCCAAACTAATATGAATCAACACCCGTTACAACTATGGTTTACAAGACAAACTCTAGCCTTGCAGCAAGTTTCGGTGGAATCTGCCTGCCTGATTCTGCTTTCATCCTTTTGCGATGATTGAAACATGTACATATCATTCAGAAATGATTGCACATCTCAGTAGTGGCGTACAAAAGTGAATCCATCACAATTTATTTGCATAGGTAAAGTTGTTTCGTGTATTTAAACATATTTTCAGTCCTGTAAGCGGCCTAAAACAAACCTTACAAGCGAAATGTCGACACTGAAAACAAGGATAGAAGAAAAACACACGAATTGTGGCTAGGAACAATGAGCAAAGGCGGAATAAATTGCTATATTGAAAGGTTCACCTTCCTAGATACTCGCAAACTCAACTACTCTTTAAATGTCCTGCATTCAGAAACAGCTTAGAACAACCACTTTTCAGCACTGGGAATCGTCACATGCAGACGACAGCGGTGCTGTCCAGTGGCACGCATCGTGGAGGGTAGCGGTCCACGAATGATCTAAAAAGACCGAGAGCATTGAATAGAATGTTCGTCAAAGCTGTAAATTTCGATAAAATCAAACAATTAATTTGGTCTGACTAAAATATTTTTAGTTTTCTCTATTGACTGTCTCAAGACTAATTTGCCTATGATATAATTTGTAATGTATTGACTTGTGCACGTCATTACTGTGACAATTATTACTGAACTATGGTTTAGTTATATATCGCTGTTTTGAAAATCGTTGTTTGAAATCAATGAGCATCTAGCTACTAATCCTTGACAAAACGGAGATTGAAATGACATCTAAGTGTCTATTGCCGGATTTTCAAATTTATAATTTGTCATTTTCATCCTTTCATTGATAAGACTAGAATCGAAAGGGAATGCATAGTGTATAAGTGAACAATAAACTATTTTAAAGTATCTCTTAAAAACGTCGTCTCTTTGTTTAGAATTCTTCAAACATTTAGAACTCTCCTTCAAGGTAATGAACAATTCCTGTAATGAATTAACGTACCACTGTATCAGTGCATGTGGTGTGATATTGTGGGATATGTGTTGACGTTCTCAGCAAAGAAGATATCCGCAAAGTAGGAACTAACTAACAAAATGCTATAGCTGTCTCAAGCCCAGCATGCATATAAGGAAGTGACGCACAACCTCATTGAAGCAAAGGAGTTCCTTTCCCATATTAAGTTGCAAACGTTTTTCCGCGTTTGAATTGCTTCCGCCTTTTCAGTCATTCTTCTGGCTCTCACCGTCCTCTGTTGCATGAGAGCTCACACAGCTGACTGTTGTCCTGTGCTGAGTCATTAATGCAAGCCGAACACTTTCTGAAATGAATGTGTGAAATCCGTTCCACCAATATCCAATTAGTGAAGCCGCTTATTGTATCATAACCAATTAGTGAAGCCGCTTATTTTAATCCGTTCCACCAACATCCAATTAGTGAAGCCGCTTATTGCCAATTACCTTTTTTTCTTCTGCATCAAAAGGATTTAGGCTTAAACCACGTAAAATGTAAAACTTTGGGCTGAATCATTTAAACCAGGGGTTCCCAACCTTTCTCTTACCATGTACCCCATCAGCATTCCGACAGATGCATATGTACCCCTTCAGTATTGCACCAGATAAGCATGTACCCCTTCATCATTTTGACAGATGAACATGTACCCCTACAATTTCTTATGACAAAATATTTTGTCATGATTATTCACGGATATATTTAACAATAAGCATATAATGATTTTGAAAATAATATTCGCTGATAT
>Ga0210059_1011436_pt1 | contig 13574 bp, 8 predicted proteins | sample Ectturendosymbi2_FD_188042 | JGI IMG/M metagenome (GOLD analysis project Ga0210059, IMG submission 188042) | Ecteinascidia turbinata endosymbiont from Florida, USA - Sample 2 (SPAdes) (version 2) | ecosystem: Host-associated > Tunicates > Ascidians > Unclassified | place: Key West, Florida...
AGCAAATCCGGTGTTGAACAGCTATGCAAAGACCCGAAATCGCCGGAAAACACTCCGAAAAACGCAAAAAAAACATCTTCTGAATCCAAAAGAAAAGTAAATACCAAAATACAAGCTAGGTTGAGGCCGGGTTTTTACATTTAGCTTGGGAGGTGGGCAGTTCGCATCCCTCCCACCCTTCAGTTATACCACTGATCAGGTGCATTTCCAACATGAACAGCCACAAATTTTTTTGATAGAGTCACAAGTAACAATCAGTACGATTCAGCAAACGCAGGACGTAGCCAGCGTGCTTTGAATGTATTGACATAATAGTTGGCATGCGGCTTGACCACCGGTCATATTGAGATTCATGGAAACTCGTTGGAAGACTCTGGCGTTATCACCACGAAAGTTGAATAAAACTAAATTTCGTGAATAATAATTAAAACATACATTTTTGACGAAGTTTAATCTAAATGATCATATACCGGCCATTGACTCTATGCGTACCACAGTTTGTTGGAGGTCCCCTTGGATCTTGAGGCCCTAGGCTTAAGCCAATATAGCCTTTAGGTAAATCCGCCCTTACTACAAGCCTGAATGAAGGTGCGATATCAGTAGGGCGAGAGAACGAGAAAAAGCATAACTGCTATCCATAGCGTTCTTCATAGAAGGCCAAGTCATCTTGCAGCTTACCGATTTTATCGGTCAACGGTCGTTTTCTCGTTTTTTGTTAGTGGAAGCGGAAGCGATAGGTGTGGAATCGGAAGCGGTTGACGAAATAGCCGCTTCCACAACCCTGCTTTAAATTAGCCTGTCTTAACACAGTCTGCACAGACATATATATAATAAACTGACACAATAGCCTTCGTTAATTTCAACTTTACATAACCTGTCTTAAGCAGCTTTCACGAAAACGTTTTTAACGATGAACTAGAAACCTAGTCTCTCCATCTGTACGCAACTACAAAGCGATTGAACAACACTGCACAGCACATTCATTATAACGTAAATGTCCCCGAGAATTTCTACGCACAAGGGCGAAGCCAGCGAAGTTAAGCGGTGAAGGTCAAGACTTTATTAACAATTAACAATTGGCCTTGTTCTGACGTAACCACAACTTTGCAAAAACTGCTATAGTGTCCGAATGTTCGCAATTCTTTTTCGAAATTAACGAATCATGTTTCTACACCCTTAATCTACCGGCTCTGCATTGAGGGCAAAAACCAGAAGAGTAAAAGTCAAGGGTAGAGAGACGGCTCTAACTTACTAACACAATATATATTGTGGGACCCCTACGAATGGTCGGGGCCCCCCTGACCGGGGGGTACGGGGCTGCCTTGCCACGGCACTGTGAACAGGTCTATTATGAATGTTGCAACCTCTCGGTCATCGCGGCGTTGAATGTACGATTCACCACGAAGGGGATGTGTGCGAAGAAAAACACCTGTACGCTATATAGCCTATGTGGCGCGAACAAGCAATCAGAGTGATCTCGTCGGAATAGGTGGCGGAACCGGGGGGGGCGGCGCATGGCCCTAGGCCCCCTCACTTTTATTTATTTCTGGGGGGGCTGGCCAGTGGCCATTCCACTTTTAAATTTCGAATTTTACCTAAATAATTTTAAGTAACACAATTAGTATTAGGTCCATTGTTAAAGTGAATCGTGTGATGAAAAAATGTTGCAGAATTTTGGCAGTATTTTGTCAAGAAAGTAGCTTACAATTTTTAATATATTATTTGTAACTTGGCAGTGAATTCGGCAAGACTTCGTAATTGTTTGGCAGAACGCAACGCGCACAGTCTGTCAGCCTGCTATGGCTTGCTTACCATATTGGTGTTGTTGAACAGTGTTGCCAGATGGTGTAATACAACACAATTTATACAAAAATGGTGTAATTCATACGCTTGTGTGCATGGACGTCGGAAGGATTTTATCCAGGGGGGCACTAGTGGATTTTTTCCAAAAGTTTTTCGGTTTTTCCAAAGGGGCCCAAAAGTGGTGAAATTTGGTTTTTAGTACTCACAACTAAGAAATCAGCCTTTTTTGCTGAAATTTTCAAATTCCTGTCACCCAGGCGGAGATTTACCATTAGGCAAAAAGGCTTAAGCCTAGGGCCCCCGATTTCGGTGGCCCCCAAAACTTTGGGAGTGAGGACAATTTCCAGCGTTTCTGTAAGCAATTATATTTGCATTTTTGGTTTGGTTCAACACACATTTTTTTACTATGCCACTAACCAAAGATGTCTATAGAAGAATGAGGTCGAAAGATTGAGGTGAATGACGATGGGCATTCTCTTTTTATGGCGTTGAGAATTGGTTATTATTACGTATTATGTGTGAAACAAATCGCCTGATGCCATTTTTCAGATTACACAAGGCCAATGAGGTATTCAATAAAACGTAATGTGAGTGTGGTCAGATAACTTCACTTCTGCCTTTATAACTTCACCTCTGCCTTTTGCGTTAGTTTCATTTGTGACTATTTTTGTTCCTGATATCGAGGGAATTCAAAATAAAGTAATATGTTTTTGAATCGGAACAACTTGTTCAGTGAATGTAGCGAGCACGTGTAGAGCTAATTTGTATGACACCAGTCGTCACAAACCAGGGGCGGATCCTGGGGGGGTGGGCGATCGCTCCCTAAAACATACGAAAGTAAATTTATTATTTTGTACAATTAGGAAAACAATTACATTTGTGATGTAAACAAGCGTTATGAATCAGTCAACGTGCATTTGGTCGCTGTAGCAACCAAGTCTCTGCGGGCACGATGGAAAAGCTCTGACTGACACGAACAAAAACACCTGCACACTGGCTGCGAAAAGTGCACGTTGACTGATTCATAACGTTTGTTATTTCAAGGCACTTCGGAAGCCTCGCTCTGCGAATAGTTACTGTTATCAGAAAGCGACTTTTTATGCGGTGTTAATCGTTAGCTGGCGTTGAGTTTTAGTAAGTTTTTGTCATTTATGCAGTAAGTTTTGAGGCTTCAACGTTTTGGTTTTGTTCTATTTGTCGCGGTTGGGTTTGCGCGGTTTGTTCATTGCAGTCTTGAGGTTGTTTACTTTCTCTGACCTTGTGTTGGCCTCTCTACGTTTCACACCTGTTAGCATTGCTTGCAGATGATAGGACTGACGATGCGTAGTGTTACGTGAAATCGATTTCTTATTAAAAATTTATGATTGATTCCTTGCTTCTTTCATATGTGGAGTGAAGTTACTTGAATACAGATATGCGCAAGTTTGAATCATCGCAAAAAGATGAAAGCAGAGCCCAGTCGGATGATTCCTCTGCTAAAGCCTACAGAAAACGTAGAGATTTTTATTGAAGAGCTTCTATGATAGAGTTTTCACCTGTTTGCATAATTCGTCACTTCGCCTAATTCGTCACTTTTTTCTAACCCCCTTGAAGTGACGAATTAGGCAAATTCTAGTGTACTTTCGTAGTTGGTAAAATGTAATTTTATGACTTCTGCATTTGCTTTGTCATCTACAATCTTATCAGTGTAGCCTACTGCCTGCAAGTAGTAGCCTGCAGCCTAGGCTAGTTGAAAGTTGTAAGACAGGATTTTTAAAATCAGAGAATGAATTGGTGGGATCTATTTCTCACATGGGCCACCTTTTCGCTTGCTGACATTTAGGGGTGTAACGAGGGGGTTACGGCTATAGTCAGTTTGATCGTTATTCTGGGTGGAACAGTATCCAAATTGTCGAACAAAAAATCTCATTATTGAAAAAGTATGACACCTCGTTTCGCTCAGTATAGTGAAAATGTTACGAAAGTGGCAAAACATGAAAAAGATTTCATTATCCTAAAAAGTATGTTGACTACAATTTTAAAAAATAAAAGCAAAATAATTTCTCACTTCCCTTATCGGAGAATACACGAAAACGCGATAAGTAAGCAATAATCCTTCTCAAAGAATTTTAACCCTTGCCAGGATATGGCATTGAATTAAAAAGCCATTTCAAGAACGATTTATTGCAGTTTGACTATAACGAGGCTTTTTCTCGAGTCCCATTAAACTACGTTACAGGGCAATTCTATTGTATCTTCTTCAGTATCATCAAAGTGCTTCTTCTACAGATCAATGTTAATTAACATTTTTTCATGAAAAACTCGTCCAGCTTTCGAGTGTCGCATGTCCGATAGTAGACAACTTGCCGCTATCTGTCAAAGATGCATTGAGCGTGCTCCACTAGCTCAAGCAAACTCTAGGCTAGTAGGCTATTGTGTAATTTTGTTTATTTTTACGTATATTTACTTTTTCGTCTTTTTTCTTTCCTGTGCACATCCCATTATTTTCGGCATGAAAGCACACCCCATAGTTTTTTGTTTGTTTGTAGCTCATTAACTAATTCTTGTTACTTTTTTAGCTTTTTATATTTTCTTCAAACATATTCCTAACCACACCAAATTCGATCCACTGTGCAAAAAAGGCATGCGATTTCATCTGTACATTTTCTTCACCATGTTCTGTGTTCGCTTGTTTTCTTAATTGTGCTTATTTCATTTCCTTTCTCAACACTTTTAAAAAAGTGATAAACAGTGTTGGTTGACTAGATCAGGGCTTGTCAAACTATGGGTCGCGACATCAGATATAAAAGTTTTTGTAAAATGTGCAAGATAATTAAAAGGAAGCTTGCAGTGAATCTTTTACAATCTTTAACTCCTGCATTTTTAGAGGCAACACCGTGTTGTGTCAGCTTCATGGTGTCAGTTGTTTGCTAGGATGTCACTTGGGCCAGGGGTCTCAAACTCAAATAGCCCTGAAAACCTTTGAGAACACACTGAGTAGTTTCCGGTTAAAGTTAGAAGCTTCATTCATGGTTTCGGAAGTACTCTGATTCAGGAAACGCTGGATCCATAAACCATGCACAATTGAAATTTGATGAAACCACAAACCTGTCATTATAAGCCAGGATGAGTTTTGTGGAGTTATTAAACAAGTTTGCAACTGCAATTTTCAAAACAGAGCTTACGTCATTTTTGGAAAGTACAATAAATGAATGCCCAGTCACTTCTGATCTAGCCATTCATAAACTCTTAGCCTTTTGCCCAACATTTTTTTTGTGAAGCGGCATTCTCAAAATTGATACTCAATCCAAAAAGTTATCCTTTTTGAAAAATATTGAGAATGTCCTTCGTCCTGCGCTGTCTTGTATCAATCTACGAATGGATGATCTCTGTAAAAATCATCAAATGCATCCATCCCATTACTTGTGCTTGATAACTTCTATAAACTGAATTGTCTTTTTGTTACTTTTTTCGCCTTATTGTTTCCAATTTGTGGTAGTTTCATTACTGTATAGTTACTTTAGTGGATTGTGTGCATTTTTATGATTTCACCAACGACAAAAATGCCTCTAGAGATTTGTAATGGGACATTTACACGTATCATTAACATCTAGGGCTCTAGACTATCCATAGCGGGTCGCATATGAAAAAACTTTTTTAAAATGGGGTCGCAGAACAAAAAGTTTGAGAAGCCCTGGACTAGATGACCGCCATGGTCCTTCACCAATCTTATATGACACAGTATCCCTCTTTGTTTACACTGTTCAGCTTTAATGCCATTGTATTTTCATTTGCTGTAGTGTTCACTGATGGTTGGTTTACCTAGCGTGCGATAGCTTTTTGTAGTGCTTTTGCGTGTTGGCTGAGTCATATGAAACAATAAACCATCACCAACTCTGACCTACCATTTGCGGTCGGAAGTGGGGGATGTTGGCCCCTCGCTGGATTTTCAAATTTCCTATTAACTTTTTAGCAGAAAATTGTTTCTTAGTGGCAAATTGGTAAAATCAAATTTAACCATTGTTAGCCCTCTTGGAAAAAGTCCTTCCGACGCCCATGGACCTAACAATGCAACACCTCGCTCTGCCAACGCAGTCTAGCATTGAATTACCTACCTGGTAGCACGACGCGCCTAAACAAATTGTGGTACTTAACTCCACGACTGGTCCAAGGCTTATTCCTTTCGATAGACGGTTTAATTAGCTATACCACTGGAAGTTTGGTAAAATACCATCTATTCATTGCTTGGTGGAATGAATAATTGGCTTTACGTGGTCATGACAACTTTTTATCAACGGTTCAACATTTGCAGTCCAATTTTGGAGACGACGGCGCCTTTCGCTCTCCCTCGCTACGCGCCTGTTGCGCACATGTCAAGCACGTGGATGAAGCTTCATTTATGAGCATATCCCTCATTATGGGGTTGTGACAAGTTGGCTCCTTTATTTTAACAGGAACATAGCGGGTCACGCATCTCTTTCATACACGCTTACCACTCAGTCTCGCATGCTTCAACGACAATTCACTGCTACACTCTGACCTATACGGGCAAAACAGGATTGATCTGCAGATATACGCAAGGCAGCCTGGAGTTCTACGCTCACCGTTAAAAACTAAGTTTATTTTGCGGTATTCTCCGACGAAGAGGTAATATACACGCGTTGCCGGCAGCACCAACGTGAAAATTTTCCAAGTGTTGTATAAACGTTTTTGAAAGTTCAACGAACGCATGAGACAACACCGCGCAAACAGAACTGTAGCAGCAGACGTATACAGTTAAAGTGACTGCATATATGGCTTTTCTTGTTTACTTTGCATGGACAACCCTTTTGAAACTATTATTTCCAGGTCCACTCTGGCCCAAAGCGGCGACGCTAGAGGTTCAGCTATTGAACTAATAGCCCCAACAAGGGCAAACCGGGCTTCTCAGGCACACAAGGCGGTCGGCGCAGGCATGGGGGGTCCCATAGGAAGGTGGTAAATGTTTCTCCACCCCCCTGTGGCTGAACCTAGCGCCAAGTCTCTCCCTTGCGACTCCAATGGCCTACTGATGACTGGGCAACTTAGTGACTGCAATCCTTCCCCGGAATCTCTTCAGAATTTCTCAAGAAAATTATTTTCTCGCGTGGAGGTCATGCCGTGTACACACGCGAGATTGCAATTGTGATCATGTCAACGGCCAATAACAATTATCCGGTAAAACTGCTTTTGACTAAAGTCAGTGGTTCTTATCAGGGTCTCCAGAAGGAATGCCAAAGCAGACAACTGATCCGTCCAATCACAATCGTGTTTGGCCTTTCCTCATGCATCTCACTTGAAGGTTGGTGGACGAGGGTCCCAAGTCATTTCTATCTTTAGGATTACGGGGGGCCCCGGGGTTGGAAAGGTTAAGAATCACTGGACTAAGGCTACCTGAAGAAAATTTCAATGACCTATGCATGCGAAGCTCGAAACAACGCCCAGCAGCCCACGTACAGGAAAAGCATGACGGAGCAGTGAATGTAAGCAAGGGCGGCAAGACACGAGCCGCAGCTATTCTGAAAGAGCAGAATCGATTCACCAGGTCCAAGTTTTTGAGTTGGTAGTTGACTCCGTTTGTTCAAGCAATGGGTTTTCCAACTGATTCCCGAGCAAACCAGTTTGGCTCTACATCCCACTTTTAAAAAGCTGACAACGCCACTGAACAGACAAAACGTACGGCAGCCAAACGCCCAAAGACAAAGCTGACGAGCACGGTGGGCAATTATTCACTAGAGAACTATTGGTGACACCTCAGGCATTGCTTTTAGCAGTGAAAAATAAACAAAAACGCTAAAGGTTTGCCGAGGGCGGGATTACAGTTTTGTCATCACGGCAAAACGTCACAAACAAGAGCAACGGTGTGAAGAGACCAGTGTGCAAAACCGACAACACAATTCATTGAGAATATTGAAGAGATTAAGCTCACGATAAGACCTATTGCTCTTGTGCTAAGGAAACGAAGAAAAAAGTGCGTGCATGCGAAATTTTAATCGCTTGTCAACACGTGACCACTCTAGTGCGGAAATTACCGCTATTGGCAGTGCTCATTCACCGGTTGAAAAATTTTCTAGGGCAAATAATTGCGCCGTAAAAGTTTGAGCTTTTGCAAATCTCCGTAAAACAGAAGCGTAAAATACGACGATGCAACATCATTCCACTTCCACTATGTCGTGGTGACAAAACCAGGGAAGAATTTGGTTGGCTAAATTGCTCCCAATGTCACTGGAGCCTCTTTGAAGCGGCGCATCATCACTTCCAAAATGCCGCCACTAAAACCCGATGACATAGGCGTAGACAGGGGGAGGGCATCCCCTCCCAAATTTTTAGAATATCTGGTCATTTTGTGCTATGAGAGACGGTATCTCAAACAAAATAATGTTGCTCGCCTAAAATCAAACATTTTGCCCCCCCCCAAATTTTGGGCTGGCTACGCCACTGCCCGATGAACCTTTTCTTCAATTGCCCCGACCTCTTAAACAGCAGGTCTATCTATAACCACGACCAGGCCCGCAACCAACTGATATTTTCGGTGGGGGAAAATGATTGTAACTTATTGTTGTACGTAACAACTAAACATGTCTTTGAAATTTCCCGCTTTGCGCCCCTGGTTGCGGGCCTGTCCACGATTGGCGGGGTGTAATGTATGTGCTTATGGTCGGCAAAATACCTTTAACAGGTGAAAAGCACAGGCACGTAAGTTTTGTCCGAACTTACAACACAAATGAGTTGAAAATATGCTTCGCACTGCGCGCAAACTTCGAATGCATAATATACCACTCAGTTTCGAAGATATTGCTGCCCAGCCCGGTATATACAAATGTTACTGGTGCGTCTTTCTTCCTTAAAATACCATCAGGACTATAATCAAAAAGGTTAACCCCGTTTACGCCTTGGCAAACTTTACGCAAGTGTCACCAGCTTGCAAAAAATTAAAGCATTCTCGGAATTGGAATTGCTTTCTGCTTCCAGAATTTCCACATCTCATTATAGCGCTAACGCGGTACACGCAAGTTAACAGCATCGATACTACTTTCCTTTTCCTACACACAAGTTGCAGCATCAATACTACTTTCCTTTGGAAAAGGTAGAAATAAATTAACTGCGCGGTTTGCAACTTTTACTTTGCGAGACCATTTACTGCTTAGACAGCCATGTGGGAACTAAAACCTGCATCGTCGACATTCTCGGTCACAACGCAGACCCTGCTGTTCATCGAATGTCCTGGAAGCTAAGTCAAGAGGTTACTGGGACGAACTCAAATTTAATTGCAACCTAAATGTATATATATACTTTATATTATATGTTGCGAATATTTTTGAGACGCTTCGATTTCAAATATAAAGTTTTTCGTGGCGCTTTGCACTATCCTTATGCGTCTTGACTAATATATCACTGTGCAGTCCGACGTTACTGGAGAAAAGCTTCGGCCTGGCCTACTGCAACCGTGGTCCAAATGTCATGTGATACAACACAATCGTGGCATAAAAAAACTTTCGTCATCTAGATTGGGGTCTAACAACGAGTATTCGGTTAAATGGCTGCAGTTAAGAGTGATACCCACGGTACAACTGCAAGCTTTTTTTCATTAAACACTGTAAAGGGAGGAAAACTTGGCAAATAGAATTTGTTTGAAGTACCCCCTTTTCAAAATACGATTCTGCTTCGTTAAAAACTTCGTAAGGTCACAAGCGACGAATCCCGGCTTGGCATTTCCTGTTTTTCGCCATCGCGAAGGCAGTGGTGTGACTTCGTTTCAACGTTTTTCCATACATTGACCAATTGGCCGACAATACGTCAAAAACGCAGTTTAGTTTCCAGCGTGGGTACCTTGACAAAGAGAAAAATTTTGAATCAAACAAATGAGTAACCACGCTGCTGAGAGAAACGAATGAGCACAGGAGTAGTGCATGCATGCTAAACAGGTTTGATCTAAGAATTCGCGGAATGCACAAGAATTTCAACCAGCTTCTGTCGTGGTCATGCGGATAAAATTAACTTCGGCAACCGATTTTCCACGAACTGTTCATCGTTCTATCCCGCACAGATTTGCTCTGCTTGCTTAAAGAGTTTTTTGATCCCGTGAGGTTTACCAGATTGAGTCAGACTCAGGGGCGGATCCAGCCAGTAAGATCGGGGGGGGATTTCAGCAATATTTGGTGGTCAAGCAAATAAAGTAAGACAAAATGGCCTTGTATCGCGAATGCTATTATCCAAATTGTAAACAATCATTGTGAAAAAAGTTACTTTTGTAGGTTTTTTGGGGGAGGCGATCGCCCCAATCGCCACCCCCGGATCCGCCTCTGGTCGGACTATTGTTGCTGCATAGTCCACTGTGATTATAACACTGGTTTGAACGATAACAAGAATATTGTACGTTGAAACGATTAGCATCGACGTGGACTTTTTCTAATGAAAACCTGGGTCGAGACAGATAATTTCTTACGAACTTTCTGTAGACAATTAATCCGCATTCTTTTATGCTGCTGATCTCCACGTAACAACATAAACACAAAGAACTTCATCTCAGCTGCGTCCTTCAAACCTCTGTACAGCTAACTGCATTTAATAAGGCAGATAAAACGCAGCAAGAAGCAAAGAAGAATCTAACGGACTTACTTGCTGTTATCTTTTTACGCCCATATCATAGCGCATTAGCTCGTTGGTCAACAAGTTATTTTGGCGTTGCGAGTTGATGAGGTCCTGCTGCATATGCTGCGGCTGCATTGCCTGCTGACGCTGGCTGTTGCCGTGGTTACCGACGTGATGACGATTCACGATGCTGGACGACGTGATGACGGGATTGGACTGCGAATGCTGCGGTACAGAACCGGAGTTTGACGAAATGTCTTGGCGATAAGCGCTGTTACCGCCGCCGCTCCCGCGCATCTGTTGCTGCGAGTAAAGGAGCGGTATAACCAGGGTTGCCAGATCGTGCTTGTTTCTAAGAAACATGTCTTAGAAAATTTCAGTGTGTTGATTTCTAAAAAAAGAATTTCAATGCGTTTTCTAAAAAAAGATTGTTTTCTAAAAAAATTTTTTTTCAATGTGTTTTCTTCTAAAAGAAAGTTTTAATGTGTTTATTTTCTTTAAAAAAAATTTTTGTTTGATGCCATAGTCATATCTTATTGCATTCTCATTCTCAAAATTTTTCACTTGCAAAGCCGAGCTACTGACCAGCTGAAAATAAAACGACTGCCAGTGAGAAGTAACCAGCGCTCCTTCAAACCGAATGTTTTGATTTCTGTTTTAAATTCTGAGTTGTTAGGACTTGCAAATTGGTTGTGACATCAGATACATCGTTTTTGTACTGCAAGTTACATTTGATTTCTTAAAAATGTGTCTTTACCGAAACTCGCTCATTTTTCGGTCCACGATGTTTCTAGCCCCGGGTATAACCGCGACGTCATTGGAAACGGCGACAAAACATCCATGAACACAGAGGAGACAATTTATACTATGACGTCATAGATGCTTCTTCGCAACGAAAGTGATCCGGCTGACCTGTTGATGATGCAAGCTGGACGACTGGCCGTCTTTTCCCGAACTGTACTTGAATTTCTTTGAAGGCGGTTGTCCAGAGTGACTTTCATTTAGCAGCAAGCTTTTGCTGTCGCGACCTTGACCGTGCTGCAGAAAAAAACAGTAGACGCCTCGTTCTCAACAAATCATCAACAGTAGTTGAGGTCAGGGCCGCAATCAGCTGAACTTTTCGTGAGTGGATGCAAAATGATTGTAACTTGTGGTTGTACCTAACGTCCAGAAAAATTAATTATTGGCGCTTTCGAATTGTCTTTGAAATTTTCGGGGGGGTCAATTGCCTGGTTTGTCCCCTGGTTGCGGATTTTGTTGAGGCTGATTGATAAATTCCTGTAACGCGGCGTTTGCAAGGCCAGGGTTTGTTAGCTTCAGGCACCGTCAGGTTTTTGTTGTTGGAGGAGTTTAACAGCAGATGGAGACGCGCCGCACTCACAAACGTAAGGCTGTACCAGTTGTGTAGTGAAACTGGGATAAATGAGTGGGAAGCAAATTTTCCCGAGTATTTGTCCAGGCAACTTTCAAATTTTTAGGAAATGACTAAAACAAGATCATCAGTAATACCGACTACTAAATCACGCCAAAAATTACGACATTTCAACAAAATTCACCATTCAACTTTTCCTGGCTGTTGTTTGAATCAGACTATTTCAGTCACTGTGGCAGGTCCGTCTGTCGGCATGGAGACAGTGGCCATCCATCGGCCGCTAGTTGGACCGGATTATACCATTGCTAACAAAAGCTTCATGCTTACGCAACGTTAACTGTAGAACTCACCTTAACTGGTTTCTGCTTTTCTTTTTCATCATTGTCATCGTCAGTCAAAAACTCTCTCTTTGGATATATGATGGCCCCGCCAGCGAAAACGCTGCAAACAAAACAAAGCAAGCGATTAAAGCAAAATCCCTGGTGATACGATGTAGCGGCTTTGAACACCTCAGTCAAACGTTGAAAACGTTTAGGCCAACTCGGAATAAAACTGGACACGGGTGTTCAGTTGTAAGACGTTTTGAACAAAGCTTGGTTTAAAACTACGAAATCAACTAAATGTTGCTTTTGAACCTGCAATCATAACCGAGCGACCGTCTTGTACGATTGCCAGATCCAAGTAACTACGCGACTGGATTCCTCCAAGTCGAAACATCAAGAAGCAGGGATTCGAACTTAACGACGTAAAGCGGTGCATCGTCACAAACTATTCACTGTACATTTGATATTTGACCGGGAATCAAACCGAGCCTACCAGCTTTAACAGCGCGTGCTCAATCTCCATTTAACCTTGTTAGGCCGTCGGTGTACCATTATATTCTTGCAAAAAGATTAACGTTCAGTGACTTATAACAAGAAGAAATACTACAGCCGTGGTAAAATGGGTAAAGCTGAATTATTCCGCAGTAAGCTCTGCATCAACCAGGGTTCCCACATATTTAAAAAAACATTTTCCAATTCCATGCTTTTTCAATATCTTTTCAATACTAAATTCAAAGACTTTAATAACATCATTCAGCTTCATTTTCCGAAAATTTTACTCATGGAACACAGTGCAGAGAAAACATCTGCAGAACTATCATCAGCAGTGAAGAAAAAAAATTGAATAAAAAAATGGTTGGATTTAGGATTTCCAGACTTTTGCAATACATTATGTACATTTTGGCCAAGTTGAATACTTTTTCAAGGTCTTGAAAACTGATTTCACAATTTAATACTTTTTCGATACTTTCAATACCGCGTTGCAACCCTGATCAACGCACATGTCAGCCAGCAAACGAATCAAAAAGGACGACTTACTCCCTTTCCGGCTTTGGATCTTCGTCAAAATAAACGTCGACTTTTGCTTGTTCCGACGTTATTCTTTTCAGGGGGTCCATTGTTAATAATTGCGAGAGCTGCAATCAAAACGAGTTAATCAACTTATACAAACAAAAACTCGCAAAAAAAACTTTATATGCTTCGTAAACTTGCCAAATTTATTCAAGAGCAAAAATTATTTCAAAACCGCATTAATATTTAAATCAAGGAAATGTTTTGAAACAAAAACAAAACATTCTTGACAAAAAACACAGGCGCAGTGACAATGAAGTTTGATGATCGAAGAGAGTTTTAAGCAGGTGCCCCCCCGGCAACGACGTTTGTTCTATTCTGTCTAACCAGCATTGTTCAAAACGACGTTTTCTTGTCAGTTAGTATCTGTCATTTCCAGCCAATTTATCTGTCATTTCCAGCCAATTTCTAGAAGT
>Ga0210059_1011437_pt1 | contig 13573 bp, 7 predicted proteins | sample Ectturendosymbi2_FD_188042 | JGI IMG/M metagenome (GOLD analysis project Ga0210059, IMG submission 188042) | Ecteinascidia turbinata endosymbiont from Florida, USA - Sample 2 (SPAdes) (version 2) | ecosystem: Host-associated > Tunicates > Ascidians > Unclassified | place: Key West, Florida...
CATCCACAGATTCACCTATCACGTCCTGCAACAGAAAAGACATTCGTTAAAAAATGGGTTTTTTATCGAACAAAATATGGGTACGCATCTTTTTGGGTCACCCTGTACTTTAATCCAAGTCGAAAGTACCTTTCCACAACACTGAACACTAGCATGTCAACCATGATCCACCAGATACTGATGAAAAAAACTCAACGAAACCTCTAACGTTTCCTCGACTACTTTTGGTCCAATAAACAGATGCACAGCTATATGGGCATCACTGTACATTTCATTTCAAATTAAAAGCTGCACAATGCTGCGTTGGCTTTTAGGTGGTCGTAACCTGCAATTAGAAGAAATTCTAACAAATGAATTTTCAGCGTTACTGGGCGAATGGTCAAGCCTGATAGATATTGCTTGCTTGATAAAAGATTTGAAATGTTGATGCTTCAGTGGTGCCTGATCAAACTGTAACAAAGATTTTAAACATTGATTATTTTTGTTTAATCAATATTTTGAAGGGTTTGTTGCAGTGGAATAACATAAGGGAGGGAAGAAGAGCAAATTGACTTCCCTGGCCAGCTAAATGTAAAAACCAGGACCCCACTTAGCTTATATTTTGGTTTTAGTATCCTTTTAACAGGTTTTTAGTAGAGTGTTGTCTTTTTGTGTTTTTTGGAGTATTTTCCATTGATTTGGAGTGTTTAGTACAGCGATCCACACGAGGATTCACCGTTATTTCTCAAGTTTTTTTTTCTGAGTGTTGACTAGCGAGTCCCTTACAGCTTTCAGCTAAGTTTCTCCTTTAGCTGAAACCTCGAGTTAGTCTGTGGTTTGCCGACTGCACAAACATCTCAGTAAACAATCAATGTGTTTTTTTTCCGGTACTTGATCCTTCCAGATTAATAATTTCGTTTATTGCATTCATTCATATCATACATTATCTGAAAATGTATTTACATCAAACTATGCAAACGGGTTTTGTTTTCGTTCTAAAGATGTTTTGAAACAAATGTAATCGCGATTCCAGTCGTGAATACTTTCAATGTAAATCATAATTGATTATATTGTAATTTTGTTTATTCTAATTGTAATCGAGCAGGTGGAAAGTAATTGTAATTGATTACATTTGTGATGTAATCGCTCCATGTCTGCTGGTTGGTACCTAGAGCCGAGCTAATTTGGATAACGTCCAAATGTTGAAGACATGCTTGTTAAGCAAGTTTCTATGATTTGCCACATTCTAAATCACTTTCAAAGATGTGTTCTAGTGTTGCCTTGTGTTTTGATTTGTGATTAATCTTTGTCAGTGTCTATTTTGCCATCAGAGGCAAAAGCACTGCTGGAACTCTTTTCATTAGGCGAACCCAATTGGTTGAATTAATCATGTGACAAGGACAAAGTTTTGATGAGCATATGGTTTTTGTCACATGACCTAAAACCTTAACCCTAAACCTAAATGCAAAAGCTAACCCCAAAACTTTTAAAACGCAAATAAAAACCGCTCTTATCAGAGGTGTCTATCTCTTAGCCTACTAGCAAAGCCAAAGCAAATGGTGAGAGCTGAACCAATGGCCACTTGCATAGCAAGTACTGACCACTTGATTATGTTCACTGTGATGCTAATGTCATGAACTCAAACTTATGTGGGCAAAGCTGGCTGCAGTTCGAAGGGCAAAATAGTCCCAGAAGAGCTTTGACCTTGATGGTAAAATAGACACTACCTTAATCTTTTTCTTAATGAAATAATTTGATTGTATGTTAATTTCCAACATTCAAGACAGTATGGTTTTCTAAGGTCTAAATTGGCACCTTTTGGGTTTTCAGCTTGAAGTTCAGATTTTTTGCCTGGCTCTTGTTGCTGCATCTGCTGGCAACTTCGCAGTTCCATGCCTAATTAATGGCTCAACAGTGGGAATGATTGGAATTAGCTTATATATTCAAATGTATATTGTTACTGCATCATCCTTATGAAGCTTTCATCAGACAAAAGATCAGCTGGTTGCAAGCCTGTGTATACTTAAGTATGATAGTCACATTGCTATATTGTGAATAAAAAGAATGCATTTTGTTCGAAATTTATCTTGGTCTGATGTAGAATGATCTATTTCTAATACTATTCAAAATAACTAATTGTAACAATGTAACCTAGCAAAGAAATTCAAATTTAGACAATTGTTAACCTAATATGATCAAAGGATGGGAAGTATAATGGCAATCCAGTTTAGATTCCATAACAGTTTTCAACAAGATACGGTGTGTGTTGTAAGTATTTTCATGCATGACATATTTTACAGCATATGTGCATGTTATGACTTTTCCTTGTGAAAGGTATGGCACAACATACGTGGACTGACTAGCATGTGGTAGTAAACTACCAAAACCTCCACAATTCAGATTTCTCAAAAAGCAGGAAATTAAAAATAAAAAACTGTGTCTGAATGGTCTTGATCCCTGGGAAGTAAGGTGGTGAATATGTGACACATTTCCCACTTCAGACATAACATTGTAGATGCATTACATATTTTCAAGCATCATAATTACTACGTTTATATGTCAAGCGTCATTCTACAAAAATGATGTGGTTGGTTCTGATGTCATTGTACTACAGTCATTGGTTTGCATGTCTAAAAGTCATTCATGTGTGATAGACACTTGGGTAAACATCAGCAGCCTAGTGAGAAAACGGTTGTATGGAGTCAGAAAGCATGTGTACTAATATACAGATTTCATGACTATGGCTAAATTAAAAATACTTAATTTGAAACTGATACATAACTCTAAAATCAGAGAAATAGTGTGACTGACCATGCAGTATAGATTCTTGTACAGTGTCAAATGTGGGCCTTGCAGTGTTGGCACATCTGCAAAATAACTGGCATTCTAAATTTTACACAGCTTTCCTAGCAATGCTGAAAAACATTTTGGAGAGTATCAAGTAATGCTGCATCTGCAACTGCTCAAGTGGAACTTTTGGTGACACATCAGTCCAAATATCTTTAATTTACACAAATTTTTAAGTATATAGCCTAATGTCACATGGTGAATACATACCATTCATTATTTGTTATATTAGTATCTGTTGTTATATTTTTTTCAAGCAAATATTTCACTTCGTGAAATAATTAAATATCTTTTACTGCTATCACTGCTGATGCCAGAAAATGGTTGTCCGCAATTTTCTCTGTCATGAAAATGCAGAAGCAAACTGTTTTTAGCAGTGGGTGACCTCTTAACATTTGGACAAGAATCTTAACCTCAAAAATAAGAAATCCTAACATTGCCAACACTGTACCTAAACTGCTTGCTACTATGAAACTACCCATCCTCACCGACGTGCCATGTCGACTGCATGCTAACTGCGGTGGTATTAAACTCATAACACTGAGCTCAGCGCACTAATAGTTAGCATAATGGTAAACTCTTATTTCTATTGTTGACTGGCACCGACTGCTAGCACTGCGCGAATGATTCAGACGTCTTCCTGTAAAGTTGTCAAATGCATGAAGATGCACCTGCACGACCTTCACATCCTGGTCACAGCACCATTTTGTTGTGATTGTAAAGCCTGAGCAGCAAGTGCACAAAGCTTCATCCTGTGGCAGCAAGCAACAACAGAGATCACACACCCCAATCACTTTATTAATGCATGTTCGCGCCACATATATATGGATGTTATTCTTTGTGCACATCCTGTTCGTGATGAATCATACATTCCACGCAAATCTAACTGAAAACATCCCCTCCTTTTTACAACAAACTGCACCAGTCGCATGTTCACTTTTTATGAAGATGGTACCTGCATGACCTTTACATCTTGGTCACAGCACCATTTTGTTGCGATCAGAAAGCCTGAGCGGCAACTGCACAAAGCTTCACACTGGCAGCAAGCAACAAGAGATCATGCGCCATGATCACTCTGTTATTGCTTGTTTGTGCCACGTATATATGGGTGTTATACTTCGCGCACATCCCAATCATGGTGAATTACTCATTCAACGCAACACCAACTCAGAGATTGCAACACTATTCAACGTTCTTACTGTTGGTTCATCTTAATCATCAAAGTTCAAAATCTTAATGGTCTTTGAGGAGATCAGGAAACCTTTACATATACCTTAATAATGATATCTATCTGTTAGTTAATCAAAATTGAAAAACAAAGCTGTGTTTGCATTTTTCAACGGTGTGTTTATATTGTTCTGTGTGTTTCCAAAACATTTTTCATCATTATCAGGTTGTTGCCTAGTGTCAGTCCAGTTTCTGCAGCATAATTTGACTTCACACAGAAAGTTCTGGGATTGGGTTAAGGTTGTGTTAAAGTTCTTATCTATCCAAAGCATGTACTGTTTTGGATTTACAATGTAGATTGCAAGAAATGCTGATATTTGCTTGGAACATCAAACAAGACTGATTAATCTAAGCAAACTTTCTTTTATTATTGTTTGATATTTATGTAATCATACTCCTGTGTTTTTTAAATTAAAAGATGATGCAACTGTGGGATAATCTTGATACTGATGAGCTAGAGGCCAGTGGCCCAATTGGAATAATCTCTCATGTGGAGTTTTTCACTTGGGAGTTAAAGGCATTGATTGCTTTGCACATTTGAAGCACTGATTAAATGGCAGTTCTGTGGTTTTAGTGAGTCTGTTCTTTCTAGTCTCAGTAGTCGTAGCAGTGCAGTGCTATTTAGTGCTCAGCTACTTCAATCACACCTTAACTTGTTTTGTTTAAAGTATGTTGCAGTTAACACGTTGGGAGCCAGTGTACAAGTGTATCGTACTTTGAAATCACGCATTGAGCTGCTATTTTGCAGCACTTTGCAACTCCATAACTTGTCAGTCAATTGTGCTAGAGAGCTGTTCAAACCCTCAAAAGACTTAGCGAGTCTTCTGGTCTACCATGAAAAAAAATTTTAGGTTTTGGGTTTCAGGTTTTTTCTGGGTGACGTCATAAGTGGGGCAGGTTTAGGTCTTCTTGGCCGAGGCCATCAGGCCCATCCTGACATCTGAGTCTTTCGAGCCTTTGAATGACTTTTTTGCGTTGAGCAAAATAACCAAAATTGGGTAAAATCTTTTTGAATAATATTGTTTTTTGACCTGCTGTATGAGTGTCCTGGTCACCTCAAAGGGCAAATTGTCCAACCACTAGTTGGTGGGTAGTTGTCCTAGCACAACCTGAGCACTAATTATATTGCAACTTCTCAGTTAGTGTTGTGTTAAATGCATGATGCACCACAAACGGGATGTGTGCTAAAAATAGAAGCCATATATATGTGGTGCGAACAAGCAGTAATAGAGTGAACATGGCATGTAATCTAATCTCTATTCTCTACTGATACTGATAGTGAACTGTTGAATGTGATGACTAGCAGTGACTTGTGGAAGTGAGGAGTGATCACAGCGTGCGATCTCTCTATTGTTGCTTGCTGCTTGTGCTCACCAATTGCAACAAATCAAACCATGAAGTTTGAAACAGTGATGTATAAAAATTAATTAGTAAGATAGCTGTTTGGTGTGCATCAATAAGTAGTGGGTAGCTTGAGATCCATATAAATGTATGAAAAAGTGTGTTTCAAATATGTTAAATTTAATTGATATGGGGCACTTTTCTTAGTTTCGTTGTTGTCCCAATGCGTGGTAAAATCTGCTGTCTAATTTAAATGGCATGTAGCAGTTATTTCCTATTTACTTCTATTTTAAGCAATTGTTTTATGAATTCATTAAACAAAATCAACTGTAGTACATAGTTACCTAAAACATGTTGATAGTAGCAATTTGTATCAATGTACATGCAACTATGTTTACCTTTTCATTTCAGTTAGTGCAATTTTATGGCATTTTTGAGTAATCACTTGTTTGTGCATATAAAAGTGTCTAACTTACTATTGTTCAAGTTAGTTTCATTGCCATGACTGCTTTTATTACCTCACCCCTAATGCCACAGTTACCCCAATTTTTTGATTTGGTTTGTTTTATGTGTCAAGTTATGACTTTGTGTTACAGTTAATAATTGATGTATTCATGTACATATGTCACAGGCAATCTGATAGGTGGGTCACCTTGGAGAAGCCAAAGTAAGTTTCTTAATTAACATTGGCAAAATACACCAATTTTGTGTTGATAAAATTCACAAATCAGCACATGAGCAATAGTGATTTTTGGCACAAAAAGATAGTATTGTTGATTTTTCATAACACCTTAGGAAACTTAAAATACTAGTTTTTAATTAGTATCAAACCAATTATGAGGATTTTTAATATTAGTGTTTTCTTTCATATTCTACCAAAGCAAAACGCAAAATATTTTTGTTCTCAGTATTTTGTATTAGCTCCCACTGCAACTTTTAGTTACTCGTAAGCATGATGCCCTCACTTGTTTTTTGGTATTGAACATAATCCTGCTTCTAATACCATTATCTCTTTATTTGATTATTGTGTTTTAATTCAATACAAGTGCTAAACACATGAACCATATTTCATGTGGCTAGTACTTGTATTGAATTAAACACAATAGGATTCAGATAAAGGCAGTACTCAATGAAATGCATGCACAAAGCACTTCAAATAGTTGCACATGTAATTTTCATGTTACATCTTTTTTTTTAAATAGATGCACTCAATGAGTTCTGCACTCACTTTACATAATCACTTTATCTTTGTGGTGGCCGTATTACTCTGGTGTTTGTTCTCGGTTCACACAGCACAGTAATAGGACATCTGCTCCACTCAGCGCTCGCCTGTCCAATGAGTGCTGTTGCACGTCGCCTGAAATCGGGACACCCATTTGTACCCACCGCACAGCAACTCATCAGCTTCTCTGACAACAACGACATACGTGCGGCGCAGTGGACACATGATCATCAATGGAACATGGAGTGGGCGGACAACCACACAAGACTCTGCATTTTCATCCCCCACATTGGCACCCATCCCCCCAGAATGACCCTTGCAAGAAGAGCCTGGGTCCAGCTTAACCACCTCCGCACTGGTGTCAGACGTTTCTGCTCCTGCTTGTACAAATGGAGTATGGCCTCCTCTGCGACCTGTGAGTGTGGCGCAGAAGAACAAACCTTCGACCATGTCATCCTCCAACATCCAATCCATCGACCTCCCCATGGACTGCACGGCCTGATGGTTCTGGACGATGAGACAACCGAATGGCTGCTCAACACTTGCCCCGAAATCTAGTGCGGCCAAGCAGTGGATAAAAGAATTCCCTCAAACAAAAGAAGAAGTAATGTCACAGTTCAAATTGTCAGGTTCATGTGCACTTTGGACTTTGTTGCAAATCTGGATTGACATATTTACGTAGAGTTCTACCAATAATACTATCAAAACCATTGAAATCACTGATGTAACTCTCTTTGGTGAAGCGCAAAAATTAGTGATTGTGGTGAAGCATGCTGCCATTACCATTAACCAAATTCAGCAGTTGCATTTCACATTTTACCATAGTTGCAAAAGTCCATTGTGAAACAATTACAAATACAAAAATGTGATAAGGGTTTAGTATAAAACTTTGTGAAATGTAAAGAAGACAGTTTTATAGTATTTGCTTGGTGCTTTCTTTGGAGAGCCACAAGTGATCTGTGGATACCCATCCTTGCTTGTTTGCACCAGGGGACTGCTTGCGTAGTGAATACTGTACTGGTGGCAAGCCAGTGGTAGCACCACACGTGAACCTTTCTCTTACACACATCCATTAATGCGGAGCGCAATGACTGAACAGGCCAGTATCGTTTTACAAGCAATGGTATGAAGCAAACCTTTAATGGAACCCAGCCTACTGGCTTAAGTGGTGCCTGATCAACCCATTGTATCACCTAGCCCAGGGTTGGACAATTAGTGGGCCACATGTGGCCTGCCACATCATTTTCAGTGGCCTGCGGAAGCATTCAGGAAAAATCTTCAAATCTGAAATTTCATCCAACTCATCACAGTAACTTTAGTGCTGAGGCTAACTTGAACCGAGACTTGCTTCTATTTCCATTAGAAGGTATGGCCCTCAACAAAACGCAGCATGCTCAAAGTTGCCCTCAGCCAAGTTAGTTGTCCAAACCCTGACCTAGCTGATTGATAAAATCGTATCCCTTTCAGTTTTTACTGCATTAAGCATGCAAACCAAAATTGAAAAATTCTGTTATTTTAGTAAATGCGGAATTTTTTATTTAGATTTTTTTCAGTTTTCAAGCCTGAATGAATGATGCAGTGGTTGGTATTAGATGTTATTGTGGTTTAGCTAGTTTTGCCTGCAGGATTTAAAAAGTCTTCTGTGATTCACATAAAAACAATTTTAATGGTTTTCCTATGTCTGTCTCTTGGTTGGAATGCTTTCGAAGCTAAAAACTCTGCAGACTTTTACTTTCCAAGGGTAAGTATTTTTGTATTTTTGAGCCTATTAGAGGGAATTTCTGTGAATGTGTCCCATGGAAAGGTATGATACAATATGAACAAATGTTCACTTAGATTTAGCTTTTTTATCAGTCTTGTTTCAAACTAATGTTATTCTTAGCCACTGGTGAAGGAGGCAGGGATGCAACTGCACCCCCATACCTTTTGATTTGGTAAAAATCTTGACAAAATGAAAACGTTCGCAAAATCGCTGTTATGTGCTTTGATTTTACAAAAATGGCACCCAAAATCAAAGTGCAGACATTTTTTTTGCCAGATCATGTTTTTATTTTGTTCATTTCGGGCACGTTAGGGGAAATTTGGGCAAAAATGATGCTTGAGGTGTGCTTTGATTTAAGCATATACGCCCAACTTGAGAAGAAATGCAGTCGTTTTTTTCTTTTGGAGGTCATTTTCTTTGGAGTTTTTTTCAGGCAAGTTCAGGGACATTTGGGCAAAAATCCTTACCACCCAAAAAGTTTGCCTGCTCCTACACCTATGCCCTCAGCCTATATTGAAATTATTTTCACTTCCAGGTTATAGACATCGAGGTGTAGGCAATTTGATTAATATGTCTCGTCCATCAAGCAAGGCACCCTCAAAGAGTTCTCTGGCTGAAAATTTGTCACAAAATCTTCATAGAAAGGAAGAAGAATATCAGAAACTTAATGCACAGCTAGAAGCACAAACTGCAAAATTGGTTGAGGAAGCAGAACAACGAATGAAAGAACACGAAACATTTTTCAGCCAAGTGCCGCCGTCGAAAACACCTGATCAGGATTCGTTTACGGCAAAGACATTGAATAGTGATGTACCAGTTTCACAAGAAGCGTGTTTGAACGACGACGAAGACGTTGTCCGTCTTGTGAACCGTGACACTAATTTGCTTTCGATCGCTGCCGGTGCTTTCGAAGAGCAATCATCTGAAGAGGAAGAGTACTTAAGCAATATTAGTCGCACCATTTCGCGAACGAAAGTTGCAAGTGCGAGTTGTGATGCAGGTACGAGGAAAGTTCGGCCTGCATCCGGAAAAAAATCCGGCAAAGTTCCGACCAAAACGAAGTCTGCTAGTTCTGTAAAGTCAGCTCGTTCAGCAGCGAGCGATCCCTCGGCTCGGAACCAATTTTCTTTTGCTAAATCAGTAAACACCATCGAGCGAAAAATGCATGAGCACTTGGAGAATTCTGACACACCAACAACGACGATTGCTGTTGACGACGTTTTACCCGATGTGGCTGAGGAAATGGGTGCAGAAGCACAAATCCGTTTTCTGAAAGCAAAAGCACGCGTCTTGCAAGAGGAGCTTGATTCTATTGCACACCAACATCACGTCGTAACAGAAGAAAAGTCTAAACTGCTAGCACAGCTGAAGGAGGCGCAAGATGAGTGCGAGCGCCTTAAGAAAAACTTCAACGTGCAGCAGGTTTCACTCCAAAAACTAAAAACGGCTCTCGAAGAAGAAAGAAAAAATACAGAGTCAAAAGCAGCGCAGTATCAGTCTGCTTCGAAGGAAGTGGACTCCCTCAAACGCGAGAAAAAACAGGCTTCTACTACGCACAACGCTACTGAAGTAAGGCTGAATAGGGCACTGGAAGAAATCGACAAGCTGAAGTCTCAGCTTCAGAAGCAGAAATTTTCTGGAAAAGAGACCCAGGATCGAGATTTGCATGAAATAGAAAGACTTAGAACCGAAAACAAGCGACATGAGCGAATGCGCGTGGACACATTGGCTCTGTTAAAAAAGCAGCAGAAACTTATCGGAATCTTGAAACGGCAGGTACTGCATGTAGAAGCTGCAAAACTCCTTTCTTTCACGGAAGACGAGTTTGTCAGGGCTTTAGATTGGGGAAATAAATAGCGTATTTTCTCGTGTCTGCGAACATGGTTGCACCACCAAGTATTTATGGTGATAAGAACGCCATGTAAAAATCTGTAAATGTAAATTGTAACAAAACCCTGCAATAATCTATTCTGGAACTTATGCCCACAGAAGTTCTTTCGTAAATTGAAACTAGTTTTCTAGTTATGGCTATGCCTAGGCGAATCATTATGCTGGTGTTGTAACCAGGGTTTGCCACCATAAATTTTCGAATTTGAGATTGTGATGTGCTTTAGGAACTAGCTTGTGGTGATTCCTTATCCAAGCGAAAGGTCTGCGGTTTGATCTTGGCTATGAAAAAGTTTTTTTTTATGTTTCCATTATTGTTTTGTGCTTTCCACTGCAGCGTCGAAGCATCTGGGTGTTATTTTTATTCTTTGGCTGACCGACGTATGATACATACGCTACCAAGTAGCTTGACATGTGGAGTGAAGTTACTCGAATACAGATACGTGCAAGTTTGAATCATCGCAAAAAGATGAAAGCAGAGCCCAGTCGGCTGATTCCTCGAAAGCCTACAGAAAACCTAGAGCTTTCAACTGACATAGGTTACCAGTTATTACATGAGAAGAGACGTGGCCTTTAAATGGTCGTTGAATCAGGCTGTAATTTTTTTTATGTTTTGAAACATGTGAGTTTGTTACATTACTATTAACATATTGTCTTTAAGACATTTCATAGGACATCTTGACCAGATAACCTTAAGGTTTGTCGATGTCCGAGCTTCGGAAAGGAAATATATATAAAAAAATAAAATAAAATAACCCACTGCACACAGTAAAGACTATGGGACTATTTTTTGTGTTTTGTTGTCAACTGTAGCGCTTGCTATGTATTATTTTCATTTTCTTCATCTTTCTGGGAACATGTGTGCAGGGACGGACTTAAGGAGCGCAGGGCCCTAGGCCATCTTATTTTTTGGGGCCCCAGGCAGGTGTAACCTATTTGGCCGTTGTCTGAAAAGCGTGAAAGTATGCCCCTTCAAAAATCTTTGGTTCTACGATTGCCTTAGATCTTCAACAGAGATTAAAGCCTTACCTACATTATTCTCAGGAACAAATGGCAATGCGATCTTTTATTGGAATTTATAGCTCTTTCGTGTAGTTCAGAAGTTCTTTTCGTTAAAATTCCGTGATTTCTAGCGGTTTTTTGTAGGTTTATTTTTTGGATATATACATTTTCATGCGGGACTGTATTGCCACTCCCGAAAATATCGTCCAGTTGTCGATCTAGTTAGCTGCACGTAAACTCCTTTGTTGTGGTACTATATGGACCAAAAAAGCACAATCCATTCAGTGGACACAGAGTTTATTTATTCCGTTTTTAAATTTTCATTTTCCAAGCAATACAAGATATAGTGTTTTAACCTCTATGCCAGTGGTTCTCAAACTTTCATGTGCCGTGGCCCCCTTTAAGTTTAACTGACGAATACTTAATATATCCTGACCCTTGGGTTATGCAACATCACGGCAAACTACCAAGTGAAGGGCTCTGCTCGTGGCCGCAGGAGCGTAACGTGGGGGGCGCAATTCCCCGGGTGCCGAATGGCTGCGGTGGCGCCAAAAAGTCCCAACAATGTCACAAGTAGTTTCTTCAATGCAATACATTTGCTTCCGAAAGACCTCAGTTTCGAACATTGGGGCTCCAAACTTGCTTCTTGTCCCGGGCGCCATCTAACCTCGTTACGCCCCAGCGTGGCCCCCAAGAGGGGGAGAGAGGGCTCCGTTTGAGAAACCTGCTCTATGCTATAGGCCGATGGTAAGCAGCAGGACGTTTTGCATAGCACAGTATTGTCGCAACACCCTCAGTTAATCATATGAAGTAAGCCCAAGGTGTAGTGCTAAGAAAAAAGGAGTGGGAACGCATCCAAAAAATAGCCATTTTAGAACAGCTTCAAACTCATTTTAAAGAAAAACGTAAAAAACGCGTTCCCGCCCCACTACACCCCTGAGTACGCCCCTGATTTAGGTTAAAGCCGAACCCTAACACCACATAGCTCAGACTGATTCCCTCACACGCAGAAAGCTCCTTTAGTTCTCGCAGTCCACTCAGGCAAGCTGTAACCTATTCCGCAACGGCCTGAAAACTCAGTACGAATTACACCTCTGAAACGAAGATTGCTGAGCCACAATAAATGCAAACAATCAGACGAAGCGTGGAACACGCAAATACCATTGTTAATGTGGCAAACAGTAATTAGCCTACACAATCATGCTACGTTCTACACGAGAGAGCTTGTCATTTACCCAATTATGCTGCTCCAGGCGCTACACGTAGAAATTGAAATCAAAAATATAAATCTTCAAGTAACGTTACTATTGCAAAACGTGTGGGAACGCGTTCCCACACCGAAAGATGTGGGAACGTCGTTCCCACCCCGCTACACCCTTGAGTAAGCCCAATTCGTAGACACGTTTTTTCAAATAAAACTCACGAGAAACTGTTCTGCCTGATTTAACTAACATTCTAGACGTTTGCATTTTCGCTCGTTTTGAAGTAAATTGTGAAGCCATGCCTCTGCGCAGTTTCGCGAAGGAGTTGTACGTGGCCCTATGCGTAAATCCGTCAATGCATGTGTGTACTTTACTCACCGTCGCCAAATACATCTCTCTGTCTTTGTAATGTCTTTCCAACATTTGTTTTGATTTGTTCCGACATACCTCCATACTCATCAGCATTGTATAAATTTCGAAGGCATTTAAACAAAATTGACTATGAGCAATTCAACAACGAAATGTATCACATTCTACAAAATAAACTCTCCCACAATGGCATGAGTGTACACCAAAAATTTGATACGCTCGTCAATACCTTAAAAACCTACTAGATAAACATGCACCTCTTTTCAGGCAGTCCAGACGCCAACGAAAACTTTCCCAAAAAACTTGGATCACCAAGGCTGTTATAGTTTCAATCCGTCATAAAAATAGGGTCTTTTCTAAAATCTGCAAAAATCGCATCCCCTCTGCTACGAATGCCTACAAAAAATATCGCAATTTACTCACACGGATAAAATACAAAGTCAAGCAAAACTATTACCAATATCTTTTTTCCGCTTATCAAAAAAATTCTAGCAAGACATGGACAACTATACATGATATTATTGGTAAAAAGAAAGAGAGCTCAACCATACCAAAAGTTGTAATAAATCAAGAGAACCAAAAAGTAACAAATTTAGCAAACATCCGGAACTGTGGCTTTGTGAGTGCGAATCATTGTTTCTCCAACCAGTCTGTGAAGATGAAATTAAAAACTTAATAAATAATTTGGACACTCACAAAGCCACAGGTCCGGATGACATTCCGGTTCTTGTATTA
>Ga0210059_1011438_pt1 | contig 13572 bp, 12 predicted proteins | sample Ectturendosymbi2_FD_188042 | JGI IMG/M metagenome (GOLD analysis project Ga0210059, IMG submission 188042) | Ecteinascidia turbinata endosymbiont from Florida, USA - Sample 2 (SPAdes) (version 2) | ecosystem: Host-associated > Tunicates > Ascidians > Unclassified | place: Key West, Florida...
CTCCAAGACCTCACGGACATTGACTTCAGCTTAATTCCTAGGCCCACAGTCACATAAAGCTGAACGATAATGTCAATGACATGACACCAGTTACATTTGTGAAATAAATGGGTAGTTTACATAGATAAGCTATGGCTTTTTGTGAAACTATACCTTTGAACTAAATAATTCTCTAACCTACTAAACCCTTTTTTTGTTTTGTTTTTCATGTGCCTAATACTTATTGAAACCAATAATGATCATATAAATAATATACTGCTAATAATACTGTAACCTGTACACATACTTTACTCTTCAACTTCATTCAGTGACACCATGCATCTGGTTGGGAACAACTCATTCATGCAACCCACCCAACTATGGTCTGTGGGTAAATCTACATTTCTTCATGATGTGTATTTGTAAACATTGTTTTCCGCCCATGCTACTTGTTTTTGCTATGAAATGTTGTACTAAAATGCCTTGCCCTCTGCCTCATAACCATTATTATATGCTGCTTGTTTCCTTCACCTATGTGCTTGCCTCACCTGCTCATCTGTACATGCTTATCTCTTCATCCATTGCTTGCCTACCATCATCTGTGTTATGTTGATGTCTATTGCGTTTTTTTATATTTTTTTTATTTTTGCTAGCCTATGCTACATTTCTTTGTGACTCCATTTTGGCTTGTTTGTATACATGATATTTTCTCTTTCGTTTCTTTTTGGGAATGGCCATCTTGAACTTATTCGGTGTGATACGTACCATCTATGTTTCATGTTGTCTTTACTTTTATAATTAATGGTATGATTTTTCATGGTTTTTGCGTCATTTGAAAATCGGTAGTAAAATAGACGCTTCCAAAAATAAAACCACACATAACCAAAAATGGCACTAATAGGCAGATCCAGAAAATGCACTCACCCACATTCATGCAATGAAACATGGAAGCTGACAGCAATATTACCAATTAAACTTCTAATCACAAAACAACTTTAACTTAAGCTTAGACTTGCTACAACATCCACTAAAACAGTATACACGTACTACATTAACGACGTTAGTAACGTAGCTGATGATATTTAAGCCCTAATCGATAAGTAAATAGGCACTAACTGATATTGATGCACACTAAAATATATAATACAGCAAAATAGGCACAGCAACACCACATCTCTAACCTCCACACCTCACCACTACTGTAACACATGTAATCTAACATCACGTTGACGTTGTATTGAGCCTGATGGCTTATAGTGGACTGATGGGATGCTATGGTGGTGGACTGGTGCTCTGCAGTGCATGATACGTCCGGTGTAACAGCGCCTCTTTCGCACATTTACAATTGATGTGAACTACATTACATCCTTTAAATCTTTACAAAAATTCTTTTTATGATTGTGTTGGCGTCAAATCCCAAAACAATGAAATTTGAAAATCCTGATCCTGATCCGGAAACTTGAACAAAACCGTAGTCCGGATCCGATCCGGTTTGTTCACAATGTGCTGAATCCAGCCGGATTCGAGTCCTGAAATCCTGATCCTGCTCACCTCTGCCCTGCACCTGCGGCCTGCAGTCACCATCATTAGCGGTGAAATGCTCGGTGTCGGTACTCCCACCAGAGGTGGGACAGGATCTTGAGCCGGAGTCGACTCCGGAAGGAGTCTGCGTTTTTCTCTCAGACCCGGACCCGGACCCGGAGTCAAAAATTTGGGAAAAACCGAACCCGGATCCAGAATCACTTTTCAATTTCGGCAGTAGCAGGAGTCTGTGTGGTTATTTCTCAAGTAAAAACATTGGTAAATTACGGTTGGATCGATGACTGTAGCCGGAGTCTGAACAGGAGTCGGATTCTCAAATCTGAAAAATTGCTGGGCCCGGATTTGAAAATTTTGGAACAGGAGGGGAGTCGGAGTCTGAAAAAGTGACTCTGGCCACCTCTAACTCCAACCCAGTGTCACATAATATTATAGTGGCGTATGACAATTTGCTGACCTCGGTCAGAAAACACGTTTCAATCAATTCCATTCTGTTTGACCACATCAAGCATCATTATAGAAATTGTAATAGCCCAGTTAAAAATTTTCGTTGGCACTTGGAGTTGGACAGACCTTAACATTGACTCCGGGTCCTATTCCAGGTAGATCTTAAAGCAAAGCATTCACACAGGCTCCTGTTGCAGTGTCTAGCGAAATTTCTGACTTCGCGCCATGTGCACATGCACGGAGAGTAACATTCTAGTGCAGGGCTCCACAACCTGGGTACACGTACCCCTGGGGGCACATATGCTTATCCGAAGGGGTACATTTAAGGTTAGCAATAGAAGGTAAAGTATATTTACATGTTGTTTATTTTCAAATCTTTATACATATATCACTTAATATTGTTTTCAAAAGTCATTATATGTATATTGTTAAATATATCTGTGAAAAATCATGAGAAAAATTTTGTCATAAGGAGTTTTAGGGGTACATATTCATCTGTCAAAATTCTGAAGGGGTACATCCTTATCTGTTGAAATGCTGTAGGGGTACATGCTCATTTGTCGGAATGCTGAAGGGGTACATGGTTAGAAAAAGTTTGGGAACCCCTGTTCTAGTGCATTAATACCACCCATTTTTTCGAGTCTCGATCTTGAAGGTTTCAGGTTTCGAGACTTTGAATATTGCAAAGAAATAGTTTATTAAAATGTCTATAATTCAAGGATATTTTGTTTGTTGTATTTGTTGGCAAGAAACAACCAAACAGGTTGGAAAAATGCCAGAAAATTGAAAAAAGATCAAGTCAGAAGTGATGACGACATTTTTTTAAAAATTTTGGCAAAATGCATATATTTTGAAGTCTCGGTCTCGGAGCTTTTCATGAAGTCTCGGTCTCGTCTCGAAATTTTAACCAGGTATCGCTCTCGGTCTCGAAAGTTACGGTCTCGACTACCACTTTAATAGGCTGAGAAAACTGGTGATTAGGGCTTAGGGCACTGTTTCTCAAAGTGGGCGGAATCGCCCACTTGGGGGCGATTTTCGATAGCAAGGGGGAGAAAAAAACAAAGGGGGCGATAGGGGGGCGAAACAACACAAAGGGGGCGAAAATGCTCAACCACTAATCGATCGTTGAACTTCAGTAGTCTACTATTACGACTTGTTAGTTTATTGCAAATTTTAATTTACTATAATCGTTGGAGGTTGTTGCAAAAGCAATTTATCTGTTGAATTTTTACTCTGGATGGATCGTTTGTATGCCCGCTTACAGTATGGTTTATTTCAGGGCTGCGGAGCCGTCGTTAAAATGACACAGCTCCGGAGCTCTTCTTTTCATGAACATGGCTTCAGCTCCGGAGCTCTTGGTTTTTATGAGTGTGACTCCGTCTCCGGAGCTCTCACTTTTCATGGCTCCAGCTCCGGCTTCTGCTCGTTTTCCTGCATTAATATTTTAATTGTCTCGGTGTGCCTCTAGTTGAATGGAAAATGAATTAAATCAAGTACACAAAACTAAGAGAATTTACCAAGCCCTTTTGATTAATTCAATCTGGTAATCTTTTACAAACAGCACTGTTACCATGAGGAAATTAGCGAAAAAACAACAATTACAGGTTCAGGCAATGCAGAGAACAGCTACTACCAGAAACTTAACTCAAGATAACCGTAATATAAACAATTTCTGGAAAGGCAGTCGCTGGTTTTTTCCGTCAATGCCTGAGGACCTTTTGTTATTTCTTACAACCAGAATCAAGAAAATGGCTGTTTGGAAAATTGCATTTGTGTCTGAGCATTTGAACACAGACCAGTCCTAATTGACCAAGTGTTTTGCACTCGTTGGATGCTTTGCCTATTGCAGCCTTGACGATTCCAACCAACAGCAAACAATGCAAAGAGCGCAAAACACATAGTCGATTACCTTTCTCATGTGTTCTTTCAAACACGCACACATTTGCATTAACACAAATGCGAAGCTGTGTTCAAAAAGCCATTTGTTCAAAGAAAAAGTATGACTTCTAGCAGGAAATTCACATTTGACTTTTTTAACATAACTGAAAACTTCTGATTTGTTGTCTTTTACACTCATGATAAACAGTAATGAATCGCAAACAAAACACAATTTAAACCGCAAAGCTTAGAAGAAAATAAGACTGGTGTTTGCTGTGCTGAAAACATCGATTTTTTCCACAGATGAAAATTTCAAGAAAAGTCCACATTTGTTTACATTGATTTTTATACCCTCCTGATGTACTGTTATGTAAAGCAATGCTAGTTCGCTATCAATTATTTGAAACTTTCATGTGATGCTACTGCTTGTAAACGTAATGCTTCGAGTGAACTTTGTCATTAATCGTGTAAACCTTGCTAGTAAGCCTAATGGTTTCTAATAAAAATTCCTACATGGCGTGCTGTGCATTTCACACTAAAATCTGCAATGGTGTCATATCTTTAATCATACTCCCTGCTAACAACATGACTACACAGCTACAAAGGTCTTGGATAGTTTATTATATACCTATTCATTATAGACCAGTTGTCCAGTTCTTTTCAGATTGCTACACTACTACAGACCCGGTTTGATCATTCTGACTAGAAATTAAGATGTAGTGGTAGTTAACGTTTTTTCTTACCTCTACAACAGTGGTTCTCAACCAGGGAACCAAATCCAGACCTACGATTTTGTTTGAGCCGCACTAAAAGTTTTTACCACAAATCAATTGACACGTTTTGTTTTATTGCGCTGACGAAGTCTGTTACACAAAATATTAGAGGTGTTGCTGAAAGACACTGCCTATCGAAAGGAATCCTTTCCCAGAAAAGATACAGACACCAAGGTCTTACAGAATATGTGTTTCGCCTACTTTTCACCTACAAAGTAGGCATCAGCAACTCTTATTCAAATGGAATCTGTTACAGATAGATTCCTAAAAGCCGCTCAAAGGATGCTTGGGAGCTGCCTGTGGCTCTTAGAACAGTGTTTGAGAACTATTTTTTAACAAGTAACATCACGCCTGCCAGCTACGATGTCACAGCCGTAGCGATTATTAAACAAAAGAAACATGAAAGGCTTGCGGATATATCGTTGCAGTTAGGTGTCGTAACTCATAAGAATCGCGTTTAGTGTGCTGTAAAGAGCACACGTAAGTCTATTTGGCAAAACCGTTAGTATCTAGGAAGGGAGCCGAAGCTACCTCTCAAATCACCATAGCTCCGGCCCCGGTCCTAATTTTTAAATTGAGCTCCGGTTCCTTCTGATTTTCAATTTGAGCTCCAGCTCCGTAGCCCTGGATTATTTTCACAAGAATTCTGAAAGTTATGTTAACGTCGTAATGCAATTGCTTTGGTTCAGCTTGTTGGCTTGGTTCAGCTATTTAACACTTTCCTTAAATAAGATCCTTTAATAGTACCTTGTGTTTGCTTTATGAGGCTTGGGGGCGAAAACGACGTGTCGAGGGTGAAAAGGGGGCGATGGAATAAAGAAGTTTGAGAAACACTGGCTTAGGGTTTAGTGTTTAGGTAAGCGTGTGGTGTTAGGGTTAGAAAAAGAAAAAACTTTGAGGTCTAAGACTAAGTCCAATATTTTTCTGTGGTTATACTTATTCCCGTACTGTAGTTTGTTGTGGGCAGTGGCGTAACTGACAGGAGGGAAAGCCACCACCCCTGGCAATCTAAACGTAAAAACTGGGCCCCTTTAGTTGACATTTCGTCATTTAGTATTATTTAGGTTATTGTTTTTTTGCATTTTTCGGAGTGTTTTCAGTTTTTTTAGCTGGTATAGACATCCACGACACCCAGAGCTTCACTATCATTTGCTACGTTTTTCCATTGTTTTGGCTAGTTTGCATCCTACGGTGACCAGTGGGACCCCTTCAGCTCAGCTTTGCCCCCCTGGCTCAAACCTCTAATTACGCCACTGGTTGTGGGTATCTGAAATCTAACCAAAAAGTTTTAATTTACACAACACACATCAAAACAGTAAACGCCAGACTATTTTCCTTTACTCTAAGAAACAAAATAACTGACAAACAGCAATAGGTCATAAATTTTTCAGAGATCAGAAATCTCGCTTACCACCGGCTTAGCATGCAAAATTTCCGGAAGAAGTTCACTACAGAACACCTGCTCCGTGATCATCGCTGCTATGCAGCTGATAAACGTAATCACTAGACTAGAGAAATGTTTCTTAAACATAGGTGGGTCCCGTCGCCACGGGGTCTTTGGTGGGCTTAGACCCTCCAAACAAAGCTCCAAGATCCCCCAAATTGAAATGTGAAGCACTATAAATCAGTGGAGTTTTTGTCAATTTTTAGAATGTCAAGGCCCCTCACACGAACGCAAAGCTCCCCACAGAACCGCAAGGGCCCCCTACTGAAAACTTTTTGGTGACGGTTCTGCAAGGAACCAGTGATGGAGTCTTGAGATATGGTCTCCCGCGTTTACGAGTCTCGGTCACGGTCTTGAAGGTTTCAGGTCTGGTCTCGGTCTCGAAGGCTACAGGTCTCGAGACTTTGAATATTGCAAAGAGATGGTTTAGTAAAACTTCTATAATTCAACGATTTTTGTTTGTTGTATTTGCAGGTAAACAACAACCAAAACAGGTCGGAAAAAAATGCCAATTTTGAAGTCTCAATTCTCGGTCTCGAGTTTCCAGTCTCGAGTCTCAGTCTCGGAATTTTTCATGAAGTCTCAGTCTCGGTCTTAAAGTTTTAACCAAGTCTCGGCCTCGGTCTCGAAGGTTGCGGTCTCGAATACACCACTACAAGGAATCCTAGTAGCCTTCATCCTCATAAAAATTACGGATCCCTCAAGACGAAACGTTGCAATAAAATTTGGAAATTAGCCTTTAATCAGGATCGTAGCAATTGAGATATCTACAAAGCCTATTAATCTTTTAAATCACATTCCTAGACCTCTCAAATCAAATTCCCTCATCCTTTAGGGGCTCACGGACGCCGGGTTAAAAACCCCGGCACTACAGACTCTCAACGCGTTTGGATTTTTCATAAATCGTGAATTTTTTTGGCTACGTTTAACTTATTCCGTAAAACCTTTGTAGCTACTTTAAACTTACATTGTTTAAATTGGTTTGACTTTGCTAAATTAACTGACTTCATTGACAAATATAGGTCTAATGGAATTAAAATGTAAAAACCATCGTTAACCCCAGTATCACAAAACTTATTGACCACATTCAACTAGTCTACATGTACAGACAGCTTAGCACTACACGTAATTATATTTGTACAAATCGCAGGCTTCTAAAAAACACAATAACTTGTCTGCGGAATTTGAGGCCCTAATAAGAAAAAACTCAACTTAGATTCATTTTAGTCACATGCGCTTTATCGAGAAGAGAGATTGCAAGCTATATGTGAGCAATGGCAGTGCCAATGTCCTTAGCACTTACCAGTGGTGTATTCAAGACCGTAACCTCCGGGACCGAGACAGAGACCTGGCTCAAAATTCGAGACGAGACCGAGACCGAGACTTTGTCATAAAAGCCGAGACCGAGACCTGGAAGTTCGAGACCGAGACTCGAGACCTCACATTTCTCTGATTGTAATTAAAGGTAACTCCTTGCATGATGCTGCAACAAATATCTGGCCCATTGCCAAATACCAAGATAATAAAAATCATCCGAAATTTGTGCAAACAGCTGTTATAGGCCGGTTTACCTGTATTTTAGAACAGTTCCTCGAGAGCACTGGTAAATTTAAAACAGGAACATGTTCTAGGCGCGCCCGAAATTACAATGAAGAAAATCAGACCCGCCCTTTGTCATTCGACTTGACGCTCAGTTTAACAGTAGACAAATCTGTATTCACTCATGGTTTTATTATTATAGTTTTAGCAATGCGCCATTATTCTCAAATACGTAATGAAATAGTAAATATAAACAGGGATTCTAACACTAGTTCAAGGTTTCTTTCATGAAGGAGACAGTAACCAGAGTTATCATAGCACATCAGGGACAAGACAAGCTACTAGGCTATAAATCTCTTTTTGGTAATCGAGTCCGATGGTAAGCCCACTTGACTAACTATTTTAGCTGTTAAGCTTTCTTTTTTATTTTTGTTCACCACCCACTCCAGCGCACCGACCTTTAGCGGTGGGGCAACAGGCCGAAAATGATGAACCGAAATATGTTGCAAACTTAAAGGGGGTTAGAAACATAAGGCAAGATCTCTTGTTTGTGGAAAGTACAATAAATGATGTACTGCGTGGTAAATGCAAAGCATGATTTTAAGCATTTCAACCTCGAAAAGAAAATAAACGGTGGGGTCAAAACTATGTATAAGCTTGCAGAAGCGCCGCACTTTTTTATTCTTTTCTATCTTTGTGTGTCTGTAAAGGATAAGTTTGTGTCAAAGCATCGGTCAGGAACGATGCTCTGGTAATATTAACGTAGTCGAGAAACGTAAGACACAGCTTTGAACATAAAAAGCAATAATTACTCTTAGATAAGTTTTAAACGTAAAATTCGCAAAAAGGAAACAAATATGTATCACGTCAGACGTTTGCGAAATAAAACAGGTGTAAGCAGGGAAGAGGCAATTATGCTTTATTTGGAAGAGGGAAGGGAAGGTGTGTTAGGTTATAGCGGTTTTTATGGCGTTTATCATTTCATGGTAAGGTTTCTTATCTCGTTTTTCATATAATTTCTGCCTTGAATTCAAGGAAGTTTTGAAGGATTTTATTAGGTAAGGTGGCAGATTTGGGATGTTTTCGTTTTTGCACTTATTTCGGGTTTTCCATATGGTGAAAGAGAGTAAAGTGTTTAGGTAGGGGGTTTGGTCGTTGTGGTATGTGGTAGAGGGTAGGGTCGTGTGAAACTGTATTCTAAATACATCGTGGAAGTATGTCGTGTGTTGACCTGTAATTTTTGAAAACTTAACGCAGCGTACTTCAACAGCGGTTGGATTTTTATGCATTTCTGAAAAAGGTGTATATCGTTTTCATATTTTTCATTACATAAGTAGCAATACGGATTCAATGAGGGGTCGTTCTGTTTGTATTTCGCTTGCAGTGGTAAGATATTATTGGTAAGTTTGAAGTTAAACGTTTTCAAATAATTTGGTAAGATTGGGTGGTGGATCCAATTATAACTTGGTTTAGTAAAACCTACGCGTATTTCCAGTTGTGAGAGTGTGGAAGGTTTTGTGGTTTATTATTCTAGCGTAAATTTCTTTCATTTTTCCTCTAAGTATCTCTTCCTGTGTGATATTGTGCTGTTCTATTATTTTGATAAATTGTTTACGAACATTGTCACAATTATTTTAGCTGTTAGGCTTGGTACGCCCATAGCTCAACTTGCTGCTCCTCAGGCACCCGAGGAAGACTGACTAAAGCTGTAACTCGTGCCTCCCTTTTGAAGCGGAACACCCGGTCTGCTCCGCTTGCCGTTCGAACTTCCAGCCGAGGAAGTGATCAGGTCTGCTCCGCTTGCCGTTCGAACTTCCAGCCGAGGAAGTGATCAAAGCCAATTGATCGCTATCTGCGCCTTAACCGATTTGACCAAAGAAGCGCTTTCCTCGTCATTTCTGATCGAGGCATTTTGAGTTTCGACTTTCACCAGGTACTTTCTTCTGGTGCTGTCCCCTTGGACTTAGTCGAATTTCTCGTAGTGGCACTTGTGTGACCACTACACTTTACAGTGAGGCACGTAACTCGTGCCTCCCTATAAACACTTTTTGTGCTCTAACTCGTAACTCGTGCCTCCCTATAAACACTTTTTGAGCTCCTGTGTCTGTGATATGGACCACGAGTCCGCAATAAAATATCATTATTATTATTATTATACCCTTCGCTGCATGACGTCACTGTCGAATTCCATTCCTACACGAATTCTCATTGGCTAATTTTCGTGCGTCGCGTGGCGTCGTATTTTTCGGGACTTTCCGAAGTGCTATTTCGTGCGTAATGCCACAGAGACGCTAGTGGTCTTATTCAGCACTTCGCCGAAGTCCGAAATCGTTTTGCAATGCTTTTCGTCTTTATCTGTATCGGGAATATTACTTACAATTCTGTATTGGATGTTAATGGCAATTGTATTTGTAATGTTTTAGGTTACTCTCTTCCTTAGTGTGAGCTACAATTAACATGCAAAGTATGAATACACAATAGTTTGAATAAGTACACTTTACAATGTCCTTATAGACTGAATGTTTTTAGTCGTTACTTTGTTCTACTTTCATTCTCTTGGAATTAAATTCATTTCTTGGTATGACTTTAGTGTTCCAATATTCTTCGCAATCATTGCTATTCAATGAGACCAACGACAAACTTCTAGGTCGTTTTCTTGACTTGCTTTTGAAATTGTTGAAGTCTTTAATCAGTTGCATTCCAGAATCAAGAGAAGTTTCATGTTGAGGTTGCAATGCGAACTCAACACGGCCAAATACTGCAAACGTTCATTTTCACTTTCCTCTTAGGAATTTACAACCTCAAACCTGTGGCCTTATTTACAAATTCCTTGAAGAAATGCATGGACATTGAAAATGTTGGCAGCGTTTAGATGGTCTACGCATATCCACTCGAAACATGTCGGTGAACCAATTGAATATTCGAGGTGTTTGCCGTTGCCATGCTTCAATAAGTTGTTTTTTGACTCAGAAAAATTTGTAATTGTTTTGTTCGTTACAAAACAATACCAACCCTTTTGTAAGGACAATAGGTATGCCCTGATGAAGCTCCCATGTTCTGGTCTCCTACCTGGTATTGAAGTAGGCCTATGTTATTTGAGAAAGTGGAGAAAAGCGAATCATTTCTTTTTTATTTTGAAACAAGCACAGTCGATGTAGGCGAGTGTACACAGCCCTAGCAGCACTAGTCAAAACAGCACAGTAAAGTGGTAACTGCACAGGAAAGGTTACTTTCCATCATTCAATATTTTGCCAAGGTGTTTCGTCGTTTAAATCACTTGCCAATGAAGTAACAAACTTTTAGTTTTTTACTATCTACCACTTACCTCTTTCACTACATTCTTTTTATTTTAACACTGGGAATCTGCACTGACAATCAAATTTCTTTGCCACTTATTTCGTGTATTTTGGCTAACAAAGCTTTGCCATTTTTGCAACGTTATCTACATCTTTGCTAGTTATTTTTCTCCTCACACCACAAGTACTTGATTAAGAATTTTCCAAAGATTTAGAATTAAGAGGTGATAAATTTAGAGATTTAAAAAAATGAAAGCACGACTTTCAATTTCAAAAAGCAAAATTGTATCTAATTGTTTCATCCATCCAAACTTGCTCATTCTGTCCAAAACAAGTTTTAAAAAATTTTCTCGTAGTTCTGTTGTTGATGCAAAGAAAAAAATATTTAGGCCTATTAGAGTAATAGACTTTTTGGCAAAAATTAGGTTTACACAATTATGGTGAGTAAAGTTACTTTCTCATGTTTTAGGGGTCGATCACCCCAGTCGCCCCTCATGGATCCCCCTGGACCCTGATGACTTGACAAGACTGACTTTTTACTCGCCAGCAACTTTATGGGAAATTATTGGTGAAAACGAACCCTACAACACTGAACCAGGGTTGAGCCAACCCCTGTCAAATGTCCCGTCTTATCGTTCTTATGCACACAAACACAGCAGCGCCCTCTACACTTCAGTAGCTGCTGATATTTGTCGGACATCTCGACTGGTGCGCGTAAACTCGTGTGTGCTGTCTGCACTTTTCCACTATGGAGAAAAGTTCGTGGCTTCGGGTTAAAATCACCCCGTTCAAAGTTACTGTGATATTTTCTCCCATGTGTTATAGCGCTGCAATTGTGTTAATCAGGGGCTGTAATCCACTCAGGGCGTGCTTCCTCACCAGTGTAATGACGCTAGGCCATTACATGCGAGAAATCGGCTAAGTCCAAGGGTACTTTACCGGCGGAAAGCACCCTATGAAAACGGGAAGCAAGATGACGCGGCGCAGCAATGCGAAGCGAAAGTGCCCAAGGACAAAAGTCGAAACACATAACGCCTCGATCAGAAATGACGAGGGAAGCGCTTCTTTGGTCAAATCGTTAAGGTGTCGCTTTAATTTGGCCTTAGATGCTCCCTGAGAATCATGAGGGTACGATTCTCAACGGCAAGTGGAACCTCGGGCAGTTCCACTTCACTGGCGCCCGATAAGGGACGCCTCCGCGAGCGCGGTCTCACGAAGAGGGCAACCTCCGACATAAGACCAACCTCAAGGAGGAGCCAGGCGATCCTGGCTGGACTCTTGGAAAGAGTGAAGGAGGGAGTGATGTAATGGCGCTAGGCCATTACATGCGAGAAATCGGCTAAGTCCAAGGGTACTTCACTGGCGGAAAGCACCCTATGACAACGGGAAGCAAGATGACGCGGCGCAGCAATGCGAAGCGAAAGTGCCAAGGACGAAAGTCGAAACACATAACGCCTCGATCAGAAATGACGAGAGAAGCGCTTCTTTGGTCAAATCGTTAAGGCGTTGCTTTAATTTGGCCTTAGATACTCCCTGAGAATCATGAGGGTACGATTCTCAACGGCAAGTGGAACCTCGGGCAGATCCACTTCACCAGCACGGAGCAGGAAAGGTTCTTCAAATGCAATATATATTTTAATGAGCTTAGATTTTTTAATGTTCGCTGGATATTAAACTGGGTTGAGGTCCTCCCACTCAGGTGTTAGTTCCACCCGCTCAGGTGTGGTTTTCCTTTCATCAATAACAGCATCAAGTTCAAGTACAAAGTAATTTTATTAGTGCACAAACCATGGAATAAGAGTTACGTTTCCAGTGTAGTTTGTGTAATCAACCTAATTGGATGAAAATTACGTTTTTTATTTTTTTTTAATAGGTTACATTAACCCCTGTTTGTGGTTCGCGTGACGAAAAATGAGGTTCAGTGTTCCAGGTTAAGGCTCTACATAATTGTGATTGAACCGAACTGTACAAAAACAAAATTCTACGATATTCAGTAAATCTACGCCTGACACAGCAAACATGATCTTTGGATCGGAAGGCTTTTTTTCCAGAGTGACCAATGGTAGATTTTTCCAGGGGTGGCCAGAACGCTTTTTCCACGGGGGGCGCAACAGTGGTAAAATTTCACCAAGGGCGTACGCAAGGGGGGGTTTGGGGTTAAACTTCCCGCTTAAGCTTGATATTTTACAAAAACTTAATTATCTGCGCAAAGGAGATTAACTGTTTTCGCATACTTTTTGCTTGTTAATTTGTCGACTTAATGCAAATAACATGGAATGAATTTGCATGTAAATTTCAAGGAACATTGTAAATGGGTCAAAAATTAATAATTAGATTTCAGTAGGAATCTGGGTTATCGTTTGGGTACAAAAACCATCTCACCACTTTTTGCAGACCTTTCGTCCATTAGGCTATGCATGTTTAAGATTATGTTTGGCGATAGTTCACTTTATCCGAAAAATTGCATTTACTTTGTCTGCTAAGGCTGATCAGCGCAAGCGTTGACAGCATTGGCTGCATTAGGCCTACCAATTTCTGTAGCACAAAACTGTTTCACGAGCTCAAAAACAGCAGTTGTCAACATACAAGCATCCATTTATTGTGTCTCAGCAGGAAAAAAGGAAAACTAAAAGTGTGCTGGATTTCTAAAAATAACAGCAAAATCGAAAGTTTTCTT
>Ga0210059_1011439_pt1 | contig 13571 bp, 7 predicted proteins | sample Ectturendosymbi2_FD_188042 | JGI IMG/M metagenome (GOLD analysis project Ga0210059, IMG submission 188042) | Ecteinascidia turbinata endosymbiont from Florida, USA - Sample 2 (SPAdes) (version 2) | ecosystem: Host-associated > Tunicates > Ascidians > Unclassified | place: Key West, Florida...
ATATAATCCAGCTCCATCTCACACTGAAATGCACGAAAGATCAATCTTGCCATTTCTGCGACTATTTCTTAGTTTCGAAATGACTTTTTCCACACCACGATCGCGGTCTGACTAAATTTCACGCAGGATCCGAGCAACTGCAGTACTGATATGTGTCATCATAAACAACTCTAATTACCCGACCGTCAAAAACAACAACACAGCTTATCATGCATTTGGGAAATATTGAATGCAGGCTAGAGGGTATCTAGATAATCGTTTAAAATATTGCTGGCCGAAAGTTATCCACTGTATAGTTTTCTACTGTATATGTCAACCAAATGAACTTAAACGGGAAATTAAGAAAAAACTGGGGGGGCCAAACGGGAGACCAAGCAAAAATTTGGGGGGGTCATGGCCCACCCAGGCCCCCCCTTAGAATCGCCACTGCTGTCAATCGGAAAAACAAAAAATACTGTGCATTTTGCCGCCAGAGCAATAGCCCTGCTGTGGTTATTTTTCCGTTTGAGCTGTAGTGCATCTGGCTTTAGTGCATCTGTTCGCTTATAAACTGTAGTGCATCTGTCCACTTATAACACTGAGTTCCTGGCACTAGCATTGGCTAGCCTACAATAAACCTGGTCGAGTGGGAATTCCTGCTGTGCCAGTGCCGGATTTAGATGGTGGGGGGCCCAGGCGTGGTGGGATGCCCCATGTGCAGATATAGAATCTTTTGGTAGGGGATGGCCGATGAAGTCACGAGTATTTCCACGGATCATTAATATTTATGACGTAATCTTGTGACGTCACATTTGTTAACTCAAGTGTAACACAATTTATGATGCAATATGATAATTGACAATGATTATAGCGATTTGTGAAGTTGTTGCAAAATCGGTCACCAGAAACATCGTGTTTTCTTTTTTTGACATTTTGCTTGAAGTAAGTTTCTAAGCGATCCAACGTTTTCAACTCTGAGCGTCAGTCCTCGCTCAGCAATAAATTTTACGATAAACGTAATCGTGACATCTTTACATTCCATTGATTGCTCGTGGCTCCTCAGCGTGCTTCCAGTCGCAGATTGCTGTTCTAACAAGGAAATGCGCACATTTAGTCATCTCCGCGCACATTAGTCTACACGTGAAACAATAAGCACAAGTTTTGAAGGAGAAAAACAAAGCCAGTTTCTTTCAACAACTTCGACGTTGTGGTTCTGGCGATGAATAAGATTTGTGGTGCATTTCCGTGGGGAGTTTGTCTTTTCTGTGTTGTGGAACATCATGTTTTAACCATTGAAGTAAAACGTCCAGTGTAGACAATGTTTCATTCAAAACACACAAAGCAAAATCCTTATTTACTTAACCTATTTAGCTCATGAATATTTTGCAGATTTCTTAAATTTCCCAAAAATGTAGAATCGCCTTTTACAATTTTATGAAACTGTTTGCGTGACAGATGTTTTAAATTGCACACCAGCTTTACTAAACCAGAAACTGGTTCAGCCAGAAAGGTTTCTCTTTCCTCTTGGTTTGTGGGAGCATCAAGGAAAAATCGTTCCACATCAGCACAAATAGCTACTGAACTGTGCAATCTTTATCAGTCCTGGAAGCGTTTAATGCTATCACTAGTTGCAAAATATTTTGCCCATCTTTAATGATCCATCATGTCACAATAAATTGCATTTGGTTGATGCTCTTTTTGCACGAACTCAAACAAGTTTTGGTATTGGTCAAACCGTTTACTTCCGCTTCATCAGTAGAAACGTTTCTCTCAAGCAGATACTACTTACATGTTTCATCATTTTCCAAATTAGTTGTTTGCAAGCGGAGAAATCTAGTCAAAGCATTCAAATTCAGCAAACAATGTGGTCCATTTAGCCAGATGTGAAACACAAGGCTTGTACAATACAAATGCGTCTGACATGAATGAATCACAGTCATGATCCTTGCCTTCGTTGAATGTTGTTAGTGCTGATTTAACTAATTTTGCTTGATATGTAGATCTGATTGTCTCTATTGAATCCTTGCCTTCACAGCGGCGAAAGACGATGCAACCTCAACAACTGATGCTTTTGTCTTCTCAATATTCTGAACTTTCTCAACAAAAGCAACCACAGATGATTGCAGATGTCTTAATGTGTACAGAATCGCTCAACGAACTTTGGTACACGAAAAGCGGAAGTGCTAAATAGCCTTGTAATGAAAAGCACGGCTAATGAAAACGATATCAACAACATATTGCAAACGTTTCGATAACTCCTGTTATTAATTTGCAACGCACTGATGACGATAACAGGAGTTATCGTAACATTTGCAATATGTCGTTGATATCGTTTACATTGGCCGTGATTTTCATTGCATCTCTCAAAGAATTTCCAAAAAAATCGTTTCAGAACAACAGTTGGCTTGTCGATGGACATGAAATATGAATGTGAAGCTGGGTACAATTGAAGCATCCTTGGCAAACTAGGATAAAGTGATAGCCACCTGGTTACGCTACGAGAAATAAGTTTTTGGTACGCAATATCCACAAAGTCACAATAGTGTTTCACTCTTCTTTGGGAACTGTGCAAATGCATCCGCACGGAATTCACTCAGCTTCAAAATAATTTAGTCCATTTCTGAAAAGGGGTACTTCTGTCGTATTTCTTCATTTTTCAGCATTATTGATTAGCTCAGGGGTGCAAAAACGTCTGTGAATGTTAGCAGCGCGCAGAAAATTTTAGTAGCGCCTACTTAAGCTTTGCCATACAGCATTCATATGTATAAAGTGTAAAATGCAAGAAAATGTTTGTGCGCTCCAAGTTTTTGATCGCGCTACGCGAGTGCGTGACCGCATTTTTGCACCCCTGGATTAGCTATAATTGCTAGAAACTACTACACTAAGCTATGTACAATACACTGATCACCGTATCACGGTTCATCAACAAAGCTAGTACAGTATAACAGCGTCAGCAGACAGCACTCTAATGCCAAGGTCATTGAGATACTGAAAAAAGATTACCACTTTTGTGTAACGTTTAATGTGAAAGCATTCTCGCCTTTCCAGACGAGAAATACTGTAACTCAACCAAAACAGATTAATTAGACATCTCGGAGGCCCTCCCGTAAACCAAGCTACACCACCAGCTCTTCTCTTGTTGCAGTAGAGTAGGGACAGCTTACTGTGTGCAAAAACAGTATATCATAGCCAGCGACGTAAGTGACGGGAGGCAGAGGGGCGAATTCCCCCCAATGACAATCTAAAAGTGATAACCTGACCGCCACCTCACGTGATATTTCGGTTTTAGTATTCGTTTGGTTTTTAGTAGGTTGTTGTTTTTTGCGTCTTTCGGATTATTTTCCGGTGATTTAGGGTTTTAGCATAGCCAGGGGCAGATTAAGGTTGTGCGGGGCCCCTGGCTGAAACTTAGAAAGGGGTCCTTTCTGTATATACAAAGCTTTCGTTAATAGGGAAAAAAATAAATAAACTAGCTGAAGTATTCATAATATTGAAACAAAAAAAGCGTGAGGAAAAAAACGAATCGTTAACTAATATGGACGCGATATGTACGAAACTCATTGATTTCAAGTCTCCAGTTCCTGCTGGAGACTTGAAACCATATTGATAAATGTTCACAAAACACCGGTGGAATGTTTTGAATATACAGTGGCACCCTGTCGACGACCACCCCGCTATCATGACCGCTTTAACGCGGTCTTCCCCTATGCTAATGCATTACCTTTTGTTTTACTAATGCGATCACCCCGGTATCCAGACCGCGGCCACAGTCCAGCTGTTACAAAACTGCTAATCGAGCACCGCGTAACACGGCCACCATATTCTATCGGTATGACAAACTGATACTGTAAACTATTCTGGAATTTGTACTACCGACATCGACTTTTTCGGTGTGTGATTTTATCAGTGGTGTAGGAGGCGGGGGTGCAAGCGCACCCCCAAAAGTTTTGATTTGTCGAAAATCTAGACAAAATCCCTAAAAATCCAGGAAAAATCCCTGAAAATTTGGGAAAAATGCCTATAAATACGGGCAAAAAGGCATCCAACGTTGTTTGATTTGAAAAAATGGTGCCCAACATTGGCAGAAAAATAAAAAAACATATGAAGACATTTCTTTTTTTGGAGGTCATGCCAGAAACAGGTCTTCATGCTCTTTGTAGGAAAAAAATTATCGGTAAAATTGCACAAAAACATTTCGGGCAAAATCCTTAACACCCCCAGAAATTTACTTACTCCTACACCTATGGATTTTATAGCAGGCCTACAGTAACGATAGGCTATGGCAGCACGTAAGACAAAGCTAAATAACTTTAAATCAAGGAAAGAATTGCAGAAATGAAGTGATCGCGACAATACATGGAATCTTTAGGAATGCAAGTGTTAAAAATTATTTTTAGAAAAATCAGCCTTCGATACCAGATTCCCTACCAAAATAACACTCATCAAACCTTAAAACTAACCAAACCAAAATTTAACCTTACCTACCATAATAACCCAGTTTGATATATTCTAAATCAGGGTTCCAACCTTTCTTTGACCATGTACCCCTTCAGCAAACATTTCGACAGATGAGCATGTACTCCTAAAGTTTCTGATGGCAAACAGGCTGAATGAAATGACAAAAACCTACTGAGTTTTTAATAGGACGTTTAGTTTTTATAACTACAAGGATATACTTGTCTTCTGTGTCTCGAAGTTAATTTATTTAACAATAAGTACATAATCATTTTTGAAAATATTATTCATTGATATATGTATAAATATTTGGAAATAAATGATCTATAAACATATTTTCCCTTCTATTGCTAACTTCCAATTTACCCTTCAGATAGGCAAATGTACCCCTAGGGGTGCATGTACCGCAGGTTGGGAACCCCTGTCCTAAATTGATATGGTAAAAATATTAATTGTACTCATTGCAATTCAGTATTTCATTTTTTTGTTCACAATCAAGGACAATTCAGTAAGACTATTGGTAAGAACAAGGGCATGCACTCACTTAACTGTTGTGAAACTCGCTTTCGCCTAATGCGTATGGTTGTACGTTCATTCATAAGACATAACACTACTGAATTGTTTTTATTTTTCTGCTGTACTTTCAATATACAATGGCACTCAAAATTCTTAACTAAAAGCACATCCTTACGACTTACTAAAGGCGTAAATCGAATGAGTCATTGACTTTAGCGTGAGCAAGCTTAGAGTTACTGGAATGAAATGTAAACAAAACTAAGACGTGCTTGATACGGTTTAATTCATGTTATCAGCTAACGTTTCAAGTAACTCGAAATCTGCCGACTTTTCTTTTCATTATTGCGTTTATTCTGTTTTAAGTCAGTTATCATGAATTGTACTGTATTTTGCTTAAGGATATATAAACTGGGTAACTAGTTTTTTTAAGTAAATATGGTAGCTATAGCAGCTGAATCTTGCAACTACAGTAGAACTCGTCTAATTCGTCATCGTTTAATTCGCTTAATTCGTCACTTTTTCGTCGGTCCCGGCAGAATCCCTATCTTTTGTGTACATTTCTGTTCGTCTAATTTCGCAATTTGCTCAATTCGTCACCTCTTTCTATCCCTGAGAAGCGTTTTGTTCGTCTAATTCAGGGGTTCCCAACCTAGGGTACATGTACCCCCAGGGATACATTTTCCTATCTGAAGGGGTACATTTAAGGTTGGCGATAGAAGAGAAAAATATATTTACATATTGTTTATTTCCAAGTATTTATACATATATCAACGAATATTATTTTCAAAAATCATTACATACTTATTGTTAAATATATCCGTGAATAATCATGACAAAATATTTTGTCATAAGAAATTGTAGTTGTACATGTTCATCTGTCAAAATGATGAAGGGGTACATGCTTATCTGGTGAAATGCTGAAGGGGTACATGGTAAGAGAAAGGTTGGGAACCCCTGGTCTAATTCGTCATTTGCAGTTTAGCTTTAGATGTCCAAGCAGCTAGTACGTGTGGGAATTCAAACAAATTAAGGATCTTTATCTGAGAATTGTTGCACCTCGCAATTTGTTTATCGAATTTATACACGAGGTGCGAAGCGCGACCAGACTCCCGTTGGGAGAACGCGGAAAAGTTTATTGATGATTTAAAAGGTGCTTGATTAAATGGAGAAGTCCAGATAGAGCAGAGGAATTAATTGTTGTATTCATCCATAACGTCATAAACTTCTATTTTACTGCAAATAAGAGCAGTATGTATGTATACGAGTTACTATGATGAAGTATACGAGCTTCTATGATAGAGTTTTCACCTGTCTGCATTATTCGTCACTTCGCCTAATTCATCACTTTTTTCTAACCCCTTGAAGTGACGAATTAGGCAAATTCTACTGTACCAAATAATGGCGGTTCACATAAAAGTAGTACCAGAATCGGTATTAAAACTACCAGTTGACATTGTGTATTGTGTAAGGTCTTCACTCCCACACGCAACGCGCAGACTTCAAACATGCATCGCAGTAACAAAGAACACACAAATGCATGAAAGCAGACGAGGATGTATACGTGGCGTGTATACCAATTCTGGAAGTCCTACCTCATAACACTATGATTTGTTATCCTAAGCTAAAATATAATTACTTTCACCATTGTTGAGAGACTTGACACCACTTAACAAGTTTACAACTTCCTTCGGGACTGTCTGCAGGACCTATGTTCAAATAACATGGATACCACATGCGCATCGGAAACCAAAATACGACCAATGGATGGAACACCTTAATTTTTTAGACCTTGGAGTACTAACTTGTTAGTGAGTGTCGGCCAGACCAGACCACACGCCAAAGAATCAAATACTTTTATGTCAGCGAAGCAATTTCTATGAATGAGCACAGAGCGCCTACTTATTAGTTCCAATTGGCGATGGTATCCTTTATAGCGTATTGTGTCCTGTTCACATATTTCACTTTTTTCCGACTTAGGGATTGGGGGCCCCCTAAATGTTGGGGGCCCCTGGCTGTAGCCCAGTCAGCAACCCCCTTAATCCGCCACTGAGCATAGCTATCCACATCCGGATTCACCATCATTTCTCAAGTGTTTTTCCTAGTGTTGGCTTAGTGGACCCTGTACAGTGGCCAGTGGGCCCCTTTTAGCTACGTTTTGCACCCTGACTTAAAGCTCAAGTTACGCCAATTATAACTATGTAAAATAAGAGTGCAAAATGGAGGACATTCTCAAATTTCATCGAAGAATATTTCATTTTTCATGAAAAAAGTGGACATACACTTCGAAAAGAGGGCGCATGGTAGCCATACCTAGCAATGCTACTCATATGTGATCTGTGCAAACCTGAGTAAAGTAGACGCAAAATCTACCAGAAACAAGTACAGACGTAAGCTAATGCGTTCTACGTGGCTTGGCCTTGCATTCACTAGATTCAGATACCTGCAGGTCGGTCATGACCGACTTTCAGGAAACCAATGAGTGTAATAGTTGTTTCGTCACAATATCAAATATTCTTCAAGTGAAATACTGCTGTTGGGCTGACCGATAATTAAATTAATAGCATTTACAAACAAACTTTTCTCGCTAAAAATGACAAAGTGGCACGCACATGTCGCACATGTGGCTAAACACACGAACATGGTGGGGGACCCTGGGCCCGGCCCCCCCCTAAATCCGGCGCTGTGCTGTGCGAGTGGTTGTCGTTTGGGCTATGTTCTTTCGGCTCGGCTAATAGAGACGACTCTTTTTATGGGCAAACTTTTGATGTAAGCTACAGTACTTTTTTAATAAGTTTTGAAAATCAGACACCGGTTTGCCATTTGGGCTAGGATTTTAGCTTATAAGGCAAAGACGATCCGCTAGCCCAAGGATATACGGTAGTCCTTGTAGTTGTCATGTGACCAATTCAACCAATCTGGTTCAGCTAATTGCAAAAGAGCTCCAGCATTCAATCAATTGGTAAAATAAAGAAAATAGATTTTTTAACTCTAAGAGAAGATCACAGTATGAAATATAATACAAGTATGTAGCTGACAAAAACTGCAAACTCAAACTGTCTTTTAGCAAAGGTTGGCTGCATAAAACTTTAGGTAGAATTTCAAAATTATAACCAAAAAAATGTAGCTTTAAACGCTGAAATCGACCGATTGATCGTCGAGTGTCACTTGGTCGATCGCATCTGATTTTGCATCGGATTGACGAGATACCGAAAAATAACATTTTTCAAACAATATTCCAGAAAGTCCGTGAATATTATCCATCACTTGCTTGGTCACGTATATTCTTTGGTGCCTATTGCCGTGGCTGACCAAAAGTTAGCTCGTCAGATTATTGCGTGGCAATCATGATTTAGGCGTAACAGATACTTTGCCTTCTGTCTGTGCATCAAAGGCGATGGTGCACTGTATTTGCATATATGTGATACTCAACGTTGGCATGTGATATTGTATATGTGACTTGATTACCGACCGGTCGATCGCGAGTTATCAGGAAATTTTCTAGTTGATCCCAGTCGAAGACAAGTTGGCCACCCATGAAACAGACTATATTTGCCTACAAAACACACACAAATGCCATTCAGCACAACAAACAAAGCAGCATACCAGCAATATAAGAGCAGCTCACTACTTCCACGAACTCAGTGTTATACTGTAAGTGGACAAAGCCAGGTGCACTACAGATCAAATGGAAAAATGACCACAGCAGGGCTATACCTCTGGTGGCAAAATACACACTATTTTTCTGTTTTTCCGATTGACAGTGCACAACATGCGATGTTATTTTTTTGGATCGGGTCACAAAATGACAGTTTTTTTTGGTTGGAAGTGGCTATAGGTCTGCTGGCGGTGACACGATTAGAATAAAACACTGAGTTTGCAACATTAGCAGCACTGTTTGTCAGGGTAGTCAAATAGACGTGTCTTATTGTGTAATGGTTTTCGCGTTGACTCTGGCGTTGAATCGATGCAGAAGTGACGCTTTATATACAGATTCCCAATCTTATTTCTAGAGGTGTCTTGAGAGCAACACTAGTCACGCTTTGTCTTTGCAGATGATTTACATATTTAATATGCTTAAATCTGTTGCTGGACACGATACTGTAGTTCATACTGCTTCCATCAATATCATATTTGGATGCAAACAAGCACAGCAATATAGAAGAACATATCAATTGGGTTTTATCAGAGCTGTCAGTTGTAGTGTACAAAATGCTTAATCGCATTGGTCGCACGTGCCTATCACTCTTACAGTGGAACACTTCAGTTTTCATGCATTTTATAAGCGTGGGTTACAGCGCGATTTGATGTCTTGTTCAAGTCTCTTAACGTTACAAAGACGATAAACATTTTTCTTGCACATTTCCGTTTTTTGAAAAAGCTACACATTTTTTTAATGATACTGGGCATCATGCATGCGGCCCCACTTCTACCAAAATCTCCACTGATATCCTCTTACCAGCAGCAAAAACTTGGCCTAAAATTAGCGTAGCCTACTTCACGTAATGATTTCAATCTATTTTTACTGTCGGTGGGTGGAGGATGTATCCTTTCAACTCCCCTTGTTGTCCCCTGCATACATCGGGCTTAAGTTTGTCAAAATATTTCGGAGTTGCATACAAAACGAAAGCCAAATTTACCGAGGGAGTTAAGATATGCGCAACAGCGGAGTAACAAAAAACGTTGTGTGCAGGTGTAGTTGCAGGTACACGGTTTATCACACCGAAAATAGCAACCACCTTGACCAAACCATTGGCATAATGTGGCACAAACGTAGCATGTCAGTCAACGATAATACTGAGGAATATAATGTTTCCCAAGAAAAAAAGAAAATATCACGAAACTATCTACAATGGCGCTATAGGCATAAAATAAATTTTCTGGGATAGCGCTACAGACATGAAAAATCGGCTTGCAGGCGTCTTAAAACAAGCCAAGAATCACGTGGGTGGTTGATCTTTTTCGACGCAACGCCATCGCGTGCAAATTTCGTCACTGCTGTAGCCTTCTCAAAAAGAGTGTGAGTCCAATCCCAGGAGAGAATAAAAGAACGCAGTTGTGTTTGGAAACAGAATTAGCTGAAGAAAAATCGCAATCACTTCACTCACAGAAGTTAGCGCTGTGAGCACAAAAGATCTACGTCATGAAAGAAAAAAGTCGTTACTTCTAATGTTATAAAAAAGTTTTGTATGCAACTCCGAAATATTTTGACAAACTTAAGCCCGAGCCCAGCCCGACTTATAACTCTGGACAGTGGCGTAGCTAGCCCAAAAAAATTGGGGGGGACAAAATATTTGATTTTAGGCGAATAACACTACAGTATTTTGTTTGGAAAAACGCCTCTCAAAGCACAAAATGTTTAGTTTTTCTAAACATTTTCGGGAGAACATGGCCCCTTTGGCTCCTTCTGGCTACGCCTATGACTCTGCACTATGTCAGAAGTTTCCTTCTAAGAGTTCTACTTGCATAACGACACAAAAATATATTTGAGATTTAAATCAAAATGCACAACGGTGAATTGCCAAAAAAAGTACCAAGTTTTACCTTAAAAAGAATGTCCAACAAAACTAGGTGTGATGCATCTGTAAAGCAAATGTTTCGCACTTGGATGAAAACATTGCTGCATTGTGGGTTTGGTTAAACTCAAGTCAAGTAAATCAGATGACTTACGAACCAATGCATTCAGCACAAGAACAAAGTGTACGAGTCAACGAAAAAATATCTTATGGATTTGTTGGCCACCATTTCGCGACATTGCAAGGAGTTAGGATAAATGTATATTTTATCCTTATTTCCGAAGTCAAGTCCCTGCGTTTTGAGCTATAGGTTAATATACAGCTAGGCAAATACTGTAGGCTACTTCTCCAACGTTTTGACTGAAATCCTGTTCACTAAAGATTTGCGTGAAAATCTAACTTTCTAACATTATCTACACTAGCATCATTAAATTATACGCTGTTTGTTTCTGAATACGTGACAACCAACGTTACAGCAAAGCCAGTTACACTTCTGCACGCAACAAATGTACTGTGGTCTCTCGCATGTGCAGCTGTAATATTCTCACTGTTACAAGAAAATAACCTTTCTAACAGTATACCACACAGGGTAAAATGTCGGACAGAAGCAGTTAAATATCTTTCACGGTCTTCAGAAACTTGAAAAATACTAAAAAATATTTTATCGACGCTAAAATGTATAAACTAATAGAATCAGTGATACCACACCAAACTGTTTCAACATCAACTTGGCTATGCGTGGCCTACCATCTAACATGAAAAGCTCTTCACACAAAACGTGACAAACATCACTTTTATTTTTGAAACCTCTCCAAATACAAAGCCTAAAGAGAAAAAAGTGGGGTAACGTGGCATATTATGTCCCCACCGTCTGAAAAAGTGGGGGGACACGTCCCCCGCGTCCTCCACCAAATTGCGCCCATGCTTGTAATGGATTAGTGTCATGTTGCAGTCGACGGATGAATAAGTTTTCAAAAATATAGGTCCTATGGTGGACCTATAACCATTGCTTGTTTGTTTCGTATTTAGCCAGTGTCGCATTCGGATACGGATGAATATGGGATACTAAATTTCAGAAATTTTCGGATAAGGATTGGATATGGATATGGAAAATTTTTTCGGATATGGATCAGGAGTTGAAAAATCAATATCCGTTCACCTCTGGTGCCTGCCACTCTCCAGTGTTGCCAGATTTCAGAAAGCTTTATAGTTTGACTTTATAGCAATATTTCAGAAGGAAATTAGCCAAAAGCAGACAAATTTGGCAAAAACCTATAGCCAAAAATAGTAAAGACCGAAAATCATAGAAAAACATTGAAATTCACTGAAAAGTACAGTGTGTCAGTTATTTGCTTCTCATAATTACGCTACGGTATCAGTACAATTGCCAACTGATTTGTAGCCTGAATAGATTTTTTAAATATAAAAATTACAAAATCTTCCCGTAATAATATTAGCATGAATTTGAAAAGAATGACCTTTTGATACTGCCACCCAGGACAACTGCCACCATGGGCGTCGGAAGGGGGGAGGGCCTTGGCATCCCCTGGAATTTGAAATTTTCCGCAAAAAAGATTGCTTTTTTGGTTTTGAGTGGGAAAAAACAAATTTCCCCCTCAAAAAATTTTGGAAAAATCCCCTAGTTAGTTACACCCTGGAAAAAATCCTTCCGACGCCCATGATTGCCACCCAGGAAAATTGCCACCTAGGACAACTGCCACCCAGGAAAACTGCTACCCGGACCCTTGCATATGATAAAGAACAAATTTCACACAAAAAATCGCGCGGCCCGTAGCAATTGCTACATTTGCTATTATTGTTAATCCGATGTCAAGTGAAATTTCTGACTTCACGCCATGTGCGCATGCACAGAGCAATATTCTACAAATCAAATACGCTGAGAAAACTGATGATTAGGGTTTAGTTTAAGTGTGTCGGGTTAGGGTTTGGATTAGGGTTAGAAAAAGAGATATAATTGAGGTTTGACATTAAGTCCAAAAATTTTCAGTGGTTGTAGTTATTCTTGTGCTATAGCTTGTTGTGGTTATCTGACATCTAATCAAAAAGTTTTAATTTGCACAACATACATCAAAAAAGTAAACGCCAAACTTTATTCCTTTGCTCTGAGAAGTAAAATAACTGACAAACAATAATAGGTCGGAAATTTCGCTTGACGCCGGCACTGCGCCCAACATGGTTTGATTTAAAATAATGGCGCCCAATGTTGTTGGCAGAATCACATGAAGAAATTCGGACCAAAATACTTCGAACCCCCAAAAATTTGCCTGCTCCATGTCTCCTACTACTGTAGAATTGCCCCAAAACGCAACTTCCAGGGGACCAGAGAAAAAGCGTCGTTAGGCCTATAGGCGAACTGTCGTTATAGCTGAACTACAATAAGTGATTTCTAAAATGAATTTTTAGTTCAATGCTCAAAGCCTGGCAAGGGATACGAGTGTTCTTTGATTAAGATTGCCGCTTACTGTATAGTGTTTTCACGGATACTCTGATAAGAAAAAGTGAGAAATTATTTTGTCTTTATGTTTTAAAGTTGCAGTCAACGTCTTTCTTGGGATATCGAAATCTTTTGCGAGTTTTGCCACTCTCGCCCCCATTTTCACTATTGAACGACACAACGATATCATACTATTTTCATAATGGGATACTGCTTCTTTTGTTCGACAATTTACGCACTGCTCCACCAAGACTATCGATCAAAGTGATTGCAGTCTCAACAATCCCTAATACTGGGCAGTAAAACTCTTGTAACGATTTGCCTCCATTGCTGCTGATGGCGCAATCCTTGATGCCATTCTCAAGTCAAACCTGTCCCGGCTCAATGATTGGCCACTTAACTTAAAGTGTGTAGCAGACACTTTACGGTCTGTACATTTACACACGCATAACAGTCCAATGTCCCATGAAATCAGGAAACAGCAAAAACTGAATCCAGTTCGTTTCCGAACAAAACGTGACCAGTATGACGAAGAACATCCTGCCGTTGTTTAGCAACGAAAAACAACTGACTCAAAAGGACTGATCCAGACCAGCAGGAATATGCCTTTTTCACTGTTGCCAAGCAACAAAAACAAATGATGCAAACTGTTT
>Ga0210059_1011440_pt1 | contig 13570 bp, 8 predicted proteins | sample Ectturendosymbi2_FD_188042 | JGI IMG/M metagenome (GOLD analysis project Ga0210059, IMG submission 188042) | Ecteinascidia turbinata endosymbiont from Florida, USA - Sample 2 (SPAdes) (version 2) | ecosystem: Host-associated > Tunicates > Ascidians > Unclassified | place: Key West, Florida...
TTGTGGAATAGGTTACAGTTGCAATTTGGCGAATTGCAGTAGCCTACCTACTGTTCGTAGATTTCTACTTACAAAGTGCTGTGAATCCTCAATTTCACACTTGTTTTCGTTGTACTGCAGACAACAGACTGGTTAATGATCGTGACTGAAATCAACAAAGTGGCTTTGCAATGTAAAAACGAACTCCCATTTCCTGCCCTGTAGAAGCTGTTTAAATTCTATTAGTCACTTGAACAGTGCAATTACGATGCGACGCGGTTTTCATGACCTCATCGCCCAGTAGTTCTCCACGATTTTCTCTGCTGGCTGTTATTTTTCGGACTACACTAAATAAAATCACATCTCGGCGTTTCCAACAACACCTACAAAAAGCACCTTTGTGTAGTGGAATCAGGCTTCACCTATTCCCCAGCTTTCACAATACCATAGACCAAACCCACGAAGCAAATCTTTGAGTCCTTGCAGTGTAAAAACGCCCCAGTATCGAGTTCGCAAGTGCGTTCACGAAGGTAAACCAAGGGCGACGAATGGCTCACGGGTGAATCCGATAACAAGTGCAGTGTAAAGTGGGAAATGAAAAATTCTCATGAGAACTCGTCCATTGTTGCGTAACGTACGTCACGGAGGAATCTTTTTCTTTTGAGCGTGTTGCAGGGTTTCCAATTTAGCGGATTTGAATCCTGTACAGCTGCTAAATAACTGATCTGGCGGCCTAAATCCCCTAGATTCTAGCGGATAATTGGTCTAGCGGCCTATAGAATCGGTCTTATTCCAGAGGATTCTCGCGGTATTTTACAATTTTTCTAGCTTGAAAGGTCATTTTAGACTTGGCAACTCTGGCGGGTTGTTACTGTCCACTGCCAGGGCTCCCGTTGCTGTTTTTTTCCACCCAGATGTGGTTTTTTTTGAGTCCATCTGGGTGTCTAGGTTTAATTTTCAAAAATCCTATCAAATCTGTTTTTTTTAAGATAAAAATTTGGCAACGGCCTATAGTAAATATAATAGGAAAATAAACATATTCTGGTCATTGCAGTGTTTACATGCGATCATCAGGTGAAAAAAATACTTTAATCGGTGAAACAAAACGTCTTCAGTCGGTTTTACACCTGTATCAATATGATTACCTAATACTGTAAGAGGGTGCTTGCCATCCAGTACAGACAGCCATGCAGTTGCGTGTACATCAGAAGTAAAGGCCAGATTACTGTACACCAGACGCAAACGAACAGCAAATGGTAGTACAGTATGAACAAGTGTGAAATATTTGCATTTGCGTGAATGGTTGCTATCCCAGACGCAGAGCTGAAGAATTTGATGAAACAAAGTTTACAATAGAATGATCAAATTCTTTGGTTGCGCTATTCATGCAAATTAAAAAAACAATTTGCATTGGTGTAAGGATTTGAAGCTTAGAAATTTTCGATTCCTTTGCAGCTCAAGATTTCAGAAAAGATCCAATTTCAATGGCAAATGTGGCCCGACATTCTGCCCATCTCGTGCCTGAAGATCAGCTGGAAGCTAGGTTATTTTCGGTCATTTTTCTGTCGTAGACTAAGCTTTTTTTAAATGACAAAAAAATTAAGTCAATTCGGTCATAATGTCCGAAAATATTAACTCGTAAATGCTGTTATCGCTAATTTTAATACAAACATGAGACAAATGACCAAAACGTCTTAGCAAAAAAAACAGGCTGGAGGTTATATCAAGTTTAAACATGTGTTCTTGTCCAATAAATATCTTTGATTTCTGGTATAATCGGCGTAACATCAAAGATGGCTTAGATAACTCGGAGTTTGCAATACTTTATGATTTAATGGCCATATTTGCAGTTTGCCACATGTTACTGCATAACTAGAAAAACTATTTTCACTTGTTAATCATGTTAAAACAAAAACAAACTTACTAAAAATGAAAAAAAATGAAAAACAAGCATTGTCAAGAAGTCAGCAAAGCGGCTACTATATAGCCTGCCTAAGCCTGAAAAGTGACAGATGTCAACAATGGAGTATGTTATCAGCTTTATTGGTTCATATAAAATGTTTTGAGTAACAGAGAAGTGATCCAAATGTTAATTTTAACGTTGGAGACACAAATTTTAAAAAGGAACTTTAAGTAAATCAGTATTTTAATCACCGCTTTTCCTCATGTATTTGCATTCATGTGCCTTTTTGCATTTCTGTTTTTTTTGGTAGAAAAATGTTTTTTTTCATGGGCGTTCTGGGTTTATTAGAAATTACAGAATGGGAGCCCTGTCCACTGCTAGCCGGACTAGATCTCAGGACAGATGTTGAGCAGCCATTCGATTATCTCATAGTCCAGAACCGTCCTGCTCCCACAGGACATCGAGGATAGCTTTTCGGCTAAGAGAAGGCCGGAGCTGTGTTTGTCGACCGCACAGCAGCCTACGACACTGTATGGCACCGCGGCCTCACATGCCAGCTGCTGTGATTGCTGCCCGATAGACACCTGGTCCACATGATCATGGAGATGGTTGGCAATCGCAGTTTTACCCTTACCCCAGAAACGGCAAAAGGAACATCAAGATGTGACGCCACTGCCGTAACTGAGGGAGAAAAGAGGGGACACCTGCCCCAGGACTCAGCAGCTTGGGTGTGCCAAATTGAGGTCGGAATGTTACTTAATAATTACAAAATGTCCACTGCCAGCGGCTGCTACACTGTTGCGATATCTCATCAAGATCACCAATGTTCGTAAAGCGAGCAGTTACGAACCTTAGTGACGTTTTAAGGCGGGGATTCTGTCTCCCACAATCAACACCCGCATGTGGATTGACTCACGGTTGCGTCACAATGCTTTCAGATAGCCAGGGTTGCGAACTTTCCGACTTCGCTCTCATTCTTTAGAATTGCATTACAATGGGACGGGATTCCCGCGTTCATAGTGGATGCAGTATGCTTATACAAGGTTGCCAGGTTGGTATTTTAATGCCAAATTCCAGAAGCCTTTTTCAAAGTGGTTTGGCATGAGAAAATGCTGTTTGTCATATTTTTTTGCCTTTTCAGTCGTGTTGGCAAAAATACGTTGTTTGGCACTTTCAAAAATTTGTCGTCTTTAAGTATAAACTCCTCGATTATTTTCAGCTTGTTTGGCATTTATTGATGTTATTTGGCATGTTTTGAGTAGCGATATGGCGCATTCAGTCCATCTGAACCTGGAAAGCCTAATAATTTGTCTGTGGGTTCTCTGTGACTGCATTTTGTCACAGATAAAATTTGTGGAATTGTAGCATACCTAACTTATCAGACGCTTGTGTACCAGATCCAAAGTATGGCATGATGCATATTTGTATTTTCATAACTTGTATTTTATTGGCTTGAACACTTACATGTAGTTTTATTAAGTATTTGCTATAAAAGGAAATATATTTTATTGGTTTAAACACTTACAGGTATTTTTATTAAGTATTTGCTATAAGAGGGTTTGGTATTTTAGAAGATTAATAATTTTTTGTTAATTTATTTGCAATAATTGTAGACTTGGTGCCATAGCAGCATTGTATTTTTACCATTACCCATCCAGATAATTCAAAACTGACAGCCATTGGCTTGTTTGGCATTTTTAAAAGCTATTTCGCATATATTGATACGTAATTTGGCCTTTTTGGTCCATCATAACCTGGCAACCCTGGTATGCTACTGCGCATGCTTTTAGAGAGGGATGAAAATTACAATAGTTTGTTTCAGCAATATATCTGGTGTTTAGGATTATTTTTGAGCGTTGATGGTTCGACAAATGTTGAATTGGATTTGATGTGGTTCTGAATGTAGTTATAATGTTTTTTATTTGTGGGATATTTAAATAAATGCTGGCTATTTTGCAAGTTTCTTTTGAAAGTTTCTGATTGCAACTGTGCAACAGCGTTGAGTATATTTAGTTATAATTGTTAACTTTGCAGTTACTGCTACATGTATTATATATTACTTTGCCCTACAAACTGAACTGAGGATCTGCGTGGACATACCTGTCGAAACTAACAAATTCTCACGGAGTGTCACTGGCCGTAGATATTTTATAAGTTAATACATGTGACACATTATAATTATATCAAAGGCAAGAAAATTTTGTATTTGAAGTTAGAAAAATACAAGTTAAGTATTACATCGCAGTATTTCTTTTATTTTCTGTTAACTTTTCAGGGTATTACATCCTAAGAAATGTTTTAGGATTTTGCAATTTCATACTTGTCTAGTAGTTTTGTATAAAATCCTTTTCCTTCAGTTTTTCATATGCATTCTCCTGTGTATCCTCTTTCACGAATAGTGAGTGTGCATGCCCTCAGTCAGTCCTTTATGACGTTCTAAAACTCAAAGCTCTGGGAGAGGATGCTCCAGAACTTCCTGCTGCTCGCACCAGCGGTGATTGTGTCCAGACCTGACGAGAGAGGGAAACAATCGTATACGCAGCATTCGGGATCTTCAAAAAGGCTCTGCCAAACCCATGCTTTATAAAACAAGGTACAACTCTGGCTTGTTTTATGCTGTGTTATCAGAAGATTTTTGTGCCCATAAAATTATGTCAGTAGAACTTCTTGCAGATGATCAGGGAACTTTTTGCATAGTTTTTGCATTTTCTTTCACTAGTTCAGAGGTTCCCAACCTATTTTTGAAGCTGGCACCTTTCATAAAAGTGACGTTCGCACCCCCTCGTTTCAAAAAAGCGTAGAAATCCCAAAATAGTCCGAGTTTGCATTATTTTCATTTTTTAAATTACTACTCGTAATACGAACTGACATACAACAGAAAGCACTCAGTCGCACTGTTAAACTTGCATACCTTATTGCTCATGAGAAACAAACCTAGTGACATTGTTTTTGCTGCTTCTCTAAAAGTATCTGCTCATTACTTGGCACACAATCACTCAGAGCCACACGCAAATTGTTCGAGGGGTTCAAACGGTGCGAATGGTTGTTTTTCAAATGAAGCAGAGGGGAAAATCCAGATTTGCACACACATGTTATTGCAAAGAGCACTAGAATGGACAGGGCTTTTGTACTCAATTTCTGATAACTTTGTATGGTTAAACACCAGAAAAGTTCGAGCTCCGTAGCACCAAGAAACAATCTCGCCATGAACATTTAATCGTCACAATGCATTTACAATCGCATCGCCGGTGGTCTACAGCTATGCACACATTTAGTAATTTTTATAGTTAAATTAGTAACGTTAACTGGATTAAATTGTGCTCGATAATATTCTTATGAGTAAGAGCACTTACAAGCTTTCATAAGTCTCGGTTCTTTAGGAAAAGAGTACAACCAAGAACATACGAACTCTCACACTAAAAAAATCGCATTTTGCACCCGCGAAAATCTTGTTTCGGACCCCCAAGGGTCCGGGAACCCCCGATTGGTAACGGTTGCACTAGTTGCTACAATTCGAATGGATTACCACGATTTGGACTGTCGCAATACACAGCTTGAATGTTCAATCGTGACCGGTATTTCTACTGGGGGTTGCTTCACGTCAAACGATTGACTCTTAAACCCTATACGATTGAAAATGATTTCTAAGATTCAATGACCCTACGTTAATTCCGTGACGTTACAGTCATAAGAAATTTTCAGAGTGGTCAGAAACAAAACAAATATATGCCGGGGCCGAGTCAGGTTCCGACGCCCCTTATTCCCAACTTACTCTTCACATCTATGCTGCCACAAATGGATTGTGTGGTGGGGCCCAACCACGAATTGTCACCCTAGGTACGCCACTGCATCTCCCACTGACCAAGTTGGAACCAATGCAAAGTTGATATGCCGGTTATTTTGCAGTAATCAGTGGAAAAAAAACACGCGGTTGGTAACATTTTGAACCATTTGAGCTCGAATCCACTTTTTGAATGCAGATCAAACTGGCCGAAAATAAGAGTGTCAAGTCCAAAGCGCCTCACTTCAGCGTTTTGTCACAATTTTAACCAAGCTTATGCCTTCAGAGTCATACCAAAGCTTATCTCGGTGATATGTCACCAACACCAAGCTTTGAATTTGCAATATCTCTTCGTTAGGTTCTGCTTGCGCCCAAACCGTCACACCGACGCTAAACCAATTGATTTACAGACCCTACGTCATGAGCGTCGCCAACGCCAACGGGAAACCGGTTATGTAGCCTCTTTATTCATTGGGTAATTCAGAAGTTGTGGTAGGACAGGGGTCTTTAACCTAAAAAAAAACATTAGTGGAAACAATTGGGGAAAATAATGTGCAAACGCGATCAAAATTAACTTTCCCTTTCCAGGGATTGAATTGTATTTATATAGTGACGACCCTAGCGTGTGATGTTTGGCCACTAAACAAAAACTGACTATCCACCAGGATCCTCTATCGATTCTGTTGTGCGCAACGCTCAAATAAAATAATTTATTATGCAAAAACAGTGCGATGAATATATCACATCTGCGCATTAAGCACACGGTTGAAAATGCACAAGCAAGCAGCAATTCAGAAACGTGACACGAGTAGTTCTAGGAACCGAAGTGTGACCGAACGCGTTCAAGCAGATCTGCGTCGACAGCAGTTTTCGCCATACGGTCGAAAAGGGCCTGGACAACTGCAAAACAAACATGCGAAAGATTAACCCTGGCTGTTTAAAGCAGTCCTAGCGTTTTTTAATATTTTATAACTTTAAAAAGCGAATTAAAAAAACAGCCGCTGACAAATGCAGGAAAGCAATCACCTTTTTTGTCCTGAACTGATAGAAACATGATCGCCATCTCAAAACGCTTGGCCTTCGTTAAATTGCTGAGGAAATCCAGAATCCATCCCTCGCATCTGAGGAAAGCACAGCGGGTCACCAACATGCCGACACAGCAGTTTCCGTGTTCGCCGAGCACACAGAGAAACCAACGGCGCAGCCAGCGGGGTGCTGAAGGGGCTCAAGCCCCCTCTTAACAATCATAATATTGATGTTTGTTTTCTTAGTTTTTCACCAACATTGTAAGGCGAAATCGGGTGCATTGCAGAATGTTACTCGGCGGTGCCACAAGACGTTCCAATACATTTGTTCTCAGACCAGGCGGTAACGAATTTGAGAAATATTGAAACAGCTTTCTTCATTCCTGCCTGGTTTCTACTACCATCTATAACAAGAGCTGAGCTGGGTGTACCGTGCTCTGCTAGCGTGGAAACAAGCTTTGAAGCTAGATATTTGAATTACCAACAGGGTGGATTGATGTGTAGTTAATACGTCGCAAAGCAGGGACCTTCCTAATCAGTGCTCTCACTTTCAGGGATTTTGCACGAGATTGGAACTTTTGACCCTTTTGAGGGACTTTTTGGAATTTTCGGAAAAGTATGAAAATGTGTAAATTGAACTATTTCGGTTTATTTTGGAAATCATATTTGGTTTTATTTTTAACATTTATCATAACACCAGTTCCAGATCAAGGTCTGGGACCGAGTATATGGGGGGAACATGTCCCCCAACTTTTCGACAGGGGGGACAATATCTTTTGTTTCCCCAGCATTAAACCAGGGAATAAATGAAAAAAAGGAATATTATCACTGGAATAAATTATCTGCAGACACAGTATACAGATTTCCTAGGTAAACTGAATTGTCGTGATTGTTGAAAATCGTGTTGGTTAATTTGAATTACCGAATCGATGTGCACATAAACATCGCTCAATCACGAATTCCTGCGCTGGTATTTAGCCCGCAATCAGAATACAGTTGCCACAAGGCGCGTAGCCAGGGAGGGCAACGGGACAATGCCTCCACCAATTCTAAAGTTTGCAGGTTAATACAACATTTGAAGTATAAGCCAAATAAATCCTTCAGTGCAAATTAACGAAACTGCCTCAAGGAAACCATCCTACTTCAGCTTTTAATCGAATAGGAACTTGTATCTGACCTTTTGTAATCATCAATGACCGCAGGTAAAAACAACTGGAGTAACGCTTTTCGCAGCTGCTTCTGGCGCACCAGCTTGCTGTATCCCACCTAATGGTTGTGTAAGCTTCATTTCAAGACCATCGCAAATTCCTCTCTGATAACTGTGGGTGTTACAAATACAACCTATCCTTGTTTCCAGTGCCAGTAAATCAACAGCCTTAAATCAACATCGTAGATTTTTGTTTTTGCACAGTTTTTGCGTGAATACGGCGTTGGGATAAATTTTACATGTCTTGAAGCTCAAACTTTGGCTAAGAAGCGATTCAGTTTCTAAGTGTTCTTCATTGCGCCATAGTCACTGTTTAGCAACAATAGCATTAATTCTAGATATTTATTTGTGATGACATGTATTGTGACGGTTCAATCACAATTCTGTGGAGCCTTAACGTTTTCATCAATGATTTCCCTTTACCTTGCCGGCAAGTAAAAAATATGTCTTTTCAAGATATTAGACTCGTAATGTAAATTTATATGAGGTCTTCAGTGAAGACCTGTCGCAGAACAACCATGGAAACCGCCTTACTGGCTTGGCTCTTATGTCAGTGCATACAAAGCGCCCCGTCAACAAGGAGGAATTTCTTCAAAACTTTGTTGCGAGTCAAAGGCGCGTCGATCAGACTTAGCTGTTTAATTACACTAACAGTGATGCTGCAGCTAAAGAAAATATCCAGTGATTGTTAAGCCCTTTACCTGTGGTTTGCAGAGGCTGAAGGTTTTGCTTGTAATTCTTTGAAGCGCTGTGCTCTTGGGAGGAGTGGGATGGAAGTTCCCGCATATATTGCTGTGTAGAGCTCATGTTAATTGTTTTTTTTAATGTTGTGAATGAATGCACCACTCTGCTTGTTTGCATTTTTTAAATTGTGAACTTTGCAGCAGTTTTACGTAGGGGACTGTATGCGATGTTTATCATCTGCACAAGCGGGATCTAGATTTAGTACAAACCTTTTTGTTTTTGTGAAGGGTCATGGCTGCTTAGAGCAATACCGCAATTTTCACTTTACGCGTATACTTTTACACTTTGCTAACAACTTGCGAATTATCCTGGCCTTTTTATGAGATCACTGTGGTGTAGGTTTACAATTAATTTTGACATGACTTGATGTACTACTGTACCATGAAAGAATATCGAAAAAACAAGATGGTAGTTTAGTTGGAAGGACCCCCAGTTTTTGTGGTGAGTACAGTCAATTGTTTATCCACAAATTATGTGCTTTCCTTGGCTGTTCTAATCACAAGCAATTTTTCCTTTTCGAGGCTTTTGCTTCCTCAACTTCAGCCCCCTCCTTAGAAAAATCCTGTCTGCGCCCCTGAGAGAAACACTTACCCGACAACGCACTCAGCGTATGCCTCGATGATGGCGACCAGAGTGACCGAATCCAGTTGGTCTTTGAGTAAGACGGGAACCTTTTCCGGGTCAAGCTGCCGAAGGTAGGCGAACAGCGAGCGCGTGTGTTTGCGCAGCTTTTTGACGGCCGCTTGAAACTGGAGAAACGTAACCGGGACGGGAGGAACAGGCAATGGACCAAGGTCGACTGGGGTTTGCTTTTGTTCCGCGCCTTCGGGCGCGTCTCCCGTTTGTGGGGACGACCGAAGAGGCGGTGTTTGGGAAGGTACTGGCCTCGTTGCGAGTGGTGACGATTCAGCGGAGGACGTAGGAGCGGCGGATTTTACGACTTCAATGCGAGGCGATAACCGGTCTTCGACACTGGCGCTGAGCGCAGTCACGTCTTCACCACTGACTGGCGTTCCGCCACCCACTTCCTCGACAAAAATTCTCCGCAGCGGTTTCTGAAAAATCGAACACGCGCCGTACAGTTCGTAAGCCACGACGTAGAACGAAGGCAGCAGATCAATAAGCCTGGAAGAGTTTATTGGCAACCGGTGCAAGTAAGTTTGGTGAGGTACGTCGTTGCTTATCGCAAGGCAACAGACTTGCTACAACGCTTGGTAAATTCATTTCATGCTGCACTTTTACATTCACAATACCTAGGGGTGCTGCGAGCTAATACGTTTTTCAATATATCACAGAAAAGATATTTTCGAAATGACGCCAAACCTCAACCAAATTTCTATGGGTTCGCCACTATGTGCCGCAAATCATGTTTCTCTTTTGCAGGATGCAAGCCTAGAGGCTGGTACTGATCTAGTTAAAATCACGATTATTTGTCTGATGTAGTTAAAATCACGATTTAGAAAATCATGAAAATCACGATTTATCTAGTTAAAACTAGATTATTTGTCTGGATCTCGCAATGTCAATCTCAAATGCGGGCACGAAACTTCAGAAGTCTCTAAGTTTAATGTTGTTAAAACTATCCCAGACCGAAAAATGAAACTTGTTTTCAATTAATTAAAACATGCACGATTGGCCTCAAACAGCTACCATGTGTACCAGAGTTCTGCTCAACGCCTATTAAAAAATATCTACGAATGACACATTTAGATTTATTTCAAAACCAAAGTGTGGTTCTTCAGGCGAATCTCAGGTAAACGAGACCTTATTGCAGTGACAGCTTTGGTGTCCCTAAAAAACAGCGAAACGCTATCAATCAGCATTTACAAGCCTACAGAAGAAGTGTTTTATCGCCAGAGTGGCAATATATTAAACGCTGGGGAATGTTTTCTTCATGGAAGTCTTTGATTCCACTAATAAGTGAAGATGCAAAACGAATGAGCATACACTGACACGCATGAAGTCAACCACGAAGTAACCGATAAAAGCTGCAGCATTAATTTCACAAAGAAAATAACAATGTAAAGTTCCGGTCCACACTAACGACTTCAAATTGATATACTTCGATACTTTTACTGGAAGTTGTCCTCTTAAAAAAACAGCTGCAAATTGCATAACAAATCGGGATTTAAGTGATAGACTTTCACCAACGAGTTAACAAGCGTCTACAATTTTACAGCTTGCACCAGATCTAACACATTCACTGTTGCTTCTTAACCGCTTTCGCATGGAAGGTGCTGTTTCACCAGCTGCTTTCTCCGAAAACAATGCTTGACATATGCAACTACTCCATTCTCGGTAACAACAATTAAACTTTTTATCTGACTGAATCTCCTTTACATCGCTGGAATCTTTCAATGGACAAGGCCAAGTCGATTCTTTTCAGCAGTGTTACCTCCTGTCTAAAACGTCCACCATCAAATAATGCCTGACTATCTCTGATGTAAAACATATCAAAGTATTTATTTCTGCCGCGTCTTACAGCAGCACGCATATTTTTAGACAATTTTTACGATGGAACGTTGACACAATCGACCAGCAGGACTTGATTATCACCTGTCCATCAGTTAAACAGTTTGAGCAAAACAACCACTGGCACCCTTGAAAACATGAAAAAACGCATTATAGATTTGCGAAGGGTACAGAGCTTTCAGAAAAGTGATTTCTACAAAAGAGAACTGCTTTCTACTGTGGCGACTGGAATGCGTTTATCTGAGAAAACTCCTGATTAGAACACCTTATTTCAAAACATCCTGGGATTGAACCGCTCTTCGCTGAAAACCTGGAAACGTAACAAATGATTTTCTCTCGAATTTACTGCCTGTCAACATAAAACGCCTATAAATTCGTCAAATTCGACGCCCACGTTTATTAATGCCGCACACATCTGTTTACTCAGTCTTCTGCGACGTTAGACGTATAGCTTTCAAAAAATGCTGAAGTTATTTCTTTTTTCAGAAGATACAAAAAGAGCATATAACTTCCATAATAAAAATTCTCTTGAAGTGGACGAAACAAGCATTATTCTAAACTTAAAGCTTAGAAAACTATTTTCCATTGGATATTACAACCCCCCCAAAACAAACACAGAACGCTGAAAACAACGGGCAAAGCTCGGAAGTCACTTACCTTCGATTGCAAGTGTTTAGGTTTCGAAATTGGAAGGACCAACCGGGCCTTGTTGGAGGAATGGAAGGAACTGGTTTTAAGCGAAACACCACGTTCTTCGGGGCCAGAGCCTCGGTTTTGCTTCTGGCGAAACAAAACGTCACAAAGTTCAATCAACGCACGCTTTGTGCTTTGCTTTTAAAAGTGGATCGTCGGCTCGCATTACAAAAAACGTCGGATCTAAAGTTTTTTGAAACTTTTAACAATGATCACCTTCGCACGCAGTATATATTTGGCAAAGCTACCAAGCGCACGGCTTGGCATGCGCAATAAACTACAGAGCGTGTTTCCCCAAATGAGTGCAGACGCTTTGACCCCGCATGTCACCTGCTTGTTTATTTTATCCAGCTCAGCCTTTGCTTGTCGGTTGTCCGGCTCCAGCTTCAAAACATCGTTGTAATCTAGACAGCAAAGATCAAAAGGTAGCGCTGCATTTTCGCAGTACAGCATGAGGCAATCACGCTGTCAACTGTGAACATGAAACGAAGCGCAAAACGAATATCTGGGACCAGGGCCGGATTAAATGAACGTGAGGCCCCGGGCAAAGTCGTGACCGCGAGGCCCCCTAAACGCTTTGCGCAACTGCCTAGCGTTTCACATACCCTCGTTTCAACTTTGCAGAAGCACCGGTCAAAAACGTCAAAACTGATACGATTTGGCAACCTACACATCAGAGACAACTGGGGGTGACCATGTACGGTGGTTCGTACATGGTTAATTTGTTCAAACATGCCGTGATGAGATTGCAGTTCGCTCATGTCCGATCCTTTTAGCCTGCACAGGCAGGTTGCGAAACTTGCTAGCGGATTGTTCTACTGTTGGTCATTGTTGCGTAACAATAAAACCGCAATAAATCCTCAAACCTTCACTTCAAGTTACGGTAGTGGGCGTTTTGCCGCGTGTGACCATGCAGGGATCCCACTGAGTGTTTTTTCCACCCAGATTTGCTTTTTTAGTCGACCTGGGTGTCTAGGTTTAATGATGGAAAATCGCGTTAAATCTGGCTTTCTTGAAGTGATAAATTCATCAGCAACTTCAATGTGTTCAATAATATAAAGATAGGCCTAACTTTATATTTCAGTGTTTGCATGCGCACATCAGGTGAGAAAGTACGCATATCAGATGAAGCAGAACGTGTTCAATCGGATTCATATCCTCATATAAGATCATTGTCGGGGTTGTATAATATTATTGTCTCTGATGCCAATTGAAGAAACTCGTGAAACAAGGGTTAGGACTGATTGTTTAAATTTCGATGTTTCCCTATGCATACAAATTTTAAAAAAATTCAATTAGAGGAAGAAGGTATTTGGATAATATTTTTGTGGGATTTTTTATTCCGCTACAGTTCAAGATTGCACAAAATTTCCTCGTTCAATAACAAATGTACGCCTACAATTAGTGGGAGATATCACCAACGGAGCATGTTACCAGCGTTATGAAAAATGTCTTGAGCAACAAAGCGGTCGTTCAAATGTTGATGTTCGCGAAGAAAATTTGGAAGAGGAACTACAATTAAATTAGTATTCGAGTATCGTTTCAATTCAAGTAAAAACACTCATATGTTTTTGTTCGTAACACAAGCTTTCTGGGTTTTTATTGTACGAACATGAGTATGTTTTTTTTTGCTGTGCTACCTGGGTTTATTTGAAATCATTGAATGGGATCCCTGCATGTGACTGTTGATTGAATACAGACATATTGGTAGATAATGCAGCAAGACATGACACTGCTGATAGCGGTAAGCCACGCATATACTGTGT
>Ga0210059_1011441_pt1 | contig 13569 bp, 6 predicted proteins | sample Ectturendosymbi2_FD_188042 | JGI IMG/M metagenome (GOLD analysis project Ga0210059, IMG submission 188042) | Ecteinascidia turbinata endosymbiont from Florida, USA - Sample 2 (SPAdes) (version 2) | ecosystem: Host-associated > Tunicates > Ascidians > Unclassified | place: Key West, Florida...
GGTTGCCATAACCCTTTCTTGATCCACGCACACCCATTATAAAGATACCGGTAGTTTGATTTGATTATGACCGCGATGCAAATTCCATGGAGATTGAGTTCATTTTTGGAGATAATCTTCGTAAGAGAATTTTCTGCTTCTTCTACAGGTGTTCTTGATATTCTGTAACAAAAACTGGACCGCGGCAGCAACGTATTCACGAAGTAATGAGCTATATTAAAACACACAAAAATAGCATACTACAAATACACACACTTTGTAGTAGTTTACTGCAAATATACGCAAATACACACACACGAGCATTTAATTGCGAACAAGCAATGACAGGCAGTCGTATTATATTACATATACTATAGTAATTCAGGCTGAGAAGATAGATGTTGACTTTCGGAGTGATTCTTTGGCTACAAACAAGAGGTTGCGGAAAGAATTAGTCGTGATTCTTATAACTTTTTATAATCGAGTTTTTATATCGTTTTTTAAAGATGACTGCTGGCAATTCTTTTAGAGAGGAATCTATTTGCTGCCACATTCTTGGGCCTTTGAATTTGATTGATCTTTTTCCATATTGGGAGCAGACTGGATGACAGAAGTTTTTTCCAATTATGTTATAACTTATAACTGCAAATGTGTCTGTCACTTTTTTGATCCCATCAAAGCTGCCCTCTTTTCTTTCGTCGTGATCATGCCAAACTTTGGCGTAACATTATTTGACAGCCGAGGCTTAGAAATTAGGGCTTGCCTAGTTTATAAGTTTCATCAACAATCTTGGTGAAAGAAAATGTTCCAACTTACCCGAGTTCAAATAGATATTGACAAATGAACCATTTTTTCTTGAATTTCACTCACCAGTTTCTGTTTTTGTAATGGCTACATGGCCAGGCAACTTTTTACTTCGAACCGAACTTAAAACGAAAAATTACATTTTGAAAACGTTTGCATCATCAACAACATTTCAAATGTACTCAGTGCAGGCGTAAAACAAGAAAGTTAATTGAGCCGAAGAATTTTGACCAAGGCAGGTCTACTGTAGATGTCGGAACGGAAGAAGCACGAAGTAAAGATGTATACTTACGCCGTGCCGGTTTTGAGGTAGTGCTATCAGGCTGCTGCGAAGTGGTTGTTGCAGAAATCTGAATCATCCTGCCAATTAACGCTGTCCATTGTTTCCTTTCTTCGTGTGTTGCAAACGGAGCTGGGAAGCAGCGTGTTGCCAAATATTTGATGGATGACTTGCTACGCCAGGATGTGACGCTGTTGTAGCCTAGGGTTGCGGTTCGCACAGCGTGATATCACACCGTTGCTTTCTCATTTCAGGGCGTGGGCCTGCAGCATTCCTCTCAGGCTGTTTTTGAGCTGCCAGTGTTATTGCATAAGTGCTAGCATGTTTGACTCAGCCGAAAATGCTTAGTTAGTTAGTTCCAGTCACAAGTGCGCAAGTTTCAGTGTAGCCGCACAAGACAAAACAGTTTTACATTCAACGTGACTGAGGTCTTGAAGAGTACGTCGTGCGCTGTGGGAATGCGATCGTTTGAGTTTTGAGCATATAAGTCTTAAATGAGTTTTATTATGATGAACAGAGTTTATCAAGTCTTGGCGATGTGCCTCCAATACCACATTTATTCGATTGTAAGCCGCGGCTTATAAAGTTTTTTTTCATCATTACGTGCGGCTTATGATCAAGAGCGGCTACAGTCGACAGCGGCTTACATTTTTTATGTCTTTACCTTATCGAAAGATATAGATGACTCTCAGCCTTTCCTAGGCTACGTCTTGTCGGCCAAACTCTCTTTTCGCATTCTATTTTCTTCAGCATCACGTGCACTCCGTCACAGGAGGGATTATGATGAACTGACAGCAGCTGTATGGGTGGCAAGCATCATTACCAGGGTTGCCAAAAACGGAAAAAGTGATCTCCGAGGCGTAGGTAACCTATGTTCATGTGCGGCTTACGATCAAGGGCGGCTAACAATCGAATTCATACGGTATGCTTAAGTACTAACATTTGTTTACAAATCCTTTGTCAGTGATTTCAGTGGCATCGGACTCGATCACAAGAGTGTTTGGTGTTGTTGCAATGTGTTCAAGGTTTAAAATCTTTGGTTATCGGACTCATACCATACGCCACAGCTGCGGGTATACCTTGTGAGAAGCGCAATGGCGACAAAAATGTTAGGTTTTCCCTGATTTATAAACAGAATTATTTTTCGGAAGAAGTTGAATTTGTGTTTTGATGTCAGCCTTGAATATTAGACTTTAGTGCAGTAGGAAAAGACCTGATCTTCGATTAGGTCTAAGCGTAGGTTTAGGAAAAGACCTGATCTTCGATTAGGTCTAAGCGTAGGGCAGAACCTGAACCTAAGGTTTTTATTTATGGAATGGATGACAGGAGCATGAAAGGCACGACTGGCAATTTCCTGTCTCAGCCTGTTCACGTGGGTGGTGCTATCGCGGGAAACGGCTCACTGTGGTCGGCCGCTAGTTGGTGGAAACGTTTGTTGTGGGTTCCTCCATGAGTTTGCTTGTTCTTCAGTCATCGTTTACGCGAATGCGCACTTAATGGAAACGCTGTCAATGGCAATTTGTATCATCCATATCAGCCTGTTCAGTGCAGATCCACACACAAGCAATGTCAGCTGCTGCAGCACTGATGCTTTGTGTTTTGTTGCTCAATATCGGCGTTGGTGACTACTGATGTAACAGTAAGCCCTGATCAGCACAAACTATAGGGTTGTGGAACAAGAAAGCTGCGGCTGCGGCTCTAAGCATCCAGAATTGCTTGGACCCCCGCCCCGGGCTTCGGCGCCGGATCCACAGCCCTGGTAATGTACTACACTATAATGGTTATGATCTGTCTCGGCCAGGCAACCCAACCACATACAGCAGGGGTGACGAACCTATTTGCTATCACGGGCCACTTTGTCAGTTACCGCTGAGTAAGCGGGCCGCACAACTTTTCAGTCATACGACGAAACCTGTTAAAAATGAAAACAATTGTTCTTCAACAGAAACAAATAACAAACGAAAGTAATAACTGCTGGTCTCGCCTGAATGCTTCGCGGGCCGCATGCTTGTTCTTCACCCCTGACATATAGCAACCCAGTCGGTTGCCAGCGAGTGGCATGTCTTGTATTTGACGCCAGTCTGGCGATGGTTACCTACTCTTTCATTATGCGAAACGTCAATCGGAGTTGTCTGCAATCAATTAAGTTCTCATTTCACGTGTTTGTATTCTGGTATTTGCGTAGAATTGTAATGCGGACTCCTACGTTCGTTTATTGTGAGTGTTCATGGGTAATAAAATCTGTTGTATCGAAACAATTTCATTGTTATAATGACCAAGGAGAAGTTCTAATTTTGAAAAGATAAGCTGAATAGTGCGATATGCGTACTGCAAAGTATGATTTTGAATGTTAGTTGTTTTTTTCGTCAGATTTTCTTGAAAGTTCGGAAAATAAAAACAAGACAAAAGTTTTCGAAGTTGTTTAATGGTGCTGTCATAGTAACGCAGCATTTGATTTTCAAAATGACAGACTACCTGGTTGTTGTAGATTCTTATTGCGAACAATATAGCCTGGATGTGTTAAACAGTAATATGCACCATCACTGCAAATAATTGTTTCAAAATACTATTGGTGAGATGGCAAAAACCAAAATCTTTTAATTGTATTACAAGATACATCCCGCAGGAGGTTGCGTAGAGCAGCACAATCTTTGCAAGATTGACTCGTTGTTTTCCTAACTTCAGTTCAGTCAACGCAGAATAACGAATTACTGACACGAACTTAAAAGTTTTAAAACATGAATCAAGACATTTTGCGAGTGGAGATTTCAAGGCGGAAAGCGGAAGCGGGGTCAGAGCTATTTCAAGGTTTGAGACGTTAATCAGGGCCATCGTTTCCTGCAGTGACACAAAATGTATTTCTCGAGCTGGTCATTAACTACTGAAAACATTGGTCAGGGAGATGTCTCTGCTGTTGAACGTTCGACTTGCTACAAAAGATTGCGAACGAAATAGCGCCAAGGAGCAAAACGTTTTGGGTTGTGCAAATGTGTCAAGAACAACTACCATGCAAGCGTATAGTTGAAGTCGAATTACTCTTGTAACAAGCTAAAACTGAAGTTGCTCTGCAACGTCGCTTCTTTTCGAAATTGTTGGCTGCAGAGACTCCTATAGCCAGGAGAAATGTATCCACTCGCGATAAACTTCGAGTGAAAAATCCTGGTTGTCAAAACGATCTTGTGTGTTTGCATTACAACCATGTTTCCCGTTCACCATTTCCGCAAACGCATGCTATCGTGCTGAACCAGAACCATGTTTTTGAACGTGCCACACGCGTTTTTACGTTTTTACCCCGAACGTTTTCGCTGCAAAATATTTTCAAAACAAGCTTTTTTACAAATTTGATATCAATCTCAAGATACATCATGATGAAAATGGAAGGTTGCCGCTTTCTGTAATGTTTCCTTGTGCTGGTCCGGTAGCATTGGTTGTGCGGCACAGGTTGCTATTATTCCTGCACGCTGTTACCACGCATAGCTTACAGCTTAGTACACCTGAAGTCTGCGTGTGGCTTGTGAGGCGATGTTGTTCAATATTGGTGCGCAGCTCACCCGAGCAAGAATTTATTGGCGTTCTGTGTCGGATCATGGACTTTTCGCAAAATGTTATTGCTGTACAATAGTTGATTGGCATATCGCTTTCTGTTTTCGCAGGACACCGGTATGACTTACACCTAGGAAAAGTTATTTGCAGTGGTATTAAAATATGGGCCAGAAGTCATCAAAGAAACAGGACCTGTACGTCACGGAGGATGTAACCCACTGCAATCTTCCTGATGAGGACGTGTGGAAATACTCTGGACGAGCTAGGGAGTATACTGCTGCAGACGTGATTGTCGAAAAACCTGAAGAAACAGGTGATGTTCTTGAAGGCCCAATCGCGTTTCGTTTCGTCTGCATGTTTGATGATGTTTACTGTTTACACGATTTTTAACTTGGATAAACACGATGCTCGAGCGTGGTTTATGAAAGCAGCAATTACTGTTTGCGTTCTGGGGCTATTTTAGTGACAGACGTTGCGCATTTGTTACGCAGAAATTACCAGAACATGTGATTGCGTAATATCTCACTTGCCCAGTTACTCTAACATAGGCCTCATCACGGCCTATCCCGTCGTGTGCGACGATGAGCACGGCGGCGCTCACAATATTCCAAGAATCATTTTTTCGATGTTTGCTTTCCAGTTTCAGTGGCTGACTTCCACTCTTTTGTTACAAGCGAGTTTTTCCCATGAAGTACTTGTTATGTTAAATGCGTTTAGGTCACGCTTTAGCACTTCCCGGAAACGGAATTGTGGACGTCCAATCTGTCGGGGAGCATTGGGTAGTTAACAATATAGAACTTGCTTTGGCAGGCGGTTGCCCTCCATCCGGCACACATGACCAGCCCATCGTAGACGTCGATGTCTGATGATGGTTATGAGGTCGTAAGAACAAGTCGTTTGCAGTACTGAGGTATTGGGCACACGGTCCCTCCAGGACAATCCCAAGATAGAGTGGAGACAACGCATGTGAAAAGCGTTTAAGACGGCGTTCTTGGCGCCTGTATGTTGTCCACGTTTCACAACCATAGAGGCACACATGACAACACAGGCCATGCACACCTGGATTTTAACAACATAGAGCTAACTGAACAAAATGTTGTCCACGTTATTCTGCACCAGCATTCCTAAGTTTGCAATAATTCGCTTGTTTTTTGACCAAACTTGCTGCTTCAGAATTACTAGAGATAAGATGAGCTGACTTTTTTGGGTGCTGTTTCTCAGATCAAAAGAAACTAATCTTGCCCTTTCCCAAGTGGTTTTTCGACGTCTTGATTGCACAAGAAGACTGTACTCCTTTCTGAATTTGCTTCAGGTGTGCCACCGCACAAAGAGTTGCTCAAGAAAACACGCTGTCAAAAGGCTCCCTGGTTAATTTTTATGACTGCTGCTGATTACAATTACAGCTGTCAACTGTTCATTTCTGCTAAAAATGTCCTGCGTAATAGCCTGAAACGTTGTTGCAGGTACTAATCAAACGCTAGATGTGCGGTTGGTGTCAACCCTGAGCGGTTGGAAATCTCGCTACAGCTTTCGGAGCTCACGGAAGAGCTTTCAGCTGTACGTCTAGTTTTGTCCAGGTTTTTCCTCAACAAAGCAAGTTTGCATAAATGAGACGTACGGACAGTCAAAGCAAACCCATTTTGATAACGTTAACACATTTCAGCTTGTAACTCAGATCTTTTTTTCTAATCCTGGTAGGTTGTTGCCTTCTCATAAATACCTAAATCGTTGATGACCAAATCAATTGCCCAGAGAACAACCGACGGCAGATATTTTTTAAATGGCACTCGTTCACCTTCGAAAGCATAGGAAAATCTGCGGCGGCGCTAACTGTTTCCAGAAGCACATTGGCAGTTTGCAAAGCGACAGAACTAGTTTTCGTCAAACAGCACATTTCGCTGCACACCTGGCGGCGGCCCGTTTCCGCCACGTAAACATTTTGCTGAATTTTAAAAGATCAGTCTAAAATTTTTTTTCACAAAAACGTTTTGATTTCGAAACAGTTTTCTTTCACAAACCATTTTTCATGGAAAGAATTTCGCAACGATTTTTTCTTTACTGCACTCGGCCTCCGACAACGAACTGTTTTCCAAAGAAGTTTGCGAATAAAACATGTTGTGAACTCACAACCTTAATCTTGATGCTTATACGGTTTGTTTTTTTCCTTTGGTTACAAATCCTTCTTCGCAAAATATATATATGAAAACGTATTTTTACAGATTTTTTTAAATATAACATAATTTTAACAAGGCGCAAACGGACCACCATAAACCTGCACGTCGCAGACATTGTGGCTGATGCGTAATTGCAATTTCTTGGCAGTTATAGAACGGTTAATATTACCGAATAAATGATAAATGAACCACTCGCGTTTGGAACTACCACCCAAGCTTCGTTGGCCACCCAAGCTTCAAGGGTTTAATTATTCTAGTTCTTTCAATCTTCTCTTCCACTTGCTTACGCGAAACTGCTTATTGGTCTGTTGCAAGAGGTGCCAAATGGCTGCCGATTTCAGTGTCATTGATCAGATGACAATTGTGGAAGACCAGCTGTCTGCTGGGATTAGCAGTGTGGTAAATGGCTGGGTAAGCTTTCCAAGTTGCGTTAAAGTACCTTTATGCTATGGATTGCATGTGTCATGCACGCAGCCTGTAATGTGATGCTGTAATGAATGACGCCAGGCCTTTCGGGCCAGAATATAGGTACGGTGGAGAGAATGTTCCTGTTTTCCTGACTGAACAGTGCGCAAACGTTGCTAGCAATGCAACAAACCTGTCCAGGCCGACGACGGACAGCGGTTTCACTTCCTCGTTTTGAACACTGCCAGTGCAGGACAATGCACGCGAAACTGTCAGGTGTTTCCTTGTAACGTTTCTGACGCTAGTTTGCAAATGAGGTAACGAGTTGTACCTGTATTTGCTTATGGGATGGAGTAAGTACGTTAACCTTTGGGGACGGATCCGAACGGATTTAGTAAACGGAAATTTTTGTTCATTTTGCTTCTAACTATAGTGGAATGTGGCATTTGTCATTAGCAACCTGTAAAGCAGATTTCAATACAACGCCAAATCTTTCCACATCGAAGCTTTTTTTGATAAAAAATCGTCTTCTTTGATAAAAAATCGTCTGTACATAGTTATGTTCGGTAGCGTTTTCATAAACGGCATTTATTTCAACAGACACAACAGGTGAAACAAAAAACAATAGTCCATCGCATGGAAATCCGCGCTCCGTAATAGAACTGCTGCAAGTTGCACACAGACAGAATTACCATCTTGCCTTCATTGTGCCAAAAGTCAAAGGGAGCAAGCCCACGGCGCTGAATCGCGACTCGCTTGTTATTGAGGTAAGACCAGCTTTGGTCACCATTCTGCAGTGAATGTCAACAGGACGACTTGGTCATAGGCTTGGTAAAATAACGTGAGAAATTTGCAGACTGTCTTGCAAATTATGTGTGGATATTTTCAGCTGAATCGCTCACACATCAGCAGTGTTTCTGTTAAAACTGCGATTCCAAACAATAATGCAATTTTTCGCCGTACCTGCGCGCAGGGGGCATACCGAGGTTAGATGGTGCCCTGGGCAAGAAACACGTTTGGTGACCCTGGAAGCAAATGCACTGCATTGAAAGTACTTGCGACATTGTTGGGACTTTTCGGCGGCCCCCGGTGATTCGGCGTCAGGAGCATTGTGCCCCCTTTGTCCACCCCTCGGTACGCTCCAGCCTGTACGGAAATTCTTGATGCCATGGTTTTAAATAAGCCATTGGCAGCAGAAGTTTATTTGGTTAATGGCATGACATTGACAATGCATCTGCTGTTCATAATGATGCTAATTGGAAATTGTTTGGTCATCGATCACTACAACTTTCCTTCCAGGAGTTTTGTACTTTCTATTGCGTTTCGCTTTTATGAAATCGCAAAATATCAAGTTTTTCATGAAAGCTGAGGAAGCGGATAACTCTTCCTCTTGAAAAATTTTTCTTTTGTTCATGTTTCACTTGATTACCTTCACACATGCATTTACACATTTCTGTGAAAACAGCTTGTGGTTTTCGTGGTAATGTATAAACATGTCGGTTCGCGTCAATTGTCAAAAACTACAAAACATACAGTTGCATATCTTGAGAAAATGTAGAAAGTTATACAATTTTTCCTTTCGATTCAATGCACTGGTGATGGTTCCTTGAATGTTGAAAAAAGTGGTTCTGATCAAACTCTGAGAACCAAAATTAAACTCCGGACAAGGCTTCATACATACGGCTCGGTTTTCTTGAAGATATAGTACATTTCCAGCAGAAATCGGCACTGGTTCCCTCAAGCCTTTGTTTTCTGAATGGCTGTCTGAGATTAATGGTAATGCCGTTTTATGACCATTCCACTCGTTGCTCAGCTGCGTTTTTAAGTCGCTCATGCAGTTTTCATACTTTTACTGAAACATAACAAGTTCAGGCAGTGGCGGATCCAGACCAGGCTTTTGGGGAGGCAGTCAAATAAGGGGGCGCCAAACATCTTCACTTATTTAAAATACCCCAGCTTCTCCACGATAATCGCTGGGTATCACACAAAAGTGGTAACTTTTTCTAGGCCAAGAAAATGGCTATTTTTGTTGGTTGAACTGAGAGATCTTTCAGGGAATCACCACACTTTAAAGTTGCCTTTTAGGTAGGTCCCATTTTTCACAAGCTCCACCTAACTGAGAATGCTATGGGTGTCCCAAACAATCTTTCGCATCTGCAAAAAGTGTGTAAAAGATACGCTGAGGCAGTGGTCTCCAACCCTTTTGTAACCGCGGTCCGGTCAACGCTGGACAAATTTACCGCGGCCCGAGAGTATTCTTGCAACAGATTTCCATGGCACGAATCGACCAATCACATGCCAGAAAGCGAATGGTGTCACCACCAGTATACATTTTGAAATTTCACGGCCTAGTGATTGAGGACCACTGCCCTGAAGCATGCTGCGTGCTAGTGTTTCACGCTGTTGTGGATATCCACAGATTGGAAAAAAACAATTTCTGAAACGTATTCCGAACTGCTTAGTAGAATGGTTCTTCTTACACTAGGAAGTGACAACTCAATTTCCAAGCTAGGAGCCGAATAAATGGCAAAATGACGATCATGTTTCCAGAAGAAGCTTGTGAAGTTTCATGCACATGGAAAGCATATTTACTTATGAAGCGGCAATTCAAAAACAAAATGTAAATGAAAGAGATTTGCTATGACATTACTCCAATTTTAGGTAGCTCTGCTGGCTATCATGAAAATGATCTCATAAACGCATGATAAGTTCACACTGGGCCTGAAAGCATATTGCCTTAAAATACATAATTAAGGCCACTAATATAAATAGAATTTCAATCAAGTGTTTAACACTGTTTCACATATTTCAACATTGGACTGCTGATGTGAAGAAAAAACATCAATCTCACTCGTCCAGATTGTGAAGAAAAGGTGTGACACTGTTCAAAAGACGTAGGGGCAGTCGGCCCGGGATAACACCATCAAATCCACAGTGAATACCTCCAAATCCCAGCTCTAGCTTCCCTGATAAAGTCAATTTCCAATTTTGCGTATACTGCTACGAACCCCCAAACAAGCTTTAATACATCCCCAATGCTGTTGATTTGACGATGGAGCTATTTCTATCCAGGCCAGCAAACACAAGTGAGAAACAGTCTATAACCCATTCAAAACCATAAATCTCAGCCATCGCCACAGATACCAGTGGAAAAGCTAAAATTTGCATTGTTTTTCTGCTTTTCTACTCTAATTTGTGTGATTTACGCGGAATGATCTAGCCCAAGTGGCCTCCAAACGTTTTTGTCCGAGGGCCACATCAGGTGATACAGAACACGTCGAGGGCCGGTCGTCTTACGTAATATGATTGTTTCGGGACATGTTATATTCTACCAAACCAACAAATTGCTGTAAATTTATTGTTTTTTTCATTAATGACCAAATTTCTTTGCGGGCCGTACTTTGTAGCCCCTGGACCTAGCCAATAATCTATGCATTTCGTTGTTGGTTGCAAATTTCACTAGCCATGCCAAATTTGATCTTTTGGGGCCGGTGTGCGTGGGTGTAGATAGTTGGTAGTTTGCTGAAGTTTCCGCGTTACGTTGCAGAGCTGACCGCGAAGTGAGTACCATGGTCTGTTGCGGCGCGTATCGTGCAACAACGTTGTAGTCATTCAATGCTACGCTGCGTTGTCCCCGTTGACGGAGTGAGGTGTTGCTGAACTGCATTGTTAGTTCCATAGGCGTACGGGAAGGCATTTTACTGGGGGGGCGGAAAAAATTTGCCCTGAAAATAACAATTTTCCCTAAAAAGAAACAATTTTCCCTGACACTTTTACTTTAATCGAAATGGGGCCTGAAACCTTGTGTAAATCTGTTCTATACAGTTGAATTCGTTATAACGGCTTCCTCTGTAACGTCAATTCGCCCATAACGTTATATTTTGTTTGGTCGCCATGCCATCTTTTATATGCCTTTCAATTCACTTAGAATGTCAATTCCGCAATAACGTTCTTTATGCAATCCTCTAGAGGTGCCGTTACAGACAAATTCTGTAGTTACCTTGCTTGTTAACTCAGGTGTTGAAGTTCCTTGCGTGCTGTGTTCTCCCAAACAAGAAATTTTACGTTAATTGCTTTTACTGATGCAAATATGTACGCGACTTCGATGACCCAACGCAATGTTTCAAAAGCGAGGGTTCCGGATCGTATTGTCTGACTCCCGAAACCTGCCTGTGTTAACGCTGTTGTGCGCTTGAGCAAGGCACAACACATCAAGCGCCCGTTGTCTGGAAACTTGCCGAAGTGCAGGCCGCCGGCCCACGGTATGTTCGTGGACCGGCGTACGATATACTTGTACTTCACTTCAAATGCCAACCGTTGAGTGCCGGGTCGTATGTTTTCCTCTATAAAGTACGAACATTTCGTCCAAGTCTCTAGCAACCAGAAACATGTATTTATAATGTTCGCTGACGTACGGTGTGGTCAGGAGAGCATTTCAAAGCAACCATGGTATATTTTGCCTGCAGTCATGGTGGTTTTGCCTGCAGTCACGCGCGTGTTTCGCAGAGTGCGGAAATAAGATCGGCCTGCTGCAACCATGTGGCTGATTGTCTCGTCACATTGCATTTCTTTGGGAGCGGTTTCTAATGTAATGTGGATAAACAATCACTCAGAAATGTTCTTACTTTAAAACATATCATGTAGAGATTTGATGATTTTTGCTTGAGCATAAATTTATTTTGACAGCAAGTAAGTGCTTCAGCCGTGTGTTCGACGCTGCTTCACAAACATTCGTTCTTGGCAGATTTCAAATGACCCGTTAGTGTAAAGCATTTGTGAACGCATGCCAGTGTGATGTGGATAAACAATTAGTGTGAGGTGGAGCATTATGTAAAAAGTTGACGGTTTCGGCTGCTGCAAAATTGTTTTATTTTCAACAGCAAGTAACTGCTGGAGCCGTCTGTTCGGCTGCTTCACAAACATTCGCACTTGGCAGTTTTCAAACGGTCCGTTAGCGCAAAGCCTTTGTGAGGCAGGAAGGGCATCGCGAAGAATAACACCCGTTGATTTGCGAAAAAGTAGTAATTCAGTGATTGCGACTTGTGACCTTTTTGCTGCTTCCCAACAATACATTTCAATGGAGATTTAGAGTTCAACAGAACACTAAAGGTTGCTGCCAACAATAGCTCACATTGCACCCTTACCGCTCATCCTTTCCTATCGCAACAACGCCAAGCACCTGAACGTGCGTGCATAACTTTTTCACAAATCTCAAACCATATTTACGACCAGCTGATAAAAATGTTGTAGTTTTTTTCCTCTCGTTTCAAGCACTACCATCCTGACATGCAGCTGCTACAAGGTAATCACAACATGTTCTGTGATATTCAGTGACGTAGCTAAGGGGGGGCGGTCCGCCCCGGGCGGCACTTTTATGGGGGAGGCACTATGGGTTATGCTGCTGTAGGCTATAAACCTGCAAAGGATGTCCTGAAATAAAAGTGGTTTTAATGTCGGGACACTACTCGCAGTTGAAGCACATTTTTGATTGAGTAATTTAAACTATAGCATGTGCATTTAAGCGATTGTTATCTTAGCCAAACAATAAACATATCAATAGGCTTTTTTACATGAAGCTGCAACACGGTTCTCAACACGCTTATCAACTCACTTGATGTCAAATTTCACTGATTCACTACACGGTTGATTGATCGAGTGTTGGGTCGTTGTTGACGTTTGACCGTAGTCCTTAAATGACGTTATAGAATTCAGTAGGAGTATGTTGGATGACTGTGGAAAAACGTGCGGCTGTGGTCAGTGGCGTACGCAGAAAATTTTAATGGGGGGTTTCATTCAGTGGCATATGGTGGTCATTTGTATTAGGTGTGCGCTATTTGTTACGTCACAATTTGACGCCATATTCATGCTTTCCAACCAACCTTTTCGTGAAATTTGTTGACACGCTATGCATGTTCTTCTACACGCACTCCCCTTAATTTATGTGTGGAGCATAGAAAGTGTGTGGCTGGACCGTCTGACGCACATCCCGGTTTGCAAGATCGAATCTTGCCAAACTACACAAGAATTGAGAATGCGCATAAAGTACGCAAGAAATCTTTCGATTTTTTTGTGATGTATAGAAGTCCAGCAAACTTTTAGTTTTCCTTTTTCCCTGTTGAGACATTATCAAATGTCTGAATGCTTCTGTGTTAACAACTGCTGTTTTTGAGCTCGTGCAACAGTTTTATCATGTTACAGAAACTGGTGATGTAACCAATGCGGTCAGTACTTGCGCTGTTCAGCCATAGCAGACAAAGTAAAAACAATTGTTTCGGATAAAGTGAACTATCGCGAAACAAAATCTTGAACTTGCGTAGTGGACGAAAGGTCTGCCAAAAGTGGTGAGATGGTTTCTGGATGCAGACGATAGTCCAGATTCCCACC
>Ga0210059_1011442_pt1 | contig 13568 bp, 10 predicted proteins | sample Ectturendosymbi2_FD_188042 | JGI IMG/M metagenome (GOLD analysis project Ga0210059, IMG submission 188042) | Ecteinascidia turbinata endosymbiont from Florida, USA - Sample 2 (SPAdes) (version 2) | ecosystem: Host-associated > Tunicates > Ascidians > Unclassified | place: Key West, Florida...
CTGCGCAACTGTGTTGATCATCTGGCAGCTCTTTCCCACATAGGCTATCCGATTCGATGTAAATTTGGCTTGCTGTGCACCTTAATCGACCAGTCTAGGGGCAACGACTCGATAACCTTGCGGTTTTTTCGGTGCCCTGGCGTTTTTGCAATTGCTATGGTTTCTTTCTCGTCTTTGAAATTCTTAACTTTCGCCAAATAAACTCAACTCAACTTATACAGGTAAGCTACATAATATTAAAAATTGGCATTTTTGCAATTTGAAAATTCGACCATGAAGATTTTTCTTGTTTTAATTGGCTGCTGCAAACTCAAAAATATTAGTAAGATGTTGCAGGAGAAACAAAGTATTCCAACATTTTCAAATTCTAGATTTCCGTTATCAATTTAAGGAAGCTTCCAAATTTTCGCGCTGTCCCAGAGCAAAGAGCACCCATGCCGCAGCACCTCGAGCAATCGTCTTCAGGTCATTTATTCATTCACGTTGATTGCAACTGTTGACCAACTAGACATTTTTCGAACAGTTCACGTAGCATGGCGTGTGTACACTGAGACCATCTAGCTCTTTGTCATTGAAGTATTTGCAAATGCAGAAACTTTATAGTGAATTTTCGGAGGAAACAACTGTCAGAATTGCTATTTGTAAAAGGTGAGGTGTACTAGAATGTGCATTGAAGGACGTTTAAAATTTAACCCGTCATTTCAAGTGATAAATTGCAGTAGTTAAACTCAGAGACTTTGTGCATTCAGATTTCATTGAAACAACCAGCAACTCTGATGGATGCATAGCAAATCACAATGTTGTCTACTTAGTCGAGAATATTTACAGTAGAGCGAGTGTGTATTCTGATTTAGCTTTTCACCAACCAGAAAGTTTTGTTATATTTAGTTGCTCAAATCCCCAGGCCGAACGTTTTGTCGTGTTGATCCATCTGCGTACGTTGCCAGTCAGAACATTCTGGTTTATTCTTTCTTTTTCTCAGAACCACGATGCGCATCACCACGGTTGGTGACAGCGCACATGAAATTCGGGCGACATATAAAATTGTTGATAAAAAGCAAACAAAACGTGATAGGCTCAACACAACTTTAAGGAAATGCTCAGTGTACCGAATGAATGAGCACAAAAGAATCCCTTGAGTTATCAATTGAACCACAACGGCGATTATGTGCCTATCTTGAGTATATCGGCCGTTAACCAAGAATGAGGCTATGAATATGTGACATATCAATCAGACCCTATGTTGTGACGTTATCAGAACCATGGCGAAACGTAGTGTGTCTATTAATACCAATTTTACTGCGAAAAGGTTATTTTGCAGAAAACCTTTTTGGCTTAGTCCTTTTTTTCAAAGTAGCAGGATTCGATTGAAATACGTATAATGTTTGATGCAGCCTGTTGAAATAAATGAAAACGCTATTTTGACTGCAAATATCGCTCTTGACATCGGTCTATGAACTGGTTCTCAAAGGCTCGTTGGGCGCGAGCGCGGATTGGGATTAAAACACTTCAAAACCATTTTTTTAAATATGAAACCTTGCTCTTTCTGTGCGAGCGGCGCCCTTTGTTGAAATGATTATTTGAAAGAACCTTCTTGCGTTGCAGCCACGGCAGTTAGTAACAGGTCTATGAGAGATTTGCGAGTGCAGTTCATGATTTCAGTATCAATCTTAATGGTCTCGTTGTTGTATATATAGTGGTCCACTTACAGAACGGCCAGTCAACTGATATATGAATGTAACCTCTGCCAGTGAAATCCGAAACAATGCACAATATGACATCTAATTTTTAATTTAAATAACTATCTATTTTGCACATAAACAATGCAGTTAAGACCTGTGGTGGTGACGTATTTTCCACGAGTTTCCTGACAGAAAATGCAACATAGTCACTAAGTCTTTACGACATTTGAAATTAACATCGGTTTTGCGTTTGTTTTGCAATTTTATCAAATTTCCCTACATCAAGAACATTGCATTTTTGTGTGAGGATTTACCAGTAAGCTCTTCACATAGCTTTTGCACTTTGCTGAATTCGTTTTATTGTGCCTGGCCATTGGCAAAAAATAATTACCCTTGATTACACATCTTGAAGGAAAAGCAGTTGGTCAGACCTGATGGTTACTTTGTTGTTAGAAGCAGTATCATTGCATTAGGGAAGATATGAGCTTTAAAGCTTAAAGATATAAACTTTTGAAAGACGTCTGCTACTCTGCTTTTCCTGCCAGTCCCAAGTAGGGAGTCTGTTTTGATTCTTTAGCAAACATAAACACAATTGATCACTACTACCTCAGGTGTGGAAAAGTATGTTCCGGTCAACACTCGTGAAATCGACATGATGATCTAGTTCTGATGTTATATTCATAGGAAGAGACTCTCAGTGAAAGAAACAGAAATTTTTAATTCGCAGAAACAACTCGATGTTTTCTCTTAAACTATGCCAACGAAGGAAACATCTAAAAGGCTTCTTTTTACCAAACTTCGCAATTGACCTTGTTGCAAATTATTGCATTTGGTAGAAACTAGAACTTCATATTTACTGTATAGCACTTTGCAGTTGGATCTTGCCGCTTCAGTTGAAGTAAGAGGTAATGACTTTCCATTGTTAGCGACAACTGAGCCTAATGGTTGTTTTGGTGTGAATGTTTCAATTACATTTTTTATAAGCAATTATCCCACCGTCGATGTTTTGTTTTTTCTTACTCGCAGAGTCTCCTTGTTTTCGCTATAGTGACAATACGTTTCAAACACTTTTTGCCATTGGTTCCATTGTTACATGGAGCAGTACAGGGAACAAAAATCACTGCTTTCGTAGACTGCTATTGCGGTCCACCACATCAAAGCTCAAGAAACCCGCAGATCTGAGTATTCTGAAAAAATTTTGGCTGCGAACTAACTTTGAAAAAAAGAGCTTGTTTCGTGAAAATTACCACGCTGTAGTTCTTTTCATTGCCGGAAAACGCAGTGTCGTCCGTGTCTTCAATGCAGCAATGGGCGTCATTGCAAGCCGCTGCTGCGTTCCCAGCAACCGGGAGAATTATAACCGCGAACCACATGGATGCGCAGGTAGAGCTCCAGGTGTGAAAGGCAAAGCTGAGATCGCCACCGAAAAAGAAAAGCTTACCGTAAATGAAAATTTGATCTGCTCAGGTGAGCAAAGTAGGCTTAGATTAAGGGTAGCTTCAATGTGCGCCAGTCACAATTTTTCAGAAATCATTTTTTGGCACGAAACTTGTAGAAAACGAATGCAAGAAAGTTTTACTGATTTTTTTTAGTCAAACTTAACAGAATGCTTTTCCGTTTCACGACCAACGCCATAAATCCTAAAAGCTTTCATACCGATTTTGAGACATATTAATATAATTTTTGTGGTATTGCAAACCGTAGCAAGGCTACTTTAAAATGAGAAATATCGCGTAAAAAAGGTAAAAACCCAGTGAAGATACGAATGATTTTTTCAGATTGCAAATTGTGATGAGGTCATGCTTCGAATGAGCAAGTTTCATTACACGCGCTTTGTACTGCCTTTTGGTGTGTCACAAGTGACGATGGCTTTATAGTATGTACAGCTGCTAAGTCTTTCCTTTGCGGAACGTTTATGTAAGGTCATTTTGTGGCCGTTAAAAACGAAGTTTGTTCTGAGAAAGCGAAACCCATTCTAAGTTAAGCTTGGAATTGAACGAGAAACTTAGAAAGCAAAGCTTGTTAAGGCTCACGAAAAATTATTGACATAACTTTTGCTGGTGAGATGAAAGACTTCCTAAACAAAATTCAATTTCACAAAACTGATTGTAACAACTGCTATTATGTGCGGATATCATTACAGATGTCCATTACTTTTCTAGCTGCGTTTTCTAAGTTTTGTCAGGAAATTCTTGTTTTTAGTAAAACTCATTCATGCATAAAGTGGATATATGCGGAAAGTTTAGTATCATTAGCAATTTCAAAAAACAGTATTTTTAAGCCTTTGTCTGAACCAATGAAGTTACCTAATTCCAGATTCATAAACATTTGTGTCCTGTAAATATGTAACATCTTTGTTCAACAAAACCACATTATACCTAAAAGAACTACTGGATGGAATCAGTTATCAAACGAACTACTTTTTCTCTATGGAGTGTTTACTTTTCAGATAACATTTTATGTTCTGAATTTTTTTAAATAATGCCAGGCACAGATTACATCAATGTGCTAGTTTCACAATGTGAAAATTTACTAAATACTTAAATTGCTCTTGTGTGAAGATGCCGATAAGATCCAGGATTCGAAGCAGACGAGATCAAGAATCCCTGTGCGAACAAAAAAGTTGAAGAGTAAAGAAAAGAAGAAAGGGAAGAGAAACGGTAGTCGAGTCAAAGCCAAGGACAATGTGAAGAAACAGCCTCCTCCTACAATTCAAGCGGAATCAGAGCAAACGGTTGCGACGGATGCTGACAGTGGGAAGCGGGTACAGGAGTTTGTTTTAACTTGCAATTTAACTTTATCTTCTGTACTGCCTGTCAGTAATACCGCTTGTTTGCTGAAGACATCTCTCAGGCTCTCAGGCACCCATTGTCACAAGATCAATTTACCAGCGCGAAACGCAAGTACATCCAATTGACACATGTTCACGTTAGGTCTTTTTTCTTAATAAGACTAGGTTTGCTTTTCACTTTCTATTTAAGAGTAAATCATGGGGCAAATTTTGCAGGTTACTTAAGTTAGATATACGCCATGGCTCAGTTGGGAGGGAACACCGAGGGCCTCGTTTCCCGTCTATTCCAAGACGGGAAGGTGCTATTACTTATTATCTGAAGCATTTGACATTGCCGCTTGTGTTGTGATATTTGTAAAATTTGTAAAACAAACAAATTAGTTATCTCGATTGTGGTTTTCAATTTTGTAACTGATTATCTTCAAATTTTAATATCGTCGAATATGAAAGTTACTAACTTTTACGATCTGCGCAGGAAAGTCATCACAAGAAACTGGTGAGATATGAAAGATTTCACCAACGCGTTGGAAAAACCTGAAGGACTCATCGATTTCTTAGATATTCAAAACGTGTTATTTTCGCTTCATGTCGAGCAAGATTTGCAGAAAAAAAAAAACTAGATTTCGTTGTGTTCATCGTAATAAACAATTTTCATACTTTCTATACCGTGCTTTCATTTTCTAACAAGACTCCTCATTGACTGTTTCAACAACCGTGCATTGCTTGACCTTAGTTTAGAGTTGCAACTTCCAAGTTTTTTATATTTTGATATTTCGCCAAATACATTCGCTATAGCATTAGCATTTGAGTGCAGTAACTGCATTCTGGCCAATACTGCCTTGGAGAGCAAATGTACGCAGCAAAACTCGTTTTTATGTTTGTTGAGGGATTCAGTTGTTCTGAAGTTTGCAGGGCGGTGGCCAATGGGAGGCCCGTGTGTCAGCCACACATTTTCAAGCAAACAATAGGTTCTCCCCTGCTAGAAATAAGTGATGAACTATATTTATTTGTTAAATCTAACCCGATCAACCAAAACCTGCGACGGCTGTCCTAGATGCTTTTCGCGAAAATAATTTGGAAAGCACGCTGATGAAAGACATTTGCAAGTTTTTAAATTGCAAAATACTGTACGAGACAAAGTTATTTTGTGTCATATGGTTTAAATATGTTATTTTTGTGTCGTATAAGAAGCCTCACAGATAGCAAAAGATCACTTTTTGATTGTTCTTTCTCGTCGAACCTTCAATCATGTTTTATAGTCACATCTTTACTGCGTTTTCTACGCAGCGTTTGGAAATGTGTTGTTTCCAGCTGAGCTAATACTGTGGGTGGCTGGGCTTTAACATTTTTCGGGAGAAGAAGGTCTAAGTCCCTGCACCGCACCTCCTGTCTCCGTACTACGTCAGTGCAGCTGCACATGCTACAAACAAAAATATAATTGGACCGTTACATCACATGATATAGTACTCTGTGGTGCGTCGCATGCAGTCGGTTTGCGGGACCTTTGAAGTTCTGGTGCACGAATTGCAGGGTCACAACCCGGAGATTTCCGACGGAATTTCACACCCTTTTCCACAAAACCTAGACAGCCATTTCACACGTCTTGAGACTTTTCAAGACACCTAGACTTGCTCTTAAAAGCGCACAAGTAATGAGCGAAGTTCGTGCGTCTGGAAACAAAACGTGATTGAGTTATACGAAGCAAAGGACACATTGTACGTCACGCGCGTGACGAAGTGGAGAGCATTCTTATAGCGCTGCATTGAAATAGCACGCTACGTCATCTTTGGGAACGATTGCACTGCTGGTTCTCGTGCCTGACCTCGTTATTGTGCAGCAATCGCCATACATGTCAAGGTAACGGACGGCTCGTGACATGGGTCTCAGTGAAGCACACGATTAGCAAATTACATATCCTGACATTTCTATTCCACAATCCCCAGATATTTCGGGATTAACAAAATTACAAGATGTCCGCTCATAAGCTGCAGTAAACTATTCATTTCTTATAATACTGAAGCATAAACAGGAGCGCACTTAGATTTTTGAGAAAGGACGTTCAGGCTCCAGACCTCAAATGGTAGTTCTGCATGCTTTAATCTTTTTTGCTGGTCCCTTGGATTGGGGTTTCTTTCTGCAGCACATCAACACATCTAGCCAAGGCTTCGCTGACTTCCACTGGAAATTCTCATTTAGCAGTTGTTATTGCACACCGAAGAAGGGAAATCACTTAAAAAAGTAAACGATTAGATTCTAAGATTCCCAAAAGTAATTGATTCTTCTCGAAAGTATCTATAACACTAAATGACTTCGAAAATCACGGGAATTTTGATAAATCAATCCTGAGATCGGGACTAGAAAAAAATGTTAAAATCCCTGGTTTTCGGGATTTCCTGGGATCCCAATCCCAGCGATGCACTCCAGAAGAGGTATGCTCATAGAGCTTATAGCTCGGCTAGCTGAAATCTACGTTTGCTTGGGTTCTTTTCTGATGTTTTGCACATTTTTTTCTGAATAGGTAACGGTATGCTTGTGTTGGTTGAACTTTGACGTAAGCAAGAATTGCACACAAACTTTGCATGTTTCTCAACATATTTAGGCTATAAAGTTTTTTCCCTTGATGGAGTTCTTGTAACGTACATTCTTGTTTTCCTTGAATGATTGTTGGAAACCTGGGTCTGAAAAGAATATTTTTACTATTGCCGCCATGACATGATTTTGGACACAGTTTGGACAATGATTTTCGCATAGTGAGCAATACTGTATTTATAGCACACTGCGTTGTGGGAAATATTTTTCACTAGAATTGCCATGGCATAATATCTGATGCAGTTCTAGTAACAGTGTTACCTTTTGTAAGCCATCCTTACTTTAAACTGCCACACAGCGGATATTCCTCACTAAATATCGCCAGGGCATTATGTGCGATGCAGTTCGAGTAACTGATTTTTGTTAATATGCAGTAAGTAGTATTTGAAGCACACTTTGTAATGGAGTAAATGCTTCTCTTGGTGTCATGTTTGATGCAGTGCTAATAATGATCTTTGCTGTAATTGAAGCGGACTGTTTTATGTCAAATATTCTTAGCGTCGCCAGGACATGGTTTGCAGTTCGAGCAATGAGCTTTGCTGTTGTGAGGAATAAATCAAGCCCGCTGCGTAATGGGAACAATCTTCACTTACCCCACAAAAACATGATTTCATATTCAGCTCGAGAAGTTATATTTGCTACTTTGAGCACATCGAGGCATCGGGTGATAATCTTCACCAGCACCGCCAACGAATGGTTTTTGATACGGTTCGAGTTAACTGAAGCACTCTGGGTAATGGGAATGTTCTTCATTAGCATCGCCAAGGCATGAGGTTTGATGCAGTTCGTGTAATGATAGTTGGTACTGTGAGCAATAGATATTACACGCTACATCGTGAGCGACAGTCTTCTTCAGCGTTGCCATGGCATGAATTTGAAGCACTTCGCGATAAGTGTTTTTGTACAGCTGTGTAGCTACGGTATAAATAAATCACGCTGCGCTGCGGGGAATATGCTTCACTTGCATTGCCAAGGCATGATTTCGATGCAGTCTGCGTTATGTATTTTTGCCGTTGGCAACAAAAGCACACCACGTTCTGAGTGGTATTCTTTACTTATATTGCCAAACTGACATCCAATGCACTGTGTTGTAATGTTTTAATGAGAGCAAAGAATTTAATGGATTTAGTTATTGCAAATATTTTTCGATATTTTTGGCAAAGTCTGAAGCACAATCTATCCATTCCAGAGACAGGCTGTATTGTAAAGCTTCCGTAGTTGATTAAAAAATTGTTTACATTTGGAAGGAAGTTGATTACTACATAGAGTACAGAAAAAAACTAATCTCAATATGGAGTTGCATTGTGCTAGTTTTCTCCAAAGAACAAGAACGTTTACAGTTTAGCTGAAATCATCCACTGGCCTTGATACTACAAGCACACGTGGCTGACACTCAATAATTTTAGTCGAAAACTGTTAACATCCAAAGGTTTTTCAACAGAATTTTTCGTTTAAAATGAAAAAAGCTATTATTATGTTAGTTGTACAGGGCATACTTTCACGGGCATAAGCTGCCAAGCTCATATGAAAACACTGGCAGCATGGTGTTTGATTTGACATAAACGAAACCGATATCCTTAGCCATCTACAGAGGACATTTTGCTGAGTATCAACGTCGCAACACAGCAAACCAGTGTGTAGTAGACTACGTTGCTAAAGAAAGTCAACATGTGGTGACGCAACCGTTATGCGAAACTAAAATTTGCACATTGATGCAAATAATTGTTTGAAGTAGTGAATGATTAGGCTCAGTAAACTGAATATGAGCGACTCTGAAATAACCATTTGCAACTACGATTCTCAGCAGGCGCGCAACCAGGAGGGGGGGCATTTGGGGTATTTGCCCGCCCCCCGAAATTATCAAAACATTGCATAACAATTTTGACATTTGCAGAAACTTTAAAAGAATAAAGATGAAATTACATATTCTAATCATTTTTAAGAAGCCTTATTGGAGTATTTCTTTGTGCTACTGGTAAATTATCACCTCACGAGATTTATCGTGAGACAGGCTATCTGATCGAAAATTTCGTGAATGATTGATATTTTAACCACAAATATGCTGGAAGTGTCAAAACTTGAGATATCGTTTAAAATGTTCGGATTTCTAAGGCATTTTTTATCTATTTGTTCGTGCACTACTTTTTCTTAGACAGGCCTCAATTTGCCTTCATGAAACTTTGTAACATTAGGGCAATGTTTTTCAACCGGGATTCCGCGAGTTGCTACCGGGGCTTCCGCCGAAACAGACAGAAATTACCTGGACGAAATTCGCAACCGCAGTTCTGTGCGGTTGTAGCAATATACACACTTGGATCAATGCACAGGTTCCATGAGCAACGCACACATTTACGGAAGGTTCCGCTGCAGCAAAATGGTTGAAAAACACTGCATTAGTGTAGGCTACTGGTGAAACGTGGAAATTGTTGAAACTTTCAAACTGATTAGAGAAATCTTGACATAACAGTTAGTGTCACGTCAAACCACTTGTTCTTCTACGACCTGTTGATTATTATTTTTGTTGGGGGCAAAGCGGATCACCATTATTAACGTAGTACATTTCTTTAAAAAATGTTGTTAAGCTGCATTTTCGGTTCGAAACCTGATAGTTTTAACTAAATTTAGCGTGAGGACTGTTTCACGTTTTAGTGTCTTTCTGGGTTGATACCAGTACCACGGCTTGGGAAAAAGGTTTAGCAAAGTGTCATATGAGTGCTAGTCAAGTGTTGAACCCGCCTACCTACTAGACCACTTTGGCTCCAAATGACGCTTTACAAGACCCTAACTTTAGCAACCAGTGCAAGCTCTGAAAGCTCATAGCCTTAAACGTGCTTCTAAAAACTTTCACACAAGTCATGGATGCCAGAAAAAGCCGTTTTGCCCCAAACACACCTGACCCACCATGCGCTAAAGACACAAGACACCTTACCCGTTTTGTCCGAAGTGGTAGCATTCAAAGATCCCCTCACCCTTGACATAGCCTGTCCCTGAAATTTGGGATCTTCATTTGTGATAGAAATTCAAATACATGCCAGAAGAATAGAGCTAGAACGGATTTGCTAAACAAGACGAAAATTTGGCAGGTTTACTACTGTAGTAGCATATACATCTGTCACACTAAAGCCATGACTACACTAGTTGAGTACGGAACCAGGTGTTAGTATGAGGATACTAATTTTTACTCTGTCCTGATCGTTCGGTCTGCGTCTTGATTGAAACTGAAAAGTTGTCATTTTCGGAAATGTTGCGAAAAGAACTTTTATCTATGTGTCAGGCTTATGCAGAATTGCATGGAAATATTTTCAACTGCAGCAAAACTGTTTGTATGACGTTTAAGGCTAAGAGTGCAAAAAGTACAGTCACCCCATTACTGACAAATGGGTGGTAAAAATCTAAAATCTGGTAACCGCTAAAATCTAAAATCTGTTAAAACCAACAAATATCTGAGAGCTGTACTGAATACTGAGCTCTCAGATGACAAAGACATTCAGAGACAACTGCGATAAAAATATTGTGCAGTAAACAAGCTGGGAGCCTCTTATTGCCAATGTTCAAATGCTGTTAAAAATGTTCTTTTTCGTTCCTTTTGTACGCCCAGGTATGCATCGCAATTATGGTGTAATTTCAGAAAGTCAGGCATGCAAAGATTTCGTGTGGCCTATAATTTTGGATGCAGAGCTCTATACAACCTGCCCTGGAGAGCGAGTGTTAGTAGTCATGACTCGTCAAGTCCAATGTGACATTCCTACATCTGAGGCAATATTAAGAAAAAATATGTACTTGTTTCTCGAAAGATGCAGAAGGTCTAATAGCGTATGGTTGCCTGGTTGGACAAAGTCAGATTGTTTATATTCGTCCTTATTCTTTGAACACCACAACCGCATTTTACTTTGTGACTGAGTGCTCGAACATTGCAGTGTTTTTCGTTTGAACATTAGAACAGCGTTTATTTTGAACGTGTGCATGTCACAATGCATTCGTACTTTACCTGGCCTTGACCAGTTTAGGAATTAACGTTCCACTTTGCAGTACAGTAGTGTTGTACCAAGTGAACAAATAGTGTTAAGAATGCGTCTGTAAACCTGAGGCTCGGTCTCCAACGCCGTTACAAAACGTTCTGTTAAGTAAGTGTCTGCAGCCCGGTGTGGGCTTTGCGTTTGTGCGATGGGGCTTGACATTCTAAAAATTGACAAAAACTCCACTGATTCATAGTGTTTCATCACCGCCCCTAAAAGCACAAAATGAAAAGATATGCTAGAAATTTCGGGGCTTGTGGCCCCTTGGCCGCCCCTGGCTACTCCTATGCAACCAATTGCTTTGTTTATCATCTTTCTCGCACATGTTGCTAAAACAAAGGGTTTGCAAGTATTTGTCTACCTTCTAAATTTGTTGGTAATTTTCTTCGGCATCTTAAATTAACAAAATAAATAAATCAAGCTTTGTCTTTGTAGTGAAATTTTTCGAGTTGCTATAGCTGTGGTCTGCATCAAATAAAAACGTGGTGAACCTGCAGCAAAGCTACTATCACAATCTAGTTTCCCAATCAAACACGTGAGCTTCTTGTCTTTCATTTATAGCGTAGGCTAAAATGCAAACTGAGAAAACTTAGATACAAATAGCCTGCAATCAAACTTGTTAAAACAACATTGGGCACTATTTTCTAACTTATCAGGCACAATTTTATGGCTTGTTGGGTGCCATTTCATAGCAAAAGAATGTCGTAGAAAAAACGTGAAATTTCGTGTGACTCGACATTGACTCGAGCTTGCAAACCAATGACTCGAAGTGGCTAAACAGTCCTTGTGACTCGATTCTGACTCGACTCGACCAAGTCATGACACTGACTCTGACTCAACTCGAAAAAAGTTTTGATAACTCTAACTCGTAGGGCTTGTGACTTTGACTCGACTCTAACACGACAAAAATGACTCGGGCTCATCACTACTGGGATGGGGGAAATGGCTTGTCTGGAGAAGAAGGTGAAAGGACTGGGGAACAATCAGGGGCCGGCCTTAAGCCGATGCAACCGATGCAGCTGCGTTGGGCCCTGCGCCATGGTGTTTGGGTAGATAATTCATTTTTGCCAGATACACCTTGCGCTTGAGAATTCAGTAGAAAGACCACATAAATTTCATTGTTAACAAAGAACGCTCTGGTCAGAAGTAGCAAATTTCCTCTCGAACGTTAGCAAACGTGCTCAATCTGGTGTTAGTGCTGTACTGCATATCTTCGCTCTACCACGATCGTAACACGATTGACTGAACACGATGACGTCATAAAATCACTGCTCAGGGGCCCGGCGCCTAGGTCTTGCATTGGGCACCGCGCCCAGGTCCTGCATTGGGCCCCGCATCTGCTAGGGCCGGCCCTGGGAACAACTTTCTCTAGGTAAGTGTCTTAAAAAAAGGCCATAATTTCAAGAATAACACTGTGGTGTTTTAGAACATTAGATATGACCCAGAATTTTGAGAAAACATTTCATCAATTTGCTCACTCCACATAGGCCTACATATTTCCTGTTTTTTCTAGGATAGCCTCCAGTCTAGGGCTTCTAAGGAAAAACTTAAAAGCAGTACAACTTTTGAAACTTTAAAAAATTGGGTTCAAAATAATAAAGACGAGTTACAACTTTTAAAATGTGGAAATGTGAAAGACTATTTTAAAGGAATATTAAACTCTGAAAACTCTGCCAATGGGTCTGCAGATTCTGTGGAACACAGCATAGACTGCAAGGAGAACTATCTGGTTCTTGAAATGCCCATGTGTTGTTTTGTCTCCTTGGCATCACTTCTTCAAAAGCTGCCCTTGAACAAAGCTCCAGGGTCTGATTGTATTTCTGCAGAGCACCTGCTCTATGCAGATAAATCTCTGCGTTTTTTTTTAGTGAACTGTTTTAACATGTGTATTGTTCACAGGTATATACCCAATTCCTGTTTAAACACAACAATAGTTCCCATATGCAAAAACAAGAATGGGAATATGTCTGACACTTCAAATTACCGACCAGTCGCAGTAGCCACAGTGGTGTCAAAGCTGCTTGAGCACTTCATTTTATCTAACATCTCTCCTTTCCTTGGTACCACAGACAATCAGTTTGGTTTTAAGGCTGGTCATAGTACTGATCAGTGTACATTTTTGTTAAAGCAAACTGCCTCATACTTAGTAACCCATGGTTCATCTGTGCATGCTGTGTTTTTAGATGCCTCGAAAGCATTCGATCGAGTACTACACATGAAATTATTTGAGAAACTAATTCCAAGAAAGGTGCCAATGTGTTTTGTGCGCCTACTGAAACATTGGTACAAAGAACAAACGATGCAAATAAAGTGGGGCAAGCATTTTTCTGAACTGTTTCATGTGTCTAATGGGGTTAGACAATGGGGAGTACTGAGCCCATACTTGTTTGCTGTTTATTTAGATGATTTGTCCAATGAACTAAACAACATTAAAGCAGGGTGTTATATTGGTGAAGTTTTATTAAATCACTTGATGTTTGCTGATGATAT
>Ga0210059_1011443_pt1 | contig 13568 bp, 8 predicted proteins | sample Ectturendosymbi2_FD_188042 | JGI IMG/M metagenome (GOLD analysis project Ga0210059, IMG submission 188042) | Ecteinascidia turbinata endosymbiont from Florida, USA - Sample 2 (SPAdes) (version 2) | ecosystem: Host-associated > Tunicates > Ascidians > Unclassified | place: Key West, Florida...
GAGAGGTTACGACTTTTTACTGCAATTCATAATAATAGGCCAATAGCGTATGGGGGGCCCCACGTGAAATTTCGGGGGGGGCCTCACTTACCCTTGCCACGGCACTGTCTAAGGCATCAGACCCAAACGCGATTTTGTCATTTTCTAGCTGCTTCCCTTTTCTCCGTCTCCTTGCGATGTGGAATTCTGTGGTTGCCATTTGGCAAAGTGACTTTTGCTTGTCACTTAAGCTCATGAAAATCTTCTCTGATTTGCTAGCATGGGAGCAGTGCAAACTTGCACAAGTACTCAACAGCAATCTAATTTCTGATTTACTTTGTCAAAGAAAATTAAAATGGAAAAATTCACATAAAAAAATACTAAATGAACTTTACGTAATAGGAAAGCTAACAAAACTACTCTATTACTCAAGCTCAGAAAATGTAAATGTGTTTTTGTTGTAAGATATTGCAAGCCAGAACCGCCACCAGAAAGACTTGAAAAAGTGAGGCTTTATCTTTGTGCTGGTGCCTTGACATTCTAAAATTGAACAAAACTCATATGACTTATAGTGCTTTATGTGTCAATTTTGGGGAGCTTAGAACTTTCTTTGGGGGGTCTAAGCCCACCAAATCCCCCCATGCCGAATGGACTGCTGCTAGCCTCGTACATATCCAGGGGCGTAACGAGGTTAGATGGCTCCCGGGGCAAAAAGTTAGTTTGGCTCCCCAATGTTTGAACCTGAGGTATTTCCGACATAATACTGACATTGTTGGGACCTCTCGGCGCCCTCCGCAGTGATTCGGCGCCCGGAGAATTATGCTCCCTTCCCCCCACTCGATACGTCCCTGCACATATCTCTTATCTGCAGTATTACCATAAGCTTTGATCAGGTGCATATCAAACACGAACAACCACAAGTTCTTTCGCCTGATTCACACATAACAATCGACATGATTCACCAAAGGCAGGACGCAGACAACATCATTTGAGTATGACGACACTGTATAGTCAGCATGCGGCTTGACCAAGGTCATATTGATATTCATGGAAAATCGTTGTAAGACCCTGGCGCTATCAACACGAAATCTGATTAGATGAATAAAACTAATTTTCATGAATAATTAAGATATAAATTGTTGACGCATTTTTATCGAACTGATCACATACCTGCAATTGACTCTATGCCTACCACAGTTTGCTGGAGGCCGCCTTGGACCTTGAGACCATAGGCTAAAGAACCCATTGGTAAATCCGGCCTTGCATGCATATGACTGGATTAAAGACCCAGGACGTACGAACCGTGTGCACCGGCCAAGTAGTCTCATTTACATAAAACTACTACAGCAACCAAAGACACTAAAGTCAAAATGTTTCTGCCTTTTTTTTAATTTATGAACGTCCACAAACGAAATTTAACGCTGATACCATGAGCTACTCCAATGTTATTAGGTCAAAAAGTCAGTATTTATTGTTAGGTCAAACTTTAGTTTTTTTTCATTGTATCGATGTTTTATTAAAGCTACAACAACAGATCTTGACATGCTTTTGCAAGTTTAGTTGAAATTCTGACATAATACTGGATTTTTTACGACTACTGACGTGATAATGTTGTTTTGCCCACTGCTGGACAATTGCATGTGCACTGGGCGTCGTAGTAGGCCTGCTTGAAGTAAAGTATAACAATGTAGAACCTTCTCAGTGACTTCAACAGATTTATTGACACTGGATATTTCTCTTGTGCGTTTGGATTGATTTTCGTCTATGGTTTGTTACCTCTAGTTTTGTTGGGTCTTTCACACTATTCATTTTTGTTTCATTTCAGCAGAAAAAAGATATTAATTTAATTTCTAATATATGCTTTGTATTCGGCGTTTCAATTGCAAACGCAGGAAATTGGTAGGTCAAAATGAAGTCAAAATTTGTCAATCATACGGTCAAAATTTGAAGTTTTAGGTGAAAAATTTGGTTGCCCTACTGAATCAGTAGTATACTGATTACATTTGCATCAACATGTTGAACGCTTGCTGCGGGCTTGAGAGGTAAATAGACATTCGAAGTGCATGCCTGCTCTACTGCAAGGAAAAAACTCTTGCGCAGTTTCCTTTTCAGTTTTTTTAGTATAGCTGCATTTTGAAATGCTTTGCGCTTATTCAATCTTATGCACCTTCTCTCTGATCCCACGAGCATAACACAGTTAACGTTTCCTCAATTGTGCTGCAGGTCCCAGAGGCATCATCAAGGGGAAGTGATGGGATGATAAACAAATCACATTCATTTTGTTCTTGGTGTAATTGCAGACATAGGACATCTTTGTTATTCCACAGCGTCGTCTACCTAGCGCAGGTAAAACGTAGATTAATCGATTAAGCGTAAATGATACGTATGTACGATGTGCGTTACGATTTTATTGTGCGAAGTGGCTGAGCAAATCAAAATAAACCATACCTGTAAAGCCAAGTGCCTGTCATTTACAAGCACAAATCATTTTGATTAATTTGCTCAGTCTTCTGCTCAGTCATTTGTGTAAGCAGGAGCGGAAATGTCCGACACTGGTATGGCAGGCGCGTTGCCAGACATTTTGATAGGGGAGGGGGCAAACAGCAAGAAAGTCTCAACATTTTAATATTTGATGCTCCTTGCTTTAAGGCACCATCCATAAACCGTGCATTTTACTGGCACTTTTTTCTGAATAATTATGTTCAGATTTAAGCCGGCAAATAGAAATTCCATTTTCATTAAATTGACAAGTTTGAAACATTGTTTTTAGTGAAGTTACAAGGTCCTACTGTACTTTGGATAAAAAGTACAATTTTGCTGTAAGTGCAAGATGTGCAGCTAATATTGCACTTGAGTAAGAAGTCTTCGTGTCCGCTATTATGATTGCGCTTTTTATATCTACACGCTTCTAATGTACACCAACGCACGTTCAATCGAAGTCGAGAAGCGACCTTGATCAAAGACACTGACTTACTCTCGGAAGTAGGTCTTCTGCAAAATTTGCGCGCATGTAAGACGTAAATCTTGAACAAATCTTGATCGTTTGGTTGACGTATGTAGCTGAAGGCTAGAGTTCTTCAACGCATTTGAAAAGTGTTTGGACTTTATGTCGGTATTAAACACTATGAAATCCGACTGCGATAGCATTTTTGTACGCTACTTCCAGCAAGGTTGCGTTCCAAAAAGGATTAGGTATTTAAGCTACGTCTTTAGAGTTAACAGTATAATTCACAAATAAAATCAAGACAGTATTGAAAACTGGGGAAAGTTCCACATGTCCTCTAAACAAATTTGCATATGTTTTACCCACTCAGTCTGCACAGCCTACACAAAGTGTGAAAATGGTTGTGTTTCTGCGTAAACGAAGCCACAATCTATTATCACCACAGTTCTGCACTAAAGTTAAGAAATACTTGTCGCCGCAGGTAAACAAAACGGTTGGTTAGTTGATCCAAGCCAGTGGTTCCCAATGTATGGGTCGAAACCCAACTAACAGTGGCGAAGGGTCGAAAAATGGGTCGCGCCGATGTGATCAAAGTCTGGGTTGTATATTTTCAACGTTACCGCTGCTTGTCTTTGTCTGTCTGTAGCGTAGGAACTTAAGAGTACATTGCTGAAATTAAAAATGAACTTAGCTGCTTACTGCCAAACATCATCCATACAATTAGTTTTTCTTACGATGTTTGAGGCTTAGGTCGCGAGGTGTTGGCCAAGCTCATTTAGTGTCGCGCTCAAAAAAATTTTGGAACCGCTGATCTGGGCATTGTACCGTAAGCGGCTGAAAATTTAAAAAATCCATTAGTGTTTAAATAACAAAATCTAATATAATGGAAAAAATTCAATTTAGTTTTATTTTCGTCAGATGCGCTTTACAGATTGCAAGCTATCTTTAAGTAAAGGGCATTGTCAATCAGACTTGGACAACTATAATTTTTTAGCTTTTCTGAATTAGATTAGAATTAAAATTAGACCAAACTCAGATGTCACAAATTAGATTAGAATTAAAATTAGCGGATTTGCATAAACCATATATTGAAATAAAATTAAAATTAGAATTACGTTTGCTCAAATCAAAGCAACTTTAATCCAAGTTCAATTTGTGCTCTAATGTGGATTCATTCTCCCTAGATAAAAAATTATCCCTGGGCGAAGTTTCGATGTGAGCCGGCCAGCATAGGAAATATCTTCAAAAATACGAGGCTCAGGAGTGGAAATACCCCCTGAGCGTCGGCCGAAAGGTTACCTTTTCGGGACTGGGCCCTACAGTGGCAGGCGACGATGTTAGTTTGCCCCTCATTTCTGGCCCATTGTCGAAAACCAACTTAAGACCGAATGCTGATATTGTACCGACTGTGGCAATTCTCCGATAGTAGGCGCTGCACCTGGCCTTCAATCCTGGCTTTCCTCTGACCCATAAATGGCAACCTGTCTTGGCTATCACCATGTGCTCCACCTCCTGCCGGGTTTAAATTTTGGTTGTCGACTATGCGCAAACCTTTTCCTATTCCATATATCTGCAAAGGTGTTAAAACCTTTTCCTAATCACGAGATCACGACAGGGTATAGACGCTGATTTTATAGCGTACACACATTGCGTTTGAGTTAACAAACTTTGTAAAAATATTTTTTCCCGTACTACACGTGGCTTGTCAATTTCAAGAGGTTTTACCAACTTTGCAGATATGTAGGCGAGATATTTTTTATGTGAGCGCATCACAACCAGCTTAACATTACATGCCACCAGTTAAACGGGTCAGTTTTTCAAAACAACCACACTGAATTACTGCTTCACATCTTTTTATCAATAATAAGAATCTTTATAGCAGCCGTAACGAAAACTGAACATCTCCAACGAACCCACGATTTATCATTTGCCGAACAATCCAGTATCGTTATCAGCGATAATAGCGCTCTATGAGTCACTGAGGGTGGTTGAGGTACCTTCAGAAGGTGTTGGTTTAGCCCAGTGCTTCCCAACCTTTTTCAGTTCGCGACCCACTTTTAATGCAAGTTTTATTGTGCGACCCACAATCAGATATATGACTTAGATTAACAGTTACGTAAGACCTGCATCTTTGCTACTGTTTACCTGAAATCAACAAACTACTAATCTCCGTATAGTTATAGTAGCCTACCTACACTTTCCAACGTCTTGGGGCGTACGTACTGAAATAGTTAATGCGACACAACACATCTAATTGTTACATATTTGTTACATTGTTGCATATTTGTTACGTAATGATAATGCAATAATTTCCCGATCTAATAGAAAACTGTAACATTTAGAAATGCTTCGCGACCCACCTGAAATAGCTTCGCGACCCACCAATGGGTCGCGACCCACTGGTTGGGAAGCACTGGTTTAGGACAAGTATTCCCAAACTTTCTCTGGCCATGTACCCCTTCAGCATTTCGTTATATGAACATGTATCCCTGAAATTTCTTATGACAAAAAGGCTGAGGAAAATAACAAAAAAATATTTACGAATATATGTATATAATGATTTTGAAAATATTCACGGATGTAGACCTATGTATAAATACGAGTATTTCGAAATGAATAATATGTAAACATAATTTTTCCCTTTATTGCTTACCTTTAATGTACACTTTCAGATAGGAAAATCTATCCCTAGGGGTGCATGTACCCCAGTTGGTGAAGCCTTGGTTTAGGATTATGGGTTAGGTTTAGTTTAGGGTTGAGGGCAGGGGTCACTAAACTTTTTAAAACTTAGAGCTTTGGTACAGATTCATGCGAAAGGATTCAGTTTGATACACAGATTCAGTTTGATACACAGACTTTTGAAATAAAAATTTGCCCAATTGTTCTTCATATTATGTTATCATTAATAACAAAAATTAAAGATATTTGTCAATGTGAAGGCACTGATCATGTTTATGCTGTTGTCAGAACAGGCCCGTAGATGACCCACATGGTCTGTACGGGCGACCTGGTGTCCACAGGCGCTATGTTGGTGACCCCTGGTTTGGGTTTAGTACGTTACTAGCAAGTGTAGGGCAGCCTAGTGCACTCTTGTCATGCGTTAGTGTCACGTTATAGGCGACGGACGAATACGTTTTCAAACGTGAAGGTCCCCTGGCGGACCTATAGCCGCTCTGCCTTAAGACTACATGGTTTTAGAGTCCAAAGGTCAATGTTGTTCCTTTGCATTTGAGCTTACTTAATATTATGGGCCACGGGTCGTTCCGGGCCAGAAAATAAGTTGTAGTTAAGAATTAACGGGATGGGCCGGGCGGTTTCTTGTTAGCTCCGGGCGGGCCGGGTTGCAAAAGTGCTGTCCCGTGCCATCTCTAGTCTGTGACTTAAGGTTATCTTTTGTTCAGTAGAATGAATTCAAATCGAACGTCTCGCTAGCTGAGAAGAGTTAGAAAATTACTTTTATTGCGAAACGAACATTGTAAAGCATAAACAAAGGAATTGCAGTTACAAACACTCATTGATAAAATTCAATATCAAAGCAAGATGTTGATTGGTTGAAACAAGCGTGTCTCTCTCTTGAACGCAGCACAGTTGAAAAGTTCATCATTCTACCGCCTATCAACTCAGTTTTCAAGCAGCTGTTAACAAACGTACAAAGCCTAAATAGAAGAAATGACGAAGTACTCGCTGACCATCTGTACATCTGTCAGTTTGTCGTGCTTGTTTCACATCCAAAGACACAAGTGAGGGTCAAGTGTTGCAGCGAAAGACGTTATTTTACAGAAAGTGAGTTTAAAAAGTAGCCTAAAGAAATTAGTTTTTGTCGTTACTAACTTCTAACATGCCTTGGAACAAAAAGCTCTCAGAATAAGTTGAGAAAGAAACAAATTTTAACATTAGACAATATTTTAGTAAATTTGGATATATCTGACTAAAGCTAGTTTTTATGCCAAATGTCGAGAGGGATTTAAGCACCACGTAATCGTTAGCTGGATGTTTCAGGTCTTGCAAGGATTCATTTATCGATGGCCATCAAGTGATGCGGATATTCATTTCGGCCTGAGAAGTCGTAAAATTACATGCATAGATTCAAACGCAAAAAGGCATGTTCTACCATACACTTCATTCACAAAAGTACAGAAAAAATTGGTCACAACGTGTGTAAAGTTTCCTTAGCAAACTCAGTAATAACAGCGGCAATCACCAGAAACTATGCAGTGATCACTTGAGACCGATTACTAAGCTGACTCGTTAACATACAACCTATCATATCGTAAGTCTTTTTGTGGATAGAAATAAAGAATTATACGTTTCAAATAGGAAATTTGCAAAGCAGTCCTACCCACGTTCGCAATTGTCTCTCTATAAGGGAATTCTGTGTTGTTCTTATGATTTAGGTGCACGCTTTACTGGAGCTTCGTGTATTCTTCGCTCAGTTTCCAAAGTCTCTCTGAGTCCGCGTCTTTCCTCGCTGCAGCACTCTCTCTTTCCACTCGGCAGTCGCTGTTGGACAAAGCACGTTGCAAAAAATACATTTCTTAACTGCAACAAACATTACAGAACTGTTTATTCTTTGATTTGACAATTTTAACTTCGCCATGCTGCAAGGTTCTTGTGAGTGCACAAATCTGTAGCGAGATGCAAACTGAACGACGCGACCTGCTTTTTTGTGGATGTTTTCTTTTTCATCAAAAATGCTATAAATATCGTAGATCAGGTTGTTTTGTATGTTGGCGGAGATGTCTGGGCGAAATCAGGTTTGTTTTCAATACCTCCATAAGAATAGCAAGCAAAATCAGCTTGCGTTTGAATTTATACGCAACCGAAATAGACTTCACTGAAAATGAATATCGCATGGACTTTTTTCAAACTCACGCCACCTCTGTTTCCTGAACAACTCGCGAAATTCTTATAAAACAAGTAAACTTTTGCAAAGAACTGACCCTGTGTTGGGAAGCACGTTTATTCCAAACATCAAGTTTACTACATCATACCTGAAGAATAATCAGGACTGGAACATATTCAATAAAAAAATTATGAAGAATTCAACGATAGCTAGAACAATTTTAAAAGAATTGTATTCACAAACTGTTGGTGAGCAATGGCAAAAAGTGATATTATGGACAATCAGCTGTAATTGCACTGTATTACGCTGCTGTATGTTATGTAGTGTGTTGCAAATTGTTATTGGTACATGCGTGAAAGCAGCTATGTCCAACCCAAATGACTTACTGGGCCAAAAATCATGTCACTATATCAACCAGGACCGCACATTTTATGACATATTAATGAAGGCCGCATATTGAATGACTTAATTTGACCTTAGCAAACTTAACTTCGCTTAAGCTAATGTACTGAAAGCGTTAGAATCATAATTGCAATGGTGACAGACATGATAAAATGGCACTGAGGACAACCTACATCAAAAATGTCAAATTAAGATTATCAAAATAAGGATAGGTTGTCAGTGTGTAGTTACTCCTGTTACAGTGAAAACCTAAACTGGGCCGCACAAAACCTTCAACTGGGCCGTATGCGGCCCGCGGGCCGCTGGTTGGACATAGCTGCGATAAAGTATGAATTTAATTTGTGCTCTGAAAATCAAACAAGCGTACTCTCCGCATGTTTTTTTCAAATGTTATGTAGTCGTAAAGTTTAGTTGTTTATGCACGTGTTTTGAAACAGGGTTGATTTTATATATAGCCTATTTACTGTGTTTTCTATGACATAATGAACTTTTATTTATACACTCAATAACAAAGAAATACAATTTCATTGATATTCTTAAAAAATGTCGAAACTACTTTGCCCAAATTTTCGACAAATAAAATTTTGGAGGTGCGCTTGCACCCCATGCTTCTATAACACTGCTGTGCATTCTCGGCCGCCATCTCTGTTCATGAACCCAATCAATACTGGCATAACCTAGGAGCCTGTACATTGGCAGATCCTTGTCCAAGCCATCTTTTCAAAGGCCGAGTGTAACTATTTTCCCAAAAATGTTTAACGGTATATCTGCGTATCTGCCTTTTGGTCAACGTATCTGTGATTATTTTGTCATTTGAGGTTGTGAAGTAAGGAGCGTATTCTCGCATTTTTTGTTGAAATCTGTAAAGAAATATATGCAGCTGTAAAACAAACACCATTTCTATCTGTAAATATGAGTTAGTAATGGTAAGGAAGAGTTCTGTTAATGTATAAAAAACGAGCGGATACCTTGAATGGAGTGATAATCAGGGAAGATAATTGTAAAACGGGACTAATCATTAAGATAGATATGGGCTGCAGGCTCTAGCTCCTAAGCAGAATATGGAATTTTAGTTACCTCTAGGATTATTTTTTCAGACTAGATGTGCCCTTGCCATTAGGTGAACTCCATAAATTTCTCCAAACCTAATAACTGAAGGTGGAGAAATCCGCCGCACCTACCTGTAGTATTTTCCGGTTATGCCCTCGAGTTCTGGTGCGATTGCGCAGTAAATGCTGGTCTGAGCGCCGTGCACTGGAGTTTTCCATTTTAGAATCCAGGAGAAGATGGGCCACTGCGACGCACGAACTAAGCTTCTCGATACCGAACTCGACTGTTCACTAAAAACGTGTCGAGTAAGATCCGTTTTAACCGCGCCGGGATGAACGCTGTACACAGTAACTCCAGTCCCTGGTGGAAAACGGAAAGAACGTTTCAAAGCAAAAATTGCACACGCAGTAAACGACTTTACGAATATGGCGCTGCAAACCGCACGCAAAAATTTTTGCTGATTACCAACAGTGTGCAAAAAAGTACAGAACAAAGTAACCAGCTTGCAAAACCTAAATGCTACCATGTTTGATTCTTTCCCATCCGAAAAAGAAAGGTTCTTTTCAGGAGTTTTTAGCACCTTTGCAATAACCTTCCCTGAAAAGACGTTAAGGTTGGAATACTTATCCTAGTTATTTCGCGAAGCCCCACACGTTTAGCAAGGATGTCTACAGAAAAAAACGGGTTATGGAGATATCTTCGTTGATAGCTTCGCGATATATGAATGGGAAAAATCTGAGTCTTTTGATTTGAGTCTTTTGAATGAGAAAAATCCGAATTACAACCCGAGTCTTTTGATACTTTGGATGACCTGCTGGGGTTTCGGGTTCAAAAGTTATGATGTAAGTTAGTAAAAATTTTTGACTAAGTAGCTAATTAGTTAATTAATTAATTTGTTTATTTTAGAACATAACTTTCGAACCAGAAACGCTAGGAAGTCGATCAAAGGCTCAAAAGACTCGGACTCGAGCCGAGTTTCCAATGAAAATTTCAGCGAAACACTGCCTAGCGGTTGGGCCCTAGGCCAGGCAACATGAGTCAAAATGACCCCAAAACTACTTCACTTATGACGTCACTCACAAAAAATCCGCACACCCCAACCAACAAATTTTTTTCGAGTGCAATCTACTAGACTGGCCGATCCGTTTGAGCCCTTGAACAGCTCTCTAGCACAATCGGCGGAGGAGCTATGGCGTTGGTAAGGCAACCGAAAACTGCTGTTTTTAGGCCGAAATCGAAGTACGAATATATCGTACGCCGGCTCTCAAAGTGTTTCAGGTCAAAAATATTTGCTGCACGCTAACAAGATTTAAGCAGTTCAACAAAGAACAAAGCCAAGCAGCAAAATAAGGATAAGACGCCACCATTCTTGCAGTCTTTGATTTTAACCAGGGCATGCGGTCCCTTAGTATGTCGAATAAAAAGTAACAATTCGACACCGTCACCAAGAACATCAGTCATTATGCAAACAAAGGAAGTAAAGTTCACGATTGTAACCAGAGTTTACTTGGCCTCTGGTCGTTCTTTTTTACCCTCCTATTGAAATCACAAATACTTTCTGAAAAAGACGCAGATAGTCTCCGTTTGGATCAGACCAGACACATCCAAAACGTGCGCGTTGCCCGAAGTGCCACAAAAGTATCGGTGCTGATTATTCTGTGGATTTCTTAAAATTACCCCTCTGGCGTGATACAGCCTAAAGAAGGTGGTTTTGTGGCCTCAAAATATCACAGAGCAGACGATTAAAGCTTCGATAATCTGGACAGTCCTTGGCGCTACTCAAACTGAAGTGCGTTCTGATACACACTTCTGTTTTCCAGAATCTTTTTGATTCCCTTTAGGTAACTTATTCTTGTTGGCACCTAACACTATCTGTAAAAAAATATAAATTGCCTTTCTACTTTCGAATTGAATTCGTACAAGGTTGTTATTATATTTGTGATCAATCAGGGTTGTCCATGGGACATATTTATCTGTCCCATCCCACAGCAATTTATGCCTGTCCTATCCCATGGGATTCCCATTACATTATTATAATATTAATATGGAATACAATTCAATTAAAATTATTAAATTTATGAAAGTTTAGGTTTAGTATCTACTAAACGACAAAATTTATTGACTTTAAAATTCAGCAGTATAGTCTAAGTATGACAATTCAGTAACATTCTGACACTCTCATTCTATTTCTGAGTCTCATGGGAAATACAAATGTGTGCTGTCCCATCCCATGGGACGTTTCCCATGGGATTCCCATAGGAGTGACATTCCCATGGACGAGCCTGGTGATGATTAAACCACTCCATCCAAAATTAGCTCACGCCTTTGGTTACAGGCTGAGTCTAAGTGCAAGCGTGCATTCTCAAACCTGACCGGTGATAGTCACTGTAACTGTACAGCCTATACTCTATGGTGCGTTTGGGTGGGCAAAGTAGACGTGGATCAACACTGTTGGTGCGTTAATTTACTCCTTTGTCGTGGCACCAACCTAAGGATTTTAGTTGTTATTTTTTTGAAAAAATTATTTTTACAAAAACTCCTCGCCTATCATGAGTAGCACGCCAAAGCCTTTTTTCAAAAGAGCGTTTCTCCGCTTCCGTTTTCGCGACTCCGCCACTGTGGATTGTATACCAACGCTCTCGTATTTCATTTTCACCGAGTAATAGCGGTAAGATTGTTTGGATATTGGGCGTTGATATATAGGCTGAATGCGAGAAAGCATCTTGAGAATTATTTACAGTCGTAGTGGACTTTGGCTTTCTCATCGATATTAATAGTGTTTGCTCGAATGCTTCAACGATTTTCTAAAGCTAGTTACGAAGGACAAGCTAGAGCAGCCCACTTGTAAATATTTCGAACCCATAGTGGATAACGGTAGCACACAGTGGTAACAGGAGAAGTTTTAACCAGACATTCCTGCGTTCAAACTGATCGGTTAAGCCTGGGGCGATCGTTTCCCACAGGCACCCAACTTCTGACTATTTTAGCAGAAATGCAAAATCATTTAGTAATTAAATGTTTGTTTTTTATTTTAACATTGAAAAAGCCTGAGAATGTCCATCTAGATCGCTCGAAACCAGGGCCACAACTGGCTGGAATTTTCGGGAGGGGGAAATTGGTTGCAACTTGTAGTTGTACACAGGCCCGGATTTACAATGGGGCTAGCGGGCCTTCAGCCCGGGGCCCTCTGTCAAGCGGGACCCCGTATTCCTTCCAAAAAAAATTAAAATTCTGCTGAAATAGCTTGCATCCTTGTCTGACAAGCTTTGCAAATGGCAGTACCCAAACCCGGTTGTTCAACTTGTCTGTAATCTCCATAAATCAAAGTATTGTATTTCGTAAAAGTTTATAACGTGGTTAGGGGTGCTAATCATAAGATAATATTGCAATGAAAACGCTTAAGTTGAGGCCTGTTGTGTTCGTAGCTCATCTGCGCCTGCTCTCAAAATGTGTTTAGACTGGAGCCTGAGATCCGCCCAGGTATTTGCAGGCCTATAGTTAAGAACGCTAAACATTTTAAATGCTACAAATATGTTTTATCTAAACATTTAACTTTTATTTTTGACACAATATGTTTAGAAATGTTTTATTCATTACCATGAAACCTGATAAAAATCACCACATTTTGAGTGAGTTTTAACTTTTCACAGCTTGTTATATTTTAATACAAAATGTGGATTGGAAGAAGTTAAAATTGTTGTGCTTTGTTCAGTTACACTGTACACGATCTACAAAATATCTCTAATAACTCGAAACCGGCTTTGGTTGATCAGAGTGCAATTTACAACACCTAAGTGCAGAACATGCCTTCCAATATCTTCGCAAGTTGCCTAGAAAACAAGACGTTGCACAGTTTGCTTTGACCATACACTTTCATGGCATCATAATTTTTGGTATTGTTCAAATCATCCCAGTTCATAGCACCAAATTTGTGAGCGATGGAAGAAAGATTAATGATTCGACTTGGAGAACTTTTCTGCAAAAGAAACGTAAAAGTTTTCAGTTTAGCAAACCGTCACCTGCTGTCTCAACTACAAAGTGTTACGAAAGATTTGCACTGCGTATGCTGAGACAACGCTTGGAAAAATTAATTACACATTTCAGCTACAGACACAGCTCTACGTTTTTTCAATTTAATTTCGGTGACGGCAGTTGGCGGCAGGCCGAAGCCTGAATTGTGCTTCTTGCCGGGGCAGTTGAGGCAGGGGCGGAGCCAGACATTTTCATTTGTGGGGGCCACTGGAGGGGCCAGTTTTGCAACAAGGGGAGCTGTCAATGGTCTGTGTAGGACTTTCGGAAAGAGACCTAATTTTGGGGGGGGCCACTGGGGGGCCAGGCAAAATTTTTGGG
>Ga0210059_1011444_pt1 | contig 13566 bp, 6 predicted proteins | sample Ectturendosymbi2_FD_188042 | JGI IMG/M metagenome (GOLD analysis project Ga0210059, IMG submission 188042) | Ecteinascidia turbinata endosymbiont from Florida, USA - Sample 2 (SPAdes) (version 2) | ecosystem: Host-associated > Tunicates > Ascidians > Unclassified | place: Key West, Florida...
CAACTTGAAAATCTGACTCCTGTTTGGAAATTTGTTGAAGCTGAACTTCCTTCTGAACCTTGCTTGAACAATCTGGAAAGACTTCGTTTCGTAATATGTCTTTACACAAAAGATCTTCTGCTCCATCAACCAAGGCATCATTAGACTATTTTTTGTTTAATATATAGAAAGGTTAACTATTTCCCTATGACAGTCTGGAAAAAGAAAAATGAATAAGGTCATCGATGAAGGTTTTAGAAGCTGCCGCTTTATTTCAACAATTGTGAAACACCCTGTAGATTGGCGCCAGTCTGGGTGTTGCGGTAAGTTGATCCATCGTTTTGCGCGCATGGATGGAATATTGACAATTCGGCTTTGCAACCTGCAACTATTCTCACAATCATCAGATAGCTTGAATCCGCGCACGAGCGAAAATCCGATCTGGTAAACAAAATTTAAGTGACAAGTCCAGGTCGGTTCTCAGCACCTGACGCCATTTGTAGGAATAGTCGTTGCCGACAGGCGACAACTTGCCTAAGGATCTGTAGGCATTTTTCAGCTGCGTATGTTTTTGGAAAGTCATGAAGCTTATTCAGGTTATCAATCACGAGAGGAAAGTTACGTTAATTGTCAACGTGTATAAAACGCATTTCTCTTTAAGAGTTTAAGTGCTCTGGAATTAAATGCGCAAGTCGTTTTTAAACTAAATCGTGGTTTTACATCTTTCGTTAAATCTAGGCACACTGCTGTTTTTGACTCTAGGTACACTATTGTTCCCAATTTTCGACTCCAAGTAGACTATTGTTCCCAATTTGATAAAAAAAAGTTCGATGCACAACCTTTGTCAAATGTTGCCGTTTCATCCAACATGCCTAATTAATATTTATATAGTTAGATAGCTATTTTTCAGGATTTTCGATTGAAAAAAAATTAAAAAGAAATCAGATGAAGAATTTAGATTTTTAAATGGCAACACAATGTACAACACCGCCAACACCTTTTCTACACTTGAAATGGTGCTTGAACTTAAACTTATGAATGAAGCACTGAACGCTCGATCACGAGGGAGATATGCCATACGTCTGTCTCACCTTTTTTCTGCAACGCAAAGCAACAATTATCGCAGAATAGCAATAAATACTGCTACTCTAGCGCAATCCAGCAACCACTATATTGGTAAGCAGAGCTGCTATCCGATTGCAGGGCAGAGCGTTTACGAGGTGCGATGTTTTGGCTGCATTAAGGTATTTGCCAGGGTTCAAATTATTTGGATTGTTATAATGCCACGAGGGCGAAACAGTCAAATATTCTCACAAAGCATTTTGCTTAGGAAATTGATTTCGCGTAAGTACGCATTTTCAATCCTGTAGTTGTAAGAAAAAACTTACAGGTGAAATGATGAAAACTAAAGCAAGGCTTTTGCAGTTTCAAACACATTCTAATGTATATGTATTAGAAAAATCGCGGAATTTTGAGTAAAGCATACGCCATGAAAATTACGTTGTCATTGCTGAACTCCAAAGACTGTCAACGACATGGACAGGAAATCACCGCCAACTGTGCTTTCGATAAATGTTAGAATTTTACTGAAGCAAGAAGGAAAGTTCAAAACTGTCAGTCAGAAATTCACAGCAAGTCTGGCCACGCACGATTGAACAATTGTGTGACTCACTCAAAACGGTGGCTTCAAACTGACCTTCTGACCATCAACACAGACCCGTAGTCACGCTGCATTCGGTGCCAGAAAAATGTGTTTTGAACATACAGTAAAAACAAAAATCCTGCCCTCCTTAACATTTATTTTGCCCCCAAACCTTAAAATCTGGCTACGGACCTGCATTAGCACAAAGCATTGTTTTAGTTGCAGTGGCTAACAGCAGCATGTGTTTGCACTGTAGTTTGTGTTCACTCTACAATCGTCGGTAGCTCAGATTTTTTTAGTTCGGTAATGACAGCATAATTTTCATGGCGTATGCTGTACTCCAAAGTTCGCAGTTTTTCTAATACATTAGAATGTGTTTGAAACTGCAGAAGCCTTGCTTTTGTTTTCATCATTTCACCTGTAAATGTTTGCTTACAATTATAGGATTGAAATGCGTACTTAATTCGAAATCGATTTCCTGAGAACCATGCTTTGGGAGAAGATATGACTGTTGTCGCTCGTGTGGTTAATTCGTCGCATAATCGCAGACGTGCAGTCTGAATCCTCGCAGAGCTAAAAGCACAGGAAGATTCCTACTTCACTTGTTATAGTTCAAAGTATTTAGTGGTAGCACAAGTAAACATCTTAATTTTCATTTGTCAATCGTGCACGTTTGCGTGTGCAGTTTAAGACTAAAAATTAAAAAGTGGCCCACTTACACTTGTCATGACACACAAGTGAATACAATCAATTTGTAACACAGTATGTGCAGATTCAGTTAGACAAGATAGTATACGTTTTAACTCAGCTGTGAAAACCGTACCGGGTGCACTGAGTATTCATTTCTGTTCATAAGCAGGGGCGTAATTTTCCTTTCGTGACTGGAGTGACGAACAAACGTATTGTTGAACAAGCGTATTCAAATTTATTTTCGTGACTAGTGAGGATTAACAAACGTGTTGCTGGCTGCAATCAGAATGTCATGGTTATGTACAAAGCATGATTTTAGAGTTTTGGACGTTTAATGAAACTATAGCGTCATACGTGATGGTTCTGAAAATGTTCAACCTTCAGACTTCCTTCGAGTCGACATGATTTTTCTGTTAAATGTAAATTAATAAGGAATTGTGAGATAGAATATTCTGTGCATAGGCAGGGCCGGCCTTAAGCCGATGCAACCGATGCAGCTGCATTGGGCCCCGCGCCTCTGGGGCCCCGCGCCATGGTGTTAGGGTAGATTGTTCATTATTGCCAGATACACCTTGCGCTTGAGAATTCAGTAGAAACGCCATATAAACTTCATTGTTAACAAAGAACGCTCTCGTGAGAACGGGCGATTTCCCTGTATTATCGAACGTTAGCAAACGTGCTCAATTCTCATGTTAGTACTTTATATCTACGCTCTACCACGATCGTAACACGGTTGACTGAACATGATGACGTCATAAAATCACTGCTCAGAGGGGCCCCGCGCCTAGGTCCTACGTTGGGCCCCGCGCCCAGGTCTTGCATTGGGTCCCGCACCTGCTAGGGCCGGCCCTGTGCATAGGAGCTGTATAACCAAGGTCTCTTAGTGAAACATTCAGGAGGCATTGATATAACTGGTGATTGTGACAAAATTATGGCTTGGAAGAAACTGGTATGAGACAAATCGAGGGGTGATGAATGCATATATCTTCACTCCCCCTTGTTTTGACGCCCCTGTTCATAAACCAATAAACGGAGCGGAAAAAAAAACTTTATCAATAGATTTGCTATGCAACAAAGCGACTCACTGGTTTAAACAAACAAAGCCCAAGTTTCATGCTGGCGCGAACGTAAGCCGCGTGCTTAAACCACAAAGCACCACAGAAGCAAGACATACCGCAAGAATGGTTCTGGTGATCCTAAAACGCCAGTATACATTTGCATGAGAAAAAATGTGTTTCAAACTTGAAAATAAAATACGGCACAAAGATAAATAATACCAAACAAAATGAAGGACAATTTGCACAATGTTGTAGTAATCCAACAGATCAATTCGTGAGTAGCGATCCAATAAAGCCCTTCTTTCATTTACAACTATCTAATCAAGACACGCATTGTTACACTTCTATCTTAGTTGCGAAGAGCGCGGTGATATGTTAATTATTCGTTAACATGCTTCTACTCTTTGTAATCTTTGTCACACAATCCATAAAGTGGACACAAAGTTCTATTGTGACGTGATTCCATTTTTGTGGTTTGCCAAGCGCTGCCTCAGAGACATATAATTTTTATCCTGACAATTTATGAGTTTTAAATTAACTGATTTTCAGAAAGTACTCTGACTGAAGCTAAAATCAAGTTGAAGATAATAGATCAAAAAAGCGTCATAGATCGTTTCCAAGCAACGTAATTTTGGCCTATATCTTAGGGCTGCTAACAGCTGTCTTACAGTTATGGCAGCTGATATGAGGGCTTCATCTGGAGTGTATCTCTTTCTGGTTACTCCCTTGCTCGATTAGCACCACCACGAAGCTCTCACGTGAGCAAGGTGACCTGAAAATCTTTTCCTAGGAGGGAAGGAGACTGAATGAATAAACGCTTTTGTTGACCCAGGCAGTGCCCTCTCCACAGCAACATCAGAAAAATGTTTCACTTACAGATATTTTACAATAATTGATATTGCAAGGCTGGAGCAACAAATATCAGATCAGTGTAAAACGTTTATGTCATTACAGTGAGAAAAATTGTTTCTTGTTTATATCTGCGAACGTATGCAGCAATTCTTGAACAAAAAGTGTTTGAATGAAAAGCTAAAGCACAGCACCAAATTTGTTGATAATTTCTGAAAATATATTTTTTCTGTAGCATCTTTCAGAAAATATTATTTGGTTGGATAACGCTGTCTGCTATTCAGGCTACTTTTTACCTTCCAATAAAAGCGATTTTTGGTAACAGATTTAGTTTGATACGAGATACCTGTTGTGTTACGTCTTTCCATTTGGAGTTTCGTTTTGCTGAAAATGGATGTAGAAAAAATCAAGTTTCGATGGGTGGTGCTGTCTATGACAGTTCTGGTCAACATGTTTACATGGGGCGCTTCGTATTCTGTAGGAGTGCTGTACAGCGACTGGGTAAGGTATTTTAATGCATCATCAAGCTACGTCGGACTCGTTGGAGGCCTTCTTACGGCCATGTCATGCCTTGCAGGTATTTTTGTTTACCGCTGACGTGCTACAGTTCAGTGTAATTTAGTTCACCTTCGCGTGCTTAAAAACAGCAAAAGCCATTCTATTTTTGCAATTCAAAAACTTACGTGCTGTCCGTACGTTTTCGCTAATCGCTATAAAAATTTAAGTTGAGTAATTCATATGCTTTTACCCTTTGTAGGTTTCTTTTTATGGTGCAAGTTTTACAATGTAGTAGCCACAAATATTTATAACGCAAGATGGCGCATTTGGGCAATTTTAATGTAGAAATAGGATAAATGTATCTTGTAATAGGTCTGTTTATGATGGTAAAAAATAAAATATTAGTGCAGTATTCGGCTGCACAAGGCTGTAGCATATCTTTGCATATTCTTTTCCACTGCAAGCCAAGTGTCATTATCTTGAAAGTTAAAAAACTCTGCAGAAATTTTAACTTATTTTATGAATATAATCGTTCCTGAATAATAATTAACCACAATCGCTACGATGCTCGTAGCTGTGGTTTTGTTTCTCTGTAATGGGCGTCAGATCATTGTTCGGTTTTAGTGAAAGCAATTACATGAGAATGGCGTATTTACCAGTTTTTACTTACAGCTTATGTTTTGATTTATTTATTTTATTCTTGAGTTTAGTTCCTTTCTCTGCGCTTGTCTTAGCCCCTCAGCATTTCACCCGTAAGCATTGATTGTAAATTTTAGTACTGATGTTACGTCAAAACAATTTCCTATTATTAAGAAGTATGCTGGTTGATTTGACTGCGTCACCTTGGAGTTGAGACTAATTACTTGAAAACATCATGCTGTGCTCAAAGCACTGCGTTAAGGTATCACATGTTTGAAAATGTCAGTTCCGCAAAACTACTGACAAAAAGGTAAACCCAGGAAATAGCGATGAGGAGAGATTTTACCGCAGTTTGAATGGTGACTTTCTCTACATATTCTTGAAAAAATACGGTATTTGTTTTAATATATTTCCAAGTTATTCCATTATTTTTTATTCCACTATCTTTTTAGGGCCTGTTTATGGTTATCTTGTGAAGCGATTTGGATGCCGAATGTGCGGAATGATGGGAGGTCTTATTATGGCCCTTGGTTTGATAGTAAGTTCCTTTGCGGAAAGTGTAACCATGTTACTTCTAACTTTTGGACTTTTGGCAGGTGAGAGCAATATTTTATCACACGGTATTTAGACATTAGTCGAACTTAAAAACTTTGGAAGTGTACGTGATAATTTATATAGGATCTTGTGCTGTCTGTTGTCTTTTGTTGGCAATGGATTACACGTTTCTAGTCGATGATTTCTAAATTGTAGCTAAATTGTTTCATTCGAGTAAATCACTTTTTGAAGAAAACTTATATCTTAATCTATTAACGATGTTTTTTAATATTTACTTTAAATAAAAATTAGTACACCCTGTAGGGATTTTTCAAAGATAGAACAAGATCCCGGAATGCTGTGGCTAAACGTGCAGCGACAAATAATAATATGATGTCAACGATTAAAAGTTGTAAAGTTCCTTCCAGTTGTGGCGTGTCATTATAATGTGGTTATTATGAATGTGTTGTTGTTCTCTTTCAAGAACCTCTGTTTTGACTCATGTGAGCATATTTAGTCGGTGTGCAGGAGTTAAAATGCGAACAATGGTTTGCAGCAGTTTTACAACCAAACTTCAGTCAAGATCAAATAGATAAAATGTTTGTAGTTTTGAAAAAAATGCCACACCAGGGAATTTGTTCTTTGTACTTTCGCAATTCCATTGCAGGCGCAGAAACGTTTATACATTGATTAAGCATGACTCAAAGAAATGTTTTAACGTGCACGAGACACAACCATGAATATCCTGGAGATCACTGCTGTATCATTATTATTATTTATTTTCCGCAGATTCATGGTCTATATCACAAGCACAATCGAATAAAACAAGAGCACAAAGATGGTTAGTCATTGCGCATTGCAGAGTAGGTGTTAGCACACAACCAACGCTGACAGAAACAAAATATTTTCACAGCACCCCAATTACAACGTTATTATCTCAATGTGATAACACACATACATGTAAATCAGTAAACTTTTAACTAAAAGCAGTTAACGGTCCAACAGCAACAGAGTAGGAGTTGCAGAGGGAACTTTCAAGTGCTACGCTTTGTAACAAAAGCATACACGATATTGCAGGCCCGAACCCACCAGGACACAAATTGTTTATTACAAACTCAACTGGCAAAGTTTAAAACGCAATGCATGATCGTAAGATATTTATGTGGCAGCCCACTTTCATCTGAGTAAATGCAAGTTTCACATTTTTGTCTTCGCCAGCTGAAATTTTAAATAATGATAAAGCACACGCAAGTCATAATGTTAACCCTGGATTACTATCGGTCGATTTTTGTCAAGTTAATACTAACGTCGGGTGTGCCATACCCGGTTTTCAAAAATAAAAAAAATATTCTTTCCTTCAACTGCAGTTTATCACAAAAACTACACTGAAAATATGTCTCACAGCAGTTTGAGCATCAACAAAGTTACTTTACTCTAAGATCATACGATTTTTGATGAAAAGTAAGTAGACCAAATATAGCGAAGGTGTCATATATGCCTGAACTGAATTACTCATAAAACAAATTGATGGGCGTGAAGAAGTTCTTTTGTATACTGCTAACAACACCGTAGATGCATTCGCTGAGTGAGTTTCAGCTCTTTACAGCCACCTGGCGCTTAGCTTCCTCTAACCATAACGTGGGTTCAGCGTGCGTAAGACAACTCACACTAACAATAACGTCGGGTCTACTGGACCCGAAACCACAACTTTTGTAAAATCGAAAAGAGCGAGGACAACAGCACACACACCTATTTATAGGGTGCACAAAAAAAAGAAGCTACTGAGGCGTGGAGAGCGCTCCGACGCGTGCTTACGTAGGTTTCACATGGTGAACTCATTTGACCCGAGTCTGTTAGACCCAAGATAACATTCCAGGGAGTCTAAGTCACTGAACCGTGGTTGAGGCCCACTCTGGCACAAATGCAGCCATATGGACCCCTGTTCTAGTGTTTTTTGTAGACCAGTTTGATAAAAAGTGAGGTTAATGGAACTGTTTCACCCATATGCCACAAATGTAGTACCGCTAAGCAAGCAAACCGGACTTTTTCCAAAGAGATCCGTAATGACAGCATATTGTTGATACTGTTACCTAAAACCACATATTTATCAAGAAAATGTGTAGAACAGAGGTTCTTAACTTTTTTTCTATTACGCCTCCCTTAAGTATTTGTGCTTTGTTTCAAGCCCCCTGACTTTAAATAAGCTGTAAAAACAAATGTATCTATTGTTAAATTTCATGATCAAACTTTCCATGTTGTAGGGCGCGTAAGGGCTCGCGCCTCCCTGGAAATTTCTTGACGCTCCCCTGGGGGATCGCCCTTTCTCCGGTTAAGCCACTGTTCGAAATGATTATTCTTTTTGGCAGGTTTTGGAGCCGGTATGGGTAACTTTTCTGCCAGTGGTGCCCTCAACTATTATTTTCAAGATGACCGAGCATTTGCTGAAGGAGTCTACGGGACAGGGATTTGCATTGGAATATTTGTATTTTCAGCACTGCTTCAGTTTTTTAGTAACCTCTACACGTGGAAGGTATATATAGAATAAAACAAATAGCAAACTTAAAGCTGTTTCAGATTATTTTTTATCTTACTTGCTCGTATTTCCATGTTTGCCTGTGACATAAGGTCCATATCACATTTGTTGTGAGAACACAACGAAATACAAATGCAGAAATACAAATACCCAACCAAGCGCGTGTTTTTCGTACACGCAGTCTGTACTAAAAAGGCGCAAACACTGAAACACAACCAAGCAAAATTTTAAAGTCATCAGCAAACATATAGTGAGGGAGTCAGTGATGAAATCTCGGAACTTGATGTCGATCTCGGAGCTCATTTTTGTCATCTCGGGCAAGACTTCGAAGGTCTCAGGTCACGTCTCGGTCTCGAAGCCTGCATGTCTAGGTCTCAAACTTATTGCCTCCAGATTTCAAGTGCTCTGTTAATACAGTTTGGTAAAATTCTGTCATTCCTTGTGTTGACTGTCTCTCGTATCATCGTGAAAGGAAAAAAACATGAAGCCAAAATGCGAGGAATCTGAAAAAGTACAGCATGGAAATGTTGGCGACATTTTTTTCAATTCCCAAAAAAAGTTGAGGGTGTAATAACTTTTCATGGAACATTCACATCTCGTTCTTGGTCACGTTTTTTTTGACAAAGTCTCGGTCTCAGTCTCAAAGTTTCAACCAAGTCTCGGTCTCGGAGGTTACGGTTAAGGCAGGGTACATCCCTGACACATGCGACAAAATGTGTTTAACTGTTTTAGACTTACTTCATTCACACATACTTTTTGTAAAAATTTTCTGATCTCATCAGTGTTCCCACTTCACAACATTTTCTAATTCATTTGGCGGAAATATATTACAAATTCACCACCGAGTGATTAATGGCGCGAAAATTCGGCATACCGCGTCCGATGTTAGTATGGAGAAGAGTACGCACGAAATTGGTTGGTGGTTAGAAAACAGATTCGGCTGAGAGTAAAAACGTATATTTTTCAATTTGTTTTGAGTGCTTTTCAGAAAAGTAATTTTACCAGTTGTTACTACTTGGTTTATTGTAAATTTGGTTTTCATTGTAGGGAATGCGGTAACGACAAAATGCTTTTCTGAAATCTCATTTTTGCTGCAGGGATCTGTTCTTCTACTGGGAGCCATATGTTTACATGGTTCTTTCTTTTGCCTATTTTTGGTCTCATCTAAACAAGCAGACAAACATCCATTAAATTGTTGGCGCAATAATTCGGACACAATGGCGACAACATTTGACAAAGAGGATGATGGCCGAGAAAATCTGGAAAAAGATGAGGGTTCCACAGTCGCGCACTTTTTCAAACGTTCATGGAGTTTGTGGAAAAACCCGACTTTTCTGCTGATTTTAACAGTGGATTCTCTTGCATGGATTGCCATGTTTGTTCCGTACGTCCACCTGGTTGAAAGAGCAAGGTAGGTAAGTTTCTTAGTAGCGAAGTCATGTTTCAAACCGGAACTTACAGAACAGTGGTTCAAAGATTGAAACTATTTTCAAAGTTTGCCATAAAGAATTTTGATATTTGCTGCTGAAGGCCTGCGAGACGTTAGTCACATGACAGGGGCTCACCGAGGTTAGATGGCGCCCGGGGCAAGAAACAAGTTTGGCGCCTCCGAGTTCGAACCGAAAGTCTTTTGGGAGTAGATGTACTGTATTGAAGAAGGTGATTGAATAAAGTGCTTTCGACATTGTTGGGACTTTTCGACGACCCCAGTGACTCGGTGCCCGGGGCATTGTCCCCTTACCCCCCGTCACGCCCCTGGCCACAAGCCCAAGCCCAAATTACTCTTGGTATCTGAAAATGATTGTAACATCCCATACAACTCACTCTAATTTGCTAATTATCAAGTGCAGTACAAAATACTTAGAGAAAATACGAAGGACTAAAACCATGGCCAACAGCAATATCCTAACGTACATTTTGTCCCAATCGTTTTGTTTGCCACTTTCTGTTAGAGAAGCAGGCGACAATTATATGTCGATTGAGGTATTTGTGAAAGAACTCTTTTTAGATTTACGTTCGTATTTCATTTGCAGGCAGGAAGGTATCGAGGCTAACGTTGCTGCTTGGCTCTCATCCGCAACTGGTATCGCAGGACTTGTGGGAAGACCTATTTCAGGGGCTATTTGCAGCTACTTGAAATGGTGTCCTTTTTGGAGTTATTCAGGAGTACAAGTTAGTAGGACTTGGCATCATACTTCCGCTAATTAAATAAAATGTATGGAACAAACTAATATCTGCAAATTTTTGTGAAAGTAACATTGGTTTTATCATGTTTGTGATTCAATTGTTTTTGATAATTTAACACAAAATGTTAATTTCTTGTTTTCACTCAGTTATTTCTTGGCTGTGCAACAATTTTGAGTCCCTTTTGGACTGACGTCTATGGACTATTTTGCTACGCTATCATTGTTGGACTATTGGGCAATAGCTACGGCTTAATAAAGGCCAGCACTACAACTCTGTTGGGTGCAGACCGCTTCGTCGATGCCTACAGTTGGATGATGCTCTTCGAAGGAGTGGGCATCGGAATAGGCCCTCTTTTAGCAGGTAAATATAAAACAGTGATTTATTTTTAATTGTTGTTGATGTTGTCTAATATGTTAACGCAGTGCGGTAATCATCTCGTCAGCGTTTATCGCAAAACTTCGTGTCGAGTCGATGAAAACCTATGCTAGCAAACTTTTTCTTTCAAGGTGAGCCCTTTCAAAGGCTTTTCACCTTACTCGACAAGAAATGTGACTTTCGTGTTTGTATATGGGTGAAAATACTTTTCCTTAAATTTAGTAGTAAAACGAATAGCCTACTTTAAAATGTATGAATGTTTTTCAATTCTGTTTTTTTTTACATACGTTTAAACTTTAAAAGAATTGCCTTGTGTGAACAGAGCAACAAAATGTGTGTTGTTTTTAACTACGAAATCATTCACCCTTATTAAAAACGCCAGTGAAAAAGACTAATTGGGAGCGACAGTATCTCAATGGAGCAGAGACCGCGTCAAGTGACGCGTTGAGTGATTAACCCACGATCATTAAGCTATCGCCACAGCGCGCCTAGGGCGACAGCATTTACCTCAACCGCCTCGGCAAGATGCAAAATCCAGCCTTCGGCCTAGAGCAGTGGTTATTAACCTGGGGTAAATTTACCCTTGGGAGTAAATTTCATCTTCCAAGGGGGTAAATTTACTGAACCATAAATTGCAGCCAATGCAAATTTATATTAATCATTCTAAACTGTAAGAGTTTGTTAATTTCCTATTTTCAATAAATGAGCAGATTTACCACCACTGAGTGTATTGGAGGTAAATCTGGTAATCTTGTTTGATAAAAGGGTATAAGATATGTAAAAAAAGGTTGAACTACTGGCCTAGAGCTAATTGCCGTCAACCAAATAATAACAAAAAGGCAGGCCGTATCACCAAATTTAGAGTAAAATTAGCAAACTCTGGCAAAGCATAAAGATGCATTCCAGCAAATCAATTGTAGGATGAATCTCTTTATGACAAGCAAATAAACCATTTTACCTGATTGTTGCCTTAGAGTAGACCACTGATTTCCTCATCTTTCATGGCCAATTTCTAACATGACTGGAAACTGTTTGGTTAAAATGGTTGCACTGCTTTTGGCTGTCCAACAACAAAATGATTAAACATACCCTTTATTTTAATAATGAAACAGGAAAACCAATAAACTCAGTATGTGTAAAAAAGCAAATGAAGTACTTCCGAATTTTTGGATAGCAAACAACAAAAATTTACACATTTAAACTACCGTCACTTGGATACCCCCAAATTTTCAAAAGAATCTGTTCTGGGTACAAATAGTTAAGCGTGGTTTTCTATGAAGCTGTAATTAAACAAATGTGCGCTATAATCAATCTTTAAAAAAATAATGTGATTGCAATCGCGGAGGCAGGCGTAGCAGTATATGGTGGTCTCGGATCATTGACAGAAATTTCTGGCCGGAGGACACTCCGCATCCTGTTGATTTCTCTGTAGATTTCAACTGGTCGGTGACAAGAGGAAAGACCTGCTAGTGAATGTTCTATCAGAATACCATGCCTTTACGTTCGACAGCATAAATGAGTTTCACTAAAACTGATGGAAGTTACGAAAATTGCCAGATTTAAAGCATGGTGCCGCATATTTCTGAAACCTCTTGAGTAACAAAAAGACGTGTGATATTTCTACAAAAGGCTTTAAACAAAAATGCGAAAACGAACACATGAAATGACGGGTTGATTAAGCCACAAACAAAGCACATAAGTTTATGTATTACCTGGGCTGTAGGCCTACGAACAGTGACAGTTATTACAAGCACCTCTGAGAGAAATTTCACCAGGAGGTACGAAGACGAATACCGGCCCCGCCTAGTTCTGGGGCACTCGTCGAAACTTGTATAGCGTGTTGGTATAGTAATCAAAATATGGATCAAACAGTTCCCATGTTAAGATTTATAAATATATTTATTGATTTACTGGTAACCAGCTTACACTGGTATTTTTGGGCTTGATTAGATAAAAGCTTATCATGTGTATTTTCATCCGCAACACCGGGCCCGGTACGATGTACCTCCTATATCTTCCTCTCGTAGGCAGTGGTGTGTTTAAGGGGAGGCGAGTAAGGCACTTGCCTCGGGCCCCCCCCTTTTTTGAGGCCCCCCCTTGACGTGTTACGCGTGTAAATTTTCCTTATTTTTGATGAAAAACTTATTATTCACTCATATAATGTACTACACTCTACAGTACACTCTACGTCATGTAATACAGTACTCTGCTTTCAAAGGCGCCCCTTGCAGAAACTGTAATGTGCAGGTACTTTACTTTCAAGGGGGCCCCAACAGGAACTGCAATTTTGCAATTTGAAGGTAATTTGTTTTTAAAGGGGCCGCTGAAAGAAATTGTAATGTGTAAGTACTCTGCTTTCAAAGGGCCCCTACAGAAACTGTAATGTGCAGGTACTTTGCTTTCAAAGGGGCCCCAACAGCAACTGCAATTTCAAGGTATTTGCTTTCACAGGGGCGCCCAACAGCCATTGAAATGTGTAAGGACTCTGCTCTTAAACTTCATTGAAGGGGCCTCAAAGAAACTGCAATGTGGAAGTACTCTGCTTGCAAAGGGGCCCCCAACAGCACCGGTAATGTGTAACC
>Ga0210059_1011445_pt1 | contig 13566 bp, 9 predicted proteins | sample Ectturendosymbi2_FD_188042 | JGI IMG/M metagenome (GOLD analysis project Ga0210059, IMG submission 188042) | Ecteinascidia turbinata endosymbiont from Florida, USA - Sample 2 (SPAdes) (version 2) | ecosystem: Host-associated > Tunicates > Ascidians > Unclassified | place: Key West, Florida...
TTTTGAACCAGAAACGCTAGAAAGTCGATCAAAGGCTCAAAAGACTCGGACTCGAGCCTAGTTTCCAATGAAAACTTCAGCGAAACACTTTGGCCTAGCGGTTGGGCCCTAGGCCAGGTAACATGAGGCAAAATGACCCTAAAACTACTTCACTTATGACATCAGTCACAAAAAATCCACAACCCCCAACCAAAAAATTTTTTTCGAGTGCAATCTACTAGACTGGCTGATCCGTTTGAGCCCTTGAACAGCTCTCTAGCGCAATCGGCAGAGGAGCTAGGGTGTTGGTAAGGCATCTGAAAACTGCTGTTTTTAAGGCCGAAATTGAAGTACGAATATATCGTACGCCGGCTCTCGAATTGTTAATTTTGAAAAGACCATTTCCACAGGTTCTGGTTTCTTCATGAATTTTGGCTCTGTCGGGTCCAGAGGTTTTGGGAATCGACAATTTTTTTGCAACACAAAGTCAGTGTCATTCATATCTCCAAGCACCGCATGCCATTCTATACATCTGACTTGCTACCAGGCATTGAGCCATTCTGCGTTCTCAACTGGCTTACTCCACTTAGGTGTTAGGGCAAATCTTAATCCTTTGCATAGTAGAACTTTGTTGTGATCATCCAATTGGATAAAGGATTTGTTCAAAATCTTTTGCAGAAGCTTAACTAGTGCAAGCTGCATTACAATAATTAATTTTAACAATAGACTTTCACCAAGAAAGCTGGCAAGGTTGTATTCATCTACAACAGGGATCTCAAACTCAAGTTGCTCCAAGGCCAAATGAGGACTTATAAAGTGACCTGAGGGCTGCATTATGACACTACCTGAACCTTACTAGAAATAACTTTCACATCAAATTTCTTGCAAAAGCTACCGTGAGCCAGAGGCAAATCATTTCTAGTTGTCTCTTATGTTCGTTTGAAAGAAACTTGAACTTTTAAGCACCAGTGAATGAACAAAATAGCTTAAATGTTAATTATTTGAAAATTTCTGAAAAGATTGCGGGCAGCATGTGGTCTATGAGCCACGTGTTTGAGACCCCTGATCTATAAGCTTTGTAACATGCCATTAAGTATCATGAATTCAATAAACTGATGGTTTTTATAAATTCTTGATGATGACTTATGACTAAGCTGATATGTTGAATAAAATAATGTATTTGATATTTGTGGCTACATTGTTCTCAATGCGAATGATGGTCTGAGTACTATCATTTCTGTAAATACTTCATTTTCTATATCGGTAATGGTGTTATGAACTGGTTTGCTTTAAGGGACATTGCATACGTGCACAGAAAGTTTGAATGAAACTTCAGCTGTTTCTAATTGGTGTACTTACAGAAACAGAGCACAAAAAATAATTTAAGTAAAATCACGAGAGAATTAAAATAAATTAAAACAATTTAACAATAAAAATTATGAGAGTTAGGTGGCCATCTCCAAAAAGTCAAAAAAATCATAAAAATAAAAAATCTGATTTAAATTTAGAAAATCTGATTTAAATCAAGAAATCCAATTCTTTTGGGTTTTTTTAATTATGATTTTTATCAACACTGAAATGCTAGCAATATCTTGATCTTGTGCTTCAATTATACAAACAAGAGATGAAATCAATGAACTGCTTTTAGTTGACGGTGATCATAATCACATACCAAAAACCATCAAGTCCACATATATGAACAAAAGGTTAGAACCACTTGAGAGCAAAGACTGCGTCATACGACAGGTCCGACTGTGCAAGGGCTAACTTGTCCAGAATCTGCTTAGTACAAGGACTAATATTTGCTACACACTTCTAAACAATACACGGTAAAGGTTAAAGTACTGCAGTAAGTATAGTCTTACTGTAGAAGTATTAAGAAACTTCTAACAGTAAAATCTAACCAACAATACAGAATTGTTCTACTATAACATTATCAATCACATATCTCAGTACAGCAGTTGTTTTCACAAACACTACAAGTGTAGCAGCTACCAATTGTAACCACAAGACTAGCACTGGCTGAAGCACTTGTACAAAATCTACTGACTGCGAGGGCTAAATCATTACTACACACTTCAAAGCAATATAAGGTTCAGGAAAAAAAAACTATATGCAAATCCCAAGAGGAAAAGCTAGAAAAACACCATTTGCAGAAATGTCTCATTGTATAGGACACTTTAACCACAGTAAAAAATGGGAGCCAGTAGCAATACACATGCTTTTAAGTATTTCTAGCACTACTACTCTAGAAGCCATCACTCAAATCAAAAAACAGAGAACCCGTCTAATACTTGAACAAAACGATGGAATGGTGGAAACACGAAAAGCTAGAAGAACTGATCTCAAGAGTGTGAAGCTATTCAAACAAGACTCAAAATATCAGTCAAATCCAAAATTGTTTTTTTGTTTTTAAACAATCAGACCGCAAAGCCTTCTGTAGACTAATGCTACAAGGACAGGTGAAAAAAGCTTATATTTGTGGATAACACAAATGGCATTGATGGAAAACATAACGTCACCACAGACATCATTTAAAAGCTGAAAAGCACTCACAAGCAACAGAACTAAAACAATCTGCCATAACTGATAAGCCTGAAACCAAAACAGAGAGCGTCATCTTTGAAAACATAACTCAAGATGAAATCGCATCCAATACTAAAAACTCCTTGGTGTCTGGAGGACCAACACAGATTGACATGGACACTTGGAGATTAATGATTTGTTCAAAATCATATAGCACCCATTCACAAAAGCTAGCTGATGAGATTGCCACCCTGGCCAGGCGTCTAGCGATGGACACCATTCCACACGATCACATATCAACTTTCCCCGCATGCAGACTTGTTCCACTAACGAAAAAAGACAACAGCATTAGGCCAGTAGCTGTTGGTGAATGCCTACGACGAATCAATGCCAAAACATTCACAGGACTGCCAAAGGAAGACATCACCCATGCAGTGGGAACACGGCAGGTATGTGCGGGACAAGAATCAGGCATAGAAGCAGCAATACATACTGTAAAGAAAAGATAGGAAGAGGAAAAGAGCATAAGCCTGCTGTTAACTCAACAGAAAAGTCAGTCTAAAAAACATCAAAGGACTGTGTCCCCCCATGTACACATACCTACACAACAGCTACAACACACCTGCCATGCTTTATCTGAAAAATGGGAACCACATGCTGACACAGGAGGGTGTGATGCAGCATTGCCATTTTAACTGTTTTGCTGCTAGATCTAGCAGGTTTTTTTCACTGTTAGCTGGAAATTTTTCAATCTAGCAGCGAGCTGATTTTCTAGCAAGATTTTGAAAACCGTTTAGCAGTTTTAGCAGGTAACAAACTCGTGGCCAAATATTTGTTCCAGCAATTTTTAGAGATGAAAACCTCTACACCTTTTTCATCAAAAAATTATTTACCTTCTTTCTGACGCTTTATATTGGGCAACACAAAGACCACCAGGCACAACTAGCTCATTTGGATGCATAAATGTACTACTGCTATTATCACTGGAGTTTCTATTACGACGCAGCGAAGCTGCTTTGAAGAAGATAATTGCATCATAATAACAAGCAACTGAATGGCTTGGTGAAGCCTAAATGATTTGCTTCTATGCTTAGTGACCGCATTGGGTAATTTGCAGAATATATCTTTATCCCAAGACACATGATTTTCCAGGTGGTGAATTATGATCTTTCGTTTGTGGTGACTATCACAGTGACTTGTTACTCATGGGCACCATCGAGCAGTGACCATTTATTTGCATGTGGCGCCATCTCCAGGCCGTCACATGGTTCAATTACGCTAGGAGGTCATAGGTAGCCCTATTGTCTGGTCCACTGACAGTGATTGCAAGACCAAAAATTGATACAGAGCTTTACAAATTTATTTCAAACACCTACAATAGCAGTTTTTTAGCAGAATTTAACTATTTTTAGCAGATTTTAGCTGAAAAGCAGTGATATTGTTTTAAGCAAGATCGAGCAGTTTTTTGTGACACGATTTAGCAGGTTTAGGTGACAACCATCTGGCAACATTGGTGTGATGCAAGGGGACAATACAGCTATGGAAATATATGCCTTATCCACATGAGCATTGATACAAGCACAAAGCAGTGAAACTGCAAATGATGAAGTGAAACAGGTATGGTATGCAGACGACAGGTCTGCAGTCGGATCACTGGCAGGTGTGAAAAAATGGTGGGAATACCTACAGGCCAAGGGACCAGACTTTGGGTACTGCACAAAACCTACAAAAACCATCCTCATAATAAAAGACAGTACTCTAATGCAATCTGCACATAACTCTTCAAAGATGATAGAATCAAAATCACAGAAAAAGGTGAACTTGGATTGGTAGCTGGGACAGAAACATTCAGGGAACAATACATTAAAAACAAGGTTGATGACTGGGTAAAAGACCTTCAGATGCTTTCAAATTATGCACAAGATGATCCTCAAGCAGCATACTCAGCATTCACCAGAAGGATTATGCTCCAGATGGAACCTATGTCTAAAGAGCAGTACCGGACATGAGTGAATTATTTGAACCACTGGACAATGCCATCAGATCAATTGAAACCTACTCTCATAGGATAATAGATGGGTGATGCAGAAAGTCAAATACTAGCCCTTCCTCTCAGGCATGGTGGGCTAGGTCTGACAAATCCTCAAGAAACTGACAAGACAGAATACAAACATTCCACTCAGATCGCTGCTAAACTAACAGACAAAATCTACAATCAAAATCTTGATTACAACCCCTCAGATCAACAATACACCAGACACACGAAAAACAGAACACGACATGAGAACACAAATGCCAAAATAGCCCTAATGAACTACTATTAGAGGAATTGACCCCTGAGTCACAACAACTCATAAAAGGAGAAATGGAAAAAGGGGCATCTTCTTGGCTGTCAGCCTTGCCAATCGAAGCAATTGGAATGTACTAAGCAAACAAGAATTCACGGATACTGTCTGCATGAGATATGGCTGGAAGGTGAAAGGCATACCCACCCTCTGTGCTTGTGGAGAGACAAACTCTGTGGATTACAGTGTCATATGTAAACTGGATGGCTACAGTTCAATGAGGCACAACTCAGTGAGAGACTCTGAGGCACAGATAATTATCTCATTATAATGAGAGAGGTCTGTAGAGATGTTCAGACCAAACCCACACTTATGCCAATCAACAAAAACAACTTTGAAAGAAAAGTCAACACTGCTGACAATGCAAGGTTGGACATCTCCGCGAGAGGACTGTGGAATAGCTGTGAGAAAACTTTCTTTGACATAAGGATCACACATCCTACCTCAGTCTTATTCTGGGAAGTCCCTAAAAGAGATCTACCAAAGACATGAAAAAGAGAAGGACAAGTACAACCAAAGAGTGATTGACATTGAAAAGTCTTCATTCAATCCCCTTGCCTTTACAACAAGTGGAGGGATCGCACCAGAATGCAACAGATTCAACAAAAGACTGACAGTAAAAAATAGCTGAATAACGCAGGGAGCCATATGTATCTGTTATGACATACATAAGGACAAAGTCAGATTTGCCCTTTAGAGGAACACCCTTACTGCATTACGAGGATTTTGAGGCAAACGAAGTGATGTCCACCTCCAGGACCTCACAGACATTGACTTCAGTTTAATTCCTAGGCACACAATCGTGTAAAGCTGAGGTGTGGTGTCAATGACATGACACCAGTTATATTTGTGAAATAAGTGGCTAGTTCACATAAGTCGTAAATTTTTGTGAAACTCTACCTTAGAATGAACTACTTCTCTCACTAAACACGTTTTGTTTTTCATGTACCCAACACTTATTGGTTTAATGTTTGCTGCTAATATTACTGCAATCTGTCAATATCCTTGTCTCTTCAACATCATTTGGTGACACCATGCACCTGGTTGAAAATAACTCATCCATGCAACTCAACCCATTATGGTTGGTGGGTAAATTTCTATTTCTTCACAATTTATATGTATAAACATTGTTTTCTGCCCCTTGATACTTGTTTTAATGAAATGATGTTTCTAATTGCATTGCTCTCTGCCTCACGACCTTTATTGCTGTTCACTTCTGTCACCTATATGCTTGCTTCAATGCCCATCTCTACATTACATGGCTCAACTCTTCACTCATTTCTTGCCCACCATCAACTGTGTTACGTTGATGTATATTGTGTATGTACTATAAAACAATCGTTTTATATACTTTCTTTTTCATTGTATTATTCTCGACTCTTCATATGTTGTTTCTATAAATATTTTTGTCTCGATGTTTGTCCTGCGCACTCTTGTTTTTGTGTGAACTTGTTCCTGATTATTTCCAATTATTTGGCTCGATGTTTTTTTTGTATATGGTTGAAGTACCATGGTGTTGTTGCATCAGTGACATGAACTCCGTCCACAAAATACAGGAAGGCTTTTCAGTTTGTCACTGTAATATGAAATTTTCATAAATTACCGTAAAACCTCTATTTCACCGCCATGGCGCTCTATTTTTCAACCCTTCCTTTATAGTGGCGTTTTATTAGCGGTGGCGTTCAATTAGAGGGTGGCGCTCTATTTAGTGACTAGCTGGTCAGAATTTTGAGATAAAATTTATTAATGAAAAGAAAAAACATCTAACGCATTTACATAATTAGCATTGCACTTTCGCGCTATCGACTAGGTCTTATTTCAAAGGTAGGGCTTATATTAAATCATTCTGAAAATTCAGGCTAGGTCTTATTTTTGGAGAAACATGGTAGAAAGGAGATTTCAGCCATAACTATTTCCAAACTAGAAGGATTCATCAAAGTGGCATTCAATTAGAGGGTGGCGCTCTATTTTTCAACCCTTCCTTTATAGTGGCGTTCTATTAGAGGTGGCACTAAAATAAAGGTTTTGCGTTAATTTCATTTTATAACAGTAACCAACTGAAAAACTAGCCAAATTTTATGAAATGGCCAAATGTGCTTTTTCATGCCCACCGCACTGTGACACTTCAAATATGGCCAAAATTTTCAAAATTGGCCATTATGGTCAATCTAGTGTTGCCCAGGGACATCAGGTGCAGATGGTGCAGATGGTCTAAAAATGCCAAATTATGCAACAAAATATGCCAAATAGCATTAAAAAATGCCAAACAAACTGAACAGGCCAGTGTTTGTCAGTTTTGAATTACCTGGATAAGTAATGGCAAACATACAATGTTGCTATGGAACCAAGCCTAGAATTATTGCAAATTAATCAGCAAACAATTGTTAATCTCCAGAAGTACCATCTTTATAGAAATACCTGTCAGTTAACAAAATGATAACAATTTGTGATAATATGATAATAATGTTTTTTATTGCAGACTTGTGGTCCATATCACAGACGGAATTATACAACACAAGCGCACAACAATGGTTAGCCATACTGTAGCATGTTACAGAATTGGTGTTGCACACAACCAACACTGAGAGGGGCAAAACATTTTAACAGCACCCCAAGGGTAGCATCATTCACCCATCATAATGCAGGGATCCAGTAGAGAGAAATGAAGGCACTCTAACATCAAAACTTTTAGGTGAACAGCTAATAGAGAAAAGGCATGCAAACTGTTCCAATCAAGGTTTCAAACAGTTTGCAACACATTTATCATGAGGTCAACAGCCAATTAATTTCCCTGAATTTTAAAGTAGGATGTTGCAATTAGCATTGTACCATTTATATTTCTACTTTTTGTATGCTGGGTTTGTACACCTGTACACATTATGAAAATACATATACACCATGTGATAGTTTTTATTGGCTTTGAATTAAAAGTAGTCAGTGGCATATATACATATACAGTAACAATATAAGAAGAATGAAGACACTATGCAAAGCATCAGATGCAAACAAAAAATTAAATAGCAAGCAATATACCTTGAAGTCAAAAATAGTAAATGATGCTGTCCATTGCCAACATGAACGAAATAATCCCATGATATTTCAATTTAACAACATATATTACAGAAACATAAATGTTAAATCATATACATAGCAATAGTTTACATAACACAGATGATGGTGGGCAAGCAATGGATGAAGAGTTGAGGCATGTACAGGATGAGCAGGTGAATCATGCACACAGGCGAGAAAAGCAAGCAACAACATAAAAGGGTTATGAGGCAAAGGGCAATGCAATAAGCCAGTGGTTCCCAACCAGGGGTTCTCAGACCCCTGGGGGTCCAAAACAAGATTTTCGGGGGCCCAAAATGCGATCTTTTAGGGTGAGAGTTTGCATGTTCTTGGATGCAGTTTTTTTCAAAAGAACATGGTTTTTATGAAAGCTTGCTAGTGCTATTACTCAAAAAACATTGGCAATTGTTTATTGTTTCATATGACTCAGCTAATAAGCAGAAGCAATACAAAAAGCCATTGCACACTAAGTAAACCAACCATCAGTGAACATTAGAGCAAATGAAAAAATAATGGCATAATAGATGATCAGTGTAAACAAGGAGTGGTACTGTGTCATATAGGATTGGTGAAGGACCATGATGCGGTCATCTAGTCTAGTCAACCAACTCTGTTAACACATTGGGTACCAGGTGGATTCCCGACATCGATATCCACGGGTACTGGGTGGTTTACCTTTAAGGCCCGCAAGAGCCACTGTTTTACAGAGCTTTGCAGCACGATCACTCACCAGCCGATTGAGCTAGGGAGCTGTTCAAACCCTTTATGGATTCAGCAAATCTTCTAGTTCGAATGGAGAAAAAAATTTTTCGTTTTGGGTGTGGTGTTTTCTTTGGGTTAGGTCATAATGGGGACATTTTTTCGTCCTTGCGGCCGAGTTTACCTGGCCCTGGGTGCCAACACAATGGGCCAATTTTTGGCTCAAATTTTTTTGGAATCTAAGCTGTCATCCAAGTCTTTAGATCCATTGACTGGCTCCCTAGCATACCTGGAACCAAAATTATGGCTGAAAAAACAAAAATTGGTAAAAATTCTACCACAGAAATGCTAACCTGGGGTGTGTTCCACCCCAGGCCATAACTCACCAGCCGATTAAGCTAGAGAGTTGCTCAAACCTAAAGATGGGGGAAGTCTTGTGGTTCGCAATGAAAAAAAATTATTTTAGATTTGGATGTCAGTTTTTTTATTGATGTTTGCATGATGCGAGCATGTATATGCATATTTTGTTTACATTCAGATGGCGTTATCGGGTCCTGGATGCGAACGCCAAGAACCATTGAGTTTTTATTAGAAACTAGGCTGTAATACGAGTGTTTAGAGGGTTTGATAGACTTTCTAGCATTTCTGGTTCCAAATACAGCCAAAATGCCCCAAATTAATTAGGGAAATCCCCACTAATCCCCTATGGCATTCCTGAAATATCTGGAATTTTTTGGCCATAGCATTGGACCCAGAAATGCTATAAAGTCGATCATGGGCTCTAAAGACTCGTATTATAGCCCAAAATCCAAATAGGTTTTGATCTGAAAAATCGGCTCATTGGATCAATTGATGACGTCATCCAAAAAAACACAAAACCTACCCCTATCTTGACATCATCAACTAAAAACCCCAAGCCCAAAACTAAAAAAAAATTTTATTCTAAACTACAAGATTTTCTTCGTCTTTAGAGGGTTTGAACAGCTCTCTAGCTCAATCAGCTGGCAAGTTGTGGCTTTTAGCCAAAATGACAAAGGTTACCTTTTGTGGGATTTGAATTTATATCCAATTTTTGGTTTGTGGGCCATAATTTTGGCTCCAGATAAGCCACAAAGTCGATCATGGGATCTAAAGACTCTAATGATAGCCTAGTTTCCAAAAAACACGTGAGCCACAAAAATAGCTCATTGTTTTGGCTCCCAAGGCCATACAACCAGGATTTTTGTTCAGAACGTATATATACATGGCCCGGTAACCTATGCATATTTCTCCCACGTATATATATGTGGGTTGGTACCCACAGTGTTAAGCCTATTTATTCCAGGTAACACTACTAACATAACAATTTACATTGCTAAATGTGTGCAATGCCATTTCTGCTTCATGTTGTGGTTCTCATGCTGAAGATGACTGGTGAGGAAACTTGAAGCTGTGGTGTGAAATTTTTATGGCACAAATATGGCTACATTGTTGGTTGATGCTCAGAACTCGAACATTTTTGGTATCCACAAAGCAAAGTTACCAGAAATTGAGTAGAAAAGCCTTGTCTATTCTAGCGCCCTTTGCAATTGCATATCTGCATGAATCTAGAATTTCCTCTCCACTTCATTTGAAAAACAAGTATTAGAACCAAGGTAGGGAACATGGTTTTCTTTCAGCCAAATGACAAAAATGTGGCCATTTTCTAAATTGGTTTGGTTGCATATACTTTGTGTAGCCTTTGAGTATTTTTTAAAGCTTGGCTGAATTTTGGCCTAATTTGCATGTAATACCCCATTCCAGAATTAAAAATAGCAACTATCGAAAGAAACATTGGTTAAATGTTGTTTGGTTTAAGTTGCGGAATACTCTAGTAGGTTACCCTGAACTAGATCCAGAAATTAAAAATCTGGTCAGTCAGGCAATATTCTATTGTTAAATTTATGTCAAAGAAAAGGCCTCAGAGGTTTTAAGCAATGTGGAACATGACACCATGCTGTACTCTCATCATAGACTATGCGATTGACAAGATATTTAACCGATGCACAAGGTAACACTGCACAACTGAGGGAACAATGAATCTCACAGAAAGAACGAGGATTCGGAAGGCAATGGCTACACATTGATACAGGGGCAAGTGGTAGGCAATGATCATGATGGTGGTTAGTATATTAAAAGCAACTAGAAAAAGAACAGGTAAAATTAGATCAAACTTGCACACAGGCCAATATGCTGGCAGCGTTTCCCCTGACCACAGCAAGGGACAGACACTGGTGGAGCCACTGGGACTCCCTGGGATCACCAGACACATCAACAAGTTTCTTTGTAAGACCATCATTGTTAAATTGTATACGGGACTATTTATGTATAAAAATAAAGAAAAAACAGGTTTGGGTTTAAGCACAAAGCATCGGCCGTTTAGGAGAGTACCCCTGGCTCTTGCACTGATGGAGTATGTATCAACCTTGATCAGAACCATTTGAACACCACGAACACTTTGCATGGGTCTCAGCAATTTTGTTAGTACATAATTTCAGAGAAGCAGCAACAAAACAGCCACTTGGTTTGTTTCTAGTGGGCAGTTAGACATGAAAGTTAAGCAACACAACTGAGTGTTTTCTGTTGTGAGCAGAGATTGAGATTAGGGAGGCAAATGAAGTGGTTGCCTCACCCCCCTTATCAGAAATGTCATGTTTTACACTTAGATTTTGCATTTTGTTCAAAAGCTTGTTTTGAGGCCCCTTTCCAAGAGTTTGACTCCGGTCCATAAATTCTAATATCCACCCGTGGTTGTCACTAAGCATTACGAGTATTAATTTAAAAAATGAAGATAATGCGAAATTGGATTGTTATTGTGATTTTTACACTTTTTGAAAACATGGGGTGTGAACATCAATTTATTTTTATGAAAGGGGTGCCAGCTTCAAAAAACGTTGGGAACTTATGCAATAAGTATAACATTTCCAAACAAAAACAATGGCGAAAAACAATTTTTATCCACAAAAATCATGAAGACGCAAGATGTAATTCAATTACAAATGGACCATAATGGAGTACCACAGTTGCATTTACTTTGAATTTGCACAAACATCTAACATACTTTCATATTTATGATATTACAGCATGAAAATATCTGTGTCAAAATACAGTCACAGAGAACCCACAAAAACTGTTTTCCAGCTCAGAGACTAAATACACCATCTCGCCATTCCAAACAATCACATGCCAATTCCTAGGCCCACAGTCACATAAAGCTGAATGATGGTGTCAATGACATGACACCAGTTACATTTGTGAAATAAATTGGTAGTCTACATAGATAAGCTATGACTTTTTGTGAAACTATACCTTAGAACTAAATAATTGTCTAACATACTAAACCCCCTTTTTTTTGTTATTGTTTTGTTTTTCATGTACCTAATACTTATTGAAATCCAAAATGATTATATACTGCTAATAATACTGTAACCTGCTCACATCCTTTACTCTTCAACTTCATTCAGTGACACCATGCATCTGGTTGGGAACAACTCATCCATGCAACCCACCCAATTATGGTCTGTGGGTAAATCTACTTTGCTTCATGATGTGTATTTATAAACATTGTTTTCCGCCCATGCTACTTGTTTTTGCTATGAAATATTGTACTAAAATGCCTTGCCCTCTGCCTCATAAATAACCATTATTGCTGCTTACTTTCTTCACCTATATGTTTGCCTCACCTGCTCATCTGTACATGCCTCATCTCTTCACCCATTGCTTGCCCACCATCATCTGTGTTATGTTGATGTCTATTGTGTTTTGTTTTTTTTTGATGTATGCAACATTTCTTTGTGACTCCATTTTGGATTGTTTGTGCACATATTTTTGTCTGATGGTTTTCTTTATAGCATTTCATTTTGGCTGTGTGTTTAATATGTGCGTTTGTTTGGTTTTTTCTACTCTTCTGTTCAATTGTGTACAACATTTGGTGTGGTTATCACATGCCAAATGTCAAACAGGCTGAAAATAATCCACAAGACAAGTCTACGCTCTACAAAGACAAGTTTTTCAAAAATGCTAAGCATTGTTTTTTCTGCCAACACCAATAAAAAGGTCAAAAACACGTCAAACTGTGATGTACTACAAGTACATGCCCAGGCCAACAGTATTTTCTCAGGCTAAGCCACTTTGAAAAAGGTCAAGTTTATGGAATTTGGCATGAGGCTGGATCTAGTAACCCTGGTGTCGCCAGATGGTTGTCACCTAAACCAGCCATGTCCAACCTGCGGCCCATGAAGTGGACTGCATGTGGCCCAGCCAAGGGTTTGTGCGGCCCAGTTTAGGTTTTGGCTGTAGTAACATATCCTGCAATTGACCTGTCCTAGTTTAAATAATCTTGAATTTGGCATTTTTGATGCAGGTGTTCTTCAGTGCCACTTTATCACGTCTGTTATTGCAGTTATGATTCGAACACTTTCAGTACATTAGCTTAAGCTAAATTTAGTTTGCTAAGATCAAAGCATGCCATTCAATGTGCGGCCCTCAATAATATGTCAATCAATGTGCGGCCCTGGTCAAGGTAGTGACATTATTGTTGCCTCGGTATACCAATTGGGTTGGACATTGCTGACCAAGCCTGCTAAGCTACAGTAAAACCAAGGTGAAGTTTGCTGCACTTTGGCCAGCCGCACTTACGATTGGATGCGAGGTTCGTCAAAAAAGTCAGAATTGTCACGGGGTGATAAAGAAACAATATTTTTCACTGCATGGTCAATGGTTTATTGTTTCATATGACTCAGCCAACAAGCAGAAGCATCATAAAAGCCATCGCATGCAGTAAGCCAACCATTAGCGAACATAGGAGCAAATGAAAACACAATGGCACAATAGTTGATCAGTGTAAACAAAGAGGGGCGCTGTGTCATATAGGATTGGCGAAAGACCGTGGCGGTCATCTAGTCAACCAACCCCGTTTATCATTTTTTGG
>Ga0210059_1011446_pt1 | contig 13565 bp, 10 predicted proteins | sample Ectturendosymbi2_FD_188042 | JGI IMG/M metagenome (GOLD analysis project Ga0210059, IMG submission 188042) | Ecteinascidia turbinata endosymbiont from Florida, USA - Sample 2 (SPAdes) (version 2) | ecosystem: Host-associated > Tunicates > Ascidians > Unclassified | place: Key West, Florida...
GTTGGCGGTCTTGGTTTTGCTTTTGACCTCTTTTGCGTCACACTGTTATTTCTTGCGTCACAGAGTCTTTTGGTTTTGAATTGCTAGCATTGCCAAGTCTTGCTTTATTTTTTGACTGAAGATGGATTAAGAATAATCCGAAACGTCTCAAAACAAAAATGTATATTTTTTTGAAGGCTTTTTTAGTGTTAATATAACAAAAAGTGTTTTGTCTGAATTTTCTTGTTAGTTTTGTAACAAATCACTGCAATGCTTTGCAACGCTCCAAACATAAGAAAGTCAATCAAAATGAAGATTTGAGGGAACAAACTAAAAACACTGCTAGCCCTTGAAGTTACTTTAACTAAAATCAGTATCTCCACCACGCGTTACTGTGGAATGAAAGGAGCATGGTGCGATCAACGCCCATTCGTTTGACATGAACTAGAGAAAGGATTTCCCGCATAGCTGAAGGTTGCAACCATTTCGTGGTCGTAACTTAAGAGATGTTGAACAAAAGAAAGGGAGAAATGATAGTAGACCAGAAGATTTCCATAGTTTAAAAGTTAAAAGTGGAAAATAAACAGATCAACCGGGAAATAAGAAAACGTCAACGTTATTTATTATTCCAAGGTGTTTGTAGCGTATCTATTGCATTTTTGCTTTATGCGTTTGTATGCAGCACGTTTATAGAAAATTAGTTTGATACAGCAAGTTTCTAAGAAACGCTGTCAACGTTCCGGGCAATCAGAATAGTTTTCATAATCTATCCGCATTTGAGATATACAGAAATGAGCGCATAGAAGACATGCGATGCACATGAAGTCGCACAGAACCAGTCTTCTGCGTTGAGTTCGTTTGACTAGATGCAGAGATGAATGTTCAGCAAAAGTCTTCCCTTTCTATGACAAATCCTTAGATGTTGCTTCGCGGTAGATTTTGATGAACTTACAGTAAATGTATTGCCAGTAAGTGGCGGCTCGTGGTGAAAATGTCCGGGAGGGCTGCAAAATTTCATCTCTGGTTGAACATATAAGATTGTCGCCCTAGTTCTTTTGATAGTAGTGGCGTTTCCAGTCACTCCAGCAGTCCTAATGTTATCAAACTCGTAACTTTCAGTTGTCCTTATTGATACATAGAAAACATTCACCTCAGTTTGATGAAACCAAACCCAAACCCTAAAGCTTAAACAGGAACACAAAATAATTAAACCGGTCCCATCAAAAGTATGACGCATAACCACTGCCACCAAAGCGAAAGCTGCAAAGGCAAGAGTCGAACCCAGCACCACTCGCACATTAAACTTCGAACATTCCGCTCGACTGCTAAGGCGTTATTGTTAACAATACAAAGCTTAGTATTTCAATCAAACCGCGTCATGGCAGCAGACGTAGCCTAGAGCCACTTTCTTTGAGCTGGTACTTTAATCATGTTCTTTTAAATGAAGTTTAAATTTTTCAAAATATTTCAAACAGTTTATGGTTTTACACAACATTTCTATTTTTTTCACTGGATTGTTATGGTTTTCCAGTAAAAGTTTGTATTCTGAATCAATTACAGCTGCAATGTTCGCCTTACCAAAAAATAAAAGGTCTACTTGAATACTTGTTATAGGCTTGCCAGATTTCTCATGCTTCAAAATTTTCACATTTCAATGTTTTAAATCAGTCACACCTTTTGTTGTCCAAGAGTGATATCCACCAACTACTGCCGCACATCTTCAAACGCCAACCCTAGACAGATCATCAGCTTAGCCTACTGTTGCAAGCTGCACTGGTGTAGATAAACGAAGGGCTGCATTTTCGCAACTCGAGATTGGCAACGGGATTTGAATCCAATGCCGCCAAAATCGCCAAAGTACCAGTAAAAGCATTGTTAAACTTAATTATAAAATTCAATATTCAAGAAAATCAGGTAGTAAAAAACAGTCAATATCATATTTCCTCAGTTTTTTCTTTAAAAATTCATCGTCAAAAATAACAAAAACGCTTTGCGATAGGCGGATATACCACCACGTTTCTTGCAGCCAATTGCTTGGTTGCATTCCTTTAGGGCTGTGCCGAAGGCAGCCCCGAAATCGCCAAATTCATCGGCAAGTGTGCTGAAAACGTCATCGCATAAGCGGCGTCGTTGGAAAAGAACAAGTCATTGGTTTTGTTGGATTCCTAGGAAACGTTGAGCTAAAATGGTGCCGGAAGTACCGAAAATGATTGTGTTGTGAAATTTCGTAACAAAATGCAAATTTAAGACGAGTTTGACCGTTTGGGAAAATCTTTTGCCTTACATTTTTCAGGGAGGGCTGCAGCCCGTCTAGACGAGCCGCCACTGTTGCCAGTGGTTCTTTTGAGATATGCACTTGCTGGACCTACCATATACGTATAACTTGACCTTTTCTGATCCCATAACGATTCCGCTTGGTACAGAAACTTGGAAGAAGTGCGTTGTTTCGTTATCGTCAAGTGACTCTCTGTTTATGAGAATGGACGATGAGTAGCATTGCGGAACACCTTCCGGCTGTATAAGTCATAAATGAGTTATCCAGCAGAAGCAAATTACAGAATCATTTCAAATTTACCAACCATGAAATCAAAAAATTCATTTTACATTACACATTTCAGGCGGCTTTCTTCATTAAACTTACGCGAACGAAAATGACTCGTGTCAGAGCGTCGGTAGCGGATTTGGAAGAAGCAGTTACAGTAATGGGCACTTCGCCTAAAGTGTTGGCTCGGATTGGAAATTTGACCGAGGTAGCTCCGTTTGAAGCAACAAAGACTGTGCGGGCTGGTCCAGCAGCGGTCGGATCATTGCCAGGAAGGATCAACTCGAATTTGTTGGAAGAACTGAGAACCAGGTCTGCCTGTGACGTTGAAAACCCGGAATAATTCAAATTCACGTATAATATTTACAACTTACGAAAGCGCAGCAGCATTAGTTCTCCAACCTACAGTTTTTCTTTGGTAAAATTTGTAATTTTTACAACTGAATTACAGCAAATAACATATTTCCAGCGACTTGCATTAGACGGTTTCCTTAATTTTGGCTTTCATAAATTTGGTTGGTGGTGATCCTAACTGCAATGTCTCATGCACACCAGCTTGCTTCTTATTAGCCTGCAAGCAAACTGCAGTTGACTTACTGTTACGTCAAATTTCAAATAATTGAAAACGATTGCTTGGACGATGACGATCTCCCCGCGAGTGACTTTGAGAGGAAGGTTGAGGGTGACAAAGAAATCTCGAAAGACAGTGATCTACGAAGAAGATCGTCATTAATAAAACGGAAGAATCTCTCATCCAAACTCGGTCACGACCTTGTACTGACCTTGAAAGTGTCGGTGAGTCCGAGACCGTTTTGATCAGAAACAGAAAATACGCTCCAAACCCATGACGTGATTGTGTCGGGTGCAGTTGTTAAGAATGTAGCTGATCCATTAGCTCTGTTGAACCCCAAAGAAAAAAATAAATTTTTTGATTTTGAAAATTTTTGTCACCAACGATGACATCTATTTCCTTCTTTTGTCACCACAGTTTACTAGTGTATATGGCTGTGATAACAGCACGCCAGTGATTTCTTTTGAGATATATACTGACAATATCTACCATATACGTACAGCTTAACAATACCTAACATATACATACAACTGTCATTACTGGAAACCTTACTGCATTTTAAAGTCATTCTTATGACCAGCGAGCTCATGGGCATATTTTGTTATTATTGTATCCTTGTGGAATGAAACATTTCTTTGCACGTGGGATTTGCTGCATGGTGAACTTCAAGAAAAGGCCACATTTTTTACATTGATTTTTATACCCTCCTGATAATGTACTGCTATGCAAACAATGCTAGTTTGCTACCAATTATTATAACTTTCATGTTATGCTACTGCTTGTAAGCGTTATGTTTCCTAGTGAACTTTGCCCGTAATCTAGTGAACCTTGCTAGTAAGCCCAATGGTTTCTGATAAAAAATTCCTACTTTACAATGGCGTGCCGTGTATTTCACGCTTAAATCTGCAATGTTGTCATATTTTAACCATACTCCCTGCTAACAGCATGATTGCACGGCTATAAAATCTATGGATATTTTATCATATACCTACTCATTATAGCTCAGTTCTTTTTAGATCGTGACACCACTAAAGACCCGGTTTGATCATTCTGACTAGAAAGTAAGATGCTGTGGTAGTTAACTTTTTTCTTACTTCTACAACAGTGGTTCTCAACCAGTTCGCTCAAGGGAGCCAAATCCAGACCTACGATTTTGTTGGAGAGCCGCACCAAAGAATTTTACCGCAAGGCAATTGACACACTTTGTTTTATTGCACTAACGAAGTCTGTTACACAAAATGTCAGGGTTCGGTGGAGATAACTTCCGTTTCGTTCTTAGCGCAGAAGGGTTATGTGCAGTTGAGTAAACAAGCAGGCTTTTCGCCCACAGAAAATCATACCTAGTTTTGGATTAACTTGTACAGGCAGACACGTAACCAGGGTGGGGGAAGCCCCCCTTGGAATTTTCGCCCCCCTGGAAAAATGTGTTGGATATAGTTTGAAAATATTGGACATAGTTCAAAAAATTTGGGCCCCTTCCAGAAAACTCTTCGCTTCGCCCCTCCTGGTGCCCCAAGCTGGTTACGGGCCTCTGCACAGGTACTTTCACTTTCAAAGGATTCTGTGAATGCCGCAATGAAAATTGCCAGTACGGTAGCTCCAACAAGATAAAAAAAACTACTGAGTTAGAGATTATTGAACGCTTTATACCAAAATAGTTTAAAGAAAAAATAGAAATTGACCAATTTTTATTATACTTGACTTTACCCAGTCGTTTTTTCATCCCAAACCCACGTCTCTGGGAACAAAGTTCGCGTTTTGGTGACTGTACTTGTGCTGGGGCTTGGACGTGGACTTCTTTCGCCCACAATTCTATGAGCTGCAGAGAAGTACGAAGGTCGGGAGAAAGAAAAAGCCACTGGCAAAGGGAAAAAATCAACTGGAAAACAAAAAGAAACATCAACGTTATTTTAGGTAGGCAGCTTGCTAGTGAATCTGCATATTTCATGTTTTGTATGTCACTGGATCACTTGTGATAATGGAAGCCAATTTGCTTTTTTTCCACCTTTGATGTAATTCAAAACTATCGGCAAAATCATAAACACGGTAGCAATTTTGTATCTGCTGCAGTGCAGAATCTTTGGCTACAGTGCCGCGAATCCTGCAGGCCAGCGGTTTGCCTTTCAATTTGTACTTCCACCACCAAGAACACGGAATCTGAGGTTGCACCCTTACTTTGTTAATCACTTTTTGTGTACGAAACTAACTGCTTCATAAAAAGTTTCCAATGGAATTCAGCTTTGATGTTTTGCACTCTCTTTGGTGCAACCGCTCATCTATTAGCAAACGGTTTTAAAGAACAGTGTAAAAGGAAACGATTTTTATCGTGCACTGGAAATTTGCATGCGTTTTCTTCAACTGATGATCGCCTGAAAACTCCTTTTTACCTTACGTTTCTTAATGTCCATCACCATCATGAAAGAATACTCATGGTTTAGTTCCCGCTTTCGTGAAACCGTTTCATGCTTACCACCGCACACAACAATGGGACAAATATTGTAATCAGGTTTCGACCTTTCCTCGCTTGGTACCTGTATGTTTTGTTGTTCTATTCATTTTGAACAACTGTGTATGAACTTGAACAAGTTTAAAAGTTATGAAAATGCAAACGCGCCATTTGTCAATCTTTCTATTGGGATTCCGGCATAGAAAAACTTCGACGTACCTTTCCGCTTCAAAGCACAAACACGCACATTCATCTATAAACACATCACACATGTCTCATTGCGTTTTTTTTTATCCGAAGCAATTGTGAAGAAGTGATCTGACGTGGTATAAACATGCTTTAAGCTGAAAGACCTTAATAAGCCACAAACAGGTTAAACACACAAATACGAAAATTTTATGTAGCTATCACAACGAAAAGTTTTATAATTTACGCAAATGTCTCCCACGTACAATCTGGAGTGCTCTTGTACAGCAGGGCATCGGTCAGAACGAGCATGCCAGCTTCCTGCAAGCCAAGAATAGACATGAAGATACATGAGTATTTTTTCAAAGAGTCAGCAGAGTTTCAAATAAGCAAAGCATTAAATGCAAAATCTGACAATAACGTCCAACGATGCTGCAGGCAGACTCTCACAAAAGACCTAGAATGGTTATCTGCGAACTGTGAACCATTCTTTACGTCTTTTACGATAGTCTGAGCAAAGTCAACGGGTTTACTCAAGTGAAGTCTAGAAGAGTAAAAAATGAAGCAGAATCAGGAGAACTTGCTTTGGACATTGTCTGCAGGCAGCGGCACGAAAAAAAACAGATGTAAAATTTGTTCTCAAAACTAACCGGAATCTTTATTGACACCAAAAGTTACCTGGAAACTGTCTGCCTAGCCCTAGCTAATAGATATAACACAACTTAAGAAACGTGAGCACTAACAAATTTTGCTTTAGTGCAAACATCTGTCAAAATAGTAGTGCCCTACTGCAATCCACAAATTGGCACCATCAATTTTGGGCACATAGTCTTTACAACTTGAAACCATATATAAAAATCGAATGTACCTCCAGTCATTTATTCACTTTTCCAAAAACTCAGAATAGCTTTTTCACCGCCAATTTTAGCTAAATGTCTCAGAAGCTTCTACTTTGCAGGTTTACTAGCATTGGGTTTTAATCTTAGTTTAATTGTTTCTGTGCTATTTGATCTAAAAAGTCACAGATGCAATTTTCATATTTTGCCGTAGCCTACTTGTGTAACAATATTCATGCTTCCCTAAAAGTGTGCACATTGTAGATTTCAGCCGTTAATTGTTGCAAAACGTGGAAAACTTCTTTCAAGATCAGTAGCAAATGACGTTTTTACAGACATTTAAACCATTTTCGAATCACAAAGACAAAAATTAAATGATAAAATTATCTCCGCTCGCAATTACGTAGAGAAATTACAAATTTATGATAATAAAATATCATGGTCGTCATGTACCGCCGCGATGTGTTTCGGTAAAGTCACTCTACAGTTTTTAAGACGGTTTATAAGTTCTCTTTGCACTTCAGCAATCGCACATGACTTCTAGGGAAGTAAATCGTTGATGCAGACACGATTTGCTAAATTAAAAAAATTGTTTTTAAACAAAAATCGCAAGTTTGGGAAGCAAAAAGTGCTCCATGTCATGAACGTTAATTAAATACTTGTAACCTTTTCTGGTTGAATTATTTTTAGTTTATTGCTTCTCAACCTTCCTTTGAAATCATATCCCACTTTTACTGTGAATGTTTTTGGAAACTCACTATCAGATTACAATAAGGATTGTGTTAGTTACAAATATAATTATTACATTCGAACCATCAGCCCTAAGTTTACTGTAAGCGTTTGTGGAATCAGCCGAATGGGTTCTGCTTTGATCTTTTTGCAATGATTCAAACTTGCACGTATCTGTATTCAAGTAACTAGTCTCCACACTGGTGAAGAGTTTGAATCATTCAGCAAATTTTTAATAGGAAATCGATTTCACGTAACACTACGCATCGACAGCCCTACTAACTTATTCAAACCGTCTCTCTTATAAAACTATTTTTCTCAATTTCTGTGTAATGCCCAGACTTGGACATGGGGATAAGCTTAAAGATGCACTAATAAATAAATACGTCTTGCACAACCAAAAACATATTCAAGCAATACTTGTGCTGGTCTGAAACACAGGGGCATTAGAAAATTTTTTTTTGTTGGTGACGCAATAACGGTATAGTCCGATATTTGATCACTATAGTTACTAATGTACAAAATTGTACTAGGTGGCTTTGGTATGCGGTGTTCAGATTTCAACGACTGAACTGGCCTCACCACCTTTTACACTTTCAGGCTCATATTTTCTGTGTGTTGAATTTCCGCAGAAATAAATACATATTTTTGCATTAACTCAACTTTGTAGCTGATGACTTACCGAAAATACTTCCGACGCGTCCTTTGCGCCAGTAGGTATCGGATACCACCACCACCAGCTTCGAAATACGTCGTTAGACTTGAAGTTGTCCGCGTTCGAATACTCTTTTATGTCACTGATAACCTTCAAACAGAGCAGAGTGCATTGTTCAGCTTAAATGCCACAATATCTTGAGCCCTAGCTGCATGCTAACCATTAATATTGGTAAATTATGTAAATTTACTACCTTTAAAGCGGCAACCAAACAGAAGGAACCTTTCATATTCGCCAGTTACGTTTGCAAAATTTTCAGTTTCAACCTAAGTTGATTGTTTTTGTCAAAATTGTTAAGAAATTTTGAAATTTCTCTTGAAACAAGTTTGGCATTCATAAACGACTTGAGTTATTTGCAAATTTAATTGCTGCCATAAACACAAAAACCTGAATTAAATTCTGCAGCATCTACAGCTGCAAATTTGTAGCTAAACTCTTGGGAAATTTCCGTTCCAGTTTCCAACTGCTTTGCTCTACATAGGCTCATAATGTCATCAAAGTGGGAAAGATTGTTTGCTGTAGGATTTACAGCTGGTTTAAACTTTCCAATTCCGTTTGGAAGCAACTGCATAATACTTTGTACATATGCCATGCATCTTAGCTCTTGATAATAATTATATTTGGCGTATTACTAAAAGCACGGGAATCCCAGAAAACACAACTTTCTTTAAGACAAAGGGCATAGAGGGCGCAAGATAAAAAGAGTTTCATATACTCGCTGCCTTGTTATATCATTCCCGGATTTGAGCAGCAGCACGCTTTGGTCAACAGCTCGAGCTCCAACGTATGCACCAGCTGAGGGTGTCTGCACACGAACAGTAACCCCGGTTCCAGCGTCCACTCGATTTGATGAAGGCTGAACGGATATCTGATAATTAAACAGCAGCACGTGTCAAAACGCAGGGAAACCATTGCCTTCAAAGCAATCCGGGAATGTCTCAAGCTCTTTATTGTATTTTTTCTCAAACTCTATACCTCTTCTTCTTTATTCTCAACCTCTATACCTCTGTAGTGATTTTCCATTTGAAATAATGTCAGTTATGCATGTAAATGGTGAGGCTTCAGTTCTGCATTTGAATAGTGAGTATTGCTTAGTCCTGTACTTTGCTAAAATCTACACGCTGAAGCTGCATTCAAAGGTCTTTCGTAGTGTGGAAAAGCCAAACAATAAAAGTGTCTTCATTTATTTCATAGCAATATGCTGTGCAGTTCTATGCAGTTGCGTGCACATAATATGGTGTATCTGCTTTAATCATCGAAAATCATACTCTTGCTTTTACAAATCAACACCATCTTCATTGCGAATGAAATTAACACATGGTCTCACCTAAATTTGTAAGCAAATTATGTGCAGGATATTTTCAAGGAAACTAGACTATTTTCTCGGATAGGAAACTAGAATCTTTTCTATGATAAAAGTTTATATTGCTCATTGTTTCTCACAGGATGTCTTCTTAGAAAATAGTTCATCATATTAACTACGACCCTGGATTTGTATAAAATATATATTTGCTTCAATAACTGGGATATTAACTCTTAAGTCGCAGCAGAAAATAACAGGATTGTTGTGCCTGTGTCCTGGAAAAAAACTGATGTCTTCCAACGGTTACATTTCATTTTTATGCTGCATTGCTAACCATCTTAGTAATAAACACAAGAAAATTAAGTAATAGCTCGCAATATCTATTATGATATCTAGATTCTGCTAAGTAGCAAGATGGTATCTGATCCGGAAACCTTTTTTTCACATAATGATTTCTGAAGATGCTGCAGCACACTAACCCAGCATGGCGTGCGCACGTGCAGATCTGTACCAGGTTACCTGATTTCGAAGTGTGGTTGAAACGGTCATCTCCAAAGAGTCGCCCACAATTTCTCCACCGCCTCTGACGTAAGACACCAGCACTTTCACACTGGGCATCATGTCATACGTCACAGAAAACTGATAGCTATAATTTTGTGAACCTGGATTTGTTGGTTGGAAGCTTGTGTCGCTAACGATGACTCCTCGAGAAAGGAGCTGCAAAACGTTTGGTTTAAATTACGACTGCAGCAAGCACAAAATGTATCAATCAGTGCAGAGTTCCATAATTAGAAGTAGACTGGACAAAGGAGAGGGGCTGGAATTTCACATGAAAAATATGTGCATTTACTGATTCATGTGGTACGTAATACAAGGAAATAATGATATTGTCATCGTATACTTTGTTAATTTAGTTTAAAAACAGCAATTTGTTGTATGCTCATATCACAGAATTGTTTATATCAAAACCTTCACGTTGTTTCTTCATTCATTATTTGCAATACATTAACAGAAGCAGAAATTCAAACGTTCAGTGTGGGTCAAATTAATTTTATAACATGCCAATTATATGTAGATTAACAAAGTATAAGATAATGTGGTCTGTAGAGTATTTAAATTACCGTGATTTGAGATTTCTGGACTGCCTCTGTAGTTCTGATGGTAATAGTTGCGTTTTCGTTCGGCCTGACGCTTGTTTCTCGCGTACTGATTTGCAGATAGGTATTCGAAGGGGATTTGGCTCGATTGACCTCCCAACGCGCTCCTTGGTGCGACGCCGTTGTGTTGGTGAAAGCCTGCGCCAAATACAAGCAAAAGTGGTGAGACCTGTCCACAGCATTCCGTTTGAAAATGTTTAGCTTCCAGTTTAGGTGCGTGAAATATTTTTTCCTAAGTAGGACGTATGAGCTCAAGACTTGAGGTAAAATCCAAAGCATGCTTGGAACAGATTCTTGTTTCAAAGTTTAACACAAGACGAACGTTTTTTAAGTTTCTCAACCATTATTTAATAATGCCACTTTCATTTCCAGAGGTATGTATATGCATACATCACACCACTCTTTTGTAAATACTGGGGATGTCTTTCATTGTTATCCCGCTAAGTTTTAAAGAACCTATCTCGGTTTAACTCGATCTGCAACTAGAAAGTTTCAGCTTGCGTGTTTTCGCAACATGCAGCAAATACGCACGTTAAAAGTAGCAGTGCGGAAGTTCTCGTTGATAGCCTGTATGGTAACAGTGACAGTGCCATCTGGAGGCACTTCGAACTCTTGTTGAAAAGTTTTCTCTGGTCGATGCCACGGATACGGTGCGATCGAGAGGCCCGCCAGCGGAACGGCAAAGGTGTGACCATACGGAAACCTGATCGAAATAAAAACGAGTCGCAAATGTATGTCAGGCAGTGCCGGATTAAAGTAGCGCGGGGCCCGTAGCATATTAATAGCGCGGGGCCTAAGTTAAAAATACACTGCAACAAGTGAGCAAGTGTTAAATCATAAATTATGTGGGCATCCATGTGACTGTGACTACCATCATGGACGTTAGAAGGGGGGGAAAGGGGACCTTGTCCACCCCTGGAGTTTGACATTTTCAGCAAAAAATAGTTGTTTTCTTAAATTCGAGGGGGGAAATCGACTTTCACCACTTTTGCCCCCCCTGGAAAAATTTAGGAAATATTCCCTGGTGGTTCCCCCCTGGAAAAAATCGTTCCGACGCCCATGACTACCATGGGGCATACTGAATTTCGTTAAGTGCGAAAAACCTGTTCTTAAATAGCAACTGGTGGACATTATGGGCTACACATCTTTTTTTACGAAAAAGGTAGTGTACATACGTATCTTTTTACCAAGAAGGAATACATTACTGTACAACTCACAAATACACTACAGAGACAGCAATTTATGCTTCCAGACTCATCAACAAATTGGATCATTGCTGTGTATACGTTTCGAAGTCGACTGTCAAAACCAGCAAACCTACTGCTTAAGCATCCTTTTGCTAGATTATTCCTTGGCGAATTTGTTTATGATACTGGTGGTAGTATCTCATTTACATCACATAGGAGTTCCTGCTCTATACTCTTTTGAATCATGTCGTTCAGCTTGTTTTGTCTAATGGTGCTCCTTTCTTCATTCTACCATCTTAAGTTTAGAAAATGACCGTTCTCCGTGAGAGTTAAATAAATGCGTAAATCATTTACCGCATTTTTGAAAGATGACGACAAGTACACTACCCAATGGATGGTGAACAGATGCCAGATTCAGGTCTGCCAATGAGATTTTTTGGAAAATCCCATACAGACTTCCACAACCATCCAGATTTGAACAGAAAGTTGCAGGTAGGTACAAAATTAAGTGAGTCTTTTTACTGTATCTGGGCATCTGTATTCACAAAACGTGCCGGTGAATATATACTCTAACCTTGCTTGTTAACTTTTGTGTTTGTCGAAATTAGTATATCGTAGTAACTTGGAGTTGTTTGCATTTCTAACGGTGATGTGGCAGCATTTTCAATAATTAAATCTTCATTCCCAGTGTTCTGCAGCTAACCTTGTGTATAACTTAATCTTTTTCTTTGGCTTGCTTGATTAGTGTACAACTTAATCTTTTTCTTTGGCTTGCTTGATTAGTATCTATGCCACTTGAACTAATTGATTGAACCTAGTTAATATTTGCAGCTTGCATGATGTCTGTTGTTTGTTCATCAGTTATGCTGATGACTAAGGTACCTTGATAAAACAAGATAAAGAAAAAAATGACATCTCGGGCCTCCCTTTTGAGAGTTTCATGTTGTTTTGGTGAAAATATAATTAAATCAATCTAGAAGCACATTCAATAAGCCCTGAAGCAAGTCATATGTTTGTCAAAATGAAACAAAATTTATGTGCAAATGTGCCAAAAGGAGTACCTCAACAAGTTTAATGTGTATACAAAAAACAAATTCAAAATCAAATGTCTTCAAACAATCTACAATGTAAAATGGACTTTCACGCAGAAGAAAATTTCCAGACAAAATGACAAACATTTAACTTGCTTTCAGCGAATGAAGTTTTTGTATAGCATGTGTGGGGCTCTTTGTGAGAGTTTGCCTCGGACACCTATATTATAATATCCACCCTTGCATATAATAAAGAAAAATGTAAAACGAAGGACCGCGGGGCCCCCAAAGGCGCGGGCCCCGTAGCAATTGCTGCACTTGCTACTATTGTTAATCCGGCACTGATGTCAGGGTCAACTATCTCAACAAGAGAAGTCGCATATCGTTCGCGAAGTTTCGAAAATCCGCAACTTTTGCAGAAAATAGTCCAACAAAAACTGTCATAAGCAGTGACATTTACAAACGCTAAGTGAACAGGGGAAAAAAACGAAAAGCTCCACAAAGATAGAATATGTATAAGCAGGCCCGAAACCAGCTTGGGACAACAGGGGGGCGAAGAGTTTTCTGAGAGGACCCCAAAATTTTAAGACTATATGCAACCAGTGGCGTACGCAGAAACTTTTCATGGGGGAGTTCATTCAGCGGCATAGGGTAGTCATTTGTATTTGGTGTGCGCTGTTTGTGACGTCACAAAATGACGTCATAGTCCTGTTTCCAAACCAACGTTTTGGCGAAGTTTGTTGACATAATATGCAGATTTTTCTATACATCCACTCTTCTTATTTTATGTGTCAATGCACTGAATATAAACTATTAGAGCTCCAAGTTAGGCTATCGGAGGAAAATACGTACACCCAACGCTACGATACAGCAGTTCGTAACT
>Ga0210059_1011447_pt1 | contig 13562 bp, 9 predicted proteins | sample Ectturendosymbi2_FD_188042 | JGI IMG/M metagenome (GOLD analysis project Ga0210059, IMG submission 188042) | Ecteinascidia turbinata endosymbiont from Florida, USA - Sample 2 (SPAdes) (version 2) | ecosystem: Host-associated > Tunicates > Ascidians > Unclassified | place: Key West, Florida...
GCTGACCCCGTTGACGGAGTGAGGTGTTGCAGAATTGCATTGTAGGTCATAATTCCTCGAGCTATTGGAGTACGCTCCTGTTTTGTTTCGCTATGACGTTTCGGTCATTTGCCCCGTAATAGCATTTGCTCACGTCGTAACCAGGGTTGCGGAGTCGGAGCCGGAGTCGTAGTCGGAGTCGGAGGTTTTTGGGTGGAGTCGGAGTCGGATTCCTAACGAGACTGGGAGTCGGAGTCGGATTTTTTTGTCCGACTCCCACTCAGGATGCCCAGTTTGATCATTTTTTACATCACAGTCCTAAATTGGGAATTCCTATTGAAATGGTACAATTTCTTTTGAAACTTTTGTTGAATCAGAGATTTCGTGCTGTGCACCACGATTTCCATTGTTTTCAACAACCAAATTTCATTCCCTTTATGTTAAGGAGTGGGAGTCGGAAATTTTGGAAAGGTCAGAGTGGGAAATATTGGACAATCGGAGTCGGGAGTCGGAGTCGGATATTTTACCTGCGACTCCGCAACCCTGGTCGTAACAGTATTCACTAGCCTACCTTTTCGGACATTATTCCCGAATTGACTTAGTATTTTTCGGTCATTTAAAACAAATTCGGTCTATGGCCGAAAAAAATACTAGGCACGCTCAATGCAATTTTGTCAGATACCGGCAAATTATTTGCTAACGTTCAAATGTTGCTATAGCTTTTCACACACACACTCACTGTATTATGGTTCAACCAGGGGCATTAGTTCCGACAAGAAACATCCACTTATCTTGGTGTTGCAAAACTAAGATACAGACGTACTGCAGACTCACGGACTGCACTGGTAGCAGACCTGAAACTGTTTTTTCTCTTTGCAGGCTTCTACAATCTTTCGTCAGTTATAAGTTTTCCATATTGATTGCATTCCTATCTTAGCTACTGCTTTTCCTTTCAAGGCTGCCAACAAGCATTAAAAAATGAATTTGTAACAAAAATAGTCCAATTTTGCACAGCCCACCGGCAAGTCCAGAACTGTGCTAGCGAAAGAGATCGCGTTTGTGATTGCTGGGCAGTTCTCACGCTGAAAAGAAATAAGGGAACAGGAGTATTATTACGAAACAATGGCAATGTTGATTCTAATGGGTAAGTGGCTGGGTCAAAGTCCATCACGTAAACCCTGAATTTCAACGAAGCATTGTTTAGTTTGTAGAGTATTTTTTTCCTCTATTTATACTTCGATGATAGACACCAAAAAGGGGCGCATTTTTATCAGATGTGCGCCATTTTAACGAGGCGCCACAGCCGTTTGGGGGTGCAGTTGCCCCTAACTGCCTCCCTTGGATCCGCCATTGACATCGTATGATTAGTAATTAGCATATCGTATTATCCTACCACTGTATTTCAAAATACTCGTGCATATATAGTAATAATAACCTGCATGAACATTCCATGCCACAACTTTTTTTCGACAATCTGCTGACCAACACAACCCTGCCCACCCTTCCTTCACAAGTTTCAAAACAGCTTTTGTACCAGAAACCACTCTAAACCAGTGCAAACGAGCTCAGAGACTCGACCCGTTAATCTACATGCTTTCCAAGAGGAACGTCCACCATGACCACCCGGCCAGACATTGTTTGAAGCACGTAGATCAAGGTACATCCATGATTATTACCGAGACGTGCGTCATAATCCTCAGAAAATTACACTTTGTATTCTTGAAATACGACATTGCGCAAAACAAGCGAAACTCATGCAAACCTGGTCGGAACCGATGTTGTGAAGAAAATGGAAAAAACTCATTCAAAGAAAATTTTTTAAAGTAATTTGAAATTTTCAGGTTTTGTCCAATTCGTTTAGTCAATTGTTTTGATGGGCAGAGGGGCAGTGGTGCTTTCACTTCCAAACAAGAGACATTGTTTTCTAATTTAGAACGAAAAATTGCTGACGTAAACGTAGTTACGACATTAATACTCTCCAGACGATCGTGGATTATTCTGCGAGGCTACATGACGTCACAAATAAAATGATTGCTGCGATGTCAACCTGTGCCTTTTAATGTCCATTATTACCCTGAACAAAATGTATAAGTTCTTGGAAACACTGAGGTCCATAAAACTGCAAGCAAGGAAAGAAGAAACTAATTTATGAAGCCTAGATTTCTGCTTCGTGTAACTTGTGGTTCTAGGACAACCGCCAACAGAACAATTGTCAATCAGACTAGGTAAAGCAAGCGCAGAGAAAGCAAATAAACTCAAGCAAATAAACTCAAGACTAAAGTGATCAAATCACAACACATGCAGTGACAACTAAATACTGGAAAATGCATTTTTATCAAATAATTGCATTCAATACAACTTCAAATCTAACTGCCCCTAATGGTTATCGAGCAAGACAACAAACCCATTTAAGCTAAAGCAGCACGCCGTATGTTTCAGAGCGTCGGTAGAATGAGAATGCAAAGCTGCGATCGTAGCGTTGGAAAACAAACTCCAGCGTGAGCCTTTAAAGACCTTGTGACTGGTGTTTCCATACTGCGAGAAGAATTGCCATGGTCCACCTGACACGAAACTTCAAGTCGGATTATGTTCGAATCATTTGCAATGAGCTTCGAGTCAAATTGAATTCTTGACCACATCGTGTCCAGTCCGAATCGAGTCTCTGCTGCCGAATCTTTTTGAGAGTTTCCAACAAGAAATGCTTCAAAAATAAACAGTTTTCAAAAGTTGTCACACACCATTCATACAGTGGCGATTCCAGAATTAAAATAGTGGGGGGCCACTGCGAGTCCAAGGAAAAAGTAGGGGGCAACATGAATGTCTATCTTGCATGGTGATTTTTCTTTTTCTTGAAGATTAAGTTGCTATGATTTAACCTATCAACTCCAACATAGGCTTGTGAATATCGTTAAATATGAACTAGCGTTATTATTCACTAGAGACACCTAAACGCCGCTGTAGATGCACTCACACACCTGTACTGTTATGTCGAATATTCTGTGCTAACCATGCAACTTCCATAGCACTGCACATTTAAAACGAACCACGATTTTCCGTACACAATTATGCCGACCCCACATGAACGAAAACAGCTCCACGAAAGTAAATACAATTCACGTGAAAGCGAAATGGTTCCAACCACGAATTCCATCTTAACACAGAGACAAGTAGGCTGTTGATAGCTAAATAGTTTCGTCAAAATATTCTTGCTACAAAACACATAAAAAATAAGCCATCTACCAACGGATTGGTGACCACTGACTGATCCGTGTTTGTGGTACCTTATGGACATTTTGTGATTGTGGGGTAACCATAACAATGTTATGCAACTACTTTTGCGAGTGTAATGCCAATCTGCAGCGTGGATAGGATGAGGACTATTCAATGCAGTATGCAGTTAACAGCAGCGAGATTTCGACACAAGTTTCACCTAAAGTAGCAAAGCAGCGCCGTAGATAGGTGTGCATCGGCGTTTAGGGTGTGTTCCTGATAGCAAGATGTAAAAGAAGGCGTAAAACATATCTTGCAGAATATTCCCAACAAAGTCGTTCATTTTAATATTCACACTAAATTTTCCTCTGATTGATCCTCAAAAACTGGCTTTTCAATCCTACGTTGATTTATGACTGTCTTACTATATGCGAAACACGCACTAACTCTAAACCTAAAAAGATTCAGACAAACAGACAATGATCAATATAATTCTCACACAGCACAGTCTACTTTAGAATTTTATATCATTATCAACTCAATGTAACTTGATCCTTCGATTGTCATGTCGACTGTCAAATTCAACGATTTCATCTAAATCTATTTTTTCAACTCGTATCCTTTCAATTGAAAGCATATCAATGTTTCCAATCTATGGAATTTCTGGGAAATGTTTTCATCAATTTCATTTTTGAAAAACTTCTCTCGCATGAAGCGGTGGTGAAGGGAAGAGTTACAGCTACCAGTAACAATCAAACGCAGCCTTTTAAATAGCTACAAATGAAAAACAATGTTCGAGCGATGTAAGCAGCTTTGACGCCTTCCGAAACAAATTCTTTGCCAAAGTTATTTCATGTTTCAAATCATTTTCACTGAATGAACAGGATCTGAGAATTCTTTCAGATTTTTTTCTGGTAGAAATGTTTACCCTCCTGGGATAAGAGCTGAAATATGCGAAAGAATTGCTTCTGAATCATTACAGAAAATCCATACAAAATTCTATGAGGTTGCAGGACATGTGTGGGTTGAGTTAAAACTGTAGTCACGAACCACTTAACGTAAGATGTTTCGAAGTCATATACACAAGGCAGCAAAATGCAATACTGCAGCCAGGATAAATTCAGATAAATCAACTGAAACCAAGTCTAAATGCTTTCACAGACCTTTAGCTACTGGGTCAAGCAATAATTTGCTGACAGTAATATAATCCAGTTCCATCTCACACTGAAATGCACGAACGAGCAGTCTTCCCATTTTTGCGACTGTTTCTTTGTTTCTTAGTTTCGAAATGAATTTTCCAGCACCGCGACGCCAGTTTGACTAAATCTCACGCAGGATGCCAGCAACTACAACACTGGTGTGTGTCGTCACAAACATCTCTAGTTACCCGACGGTCAAAAAAACAACAACCCAGCTTGTCATGCATTTGGGAAATATTGAATGCAGGCTAGAGGGTTTCTAAATTATCGTTTGAAATATTGTTGGCCAAAGGTTATCTACTGTATATATGAACCAAACGAACTTGAACGGGAAATTAAGAAAAAAACTGGGGGGCCACACAGGGGGCCCAGCAAAAAATCTTGGGGGGACCATGGCCCACGCAGCCCCCCGTTAGAATCGCCACTGCATTCATAGTCTTAAAATTATCCATGATGTTCACCACTCGGTTTCTTCAGCACTACCTGCATCAGGAGTTGCACATAAGGGCCAGATGTTTTTTATTTCATGGAGGCATTGCTTTGCGCTGCCTGTGCAAAGTGAAACGAAGGAAAATAGTCATTGCATTCAGGGAACAGCTTTTCAGGCGATGTCGAGATCTTTGATTGAACAACTTCCTTCACAGAACAAATATCCTTTTCTCCGAGATGCGCGTTTCATCACTTCCCGGCAAAATGATGGAAAAGTTTGAAAAAACAGGAAAGAACGCATGTCACGGTTTTGAACAATTATTAAAGCTTCAATTTACACGGCATCTAGGCAGAAAGAAGCTTTTGTTCTTATCGCATATAATTCCTTGCACGAATAAATAATAGTCCACTCATTGAAATCTGCTTTTTCGTAGGATGAAGGATAATTCTCTACACAATCAGCCCATTCTTTCTCTAATGCAAAAAAATTCAACTGTAAACAAAGCCATTCGTGATCTTTAAAAATGGTGCATCAGTTATTGCTAGACACATTTCACAACAGAGACTTTGACTCCTTTCAACATCTGATGAAATATGATGACAGATAAGTGGAAATTTGTAAGTTTTTTATAAATCTCAAAATAACGTATTGACTTGGTACAGAAAAAATCTAAGTTGCGAAAATCAGATCGTAACTTGGACCATCAAGTTTTCAACCATACATCGTGACACACACGGTCCAAAAGACTGCAGTTATTTTGCATACTCTTTGAATAGTTACTTGTGCTGGTGTCTAAGATATTAGAATTGCTAATATACCTGGTTAATAAATTGTCTTCAAATATACTATCTAAGGACTTCAGAAAGCCGATTCGATTTTGGTCAGAAACCAATTAGATTTTGCAAATGTTTCTTAAGTTCTGTCAGGAGCGACCGCTTGTTGGGGCGGATGAAAAGAATGAGAGTTGCATTTGGCGCAAGGCCAGAAAACAATTGACATCACTATCTACGAATCGGTGGCAAGCAGCACAAAGGGGGACGCAACCCTACGGCCTATCTTTGTAAGGACGTTCTGAGAGATGCGACGAAAGAAAAAGTTGAGTGCCAGCTCAAAACAGCTGTTAGAAGGCTCCTCCATCAGAAAGAGGAAAATAATAGCGTAAGACTTCCGTCACGTTTTTACTGAACACATGCTTTTACAGGTCAATCGTTTGTTCCTAGTTCATTTCCACAAAAATTATAGATTAACCCAAATAAATATCAGGGTTCGGTAAACCTTGTTAATTGATCGTTGAAACTCGAGGGTTGAAACTATTTGGTATCATACGAGTATAATTCTGCGCACCAAACGCCATGAACAGGCTTGTATTTTCTGTTATTGTGTAATGTCTTCACTCCCACACGCAACGCACTAGACTTAAACATGCATCGCAGTAACAAGAAACACATAAGTACATGAAAGAACACGATATATACGTTGCTGTAGCAGAAATATATACGTTTGATGGCGCTAATACATTTGCTTTGATGAAACACCCCCACCCAGGGGGCGATTTAATGCGTTGTTGAGTCGATTTTGTGATTTGCGAGATTTGGGGCGATTTCAGTTTCCAGGGGTGCGATTTCCGCATGTTGAAACCTACTAAAATTTTGAATTGATTCAAAAAAACAACATTTCTTACTTTGGAATCAAAGCATTTGATGCACTTTCGACTCCATGGTTCATCACGAAGGTCATAAAACACACAGCTGAGTGGCAGTGGCGTGCAAAGGTCTGGCGATGCCCGGGGCGACTGCTTGATTGGATGCCCTCCTACCAAATTCTAGTATTGAGCAGTGGCGTATGGTAGTCATTGTTACTGGATATACGCTGTGTGTGACGTTACAATATGACGTCATATTCACGCTTGCAACCAACGTTTTGGCGAAGTTTGTTGACACAACTTGCATATTTAGGGACCCCGGAGCAGCGGTAGGGCAGGGGGGAGCAATAAAACAGTTGAGGTCAATGGAAACTTATAAAAACAAAAAAATCGTCACCAATTATGTTTGTTTCTGTTCATCAACAATGTTGACCTCAAAAATAATAACAGAAATTATAGAAAAACATTCTAAATTTTCTGGGTGCCCGAATACCTGCAATAGCTTTGTTTTAAGTCGATCTTGATAAACCATGAAATTACCAATGATACTGTAATGAAAAGCAGTGTTGTTGGAGGTTGGGGTTCAAGGGGTACAAGCGCACCTGCAAAAGTCTGATTTGATGAAAATCTGGGAAAAATCCTTGAAACACCAGGTAAAAATGGCGCCCAATGTTGCTTGTCTTCACAAATTTACGCCAAAGGTTTGCAGAAAAACACATAAAGACCTCTTTTGGAGGTCACACCAAAAAAGGTCTTCCTATCTTTGCGGGAGAAAATTTGTAAACAAAAGTTACACAAAAAACTTTTCGGCAAGTTTGTGAAAATTTGGACAAAAATTCTTCACACATCCATTTTATTGCATCACACACAGTATGCACATTCTAGATTGTATATTGTACAATACACGTCACTGCACTGCAACAACTTTGAATTTACGATTCATTTGATGATTTTTGGTTGGCTAAGCACTGCACTATTTCAGTATTTAAAATGTCAAGACCAACGGATTTCCAAAAATTGTAAGAATTCTTTCATATTCTGCAGTTCATATAATCTCTTACGGGGCCCATTTTTTACATTTAGCTTGCCAGGGGGGGCGGCGCGCACCCCTTCCCCCTGTCAGTTACGCCACTGCGTGTGTGTTATTATTATTAAAATTGCCTTGAAACAAGTCTTCATGGCCTTCGGTAAAGCACTGACAAACCATTGTTTCGTAGGCAAAAATATGGCAGTTCTTTATCATGTGTTTTATAATCTTAGGTTAGTAACTTGAGTAAATAAAGTAGACCTAGTGAAGTGTGTTCTGTTGTAAAAACACTGGAAATGTGACTGTTGAGAGACAATTTAAGTAGCAATTAACGGCTAGTAAAACTAGTAACAGCTAGCTGTAAGTTTTAAAACGTGCTTATCATGTTTTCAGTCAGTTCGAGTATTTTGGTGTTCTGTGGATATAGCTGACTTATGACAAAAGGTAATAGAACAGTAGACAAGAAAAGGAGTAACTTAGACCGGCAAGTAAGCCCAAACACCCAACCTTGGCTAAACTGAGGAGTCCAAAACTCCTTTTCGTCACCTGTTATTTCAGGCTCGCTGTGAAGTCATTCTGTTGTGGAGATCACGCCGAAAGTTACATTGCGTAGAAAGTTACTGAGTGAAATAGCTTTATGCCAACTAACTAGCACAAGCGAATGCGATTCAACCATCCAGAAATGTCTCATCGACATCCAAAGTGACGATGAAGCTCGTGCTATCATGCACACGGATAGTCAGATTTTTGGATTAAGTGGCGTGCAGTGAGCGTTTTCCAGAACTTTGGGGAAAATTGAAGCTATTATTACCGGGGTTTCCCACGACGTATTTTGCTGAGCAAGGTGTTTGCCAAGTACTGCACACGCGTAAAACACACTGCAATCGTCTTGACATGAGAAGACTGGTGGAAACCCCATAAGACTTAAGTTGACCAACTTGCAAGCTGCTTTGAAAACGTTTGCAGATAAACAACATCACAAGGTTCGCATTAGTTGGAATCAGCTGTTTTTTGGAAATAAATATCATTTATGTTACCAATGCATTTGCATTAATTTTTTTCTTTCATTTATTTTGTGCTAAGTAGGTTGCCTGTTTATGTTTCATCAACATTGAAATTAGTTTCAAAACAAAGCAATATTTTCAGATAACGCAAAAAATATAGGTGGGGGGGATTTTCAAGCAAAAGTTCCGTAGGGGGCGATTGTACAAAAAAGTTTGAAGACCAATGGTGCAAAGCGAAGAGTTTATAGCAGTAAATAAAAGTCTTTTGCTGTGAGTATAAAATTTGATATGTGCAATGCGGGTATATGGTTTATTGAAGGAAAATACGTTGCAAGCAAGGTCAAGCCACGAGAAGGTACTGGTTAAACGTGTCACATTGAAAATTTCTATTTGAATAAAGACTGAGGGTGCCTAATTTTACGTGGAATGGATTTCCTATTAAAAATTGTCTGGTTGATTCCATGCTTACCCCCATAGTGGAGAGAACATAATATTGATATGTGCAAGTTTGAATTATCGCAAAAGTTGAAAGCAGAGAGCAGTCGACTGATTCCTCGAAAGCATACAGAAAATCTAGTGCTTTTAACTGAAGATTTGCTGTTTTCACATATTTAAAATTATTCGTGAAAGCTAGAGAGGAAATGCGTCAAACGTTATAAACTATAAACCAGTGCAGCAATGCAATGGTGTCACGGAATTTAAGCAGGTTGAGAACACGACTTCCAAACATTCATTACGGAAAATAATTCTCAGTCGATGTCATGAGTCACGCTTGGGAACGGAAATTTCGTTGCAGTTCGGTTGAAACATTATTCGTTCAGGGCTTGGAGACTAAAGGCAACCCACTACTTTATACAAGAGTTTGATGCGACCAATTTCAGTGAAAGCAACAGAAACCAAACTGAATAACAGCGATACTTGATGATTCGACTATTTTCATAGTAATAGCGTTAAATAATTAAATCAATGCAGCTGGTTTACGTACACAATATAAACAATACAAAATGTGTTTTTTTAGTAGCCGATAACACATATTTTTTATATTCCGCTATGAAAAGTGCCAAACACGGTTTATTTTTTATTTTTAAAGGAATTTTGACCAGATTTCTATTGCACGATACTTTATTATTTTAGCGCCTGAGTTTGAACGCTTTCACTGTGGTTTTCAGTCTATTGCTGGTTGACACTTACGCCTGGCTGTGGAGAAAACCGCAACAACGTCGTAGACGGAACAATAGGAAGCTTAGGAAGTTTGAGAAGTTTCAAAAAATATAGAAATTTCGTTGGGAAGTTCAAGATTTGAGCGCACCGCAACATGAAATGAAGCACCTGAGTTTTGGTGCCAGTGGTTCCTGGTTGTCCAAAGTGCTGCAGCTCTTAAATAGCTTTAGAAAATTTTATTAAATAGCTTTAGAAAATATTCCATAATCAAATCTTATGAGATAAAGAAAAAATAACTGTTTGATCGCATATTTATTACAGAAAGAAATGAATTTGGACAAATCCATCAGTGATTACAGCAATATTTCATCATTAAACGCAAGTTTCTCATGTTAGAATAAGCCAAGTAGCCAACTGACTTACAGAAGCAGTGAACATTTAGAGAACAATCGGATGAAATCATCTAATCATGTTAAAAAACAATAAACTGAGTAATAGTTATCATCAAATTCTTTTCACCAAATCTGGAAAGCTATCTAAAACATGAATAGAAAAGTGGACATAATAAATTAACTCACAGGAACAAACTAGAAACCACTTGCACAATAGCTCAGGTGTTTCATTTCGTGTTGTGGTGCGCAGAATCACAACTTTAAAGGACTGTTTGTTTGAAATTTGATCCATTTTTAGACTGTCACAGAATTTTCAAAACTACTGTATGACCCCAATAAACATCTCGTTGTTTTACCTACCAAGCGAAGATAGTGATGACATGTGTTGTCTGGCCTTACGCCAAATGCAACTACCCATTCTTTCAACCGCCTAACAAACCGTCGCCCCTGACAGATCTTAACCTCAAAAAGATGGAAACCTTCGCAAAATCTATTTTGTTTTCGACTAAACTCGAAATTTCCGAATGCCTTGGATAATAGTTTTCTGAAGAGAATTCATCAGACAGGTATATTAGCATTTCACATATCCTCAACACTAGAACAAGTAAGTTTTGAAACATTATGGACAATCAATGTAGTCTTATGAAACAAATGTGTCACAATATTTGGTTGAAACATTCATGGTTCAAGTTACGATCTGATTTTCGTAACTTAGATTTTTTCTGTTCCAAGTGAATACGATTTTTAGGTGCATAAAAGTCACAGATTTCTTATCTGTCAGCAGTTTTATCATAAGATGAAAGGAGGCAAAGTCTCTGTGGCGAAATACGTCTGGCAATAACTGATACACTATTTTCAAAGATCACGAATGGCTTTGTTTTCTGTTGATGACTTTGCTTAACATTTGTATTGGAGAAGGAAAGGTCTGAATGAGTAGAGAATTATCCTTCATCCTACGAAACAGCAAATTTGAGTAGGTGAACTATTGTTCTTTTGTGCAAGGAACTATATGCGGTAAGAACAAAAACTTCTTTCTATCTAGAATCTGTACAAAATCAACTTTAGAATATCAGCTTCAAAACCGTGATATGCGTTCTTTCCTGGTTTTCCATGAAGGAAGTTGTCCAATCGAAGTTCTCGACATCGCCTGAAAAAATGTTCCCTGAATGCGGGTAACTCTTTTCCATCGTTTAACTTTTGAACAGGCAGCGCAAACAATGCTTCCGGGAAAATATAATCTGATCGTTTTGTGTAACCCCTGAGGCCCCGGTAGTGCTGAGGAAACCGATTGGTGGACCTCATGAAATATCTTTTGAAGATTATGAATAGTGTGAAAACTGTTATTCCCTGCAATGTTTCATTTTCTTTGGCGTTCCAGGTTGAGTGGCAAATAAGGCTTGTTTTTTCCCCTGATAATGTTAGGATGCTTCTGCATTGATGCGTATCACAGCTAACTGTATTGTGTAATATCAACTATTTTTCATCAAAGCTTCCTGTGGGAGTACTCGTCTAATCCAAGCAGCTACCATCATCGTTTGTCGACATTTACTTTCCACGCGAATTTGCGCAACAAAAAAAAGACCGGAGCAGCTTTTTCAAAATTTCATTTCAGTTTTTATGAACTAGTTTAGTGCAAAATATTTTTTTCGAATAGTGCAGAAGAGATGGTTGACAACAACAAATGTACAAGCAACTTATTCAAAGCTACATATTGTGAACGAAATTTCCAACTTTTAAGGACATTAGGTTGTTTAAACTTAAGCTTTCGAGTTGGTTAAATGTTAATGCACAGCAGTTGTAACTTCTGCATGGCCCAGTTTCAAGTATACGCGTTATTTTGAAAACGTTTAAAAATGCTCACCTAGTTAGCACTTTCGGCCAATCGCCGAGAAAACAAGACATTTTAAAACTTGCGTGTAATATGATACAACAGGGACAAAAAAATAAATTGCAGTAGAATATGGAACTTGTAGAAAAATGCTTGTTTATAAGAAAACGCATTTTTCGAGTCCTCTGTCATTAACTGCGATGTCAAATGCCGATTTTATAGCTTTCTTTTTTTGGAATAAGTTTGCTCCAAGCAATTCTGGAATTAGAAGTTTGGAAATGGTGTAGGGCAAGTCCTTCCGCGTTTTACTTGTAGCAAAATAGGCAAGGTTCAGCGTTGGGAAGTCCCCTTATCCTCCAAACATCAAACTCAAATGCAGACGTGCAAATTTCTATCAGGACTAAATTATATTCGTAAAGGAAAAGAGGCCGTGCAGACCTCAACAGGTATGGTATGGTTTAATCATGCATTTCTGCGACACAAAGCACGAAACAACACGAATGCAGCAAGAGAAAATGCAATAACATCAAAGATCATTAGTTGATTATGTGATGATGAAAAAATATGAAAAATAAGGTATTTCATGTTTCGCAGCTTAGTAATCGTGTTCTAACATGTTGAATCACAAAGTGTTGGCGAAATACCACCTGGGTCAAGTTCTCAGCCAGCCCTGCTGCTAGCACAAACCAAATTTTTATTGAAGATGTTTTACAAGTAGTAATAAAAGTAATAAAAAGCTTCAAATCAACGTCAGGTGAAATAAGCATAAAAACAAGAACAAAAAATAGTGGAGAAAAGCATGCCTATGTACAGGGGGTGGGATGAGTAACTATAGAGGTAGATAGGAGGGAAAATAGTGGCATCAGCGCAATATTACAGAATGTGACAAGCATATGAAACGAAGATCAACAGGAAGTCTGGCAAGATAGCAGGACTTTTTTACATTTTTTGCCAAATGAATAAGGCGAAGACGATTTCAAATTTTCCGGAATGTTAGACCAAATTTTCGGACCAATATACTTTAGAGAAAACTGACCCAGAGATGTTTTCATTCTGGGTAAATAATATTTTTGCAGAGAAACAAGTCTTGTTTGATATTTGTGGACTGATGCAATCTCAGCAAAGTAGTTATGAAAGTTATTAGGTAATCTACCAATACAAAAGGAGTACATGAATTTGGCAACTGACAACTGAAATAAATCAGGTATTTCTAAAATCTTGTGCTTGGAATAGAGTACAGTTGTTTTAGTTTTGTTATATTCAAGTGTTCTCACAGCTTTATTTTGCAATCTGATTAAAGGGAGTAAAGTCGTCTTGTTGGCCCTTCCCCAGTTAAGTATTGAATAAGTTAAATAAGAATGGAAAAGAGAAAAGTAAACGGATTTGAGCACTGAAATGTTGGTATAGTGTTTTGATTTGAACAACATTCCACATGATTTGGAGAGCTGTGTCACCAACTTTTCACTTTGAGGCTTCCAATTAAGTTTATCATCAAGTATAACGCCAAAATATTTTAAGTTGCTTTGATACTGGGTATTGATTAATTGAAACTGAAAAATTGATATTTTTACGGTTGTTCATGAGCATGAAATTGCTTTTGGAATAATTGATACATAATTTGTTAGCACGAACCCAGTGATCGATTTTTTGAGCTCATGGTTAATTGTTTTTTCTAAGGTTTCGTGGTTTT
>Ga0210059_1011448_pt1 | contig 13562 bp, 9 predicted proteins | sample Ectturendosymbi2_FD_188042 | JGI IMG/M metagenome (GOLD analysis project Ga0210059, IMG submission 188042) | Ecteinascidia turbinata endosymbiont from Florida, USA - Sample 2 (SPAdes) (version 2) | ecosystem: Host-associated > Tunicates > Ascidians > Unclassified | place: Key West, Florida...
CGGTACTTTTCGGGGGGGCGGCACTTTTGGTGAAAAGAAGGAATAGCAAATGGTCTTTCACGAATGAACGTGAAGTTAGATTTAAGTTTCAGATTTTGGTTAAGGTTGGACCAATCGTACGCCCCGGTTTGGCCGGGAGTGTCCCGGTTTAAACGTCTGTCCCATTGTCCCGTCCCGGTTAGCAAAATGTCCCGGAATTGCACTTCAGTGTAATTTTCAAAATTAACTCCAGCCTGATAATGCATTGTTATGAAATAATTCCGTCCTGAAGGGCTTGACTTTGCTTTAACCCGTGGTTTGGGAGGGGTGGCACTTTTCGACTGTGGGCAGCGGCTTTAACAAAAATCAGTTTAACAAAGCTGTTTGAAATTCACCGCTGAAGTTGAACCAGCGGTGTTCATTTCAGCATCTCGACTGGAGGTGGTAACTTCGTTTTCTGGCCATCCCAGCAGCGGGTACGGCAGTTATCGTCTGCGCAGCGCACTTTACACCTTGAATTATGCGATGAAGTGATACACAGCTACAAATTAAAACAGGTTTTAAAGCGTTTTCACAGGTTTAAACGTTGAATCCAGTGGTTCCCATAGTATGGTTCGCGACCCAAACAAAGGTTGCGATTTCGCAGAGGATCAGAAAATAGGTCGCGCCGAGGCGATCAAAACCTGAGTTGTAATCCTAAACCTGAGTTGTAATTCTTCAAACTTGTTCGCTTGTCTGTTTGTAGTGTAGCGTAGGTACTTGAGAAAAGAGTAAACTGCTGACACTGAAAACAAACTTAGCAACCTACTGCCAAAAATCATCCATACAATCAACATTTTTGTCATATTAACATACGCTGTTTGAGACTTGGGTCGCAAGATGTTCACCAATTCAGATTTCAGTCACGTTCGAAAAAGTTTTGGAACCGCTGGTTAAAGCAGTATGCAATCATTATCAGGAGTCGTCTGATAACCATCCACATCCGGATTCACTATCATTTCTCAACTTTTTCTGAGTATTGCAAACGCTCTATATGGCAATTTGACACTAACGTTATCAATCAAAAATTTTGGTGTGTATCCCATTTCTTTACTTAGTGATCTTTGTAATGTGGATTATGCAGTACAGATTGCAGTTTTCACAACGAAATACAAATATGTGCAACATAAATATACAAAGTAGGATTCAATGTGAATTCTGGTGCTCAAAAACGTAAAGAGAAAGCACAACAGCAAATTCAAAGTTCTGCTGCAAAGTTCAGAAAGCTGGCAGAATTTTTTGCTGCTTCATCACCCCGACTAACAACAATTAACTGAAACAGGTCAGTTTGTAATGCTTTATTAGTAATTATCCAAGTTCAAAGACGAGGCTTTCTTGCCTTTGCTGCTGTAAATTTATTGATTTATTTCATAAATAAATTGATATAATTCAAACGGCCACATGTATTGACCTAGGAAATATCTAACGCCATAGGCACTCAATGAGAAGTTCTTGGTCAGCAATTTTGTGACATGAATTGCGACAATTATGTCCATCCACGCAGATGTTCAGTTTATAAGTCAACAAAAAAGTACAAAACACATGTAGCAGTAATTGAAAAGGTCACATTTATGACTAGTATACTTAACGCTGTCGCACAGTTTCATTATTATCTTGAAAAAGTAGTCAGTATTAGTTGCATTTTCTTGTGATTACTCTTTGATCCCCTCCATGTAGAGGATATGGGCAAGACAAATATTAATACATAATTAAATTGATTTTATAATTAATGCCAACCATCAAATCATGATTTAAATTCATTGAAAACAAACGGTTGTCCGTTTCAAGTTAAAAATATCTCGCAAAAGCATTTGATACTTTGGTCAAAACAATTTACATGCTTTAGTGCGCCACTGAGCATCTCCATCAGACATTTTTAGCCATTTACTTCAGAACCTGTTGTTAAAATGTCTTCATTTTCGATTCAGATCTTGATAGTTATTTATTTTCCGAAGACTCACTTTTGTTACTATCAAGTTTTCTCTTGAGAAACTTATCCATGAATTCTGCGGCGCGCAAGCGTGAGTCCACAGATCGTTGCTCAGACTCGAGGCGATACTCGCGCTCAACTTACGTTAAAAAAGTAACCAGTCTTAGCTAACGAGCTAGCAGAATACAGTCAATAAGTAACGAAATTCACAGCCGAGAAACTAGAGGTCAGAAAGTACAAGCACCAAGTAGGCTAACAGTCGCTTTATCCTTAGGTAACAAACCTTGTCTTTGTTTGCAACACGATTGTGCGCAACACCAAATCAATCTTCGCTTTATATTTACTACCGTGCAGCACTGTCACTTCGCAGCACGGCAGAGGAGTCGTCGCAGCACGGTACCGTGCCGCGGCACGGCGTTTGGGAAACACTGCTCTAAAGACTCGTGAAGTCATGTAGTTTGCAATAAAAAAATATTCTGATTTTGGATTTCGGGTTTTCTGTTGAAGTATACATAATGAGAGGATGTTTATGCATATTTCTATATACCTTAATGACGTCATCAAGCCACCCTTTAAGACCCGGAGAGCCATTTTTTGACACAAAATTTTTTTCGATTTTAGGCCATATTTTGAGTTTTTTTGGGGGTTTATTAATTTTTGAGCGTTCCAGGACCCCAAATTAGGGCCAATGAACGGTAAGTTAATTAGGGAAATCCCCCAAAATGGCCTAGCAGATCGGTAAAGTATTTGGCTCTTTCTGGCCTAACTTTGGAACCAGAAATGCTAGAAAGTCGATCAAGGCCTCTAAAAACTCGTATTCAAGTCGGGGATCCAATAAAACTTTGAGCCACAATATCCGCGCGTTGGATCCGCGGATAACATCCTAAGAATATTGGCAAAACATCCTTCAATCAAGGGGCCATGGACCAAAAAGGCCAAAAAAAATTCTGAATGTTTTTTTTTCTATCTAATGTAGAAGACTTCACGACTCTTTAGAGGGTTTAAATAGCTCCCTAGCTCAATCTGGCTGCCAACCACGAATGGCCAAAGTTGGACAGAAGTGGCCAATGTCACCTTTTTAGAAAATTTCAAATTTTTGCTAAAAACTGGGTTTTGGAGCCGTAATTTTGTCTCCTGATGTGCTAGCAAGTCTCTAAAGACTCGTTTTCGAGTCACAAATCCAAAAAACATTGAGCGAAAAAGAGTTCGCATTGGGCTGGCGCCCAGGGCCAGGCAAAGTTGGCCAAATATGCACAAACTTGCTCTCATTGTGACGTAATACACAAAGAACCCAAAATCCAAGACGAAAAAAAATTTTTTTTCGATAGCAAGTTGAAGACTTGCCGAATCCGTAGAGGGTTTGATCAACTCTTTAGCTCTATTGGTCGGCAAGTTATGACTGGCCAAAGTTTGGGCCACTATAGTGGCTTTGCGGTCCTAAGGGTTAATGGTTGAAGCACTTGTTTGACCTTCAGTCATTTTATCAGATATCTGACAATTATTTCAATTCAGCATTAATTTTCAATCTTTACAAAAAAATAATTTGTAATCTCCAAAGTCAGCAGCTGATCACCTGTTTTATAAAAATTTATTCCAACTTTACGGAATTGCTCAGATCAAACTCTGAATTATGACTGTGCTAATCTAAGCCATTAACATAGGCCTAAACATAAAAGCAATCCATACCAAAACATCAAGGCTACCATGATGAACACCATACATAACTTACTAACAGCTTGTCAGCACTGTAAACATTACAACACTCGTCCACCCGACTGAGCCGCTCGAGACGCCAAGGTCAGCTAAGCAGGTCATGCGTTCCGAGCTTGTCTTGTGACCACTTCAACCAACCGTGTTTGGTGTTTGGCTAAACGCAACATAGCTTCACCAGTGCTTTTGCCTCATGAGCAGGGGTGACGTGGGATGGGAACGCGTTTCATACCTTTTTGCACAATTAACGTTATGTGAAGATGTGGGATCCAAACGATTACATTAATTAACACATGGCTGCGATTGCACAAATGTGCTAGCGACTGGTGTCGAACGGATTGGAAATTTTGTAATCCTAATCCAATATTTTCATTGTGTAATCCAGTCCGGTCCTAATCCGGTAATGCTGTCCAAATAATTGATCCAATCCGCTTTTTATCCGAAAAACAACCTCTGATTAAGCATTTGACTCCAGTGATCAACGCAGTTTGGATATCCATATCTCATCCGGTAGAGTTTTTTCGATATCCGGTCCGGGTCCGGTTCTGAATTGCAGAATCCGGTTGGATTTTGATCCTGGAACCGGATCATGTTCAACACCGCTAGCGACACGAAAATTCGCACTGCTAGTCAAAAGTCTACAGTGAAACAGGAAGATCCAGTGTGGAAATTCATGTGAACCCGGGGTGGCCAAGATGTCGATCGCGACTGACCGGTCGATTGCCGCGTCTCAGTTGGTCGATCGCGCCTGATTTTGCATTGAATTGGCAAGATACCTGAAAAGAACATTTTTCAATCAATATTCCTTTTCATTGCATTTTCTACCTTTTCATTGCATTTTCTTCCTTTACATTGCATTTTCTACTTGTGTCTTGATTACCAACCGGTCGATCGCGAGCTGTCAAGAAATTTCTAGTCGACCCCAGTCGAAGACAAGTTGGCCACCCTGATGTAGATGAATGCTCACTTTATTCAAACTATTTGGTGGAGTCTTCCTTTTTATGGTGTGGGAACGGCGTTCCCACACCTCTTGTTTCAGCACTACACCCCTGCTCATGAGGCAAAATAGACACTGCCTAAAATACATGGCTATTTGGCGGATCAGGACTGTATCGGACTGATGATTTTCAAAACATTTGTAAATCAAAGGACTGGATGGGATTCAGTTGTTTCTGATTAAGTCTGGACTCGGACTGAAAAATTTTACAGTCCGCTGTCAAGCCAAGTTTCTGACTTGCGAAATTTCTGACTTCACGCCATGTGTGCATGTACAGAGCAATATTCTACATACCAAATACGCTGAGAAAATTGGTGATTAGTTCTTAGGGATTCGTGTTTAGGTAAGTGTGTACGGTTGGGGTTGGGTTAGGGTGAGAAAAAGAAAAATAATTGAGGTCTAATACTATGTTCAAAATTTTTCAGTGGTGGAAGTTATTCCCGTACTGTAGCTTGTTGTGCGTACCTGACATCTAACCAAAATTTTTTAATTTACACAACGCTTATCAAAAACGTAATTTCCCCACTTTATTTTCTCATTCTGAGAAGCGAATTAACAGACAAACAATAACAGGTCAGAAATTTCGCAGAGGTCAGAAATTTCGCTTGACACTGCTCATCTCTGCAAACTAGTGGCACATATGGAATGGCAGCAAGTGAAGTGGCGGCACATCTTATATGTGTGTGAAGACCGAAGGACTTTGTGCAATTTAGAGTGTGGTATGTTGAACAGATCAGCATTCCAAAACACTGAACAGTTTGTTTTGTGGAATGCAAAGCAGCATGAAACCGCATGAAACCGGGCATTTCATCCCCCGGAAAGCGGGACTAACTAAGTAAGAACCAAATTTTGTGGAAAACCTGAAGGCAGCAGCTCAATTGACAATTCAGAATTCTAATTAAATCAATCAACCATTTATTGATTTAATTCTTGCAATGGCAGTTTATTTGCAGGTATGACACTCACACTTGACACTGTACAAGAACCAGGTTCATTGTTCTGGTGTCAATGTTGAATGTAAGTGATGAGCGAACTTGCAGTGCAGGTAACTTACTGATTACTCATGTCTGCTCCTTTGCCGGCAGACTCAGAGGTAGGTTGCGAAACTAGCAAGTGGATTTTTTGTTCTGTTCGTCTTTATTGTGTAACCATGGGCGTCAGAATTGTGATATTTGACATTTTCTATTAAATTTTTAGCCAAAATAATTGGTTGTTTTACTTTGAGTACGGATAAAATGAAGATTCACCACAAGTTTGAAAAATCCATTGTAATGTGAGAATGTGAAAATGACTCATGACCAAGCTTGTTTATTTACTGTGGTGAGTTTTCATTTATCTGCTCAGTTCTTTTTACACCCAATATATTATTCATTGTCGGTGCATCATAATAAATGAGTCTGCTGACATGTTTTTTCAGCTAATTTCCAAATTGGTGTTCTATAATTTGACTGTGTAAATTATCGTAACATATTATTACTTGACTAATACTCTTAATAAAGAAGTGCATTTTTTGTGACTGTTGCCATGACATGCGACATTTTCTTTGTGGTGTAGAAATGGAAAAGCGTTTCATGAATGTCCATTTCCATGTGATTGTTAATAACCTAAAAAAATAAGCAAAATGTCAAAATTGCCCTTTCCCTGAAGAAATTTCTGTAGACGTTGCCCATGTACAATAGTTATATAAACCCCATTGATTGTTTATCTTTTTGCTATGTGCAGTAATGTTTTGTTTTTGCATTCATCATTTAGTAATAATGTCATATCTCAAAGATGTACTTCTAAAAATGGTTTAAGTTAGTTTCCCATGCTGTTTTGATGGAGTATTGTAATGTTTTTTGTGGCATTTTCTTATCAGTAACAGTTGGTAAATTACTGGTATATCTTTAGTTTTTCAAACACATGGAAATGAATATGTAGTTATTAAGCTTGCACTAATGTAGTAATCACTGGAACAGACAAAAACAATAGAAAATACAAAAATGTAATGTAAATTTGGCCTACAGACAAAATTGGAAAAACATTATGAAATTTATTTCTTTGTGGGTTGTTATGTTAACTGCTCCAATTACTGCTGACTGCATAGCCTAAGGAAAAATACTGACATTTTCATTCTATAATTATCATCTTTGAAGTACCTTTGAAAAAAACATCAAAAAACAACATAGCAAATTATGTTCTCATGCTGTTGCTACCTCTAACTTGCTGCAGCGTCATATGCGCAATGCACCATGAACAGGATGTGTGCTAAGGATAGCACATAATTGCATATGGCATGAACAAGCAATAATAGAGTTATTGTAGAATGCGATTTACATATTGTTGCATACTGCCACAGTGTGAAACATTGTGTACTTGTTGCTCAGGCTTTGCAGTCACAACAATGTGATAGATGAATTTTGACAGCAATACTTGTTTACAATTAAGAATTGAATGCCCTCACAGATCATGGACAAGTTCAGAAGGCCATTGAATTTTTTAAATGGTTGCAACTACTTTTTTGATGATTATGCTAGGTTAAATTTACTTGTATTTTTCAAATCTTTTGCCTTTGAAATGATCGAATTGATCATTTTTTTTATCTCTCTAACATTGTAAATCTCAAAAAAAGGATTGTATGGAAAGGAGTTGTTTTTATATAACACTCAGTCAATGTGAATAATAACCAGCTGTATTTTATCATTTATGATTTGAACTAATGCTGTTTATGTGAACCTATAACTTTGTAGGATCATGTCTTAAGAGGTAGATTCTTTCCTAAGCAGTAGCCCTTTAAAGTTAAGATTAACGCATTTCAAAAACTATGATATGTTTTTGGTAAGCTTGATTTTCTTAACTGAAGTCTCAACTCATACAAGTTATAGTTTTACCACCATTGGTACCAGCTTTATGATGAAAAGTAATGGACAATTTACTGCACAATTTTGTTATTCTTCTGTACTTTCGGTGGTCACCTAAAATGCATTGTAATTGAAACATAAACAAGCATAAAAGACAACACAAATAAAAAAACACAACTTCCTTTGCCCTAGCTGCCTGCAACATTCCAAACCATTTCTACAGTAATCAGCAGTACTACAGTGAGCTCAAGAGCCTAGGGTGGCCATGTTGAAAAAGCATGCTGTTTCAAGCAATCATTTAAAAAAAATATGTTATGTGAGTAACAACTATTTTAAAGTACTTGCAAGCAGTACAAAATGACATTAGATCTATAAACTTTATCATCACACACACAATCAGTTGCAAAGTGTGTTATACAAACATTCCTGCCTTACACACTGCCTGTAATATGCAGAAATCTTTCTACAACAACAGCAGTACTGCTGTGCAATGTGCAGCCATGTTGTAAAAGAAATACCTTCAATCAATCTCTAATCCACAGCAAACCACCAAACTCTATCAGAAATGTACCTATTTTCTTCACATTCCATGTGTGCGCATGTATATATTGACAAAAGAAAATATTGTGACTAAAAAAAAAAATAAAAAAAAATTTTTTTTTTACATTTATCAATGTCGACTGGTACCTAACATAATGATGAAAAAGTACATAGATTCACATAGACTGTGATCATTAGTTTAAAAGATGTGAATAACAGCTAGATTGCAACTTTCAACAATTTAAAGCTCAAACATATGCTTAATTAGTATGAAAAGTCCAATGTGTCTGTTTAAATAACAATCGCAATATAAATCTTAAAATAGAGCAGATGGACCGTACGTTTTAGCCATGCAAAGTATAATATGAAAAAACATCCAGAAAAAATGATTTTGCTGTCTGCATTTTGTATTTTTCATTTCATATGACCTGTTTTTAATGTTTGTTTGTTTGATCCAGAATTTCTACAAAAAGAATATGTGTAAGACATTGGTTAGGGCTATAATTGCCAAGTTTCTAATGAAAATTAAATGATTAACCTCTGTTAAATGCAAATCCACATCCTTAGCGAAAAGTTCAGAAGCATCAAAGGATGATGGCACTTTATATGCATAAGTGAAGAGTGCTAAATGTGCTTTTTTTACACTGTTGAACTTTCATTTTATTTTTGCTGCTGTGTGATTGATGTTTTACTTGACACATCTTGGTGAAGTGTATGAGGATAAGAGAGCCATCGAATTTAAACTGAAACACAGGTTGATAATTATAAGTAACCATGTTTTGTTACAAGCTCTATTGTGCTTTTCTCTGGTGTTAATTTTAATTACCAGTCTTTGTCAAAAGCGCATAAACAGCACTCTTGTGTTTTTTGCTAGGTTGAAACTAAGCTGCTCAGAATGTAGATATATGTAATACTGCTGAATGTCACCAGATGATGCATTCTTCTAGTCGGAAACGAAGTAGCAAATCATCTACAAGGGAATCTACTACCAGAATTATTGAAATAACCCGAGGAAAAAATGGATATGGATTCACTCTTTCTGGGCAGGTTAGTTGAGTTGTATGTAGCTATAAATAGGTGATAAAGCAAACTGTGGTTGAATGCAATTAGTTACACTTCGGCCAAGGTACTGTGGTTGGTATTTTTTTCAAAATTGAAGTAAATACTCTCTACAAGTGAGATAAACAAGGTATCAATCAGCAAATTTGTTTTTCATGATAAACATTTGTTAGTAAATCTACATCTTTATATTTATTCATGGGGAAATGTTCAAAAGCATCAAGGGAATCCACAGACAGTGTAGTAAACTTTTTACATTTCTCCTTTCATTTGAAACATGCTTCTCAGAACACTGTCCACAGACTAAAGCTTGATGTGGCAAGTCGGCTTTTTGGCAGAGAATGATTTTCTGCGGGTAATTTTTTTCAAAAGATGGACAGCAATGAGTCAAGTTTAATTCCTCACTGCTGTTGCTAAAATGTCACAAAATGATCACTTGATGAAAGGGAGACTTCTTATTGAAAGATACTGCAATGAGGACTTGTTGGAAAATATAATTTGCAGACTAAGTATGAATACAAGGAGTTATAGTTTCACTGAATTTGATGCAAGGTAATTGTAATGATGATTAAAATTAAAGAGTAACACAGATGTGTGATTCTCATTGTAACTATAATAGAAAAAAGGTAGTTGACTCTCAACACTGGTATCAATTTTCACAATAGTGTCAAAGTACCAAAGCCCTTTCCATCTACATTGAGAGTAGACCAGCACTATTAGCTGCTAAATAGTGCAGTAGCAAAAGCTGCTATGTAGGTGGTTTGATTAACTTTGCATCTCTAATTGAGAGTAACGAGCCAACACTGAGTTTTGAAATCAGGCAATCAGTTTTCTGTTTATCATTTGCTTAAGTTTTTTTGGTGTGTAACTACAATATAAGGTAATATATCTGTTTTTTTTATAGCTACAGTAACTAAATATTTATCAGATATATTGTTTTCTTTATGCTTCCCTTTGTTTAGGCTCCAAGTTTCGTAAGTTGGGTTGTAAAGTCCAGCCCTGCTGATTTGATTGGATTGCATGTTGGAGATTATGTTATTTCTGTGAATGGCAAAGATGTTTCAACTGTTGATCATGAAGAAGTTGTGCGATTAATAGGTATGTGACAATACTCAGACTTAACACATACCAATCTAATCATTTTAACATCTTCAAATTTCTGCAAAGGTTCCACTTTATTCAAGGAAAGTTGAATTTGTGTGATTATGGATGTATTTATGTCATCGTGTTCATAAATTTGTGCTGTCAGTGTTTGTAGATAAATCACTGATTTGAAATCCTAGCTGGACATTGTGCGGCAGCCAACACTTGGAGTCATTGCAAATGAAAGTCAGAACACTGCAGATGGTGACCCTACATTGTATAAACAATCGTGAAAAAGCTGTTGTGTTTAAATTTGAGGTAGCTAGTGCAAGCCTGTGTTTGTTGGCCATAGCACTGATGTTGAAACTGTTTCATGAAACATGCACAAAATTTAGCTGCAGACTTAAGTTTTTCCCTGTGGTAGTCTATACAGTAGGTTAGAAGATTAATGACTGCTAAATGTTAGAATGCCTCAGAATTGTATTCTGCTGAGAATTGTAGATCAGCATGAATCTAGAAGTTACTGCATTTTATTGTAGTTTTTAGTTAACATAAATATAGCTTGGTATTACACTGGGAACTGTGACGCAGTTTGAGTACATGATCTGTGGCATTTGCTATTTTGTTTCCAGTTAAAAAAAAGAAAGATATATATGGCATTGCTTAGCAGTTGTTTCAGGCTGATTTTATGAACCTCGTGAGGGAAGCATGGGAAATTTGAAAAAGCTGTTCATGTGTTTAAGTGATGTGTTGCAGTTGCAAGAAGTAATAAATTCAATCATGGTGTGCATACCAGCTCTATTCAATTTTTAAAATGTGATTTTTGGGAAAATCTTGTGTGCTGCATACATTCTACTCAGATATGCCACTGTAATTAAATAGTCATAGTTTTGAACTACTGCTTGGTTATTTACCAGCTAGTTCATGTTTTATGAAGTGCTTTTGTTGGCCACAGGAATTTCTCAAGGTACCCTTTTTCTTGGTGTCAGTCAGTCGTTGGATGTGTTGTCCTCAGTTGAAAGTGATGCATTTGGCAGCAACAACAACAACAATCATTCAGAAATTCCCAGTTCTGGTGCAGGTAAATGAAGCTTATATTTCGCCTGTTGTGGCTTTGGTAGTACTGCAATATTATAGTGCACTGTAGATTTGGACCGTGATGCAGCAACTGCAAAATTGCTTTTGTCTGTAGGATTCTTTGTGGCAGTAAAATTCTGTCAAGTTTCTTTTAATGACAAACTGGAAAAAGGTGTGTGGAATTTGCACTACAGCTTTTGATTCCTTGCTGCGTTGACCTCATTTGCAAAGTTTTAGTTTTGTAAATCCTGAAGTACAAGATACAATGCCAGGTTTAGGCGTGTGCGTTGTATGCGGTCACACACGGGCCTCCACAAATACATAATTTACAAGGTTAACTTCAAACTTGTGTTGGAAATTTGTAAACTGTTAAGTCTGCAAAGCGACTACCTGAATTCATTAGAGTTTTGGAAGGCTTGGTTAAGTGCGGGGCTGATTTCAGACGTGATTCTGTCTCAGCGTGTGATTTTCAGTCGTCTAGTCAGTTCAAATTCTGAAGAGTATACACTTGGAAGTTTGGAACAGTGGGACCTGCACAGTGCATATGGCTTTGCGCACACGGGCCTACATACATCAAAATCCGGCACTGACGAGGTAACTAGGAAATCCAGCTTTCTTGGCGACATGAAAAACGAGGGATGGCCAACTCGCCCTATCCGCGACTCGCGTGAACTCAGCTGAGTTTTACATGACCCCGGCACCATCAAGCCCGGTATACCTTTGCAGTTTGCGTGTTTCTTAGCGATTTAGGTTGTTTCGGGCAACTCGATATTTTTCTTTGCTTCTTGAGCAGCAGGACCAACCTCCACTACTACCCGACCAGCGTCGAGCTTCGCTCGAACGGCCAAAGTGCTGGAAGACCTTCACTCGGGCGAGATCTTCAAGAGCATGTCCTCGCCGACCGGCTCGCACAGCTACGAGAAGCTGCCGTCGCCCCAAGGCGACGCGCACAACGCCGAGCGACGCGAGCCCGGCGACGCGCTGTCGTCGATGATACTGGTGCAGTCGATTGTCGCCTACCTGGGCACAATCGAGATGCCGTCGATAGAAGCACACGAGGTGGCGCAAGCGAGCCTGGATGCAGTCAGGGGGTGCGTGCAGGGGCTGCGCTTCGAGCAGCACATACATCAGCGGGTGCTTCTGAAGGTGGGACGTGATTTTCGTGTTGCACGTAAACTTCACTTTTTCCATGATTGTAGCAGAAATTTTCTGCAGTTTCAGTAATTTCAGCTTGAATGAGAGTGAAGCTTGACAAAACGTTTTTACGTTGATTCGAAGGTCGAAAAAAACGTTTTTGTATTGAATTCGAAAGTCGACCCAACTTTTTGAGTTGCGTTCTACAGTCAACAAAACTTCTTAGTTTCGAAGGTCGACAACACTCAGTGTAGTACACGACGCAATTGCTTCAATAATGCTCTGCATGTGGTTATAGGCTTAGTCAGCAGAGGTTAGTAGTTGCTCTTTCAAAATCAGTGGTCTTGAAGCATTATACGCATTTTTGGTTTTGTTTTTTCCGCGTAGAAAGCATTGCCATGAGCGTGTTGCTGAAATTTTGATTATGAAGTTACTGTACAGGGAAAGCTGGCGCGAAAATCCTTTGTTGGGAAATCGCTGTTTTCGCTCCATCTCGTTTTATTATTCTGCACTTCGCTTTTGGATGTTAATCGATTCCCATTCGAAACTGTCGCCCTTCTATCGTTGATCAGGTCACTCAGTCCGGCATCAACCTGTACAATGCAGACGGCGAAACCATCGCCGTGTACAAGATCGACAAGCTCAAGTTTTCCGCCCTCTGTCCGGACGACGGGAGGTTCTTTTGCTTTGTGACGTCACAGGTCAGCATTGTCTGCCGCCATTCACGCCGCACGAACGGTTCATTGTTAAGTCCTTTGCGCGACATAACCGCGGTCTGTTATGACGTGCATTAATGGTTGCGAGCTTGCTCCGAAAAGGAACCTAACAAGTTGTTTCGTGCAACTATTACGATGTTTCCGGCTCCGATCCACTGCATCTTATTTGCCTACCACATTACTGCGCCCGAAGCGTGACCAATGAATAGTGCCATTCGGCCTTGGGGATCTGTTGGTATCAATCTTCCAGCTTTGATCAGTACGACTTATTGACTGTTGGGTTGAAGGATCGAACCACATCGTGAGACCATTCGCTTGCGGAGAAATTTTCGGTGCCAACCGTTTCCAGGGACAATTGGGTCAAGTTTTGGGGCGATTGGGTCACGTTTTGGGACTTCTTACGCGCAATTCCCTTCAAGCTGCAGCGCGCAGAGTGTGCGGCCTCCGAGTTGGTGAAA